>FTBH01000131.1_pt1 | contig 43553 bp, 44 predicted proteins | sample 1639321 | NCBI WGS metagenome assembly FTBH01 (sample SAMEA3914864, study PRJEB12502) | metagenome | biome: forest; material: soil | place: USA | collected 2012-03-12 | depth 0.3 m
CACGCAACTACCGCGACTGATCCCTGTACTGGGACTCCGAACTTCGCACTCTCAGTCTTCGGTCTTCAAACTGACGACCGAGAAGGGAATGTTTCCGCCGTGCCCAGCCAACTCGAAACTACCATCCAAAATCAGGGTTGTTCGAAAGATGCCGAGCATTAGCTGAAAGGCAAGCTCGATCTCGACCTCAAAGAGCTCCCGCTTTGCGACTCGTCGCTCGACCACTGGATCCGGGTAGGCGAGCTTCGGGCCAATCTCGCCAAAAAAGGCTTGAGTCTCTCCACACCGGACGCGCATGTCGCTCAATGTGCGTTGGACCTCGGCGGATACCTGCTGACCGAAGACACCGTCTTCAAAAAAATAGCAGCGAAGACCGCGCTTCGCCTTCTGAACGTCAGCTCACCTTGAAGCCGTAAAGATCCGCGATATCGGTCGACGTCAATCGATCGACAAGGATGCGCGCTTTGGGAGAATAGGCCTTGAGAAAGGCATCGTACTCCGGGATGCGCTCGCGAAGCTCGGTCGTGAACTGATGCTGAGCCGCGAAGGCCTCCGTTTCGACCTCCAAGAAAAGCCGGTCTTTTTGGGCCCTATCCATCACCCGGCGCTCGGCGGCCCAGAGATCGGGATTCAGAGCATGAATCATTTCATGAACCAGAAAAGGAGCGAGCACTCCGATCGGGCTAGTTGGGTCGATGAAGATCGTGCCGTGACTGCCGTCGATCATGAAACAAGCTCCGATCGGCTGACCTTCTCCTAGCGCCTCTCTCATCTTGGCGACGATATCCGGAGAGTAATGGTCAATTATTACCTTTCCCTTATTTAATAAAGGAAGGAAGCGCTCGAGGACGCTGCGGCCGGTTTCGACCCGGGCAATGATTTTGAAGACTTCTTCGATCGAGGCGGGTGCGAGTGCAAAGTCGATTTTCATTACAAACCCTTTCGACCGCGCCTCATCCGGCCTGTAATTTTTTTCTTAACTGCGGGACAGTTCGCCCCTTTTGACATTGGCGATCCCACTCATCCCGAATATAAGAGACACGGGCAAGGTACGGTTTTCGCATTGCGCCACACCAAAGTTCAAGCTTCAGAATCAACCGCTCGTGGGGACGAACGGAGAATTCCAAAATGAAGAGCCTTCTGGCCACCCTGGCAGCACTCGCCGTGCTTGCCTCCCCCGCTTCCTTCGCCGAGTCCCGGCCTCCTCAATACGTCGTTTTCGCCTTCGACGGCTCGCTCATGCTAAGCCGCTGGGAGAATACGATCGCGTTCTCGCGCGAGATGCGCCAGAAGGGCGCCCCGGATTTCGGCTTCACCTACTTCATCAGCGGCACCTACTTCTTGAGCCCCAAGAACAAGTCGCTCTACAAAGGTCCGCACCACACCGCCGGCCAGTCGGACATCGGCTTCAGCGACAGCTCGGCCGACATCCTCAAGCGCATCGACTACGTCAACCAGGCTGACGAGCTCGGCAACGAAATCGGCTCCCACGCCAACGGCCACTTCCACGCCGAAGAACAGAAGTGGGCGCAAGCCGACTGGGAAAACGAATTCGGCCAATTCAACTCGCTCATCTTCGACAACATCTTCAAGAACAACGGCTACGCCGCCGCGGACGAGTCGCGCCACAGCTGGCGCTCGAACATCAAGGACGGCGTGATTGGATTTCGCGCGCCGTACCTCGAAGTGACTCCAGGACTCTGGCCCGCCCTCTCCAAGTACGGCTTCAAGTACGACACGAGCCGCACCGGCCCGACCAACTACTGGCCCAAGAAGCTAAACGGCATCTGGAACTTCCCGCTCGGCGAAGTCACCATCGCCGGCACGGGCAAGAAGACGCTCTCGATGGACTACAACTTCTACGTCGCCCAGTCCAAGGAGACGTCGACCAAGGACCCGGCTACGGCCAAGCAATACGAAAACCAGATGTACAACACGTACATCAACTACTTCGCGGGCAACTACAACGGCAACCGCGCGCCCGTGAACGTCGGCCACCACTTTTCGCTCTGGAACATGGGCGCCTATTGGAACGCCATGCAGCGTTTCGCGCACGACGTCTGCGGAAAGCCTGAAGTCCGCTGCGTGACGTTCCGCGAGCTTCAGCAGAGCCTCGAAACCTACGGAGAGAAGCGCATCGCCGAATTCCAGAAGGGCAACTTCGAAAAACTCGGACGCGCGAATCCGTTCATCCTGACCGGCATCGAACAACCGCTCGAGCTTTCGCTCGCTGTTGAACAAAAGCAGGGCAAGCTCACGGTCGACACGCTGGGCGCCGACGGCGCGGACGCGGAAATCCGCTGGGAGGCCGATGGCCGCGAGCTCGGTCGCGGTGCCACGGTCGACCTCTCCGCGCTCGCGGAGCTTCAGTCCAATGGTCGCGCCAAGATCAGCGCCGTCGCTTATAAGAACGGCAAGGAAGTCCAGCGCGCCGCCCGCAACGTCGTCGCCTATCCCTCGGATCGCGGCGTCGACTACGAGCTCTCCACGCGCGACCTCGAAGAACGCGCGCTCATGGGCGACCTGCCCGGAGCCCACGACGAACACTCGGCCGAATAGCCTGAATCACTCAACCCAAAGGAGACTTTCATGAAACAGATATTGATCGCATTCGCACTCGCTCTCTCGATCGGCGCCTTGGCCGACGACGGCGCCAAGCCCCAGCCCTCGCCCGTTAAGGTTACGCTGCCCAAGGACATTGACGGCCAATCGCATCCGGACCGGGTGAAGTTCGAAGAGTGCCTCGCGGACGTAAAAGAATACGTCTCATGGGGCGATGAAGAAGAAGCGAAGGAAGCGACGAACCTCTGCGAGCTGCGCACGCAACACGCCAAGCTCAAGGCCGACTTCGTCGCCAAGCTCCAGAAGCTCGTCGACGACTACGCCGACGCTACTAACCATGGCGTCAACAGGCTCGTCGCCAACGCGGCCAAGAAGACCGTCTCGATGCTCGTCTCGTGCATGAGCGCGAACGACAACGAAGGGCTCTGCCACAACATCGCCTGCGTGAAGGCTCCGGAACGCGACCGGATGGACTGCTATCAGTGGGCGATCACCAATCCGGCGGTTTCGCACTGGGCTGGCGACAACAACTAAAAACCGGAAGAAGGAAGTCTCTACACAAATAGAGAGAAAGGGGGGCCTTCACGGGCACCCCTTTTTAGTTTTGGAGGCTCTTGACCGTCAGCGAAGGCGGAATGTTCTTGATCGCGACCGGCGCAACGAGGCTCTCGGCTTCGGTGGCGCGAGCGCCGCGCTTCTGAGCTAGGATCGTCAGCAGGTGGCTTCGTAGCTCTTTGAACATCAGATGCTTGATGCTGTATTCGTTTTCCTGAAGAACGACCTGCTTGGCGATCTGAGCCTTGAGGTTCAGGACGACCGGCGCCTTGAGATTAGCGGTCATCTGGGTCACGTCTTCCGGAATGGTCAGAATGCTGAACACCGCCGACTGATTGATGTTCTCGAGCTTCAGCTCGCGAAGCTCAGCAGCCGAAAGGCGCGCGGTATAATCCGGGCGGAAAATCTTGGGTTCGAGGATCGGAAAAACGACGTCGGGCTTCTCGACTGATTGAAGCCAAAGAATCAGAGTCTCATCGCCCGGATCCACCAGGCAAAACTTCTGCTCTTCGGGAAATCCAAGAATCCCTTGCGGGATGGTGATCAGTTCATCGTCTCCGACGGTGAGCTGTCCAAAACGTCCTGTTTTAACAATCACGCCCGACCCCTTCATGTTGTCCCGACAATACCCTATTACCGGAACATCTCTCAACTCTTCAGAATCTTAGAAACTTGTCCCATCGCGGCAGCGCCTTTAACAGCTTCCTTATTCTGGTCTTGGATAGCGGTATACACTTCTTCGCGATGGATCTTGGTTTCTTTGGGCGCCTGAATGCCTAGGCGCACCTGCTTGCCCTTGATCTGAACCACAACAATCTTGATGTGGTCGTCAATGGCGATGCTCTCCCCTAACTTCCGGGTTAACACTAACATAAGATCTCCATCTCTGGTGAACGCAAGTAGTCCGTTACCGGGGGAACATCTAATCTAACGCCCCGCCGCTGGCAACTGATTTGTCCGGTGGTTCTGTGGCGCGTTATATCACTCATTTGATAAAATCCATCAAAGTAGGTTGTATTAATTTTTGTGAACTCTGCAGGGCACTGCGAAAAACAGTCTCTTCCTTGGCAAGATCGCTGACCACCTGAGCCATATCTGCGTCTTCAAGCTGGGAGGCAAGCTGAGCATTGGTCAGATTATGTCTTTCGAGAGCCTGACTCGTACTCTGGAGACCTTGGATCCGAGAGCCGATCTTGGCACGGGTCGAGACCAACTTTCCGTGAATGTCGTCGAATCGCTCCAACGTATTGCGAATGGAATCCAAGTCACCGGTCAGTAGACCGATTCGAAGATTTTGGAGCTCATCGAAAACATTGACGTTCTCGGAGCCCGCGCGGGCTCCACCCATGGACGGGTCTTCGAGGGCGGAGGCCGGAGCGCGATTTGCCCCATTTCCGTTTCCATTGCCGTAGACCTTTTGCCCATCGCTCGAGGCCTTGGGATTGGAATTGAAAGCATCGAACCCCGGGACGTTCATCGAGATGAAAACATCCTTGGCGATCTCGACCATCATTTGGCCGGCGTCGCCCACGTAGCGCCCTTCGGGGTCCACGGGAGGCTTATTGGTTCGATACCCGCCAAAAAGATAGCGGTCGCCAATGCGAGTGTTCGCCGCGGCGACCGCCTGCTGGTATAGTTGAGTGACTTCCTCAACAACCCCGAGGCGCGTATCATCGTTGGTGCTGGCGCCGCTCGACTGGCCGATGGCGATTTCCTTGGCCCGCGCGACGATCTCCGAAAGCTCGGAGAGCGCGTGATCGCTGTTGTTCAAGTAGGACTCAGCCAGCTTGGCGTTCATCTGAAACTGGTCGTTGTTGACCTTGTCCGTGCGTACCTCGAGGATCTTGGCGGCGCTCACCGGATCATCCGAGGGCGTATTAAGCTTCTTGAGGGTCGCGTTCTGGGTCTGGAGATTTTCCATCTTCTCCTTGCTCCGGCGGATGCTCTCGCGAATCGTTTCGAAGTTGGTGTTCTCAGTGACGCGCATGGATTATCGCTTGAGCTCCAGGACGGTTTTGAGCATCTCGTCGGCGACCTGAATGACCTTGGCCGAAGCGTCGAAGGCGTGCTGGAACTGCATGAGGTTGGCGGTCTCCTCGTCGATGGAAACGCCCGAGATCTGGTCCCTCATCTTGCCCAGCTGGTTCATGATGTCCTTCTGCTGATTGAGTCCGAAGCGGTTCTTCGAGCTCGCGACGCCGACGTCGGTGACGATGGAGTTGTAGAAGGCGTCGGCCGTCGACTGGCCGCCGTTCATGAGCTTCATTTCCTGGAGGCCGGAGATGGCGACGGCGGTGCGGTTGTCGCCGGGGGCGTCGGCCATCGCGGCCGCGGCGATGTTGCTCACGTTGTCTTTGACCGCGTCCGAGAGGTCCAGGAACTCCGCCGCGCGCTCCTGCGAGCCTAGTTTTTTGAAGAACGAGACGCCTTGAAACCCCTCGCGCGTGAATCCCTGCTCGTGCACGTCGTTGACGGCGTTGGAGACGTTGAACGCAAGCTCATCGAGCTTGTTGAGGATCGTCGAAAGCGTGCCGTCGCGAACTTCGAGGAGCGCGCCCAGCTTGCCGCCTTTGATCTGATGCGTGACGTTGCCGCCTGCCGCGCCCGTGGTCTTGAGATCGAAGGCGCCTTCTACCTTGCCCTGATCGTCGGCGGGAGAGGCTTCGGTCGTGAATTTCTGCACCTCGGGGCCGACGACGAGCGGGCCGACGCCGCGCATTTCGACGACGTAATTGCCCTCGTTGTCGGTGTGCATCGTGAGGTCGGTGTAGCCCGCGAGCTTCTTGAGCGCGAGGTCGCGCTTGTCGCGTATGTCGTTGGCCATGGCGCCGCCCAGCTCGGACTGGCGGATCCTGACGTTGAGGTCACGCACTTCTTCGGCGAGCGCGTTGACCTCAGAGGCCTGTCCGGCGAGCTTGGCGTCGATATGCTTCCTGACGTCGTCCACTTCCTTGCGGAGGCGCTTGAAGTCGCCGACCATCGCCTGGCTCGCCTCGCGCACCGACTGGCGGACGGCTTCGCTATCGGGCTCGTTGGCGAGCTTTCGGAACTCGTTGAAGAAGCGTGACATGACCCGGTTGAGACCGTCGCCGCCCATTTCGTTGAAGATGTCCTCGGCCTGCTTGAGGGCCATGTCCTTTTCCTCGAAGTGCGAAAGATCCCGCGCCCCGTTGCGGATCTGCTTCTCGAGGTAATTGTCGTTGACGCGTTCGACGCGCGAGATCTGCGTGCCGGTCCCGATGATGGCGTGCGAACCCACCGCCTCGCGGGGAACGGAGGCCTCGGTCTGAACGCGCTGGCGCGAGTAGCCTTCGGTGTTGGCGTTGGAAATATTGTGACCTGTGGTCGCGATGGCGGCTTTCGAAGCCATCATCCCCGAGCGGCCGGTCTGGAAGACGTTTGGAATGCCCATCTTCTTCCGTCACGCCTCCCGGGAGAGCATCCGCGCGCCGGATGCCGGGTTCGCGCGCTGGCCCTGCTGATTGTAGGTGCTCGACTTGGGCGCGGCCTCGCCGAGGACATTCCTCTTCATCTCGTTTACGTGCGCGAGGGACTTCTCGACCAGCGACTTGTTGTCGTCATTCTGCTCGACGATCCGCTGGATGAGGAGATTGAGCGCGTTCTGGGCGGTCCTGAACTGCTCGGCGAGCTTGTTGTCGATGGCCTGCGCCGCGAGGACTAGATTGGCCAGAGTGAGGTCGCGCACTGGAACCTTGGTCGCGACGGCGAGCTCGGCCACGCACTTCTGGCGCTGAAACTCCGCCTGGCGAATGGCTTCGACGAGCGCCTGCTTGGCGACCGTGGCGTCCTGGATGCCCTTGAGGTCGGCGTCCACGAGCGACTTGCGCTCCATGCGGACGTTATCGAGAAGCTGGCGATGAAGGCCGACCAGGCGCTGAAGGGCCTGGTAGAGCTGCTCGAAAATGGGTTTTTTGGCTTGTTCCATTCAGCAATCCTCCTGATTGCCTCACGACCCGCATCCTGCGGGCCTTGAACGATCGCCGCCGGGCGGCGATCAGCCGATATCTCTGGTCTGCAGGTGCTCGTCGACCATCTTGTCGGCGATCGCGTCAGCGCTGACTTTGTACTGCCCAGCCGCGATCCGGCGTTTGAGCTCCGCGACTTTCTCCTCGCGAACGTCGGGCGCCGACGTGGCGGCGGCCTTCGCGCTCGCGATCTCGCGGCCGCGATCGGAGATCTCCGCCTTCGCGCCTTCGATCGCCGCGCCGTTGCGGGCTTCTTTCGCCTCGCGTACCGACTTGGCCTCCGCGGCCTTGGCTTTGCTCTGAGTCGCCGTCGTCTCGGTATTCTGAACCGGCGTATTGTTGTTGTTATTGACTCTCATGAGCACCTCCGTTGTGAACTACCGTCCGCGATCCGTCGCGGTCGACGGGAGCTGCAGTTTCTCCCGTCTTTCCAGTGTATCGTCGCGACTCGAGATAGGCAACAATCTGGTCCGCCAGACCGATCCCGCCCGTTCGCGCCGCCTTCTGCGCGGTCTCCGAGTCGAGCATGCCCTGATAGATTTCAGTCGCGGGCGACTGGAGATCCATATCATTTTTCGGGACCGTTTGCCGCATCACTTTCATCATGTAATCCAGGAACATGGCTTCCATGCCTTCGGCGGCCTGGAGCATGTGAGGGTCCACCTTCGACTTATCTACTTTAGGTAGAATCCGGTCGGGGGTGGTAGGCGCCGTCAAGGCGCTGGCGGAGCGGCGCTGCGCCGCCAGCTCGTTTTGGGGGGTGGAAGGGGGAAGGTTCCCGGGTCCCAGGGCGATGGGTCCCGTCATCCTCCCCCCCTCCTTTGCCGCGATTGAGAATCTTCAGCCAAGTCAGTCCGATCAGCTTCCATGCCGACCTGATTTAAACGATTTTCCGAAGTGCCCACCATCCTAGCAGGCCGTTGCTTCCGGCTCGTTTCCTGGAATTTAGCATCTTCCATGACGCTCAAACTGACTGCCTTCTTCTCTCTGCGACAACTCTGTAATCTCGAAATGACGGCGATAGGCTCATCCAGCTCCGGTGCGATGAGGATCGGGCCGACGACGTCATCCAGAATGAAATCTTTCCAAAAAATCACATGATCTCCAGGTCGGCCTGCAGCGCGCCGACTTGCTTGAGGGTTTGAAAAATCGCGGTGAGGTCCTTGGGCTGCACGCCGAGCGTGTTGAGCGCCTTGACCAGGTCCGATACGTTGGCGCCCTTGATCTCGTTAAGGCGCATGGGCTTGGCGCCCTTCTCCGCGCCCTTGACCTCGATGGCGAGGTCGCCGTGCGAGATCGCGATCGGGCTGAGCGAGATGCGGTCGCCCATGACGACCGTACCGGTCCGCTCGTTGAGCACGACCTTGGCGCGCGTATCGACGTTGACGTTGATGTTCTCGAGCGACGCCATCAGCTCGACCGTCTTTCCGTCGTAGTTGAAGGGGACGACCACGTCGATCGTGCCGCTGTCGCGCGAGGTGGCGAACTTGCCGCCGAGCTCGCCATTGATGAGCGTCGCCACGCGGGCGGCGGTGGTGAAGTCCGGGTTATGGAGCGAGAGCCTGAAGTTCTTCTTGCCCGCGAAGTTGATATCGATGTCCTTCTCGATCGTCGCGCCCGAGACCACCCGCGCGACCGTCGGGAAGTTCTTGGTCGTGCCGTCGGCGACGCTTCCGATACTGAGCGCGCCCTGCGCGACGGCATAGACGTTCTGATCGCCGGCGCGAAGCGGCGTCACGAGGAGGACGCCGCCCTCGAGGCTTGCGGAGTCGCCGATCGAGCTGACCGTCACGTCGATCTGGTTGCCGATGCGCGCGAAAGGCGGCAGCTTGGCCGTCACGATGACGGCAGCGGCGTTTTTCGATTTGATCGCCGAATTTCCCTGAACATCCAGACCGAGTTTTCCGAAGAGACGAGAGAGGGACTGGCCCGTCACTTCGGCGCTCGAATCGCCGGTGCCCTTCAGGCCTACGACGATGCCGTAGCCGATCAGGATGTTCTCGCGGACGCCTTTAACGGTGGCGATGTCTTTGATGCGCGCGGCCTGGCTTTCGCCGGACAGAAAGAGCGCCGAGAAGATCGCCGTGAGCCCAAAAAGAACGATCAGGTTCCAGAGCTTTTTCATCTCGTGGCCTCAATTCGATATTCGTAGAGCTTGCTGGACGGGATTACGTCCTCTTCGGAGATGTCGACGCCTCTGACTACTCCCACCAGGCTGATCATCCTGGCCGCTCCGTTTCGGTACGGTACCCGCTTGGTCGCGCGAACCTTGTAATTGCCATTGGGATAACGCTCGATGATTTCGCCCATCATGGAGTCTCCCGACTTGATCTCGAGCGACTTGGACACGTCGACGTCGGCAAGCGTGACCTCGCGAGCGGGCGCCTCTTCCTGGCCCGCGCCGGATCCGGGCTTCGCGGCCGCGGCCTCTTTGGCGGGCGCGCGCTCGGGGGCAGCGGACGAGGTCGCCACTTTGTCCGAGGCTTTGTCGCCGCCGTTCGCAGCGGCTCGCACGCGCTCGGTCGCCAGATCGTATTCGATATCTTTCTCGCGGGGCGTGAGCTTGCGACGAACTTCGGTGCCCATATCGCGGATCAGATCGGCTTCCGCGGTCAGCGTCACGATGTCGCCTACGCCGCGGATCTTGTTCTTGGTGAAGTAATAATTGGTTTGCCCGTCCGAACCCCAGAGTGACCCTTCGTTACGGGACTCGTCGATGAAGTCCGCACGAGTCGCGCGCATCCCGTTCTTGAAGGGGCGGCGCACCGACGGTTCGAGATCCGGCGTGTTGCCCGAGTTGACCGTTTGATTGATCTGCTCCTCAGACATCCCGGACTCGCGAAGCGCGTCGCGGCGATTGGCCTCGAGCTGGTCGTCGTTGAGCCAGCCCTGCGCGCGCGCGCGGCCTTCGCCAGCCGAGGCGATTCCGCGGTCGACTCCGTTGCGGGCGTCGTCTTCGGCCAGAAAACCCCGCTCGCTCCAGCGACCGCCGACCGTCGGGCCGGCGTCGGCCTCGAGATCATCGAGGCTCGTGCGAGCATCGTTGAAAAAACACCCGCTCATCGCGAGAAGCGCGATCATCAGCAAAACCAGGCGCGCCATCACAGCTTCACCTCCACGACACCGGCGGAAGACAAGGTGCCGATCAGCTCCCGCTTGGTCTTGGCCGAAATCACGTGGACCGGCTGACTGAGATAAGAAGGCTCTTGCGCGATTCCCTGGGTCGTCAGGCGCAGATCACCCGACTGAAGCTCGATCCGAACGACATCGCCGCGACGGATATCCGGTGTCCGCTGGACGGCTGTGGTCAGGAGATTTTGTCCTTCGAGTATCGTCTGTCTCGCCTCGAGGCCCTCAATCGCGGCGCCTTCAGGCAGGATCACGCCGCGGTATTGAAAGGCCTGCCCGGAGACTAGATTGATCTCCTGAGAGACGAACTGATCCGCGGCGAGTTTTTCGCCCGGTAAGATCCGTCGCACGGCCACGTGAACAGGCGCCCAAGCGGAGTAGCTCACCGACCCGAGCGAGGTGCCCACGGAGAACTGAACATCGCCACGGCCCGTCTCGTTGAGGATCCTCACGTCGGCGATCTCCTGCGGAAGTCCTCCGCGCAACCATTGGATCGAAGTTCCGACGTCGACCTTGGCCTTGGGATACTTCTTGGCGAGATCGCCGCGGAGAACCGCCAGGAGCTGGCCCTCGGCCGCGATCCGGTCGTCCGAGTAGGTCTGCGGTGCCGCGAGCAGGATCACGGCGACGGCGCAGAGGAGGCTGGTGAGTCCGATCATGAGCTTGTTCATTTTATGTTCGCCGTCGCGCTCCACATTTGGTCCGCCACGCCCATCACCTTGGTGCCCATCTCGTAGGCGCGCTGCGTGGTGATCATGTCCACCATGCTGCGCGCGACATCGACGTTGGAACCCTCGAGCATCCCTTGAGCGAGCGCGCCGACGCCGTTCTCGCCTGGCAGGCTCTGAACGGGCGCGCCGCTTCCGATCGTAGGCTTGTAAAGGTTCGCTCCCGCGGACGACAGGCCCTGCTCGTTCGGAAACGTGACCAGTTGGAGCTGGCCCAGCACCGTTTGCGTGCCGTTTTGAAGCTGCGCGGAGACCTGCCCGGCGGGCGTGACATCGATCTTGGTCGCCGTGATAGGAACGGTGATCTGCGGCAGGAGCATCCCTCCGTTGGAGGTAACTACGCGGCCCTGCGAATCCAGGTGGAAGTTGCCCGCGCGCGTATAGGCCACCTCGCCGTTCGGCAGCTGGATCGGGAAGAAGCCCTTGCCTTCGATCATGAGATCGTAATCGTGATTGGTCGGGTGCGCGGGACCCTGTTCGAAGATCTTGTAGTTGGCCCCGACTTTCACGCCCGTGCCGTTCTGGATGCCGACCGAGGTCTGCGTGTTGGCGCCGAGCGAGCCGCCGGCTTCCTTTTGCGTTTCGTACATCAGGTCTTGGAACTCGGTGCGCGACTTCTTGTAGGCGTCCGTGTTGACGTTCGCCAGGTCGTTGGAGATGCGCTCGATATTGGCCTGCTGGGCCTCGAGTCCGGTCGCTGCGGTGGAAAGCGCTCTAATCACTCAGTCTTCTCCTTAAAGTTTGCCTATGTCCGTCGCTTCTTTCTGAAGAAGCTCGCCGTAAGTTTTCATCGCTTTGAGGTCGTGTTCGAAGAGCCGGTTGGCCTTGATCAAGTTGGTCATTTCCTCGATCGGATTGACGTTGGACGTTTCGACCACACCCTGGCGGACCTGCGTGCGATCCGCGATCTTGAGATTGGTTGCGTCCTTGTTCTCGAACATCGCGGCGCCAACCTTGCGAAGCTTGTTGAGGTCCTTGAACTCGACGACGTTCATCTTGGCCACGAGCTCGTTGCCGGCGTAGATCTCGCCGACCGAGTTGATGGTGAAATGCGTCCCCATGTCCTTGAGGTTGATGAACCGGGCGACGTCCGCGGCTTGTCCCGCCGGCGGCGCGACTCCAGCCTGCGCGCCCGCGATTCCGCCAGCGGCCTCAGCGAGCACGGGATTTCCTTCGGCGGTCACGAGGCGGCCATCGGCGCCGAGCTTAAGACTGCCCTGGCGCGTGAATCGCGGGCCCGCGGGCGTGCTCACCTCGATGAATCCCGGGCCGTCGAGCGCGACGTCGAGCGGGTTCTGGGTCACGCGAAGCGTGCCCGCCCTGAAATTGGTGTAGGTCCCCTCGGTGACGACGAACGCCTGGTCCTTGCCGTCGAGCGGATAGAAGTCCGCGTCCTTGACGGGACCCTTCGGGATATCGCCCGGAGCATGCTCGCGTTCCAAGGTCGCGAGGTATTCTTTGAACGCCGGCGCGTCCTTCTTGAAAGCGAGAGTATCGGCGTTCGCCAGATTGTTGGCGACCGTGTCCACGCTCTGCGCCTGGGCAGCGGCTCCCGATACTGATGTCCACATCCCTGTGGCCAAACTTCATCTCCCCCGAGCCGCCATCATGGCTTGCTCAGGAGGAAGAAAAGCAATCGGCATGCCTGACCCAAATCTTGAGCGCTTTATTCTCGATTTCGTCGCGCACCCGGCCCGCTCGGACGTGCGCGCTCCGTCATCCTGCTGAAATCAAAAGTGAATTGGCGCAGGATTTTCGGTGGTTTTCGCAAAAAATTTCTGCCATTTTCTCGGCAGCCCAATGATTCGCCTGTCCCGTACGGAGAAGAATTTTCCGTCCTGGGCAAATCTGACCGCGCCAAGAGGAACTTTCTTCCGTGCAGCAGCCCCGTCTCATGATCGCGAAACCCGTCGTCGAGGGATTGAAATCGTCGCTGACCCAAGAGGTTGCGGAGTTCGCGCGGCGCTATCGGCGATCCCCGAGACTCGCCGTCGTGCTCGTGGGGCAGGACCCAGCCAGCGTGATCTACACCCGCAAGAAGGGCGAGATGGCCGTCGCGCTTGGAATGGAGCATGAAACGCTCAACTTTCCAGGCACTGCAACACCCGCTGAGGTCAAGGCCGCCGTCGATCGCCTCAACGCCGACCCGAACGTGGACGGGATTCTCATCCAGCGGCCGCTTCCTAAAGGCTTTAACGAAGAAGAAGTCCTTTACTGGGTTTCGCCCGAAAAAGACGTCGACGCATTTCACCCCGTGAACGCCGGCCGACTCATGCTGGGTCTGCCCTGTTTTCAACCCTGCACGCCCACGGGCGTGATGGAGCTTCTCAAGCATTACGGCATCAACCCGGCCGGAAAGATCGCCTGCGTGATCGGCCGAAGCTCGATCGTCGGAAAGCCGATGTCGGCGCTTCTGCTTCAGGCGAATGCGACCGTTTTCCAGTGCCATAGCCGCACGCCGGACCTTCCGCGTGTCGCGAGCCAGGCTGACATCGTGGTCGGGGCCGTCGGAAAAGCCGAAATGATCGGCGCAGACTTCATCAAGCCAGGCGCCGTCGTCATCGACGTCGGCATCAACCGCCGCGCCGACGGCAAGGTCGTGGGTGACGTGGCCTTTGAGGCCTGCGCGGCCAAAGCTTCGGCGATCACGCCTGTCCCAGGCGGCGTCGGCCCGATGACGATCATGATCCTGATGAAGAACACTCTTTTTGCGGCAAACCAGCGCAGCTCGAAAGGCCTGTCATGAGCAGTCTCAAGCGTACGGCACTCTATGAAGAACACGTCAAACTTGGCGGCAAAATCATCGACTTCGGCGGCTGGGAGCTGCCTGTCCAATACTCCGGCGTGATGGCCGAGCACCAGGCTTGCCGCGAAGCCTGCGGCCTCTTCGACGTCAGCCACATGGGCGAAGTCCATGTCGAGGGGCCGGACGCCGAGCGCTTCCTTAATTACCTCGTTTCAAACAACGTCTCCAAGCTCGCCGTCGGCCAGGCCCAATACACAGTCATGTGCAATCCACAGGGTGGCATCGTCGATGACCTGGTCATCTATCGCCGTGCGCAGGATCGCTTTCTCGTCGTCGTCAACGCGAGCAATACGGACAAGGACTTCGCTCACATGCAGTCGGTGGCCAAGGGCCTCGGGGGCGACTTCCGACTCACGAACGAGAGCGCGAACTACACGCAAATCGCGATCCAGGGCCGCAAGGCTGCCGAAATTCTTCAGGCTCTCACACAAACGCCGCTTGCGCCGATCAAAACCTATTGGTTTGCCGAAGGCACCGTTCTCGGCTCCATCCCGGCCGTGATCGCGCGCACAGGGTATACGGGCGAGGACGGCTTCGAGATCTACGTACCTTGGGCCAAAGGCCCCGAGGTCTGGCGCGCTCTTCTCGAGGCCGGGACTCCCAAAGGCCTCAAGGCCTGCGGACTCGGCGCACGCGACACGCTTCGGCTCGAAATGAAGTACCCGCTCTACGGCCATGAGCTCTCCGACGAGACCAACCCGCTCGAAGCCGGCCTGGGCTGGGTGACCAAACTCGACAAGCCCTCGGACTTTGTTGGCAAAGCGCCGATCGCGGCCGTGAAGCAGGCCGGTCCCAAGCGAGGCCTCGTCGGGCTCAAGTTCAATGAGCGTGGCATTCCGCGCCAGGGCTATACGGTCCACGATGCGGCCGGCGGTCCCGCCATCGGCGTCGTGACGAGCGGCACTCAGTCGCCATCGCTCGGCATCGCCATCGGCATCGCTTACGTGGATCTCGCTCACTCCGCGGTCGGCACAAAAATCACCGTGGACGTGCGCGGAAACAAAGTTCCTGCTGAAGTTATTCCAACCCCGTTCTATAAAAGGCCATATGCGCTTTCCTGAAAATCTCAAGTATACCAAAGACCACGAATGGGCCCGCATCGACGGCAAGACCGTTACGGTGGGCATCACGGACCACGCGCAACGCGAGCTGGGCGACGTGGTTTACGTCGAAGTCCCCGCTGCCGGGCGCACCCTCAAAAAAGGTGAGACCTTCGGCGTTGTCGAAAGCATCAAGGCGGTCTCGGACCTCTACTCCCCGGTCGACGGCAAGGTGATCGAGTCCAATAACGCTCTCAAGGATAGCCCGGCTGACATCAACCAGGACCCGCACGGCAAGGCCTGGCTCGTGAAGATCGAGCTGACCGGCGCCGCGCCCGCGGATCTCATGGACGCGGCTGCGTATTCAAAATACGTCGATACACTGAAGTAGTTTTGGTCGGCTGACCAAGCCTTAGACGGCTGCGCTCCGATTTCGCCTTTCGTATCAGGTGTCGTTTTGGGCACGCGTCCTGCTACTCTCGGATGTCGGTGCGTATGCTCATCATGAAGGCTTTGGCCTTCTTCCTCATTTCACAGTCGGTTCTTGCGGCCGAGGTGCTGGTTCACCAGGATGGCTCGCGCCAAACTCTCGTGGGGCCGCTCGATACGAGTCGGGAGGAAGTCACCGCGCTAGAGAATTACGTGGATCAAGGCGTGGACCCAAACTCAAAGGTCACGCCACCCGAGCTCAACGCGAACGGGCAGGATTTCGCGGTGCTGGCTCCGGAGACCCGCCCAACCGCCTTACGAAGTAAACCGGTGGTTGAACTCGAGGGCAAAGTTGAAACCGAAACGCACGTCAAAGAGCGCCAGGTGATCGACGGCTATGTGCCCGCCATGGTCCCTGTCGGCCATACCGAGCAGTACCTCGAAGAGACAATCAAGAGCCAGGAAGCTCGCCCCTGACGCTTACTCGTACGCTTCGATCGGCGCGCAGGAACAGACGAGATTGCGGTCGCCAAGCACGTTGTTGATTCGCGCGACGGCGGGCCAGAACTTGTGCTCGCGCAGCCACGCGGCCGGGTACACGGCCTTCTCGCGCGAGTAGGGCCGCGTCCACTCGGTCGCGGTCACGCTCTGAGCCGTGTGAGGGGCATGCTTAAGCACGTTGTTCGCGCGATCAGCCTTGCCCGACTCGATCTCGGCGATCTCCTCGCGAATCGCGATCATCGCTTCGCAGAACCGATCGAGCTCGGCGAGCGACTCACTCTCCGTCGGCTCGACCATCACGGTTCCCGGAACCGGAAACGAGATCGTCGGCGCATGAAAACCGTAATCCATCAGGCGCTTGGCGATGTCTTCGACTTCGACTCCGGCCGAGTCCTTGAACTGGCGGCAGTCGAAGATGCACTCGTGCGCGACGAAGCCCTGCTTGCCCTTGTAGAGCACCGGATAGTGCTTCTCCAGGCGCTTGGCGATGTAGTTGGCGTTCAGAATCGCGACTTCGGTCGCGTGCTTGAGGCCTTCGCCGCCCATCATCGTGATGTACATCCACGAGATCGGAAGAATCGAAGGGCTGCCCCAAGGCGCCGCCGAAACAGCAGTGATTCCGCGCTCGCCGCCGCTCTTGACGACCGAGTGCGAAGGCAGGAACGGCGCCAGATGCTTCTTCACGCCGATCGGGCCCATGCCGGGACCGCCGCCGCCGTGCGGGATGCAGAAAGTCTTGTGCAGGTTCAGGTGGCAGACATCCGGACCGAACTCGCCCGGGCGGCATAGGCCGATCTGCGCATTCATATTGGCGCCGTCCATGTAGACTTGGCCGCCATTCTCGTGAATGATCGCGCAGACTTCGCGGATTCCTTCTTCGAAAACGCCATGGGTCGACGGATAGGTGACCATCAGGCACGAAAGATCCTTGGCGTGCTCCTTGGCCTTGGCTCGCAGATCGCCGAGATCCACGTTGCCCTCGGAGTCGCAGTCGACGACCACGACCTTCATGCCGACCATTGCGGCGCTCGCCGGATTGGTGCCGTGAGCGGATCGCGGAATCAGACAGACATTGCGATGCGCCTGACCGCGATCCTCGTGAAACTTGCGGATCACAAGGAGGCCCGCATACTCACCCTGCGAGCCCGCGTTCGGCTGCAGCGAGACGGCATCGAAGCCGGTCACTTCGCAAAGCATCGCTTCGAGCTCATAGAGCATCTTGCGATAGCCCCTCACCTGATCCGCCGGCGCGAACGGGTGCATCTTTCCAAACTCGGGCCAGGTGACCGGGAACATCTCGGCCGTCGCGTTAAGCTTCATCGTGCAGGACCCGAGCGGGATCATCGACTGCGTGAGCGAAAGGTCGCGCGACTGAAGCTTCTGCATGTAGCGAAGCATCTCGGTTTCAGAGTGATAACGATTGAAGACCGGATGCGTGAAGAACGGCGTTTTTCGGCGAAGCGCTTCCGGCAACTGCGACTGCGCTTTCTTGAACAGGTCAGCTGCGGTCACGTCGAGCTTCTTGTGGAGCGCCTGTGCGAAGACGTTCAGGATATCCTGCACATCTTGGATCGTGGTCGTCTCGTCGAGGGCGATCGCGAGCCCCTTGGGGCTTGCCGCGCCGAAATTCATATGCTGGAGCTGGGACCCGGCAATCACGGCGCCTCGCTCCTTGGTTCCGAGATCCACGCGGATCGTATCGAAAATGGGGTCGTTGCCGACGGCAAGGCCCATGAGCTTCAGGCCCTCGCGAAGGGCGGAAGCAAGCAGGTGAACATTGAGCGCGATCTGCTTCACGCCCTCGGGACCGTGGTAAACCGCGTACATGCTGGCGATGACGGCAAGCAGGACCTGCGCCGTGCAGATATTGCTCGTGGCCTTGTCGCGACGAATATGCTGTTCGCGGGTCTGAAGCGCGAGACGAATCGCGGGCTTTCCGTTCGCGTCCTGCGAAAGGCCGACGATACGGCCCGGAATCTGGCGTTTGTAAGCGTCACGCGTGGACATGTAAGCCGCATGCGGACCGCCGAATCCCATTGGGACACCGAAGCGCTGCGTGCTGCCGATGCAGACGTCCGCGCCAAGCTCGCCTGGAGGCGTGAGCAACGCGAGAGCGAGAATATCGGCCGCCGCGACGGCGAGTGCGCCCGCCTGATGGACCTTCTCGAAAAAAGCGCGATAATCGAAGATCGCGCCGTCGGTGGCCGGATATTGCACGAGCGCGCCGAAGATGGGCGGAGAAAAGTCGAATGCGCGGTGGTCGCCCACGATCAACCGGATGCCGAGCGGCTCAGCGCGCGTGCGAAGCACCTCGATCGTCTGCGGATGGCAGAGCTCGGACACGAAGAACGCGCGGCTCAGATCGCGATCTTTGATGTTAAAACAAAGTGCCATGGCTTCGGCAGCGGCCGTCGCTTCGTCGAGAAGCGAAGCGTTCGCGATCTCGAGTCCCGTCAGGTCGATCACCATGGTCTGGAAGTTGAGAAGCGCCTCGAGGCGTCCTTGTGCGATCTCGGCCTGGTATGGGGTGTACTGAGTGTACCAGCCCGGATTCTCCAGGATGTTTCGCTGGATCACCGGCGGCGTCAGGCAATCCGAATACCCCATGCCGATGTAGGTTTTGAAAACCTGGTTCTGCTTCGAGGTGGCCCGGAGCTCATCCAGAGCCACGTGCTCGGAGCGCGCCTCCGCGAGTGAGAGCGGGCGGGAAGCGCGAATTGATTTCGGCACCGTCCGATCCACAAGCTCTCCGAGACTATCGAGTCCGAGCGCGGAAAGCATCCGCTTCTGTTCCTGCCGATTGGGGCCGACGTGCCTTGAGACGAATGGAATCATAGGGATTGCCCATTCTTATCTCGGTAATTTTTTTTTCTCAAACCTTCTCTTGTCGCCGAACAGCAACGGGGCTATGGTCCCCCTCTCACTTCAACTTATGGGCAATAGCCAAGCATCCCCAGCTACGACCTCCACTCGCGTTATGGCTTCCCCTACCGATCTTTCGCGGATCTTCAGCACCGCCATCGTTTCCACTCGCGTCGAAAAAGAGCGGGATCTCTCTCGTGAAATCTCCGAGATGATGAAGAGCCCGGCCTTTCAGGCGATCCTCGAAGCAGTCGATCGTTATGCCGCAGAGCAGGGTCTCAGCACCAAGCAGGCTGCCGAGGACCTCATCGAAACCTTTCGCAAAGTCGACGGCTGCTGGTCCGAGTTCGTCTTCCAGCAAGGCGTCAATCGCGTCCGCGGCCAGGCCTGAGACCTGGACCCCATACCTGAATAAGGATGCGGTACGGGGTCTACGGACCCCATACCGCTATGATTTTAGGATGAACTCCCACGGAATCTGGATTTGCCCATTCGGGTCAACGATTCCGCGAGGCGGATTCGGAAATGGGCCGGCGGCATTGAAGGCGCGAACGGCCGCATCGTCGAGATCCTGAGTCCCTGACTCCCTTTGAACTTTGACCGCGGTTACCTCGCCCCCGTGGTTCAAGACCACGAGGACGCGCGTCGTATGATCCATGTCGCTCGCCAGATGGCGACCGGACTTATAGAGCGCCGTGAGCCGGGCACGGAGAATCGGGATCCACGCCCGGTCGAGACGAGAGCGGATTCGCTGGAAGTAGCCGTAAAAAACATACTCCTTGGTGTTCAGCAGCGTGCGATCAGACTCTTTGACTCCCTTGACCCAGTCCTCGGGCGAGCCGCCTTGAGCGGCCCAGCGTGGTTCATCGCGCTCATTTTTTTGATTCTCTTCGGCCTCTTTCAAAGTGGGAATCATCTGGAGTCCGAACTTGGTCAGCACTCCGGGGGGCATCGCCTGCGCCTTGGTTCGCTCTTTTTGCGAGCGCGCCTTCTGGGCTTGCGAGTTTGGCTGCACGACGGCGGTTTCGCCCATCTGAGTGCTGTGCTTGCGGCTCACCGTCTCGCGATCCACGGTCTGGGTCTTCGCGCCGAGAAACGCATCTTTTGCGGCAACCTTGGCTTCCGTCGCTTCGCGCGTCTGCACGACTTTGTTACGGAGCTTTTCTTCTTCCTGGCGAGCCTTGATCTTGTCCAGGGGGTTCTCGAGCTCGATCCAGGTCAGCTGCCTCGGCGCGCGCACCTCAACGGCGCGCTGGCCGACCATAATCAGGCAAGCAGCGATGAAAAGAGCGTGCAGCGCGAGCGATAAAGAAACTGAACTGCGCAGAATGAAGACTCCCCGATCCCTCATGAGTAGGATAGCACCTCTCCTTCGGGTTTTTCGGCGCTATTCGGTGTCTTCTTTAAAAAAGTCGCCCTGGCTGGCTGGTTTGGCGTGCCCCGGCTCGCTCGTTTCGGTCGGCTGCGTACCCTCGATGAAGGCTTCTCTAATTGATGTAGAAGAATTAGGCGGCGCCAATTTTCCGGTGGCGGCGTCAATACTCGTGAAGACGACCTGCGGCGGCACGGTGAAGTCGGTTTCGGGGTAGCCCTTGACCGCTTCCTTCATATAGCCGAGCCAGATCGGAAGCGCCGCCCTGGCGCCCGTTTCGAGGGGACCGATCGACTTCTGGTTGTCAAAGCCGACCCAGCTGCCCGTCACGATGTTGGGCGTGTATCCGATGAACAAAGCGTCGATATACTCGCTCGTCGTGCCTGTCTTGCCGGCGGCGGGCCGACCTAGGTTCTTGGCCTCGTGCCCCGTGCCGTACGCGACGACTTCGCTCATGAGGTGGGTCATGACGAAGGCGACGCGCGGATCGATCACCTGGTCCGGATCATCCGCCGGCGGATAGCTCGGCAGCGCGAAGGGCTGCTTCGCGTTGGGGTCCGCCGCGAGCGCTTGCGCGGCGTCCGCCTTCGGGGGCTCAAGCGGCGGGATCTTGACGGAGCTTGGAAGAACCTGCGGCGCGGTTTCCTCGAGCACCTTCCCGTCGCGATCGCGCACCTGGACGATGTAAGCGGGATTGACCCGTCGACCCAGGCGAGCGAAGACCGCGTAGGTCCGCGTGATCTCCGAAAGCGGCATCGCCGTGCTTCCCAGAGAGATCGAGAGATCGTTGTTGAACTTGGCAGTCATACCCAGGCGCTTGGCGTAGTCGACCGCGTAGGGGACTTGAATCGCCTGGAGAATCTTGATGGTCGGCACGTTTCGCGATTTGATCAGCGCCTGCCTGAAAGTCGTGTCGCCGTAGAACTTCTCCTCGAAGTTGATCGGCTTCCATTTGCCCGACTCGCTGTCCTCGTAAACGATCGGCGAGTCGACGATGATGGACGCGGGGGTGAAGCCCTTTTCGAGCGCCGCCGCGTAGATGATGGGCTTGAACGAGGACCCCGGCTGGCGCTGCGCCTGCGTCGCCCGATTGAACTCGCTCAGATCATAGCTGTAGCCGCCCTCCATCGCGATCACGTAACCCGTGTTCGCGTCGATCGAATAGAGCGCGCCCTGGACCTGCGGTTCCTGGCTCAGTCCGAGCGTCAGGCCTTTATCCGAGTTTTCGAGAACCTTGGCCCAGACGACGTCTCCCTTGGAGACGACGTCCGACACGGCCTTGGGTTCTTTGGGACGCTCGTTGGACTTCTCGTCCTTCACGCGTTTCGCCCAGGACATGCGCGCGAACGGGATCTCGCCCTTTACTCCGCCGATCAACACGCCCGCGGCCTTGCGCTTATCGTCGATCGAGGTGACCACCGCCTGATAGTGCTCGCCCACGGTGAGAAGCTGCGTCTCCGTGTTGATGCCGGCGTTCTTCATCGCGGCTTCCGGATCCATCCGGCCGTCGGGCAAGAACATCATGAAGTGGATCTTCTTCTCGATCAGCCCCAGACGAAGCTCCTTGAGGAACGTCTCGATCTCTTCGTTGCTCGAAAGATGCTGGATCGGCCCGCGATAGCCGACGCGCTTGTCGACCGCCTCGAGGCCGTCGCGAACGCTCCGGTGCGCTGCAAGCGAAAGCTCGCGCGTGGTCGGGATCGTGACGATCAGGCCATCTTCGTTGACGGCCTTCTCGCCGTACTTCTCCATGAGGTAGCGGCGCACGTGCTCGACGAAGTAAGGCGCATACTGATCGCTGACGTTCTCGTCATGATAGATTCGAAGCGGCTGGGCCGAGGCCTCGGTGTACTGGGCCTGGTTGATGTAGCCGTTCTCGAGCATCCGCTTGAGGACGTAGAGCTGCCGCTCCTTGGCGCGCTTGGGATTTAGAAGCGGGCTGTACTTGCTCGGCGCCTGCGGCATGCCGGCGAGCAGGGCGGCTTCGGCGACGGATACCTTGGAGATGTCCTTGCGGAAATAGGTTCGCGCGGCTGCTTGCGCGCCCCACGCGCCGTGGCCCAGGAAGATCTGGTTGAGATAGAGATACAGGATCTGCTGCTTGGAGAGGTTCTTCTCCAGGCGGTAGGCCAGGATCAGCTCGCGGATCTTCCGGCTGAAACTGCGCTCGGCCAACGTATTGGTGTAGAGAAAGGACTTCGCCACCTGCTGCGTGATCGTGCTACCGCCCTGCACGACTCGCCCGGCGCGGAAGTTGGCGATCGCGGCGCGTGCCATGCTGACGACGTTGATGCCGGGGTGCTCGAAGAATTTGTCGTCTTCGGCCGAGATGAACGCGCGAACGACGACGTCAGGGAACTTTTCGTACGGCACGATATAGCGCCGCTGCTTGAAGAACTCGCCCAGGACTTCGGGCTCCGCAGCTTCAGCCTTGGACCCGCCCGCGGCTGGCTTCGGCGCCGCGAGCACTTGCGTGACCGTCAGCGGCCGATAGTCCGCTACCGTGATCAGCTTCGGCAGGTCGAGCGAGAACTTCCAAAGCGTCGCGCCGGCGATCGCCGCGAAGCCAAGCGTCCCGAGGACGAAGATCGCACCGAAGAGCAGGAGGGGGCGCTTCGCTCGGCGCCGCTTCTTGCGTATTGCTTTGGGGGCCTGCGGCGGTTGTGCGGCCATCCTCAGGTACCTCCGAGCATCTTCTTGATATCGTCGATCTTCTCGAGCATCGCTTTCTGACCCCTGAAGGAAGCGTCATTGCGCTTGCCGAAATCGAGGGCGCCGATGCCCTGCAGATCGGGTTTTATGACCACGTTCGCGTCTCCAAGCTCGCGGCGATCCGTCTGCTCTTCCGCGGTATCGATGACGACGACCGGACCGAGATTGAGGTTTCGCGCCTCGCGAACGAGATAGGGTCGCGCCTTCTTGGCCGAGATCACTTCGCGGTCTCCAAACTGAACGGACGGATAATACTCGGGAGCGGCCATCGCGCCTTGAACGGCCATGACCGCGTCGCCGCGATCGAGAAGGAGGTCGGCCCCGCTCTTGGCGTCTTCCACGGAGACGCGCAGCGGGATCTTCGCCGACTGGATGTTCTTCTGTCCGAGAACCTTTTCTAGCGCCTTTCGTAGCCGTTCGGCGCTGGATTGTTTTTTCATGCCCGAAGGTAGCAACGTGCTGTCGTTGATGAAGGAGCTGTCTTTCATCTGGGCGAGCGCCCACTCGAGCCGGTTTGCGTTACCGTTGATGGCGTAGATGGATCCGAAGACGCTGCCGATCTCGGAGGTCAGCACGGCGGCAACCGGGATCTTGGATTTTACGAGAGCTTTGAGCGCTCCGACATGGGCGAAGCCTCGCGCCATGCCCGGGCTCAGGACCAGGACGATTTTCTTCTGCTCAAGCGGCATCGGGCCTGACACGAGCTGGGTGTCCATCGACGGCTGAGGTTGCGGCAACCCTTCGGGCGCCTGGGGGCCGAACTCTTCGGGCGGGCCTTGAACTTCGGGAGCGGGCGGAGCGAGCACGAGCGGAGAATGCGCGGGCGCCGGTTCACGCGGCTGTGGAGCCTTCCTAGCCGTTGAGCAGCCGAAGAGTGCGAGGACCAGGAGCGCTAGGAGAGCTTGTTTGGATCGCATTTCCAGTGGGCGAGGTATTCGATGTTCCCTTGTGTGCCTGCAATGGGTGATTCTATCAAGCCAAGCCTGCGGAGGCCAAGGCTTTCGCCGAAGGACGTAAGACGGCGAACGGCTTCAGCGCGGGCGTCGGCGTCCGTGACTATTCCGCCCTTCCCGATCTTTTCTCTTCCGACTTCGAACTGCGGCTTGATGAGCGTAACCCAATCCGTATCAGGTGTCGCGAACTGAACGAGCGCGCCCAGGACCTTATCGAGCGAGATAAAGGAGACATCGATCACGATGACGTCAACTTTCTGACCGATCAGCTCGAAGGCGATGTTGCGTGCATTCACTTTCTCGAAGGCTTTGACTCGGGGGTCCTGGCGAATCTTCCAGTCGAGCTGGTTGTGGCCGACGTCCACCGCGAAGACCCGGCTTGCGCCCTGGAGCAGCAAGACGTGAGTAAAGCCGCCTGTCGAAGCACCCACGTCCAGGCCGACTCGCCCGTTCGTCTGGATCTTGAATGCTTCGATCGCGGCAGCGAGCTTGACCCCTCCTCGCGACACGTACGGATGATCCTCGCCTCGCACGCGGATGGCCGCCTCGGCGTCGATCGAATGCCCCGGCTTGGTGACGGGAGTGTCTGCGACGAGCACGTTGCCCGTAAGAATGAGAGCCTGTGCCTTCTCACGCGACGGCGCGAGCCCGCGCTCCACCATGAGGACATCGAGGCGTTTTTTCACCGGCCGCCAGGATTGAAGGGCTGAAACTCGGGCGTGCCTTCGCCCTGACCGCTGTTCTTCATGAGGACTTCGACTTTTTGTTCGGCCGCGCCGAGATGCTCCGAGCAGAGCGCGCTGAGCTTCACGCCTTCTTCAAAGTTTTGAATCGCCTGCTCGAGACTCAATTCCCCGCTCTCCAGGCGTTTTACGGTTTGCTGGAGACGCTCAAGCGCGGCTTCAAAAGAGAGCTTTTCGCCGTTGGCCGGGGTCTGCGGGGAGTTCGACATATAAGGAGGATGTAGCATGAAAGCGTGAAAAAAGGTCCGGGGGTGTCAAATATTTATACAGCCCGAAATCAGTTGATACCTAATAAAATCGACCGCTTGTCAGTTTTGACGCACGGCAGGATCTTTGCTTGGGTGTGAGGGGTATGGCTGTCATCTCAAAGCGCATTTTTCATCGGGCCACCGGCGCCCTGACCGCCGCGGCGCTGATCCTGCTTCAGCTCTCGCCTTCGGCTTGGGCCGTCTACGACCATGCCGTTTCATGGTCGGACATGAGCAGCATCGACCTTCGCCCGGTCCTGGCTTCGCAGTACGCGTCGGATAGCAACCTTCTTGAACCCTCCATACCAGAGTCGGCCAACGATCTCGTTCTCCGCGACGCCGACAACCTGATCAGCCCGGACTTCCACGTCGCAAACGAGATGCGTCCGCTTGTCGCGTTCTGGCTTCGCATCTACACCGAGTTCACCACCCAGCACGTCGTGCTCTTCGACTCGCACCACCCCGAAGTCATCTACGAAGTTCTGGATTTTCGCCCGCTGGCCAAGACCGCGCGGAATCGCGTGGTCTACGAGATCCTTCAAGAGAGGCGCATCAAGAAGACGGTCGAAAAGTACAAGCACGCGTTCGCGCTTCTTGCCAAGAATCCCAAGCCCCGCAAGCCGACGCCCGAGCAAGCCAATATCCTGAGCGCCCTCCGGCGCACGCCGCATAAACACAAGCTCTCCGAGTTCGCGTCCGGCCTGCGTACGCAAACCGGTCAACGCGACAACGTCATTAAGGGACTTCTCGCGGCCGAAGGATTCTTTCCCCACATGGAGCAGATCTTCGCCAAGAACGGGATTCCCGTCGAGCTCACGCGTCTCGCGCTCGTCGAAAGCTCCTTCGACCTGAGCGCCAAGTCGCGCGTCGGCGCGGCCGGCGTCTGGCAGTTCATGCGTCCCTCGGCCAAAGAGTACATGCGCGTCGACGATCAGAACCAAATCGATGAGCGGCTCTCGCCGCTCAAGGCCTCCGTCGGCGCCGCCAAGCTCCTGAGCCGCGGAAAGAAGATCTTCGGTAATTGGCCGCTGGCCGTCACCTCCTATAACCAAGGACTCGGTCTTCCGCGGCAATTCAAGAACCCCGCGAAGGACGGCCCCAAGATCTACAAGCTCTTCGCGACTTGCGGTAACACGCGCCTGAAGTGGGCCGGCCGTAACTACTATGCTGAGTACCTCGCCATCCTTCACGCCGAAGCTTATCGCAAGCTTTACTACGGCGAGACGCCTTCGGCGAACATTCGTCCCACGGTTTTCACTCGCCTGGAGAAGCCAAAATCAGGCCTCGAGATCGCGATGGCGAACGGAGTGTCGTTCAAGGATTTCAGGTTCATGAATCCCGACATCCGGGACATGAAGCGCAAGCTCCCCAAGGGCTTCCTGATCGCCGTGCCTGGCGAAAAGGACGATATCGCAAGCCTGTTCCAGCCGTTCCGCAAGCGCGGTTAATGGCGCGGGCTCAAGGCGTGTTGTAGATCACGTTGACGGTGTTCGGCTCGGCGTACACAACATCGGACCATGCCGAGCTCTTGCCGCTCTCGAGGATCTTGGCCATCACCGGGCCCTCGGAAATCTGGAGACCCATGAAGACATTGTCTTTCGCGCCGAGCGGGGTGTTGACCTGAAGCTGGCCTTCATCCGAGACCACATACGTCTCGGGAGGCAGACCCGCGTTGAACGCGAATGGCTCGATGACAGGGCGGTACTTGGCGCCGGTTGTAGCGGCAGCCTGACCAAAGTCGCTGAACGCGCCGACGATCATTCCGGTTTCCGAATTGACCTCGTCTAGGAGCTGATCCACCCACACGCGGACCTGGCCTTTTTCGCGAACCATGTAAAGAGGAACGTTTTCCATCGCGTTTCCGTAAACGCGGAAGCGCTGCACGTGAGCTTTGCCGCCTGCGCGCGTCTCCTGGCGTTCGACATCGATGTGAATCGGAAGATTTCCGACCGCGAGCACCTGAGGAATCGAAAACTCGCCGTTCTCGTTGCTCCAGGTCGTGGCACCAGGCTGCCCCATGACCGAGACCTTGGCGTTGGCGATCAGCTCGCACGGAACTCCATTGCGGCAGGTGTCGCCGTAGACCAGCACGCCGGTCAGTGGCTTACGCTGCTGACGAGTGAAGTCAACGTACGATGCCGTGTGATTGATGACCGGAATCGTGACAACGCCGCCGTCGATCCCGTTTGGTCCGACCAAGCTCAGGATCTGAGTGCCTGGCGCGGTGTTGAGAAAGATGAAGTCGCGATCACCATAGACTACTTCGTTTCCAACGAACTGGTGATCCGCGCTTAAAAAGACAGGGCGCTCAGCGCGGCCCGAAATCTTCACCGACCAGCCCGCAGGGAGCTTCCCGATGACCATGCCGGTATCGGCTTGAAGCGCGACATTCTGGCGATGAGCCAACATCAGCGCGGTATTATTGGAAACAACAGGCGCCTCAGGGGATGCGGCGTCAACAACCGTAGGCCAGCTGTCTTTGTCGCTTCCGACTTTCCAGCCGCGGGAGTTAGAGACCTTGGCCATGTCAGCCACGAGCCCGGTTGGGATCACGGTGCGCTTCGGCCAGTCGACCACCTGAGTATTCACCGGTGGATAGCCATTCGGACCAGGCGCCGAAGCCGGCGATTGGGAGCCTGCCTTGGCGAGGTTCGTCATCGCAGCCTGAAGGTTACCGCCGTAGAAGGTGACTTGAGTATTCACGTCGGCAGGCCTGCGGCCCGAGGCATCGTCGTCAGACGACTGTCCGGCGGACGCTTCGTCGCCCTGGAGACCGACGACTTCGAGAGTGCCGCCGGGAGATCCACCGGCTTGGGACTCGTCATTATTATAAGGTGCCGCCTCAGCTTGAGCCTGTGCTCGGCTGATTTGATCGCGAAGATCATCGCCCTGAGTATTCAGGACGGCGGGGCGGCGGGTTACTTCGATCGCCAGCGGCTCTGGGCCGATGGGAGCGTCGTATGCCGTAGCGGCTACGGTGGTCGCGCCCTTGAGATTCGCTTGGGCCAGCTGTTGGTAGAACGTCGGCTTAGGATTCGGCAAGGGTGCGGCCGGGAGCGGTGCTGCTTCGGTTTGAGCGACCGAAGTCTGAGTATCCACTTTGTTCTGCGTCTGCTTTTTTGGCGCTTTGTGCTTCGAGTGCGCCTTGGGGGCTGAGTATTCAATCGCGGAAGCCAGCGTGAGGTCTGCGTCAGTTACTGCAAACTGGGTGGGCTGCTCGAGGATACGGCCTTCGACGCCAGCAAAGAACTGCTGGCGGAGCAGAGTATTCATGCCCTGAAACTTGGTGAGCTGAGATTGAGTAGCCAGGCCGTCCACATATTCGGGCTCGACTGCAGCAGCGGCCGCGGTGCGAATCGCGTCCTGCAAGGCGACACTGCGCGCGATGTGACGCGCCCGCGAGCGATGCTTCGCCTTAGGCGGAGCGACTGCGAGTGACTTCTGAGTCTCAGGAAGCGGCGCGAAGACCACTGGCGCCTCGGGCTTGATCTCAATGGCGGGAAGAGGCTGCGCAAGCTCGAGCTTCATCGAGGCGAGCCAATCGAAGGAAGAGAGCTTCACCTGTACGGGAGTGCCGGAATCGACGAGGGAGAAAGTGGAGAGGCCTGCGACGAACAAAGAGACGCCCGCAAAAAGCGCGAACGCTCCTTGCTTCTTATTCCGCGACTGCGTCTTTAGACTACGCGAAAAGCCCAGATCCACGAGAAGTCGATATCCTTTCGGACTTCAAAACCGTTGGTACTCTTAACTCAAGCGTAAGACTTATCGACAGACGCCGCAAGCGCCTGAAAAAATAATTTAGCGAAAATACCCGGCAAAAATGGCCTAAACGCTGCGAATCAATTGCGAAGATGTAACTACCGCGAGCTATTTCCCAGCGATCTGCTGTCGAATCAGCGAACGCTGTAGCTTGAGTTGATACTTCCGGAAGCTGTGCTCGTCAAGAGCGGCGTCCCGCAGGGCATCTTCTGCCGTCTTCTGGGCCTTCTGAGCTCGCGCGACGTCGATCTCCCGTGCAAGTTCCAACGTTTCGGCCAGGACCGCCAGCTCGTCATCTTTCACTTCGAAGGTCCCCGTCGAAACGGCACCCACAACGGTTGCGCCGTCCGAGAGGCGATAGCTGACGACGCCCGTCTCGAGCAGGCCGATCATTGCGGCGTGCCCGGGGAGAACCTGAATCTGGCCCTCGCTCGTGGGGAGAGTGACTTCCTCCACGAGCGCGGACTCAACCAGTTTTCTCTCAGGCGAAAGTACGCTCAATTTCAGGGACATCGTTCACTCCCGCTTACTTAAGCGTCTTGGCCTTCTCGATAGCGTCTTCGATCGTGCCGACCAGGTAGAACGCCTGCTCGGGGAGATCGTCGTGCTTGCCTTCGCAGATCTCGCGGAACGCGCGAATCGTGTCTTCGATCTTCACGAACTTGCCTTTGATGTTCGTGAACTGTTCGGCCACGAAGAACGGCTGCGAGAGGAAGCGCTGGACCTTACGAGCGCGGGCGACGACGAGCTTGTCGTCTTCCGAGAGCTCGTCCATCCCGAGAATCGCGATGATGTCCTGCAGGTCCTTGTAACGCTGGAGGATCGACTGAACCATGCGCGCGACCTTGTAGTGCTCCTCACCCACGATTTGTGGATCGAGAACGCGAGAGGTCGACGCGAGCGGGTCAACGGCCGGATAGATTCCAAGCTCCGAGATCGCGCGCGACAGGTTGGTCGTGGCGTCCAGGTGAGCGAAGGTCGTTGCCGGAGCTGGGTCGGTGTAGTCGTCGGCAGGAACGTAAATGGCCTGAATCGACGTAATCGAACCCTTGTTGGTCGAGGTGATGCGCTCCTGGAGCTCGCCCATTTCGGTGGCGAGGTTCGGCTGGTAACCGACGGCCGAAGGAATACGGCCGAGGAGAGCGGACACTTCGGAGCCCGCCTGCGTGAAGCGGAAGATGTTGTCGACGAACAGGAGAACGTCCTGGTTTTCTTCGTCGCGGAAGTACTCGGCGACGGTGAGTGCCGAGAGCGCGACGCGGGCGCGGGCTCCTGGCGGCTCGTTCATCTGGCCGTAAACCAACGCGGTCTTGGCGAGAACTCCGGATTCCTTCATTTCCATCCAGAGGTCGTTGCCTTCGCGGGTGCGTTCGCCGACGCCGGCGAAGACCGAGAAGCCGCCGTGCTGGGTGGCGATGTTGTTGATGAGTTCCATGATGAGAACCGTCTTGCCGACGCCTGCGCCGCCGAACAGTCCGATCTTGCCGCCGCGAGCGTACGGAGCGAGAAGGTCGACGACCTTGATGCCGGTGAAGAACGGCTGAACTGCGACCGACTGATCCTTGAACGCGGGAGCGGCGCGGTGAATGGGATAGTACTTCTTGGCCGGAACCGGGCCTGCTTCGTCAACCGGCTCGCCGATGACGTTCAGGATACGGCCGAGGGTCTCGCGGCCGACTGGAACCTGGATCTGGTCGCCGGTGTCCGTGGCGGGTTGACCGCGGGTGAGGCCGTCGGTGCTGTCCATGGCCACGCAACGAACGGTGTTTTCGCCGAGGTGCTGGGCGACTTCGAGGGTGAGATTCCACTCCTTGTCGCTGACCGAAGGGTTGGAAACCTTGACGGCATTGAAGATGGCCGGAAGGCGGCCTGCTTCGAACTCGACGTCAACGATAGGTCCGATGACCTGCTTGATGCGCCCGAAGTTCTGGGTTTGTGCTGATGCTGACATGACTCTCTCCTGTTAACTGCTTTTCTGGGACTCGCTGCCCGAGATGATTTCGAGAAGTTCCTTGGTGATGCCCGCCTGGCGCTGCTTGTTGTATTGCAGCGAAAGCTTGCGGATCATTTCACCGGCGTTCTTGGTGGCGTTTTCCATGGCCGACATGCGTGCGCCGTGTTCGCCGGCCTGAGACTCAAGCATGATCTTGAGCGTCTGGATCGCGAAGTTCTTCTCCAGTAGGTATTGAAGGACGGTTTCGGCCGAAGGCTTGAAGAGCACCATCGGCTCCATTCCCTCGGCCGCGGCGCCTTCCGGCGCGCGAACGGGAAGGAACTGGTCTTCGGTCACCTTCTGGGTCACTGCGTTCTTGAACTCGTTGTAGATGATGCGGACTTCATCCACCTCGCCCGAGAGATATTTCTCAACGAGCGTGTCGGCGAGCTTCTTGGCCTTCGCGAAAGAGACCTTGCCGCCAAGCTCAGCGAAATAGGTCCCGTGCTTGACCTTCTTGTTCTTGAAGAACTCATTGCCCTTGCGGCCCAAGAACGAAAGCTCGACGCTTTCGTACTTTTCGCTGTTGGCGTTGAGCCAGCGCTGCGTGCCCTTGATGATGTTGGCGTTGAAGCCGCCGCAGAGGCCGCGGTCCGACGTGACGATGACGAGCGCGAGCTTGGGCTTGGCGCCCTCGGGGAGCTCCCGGCCCAAAAGCGGCGACTTGAACTTGTCACCGACCAGGGCCGAAGCGGTCCGAATGAGCTCGTTTGACCGTTGCGCGTAAGGACGCTGCGCAAGAATCGCGTCCTGCGCCCTCCTTAGCTTCGCGGCCGAGACCATCTTCATCGCACGCGTCGTCTGTTGCGTGTTTTTGACGGTCCCGATTCGTTTTTTTAGGTCCTTGATACTTGCCATTGTCGATTACGCCGTGAAGACGGTTGCGAACTCCTGCAGGGCCTTCTGCATGGTCGCCTTGAGCGAATCTTCGATCTTTCCGCTCGAGACGATGTCCTTGTAGATGTTCGGGTACTTCTGATCGATGAACTTGGAGAGCTGGCTCTCGTACTCACGGATCTTGTCGGTCGGGATCGTGTCGAGATATCCGCCGGTGCCGGCGAAGATGATCACGATCTGCCGTTCAACCGGCATCGGTACGTACTGACCCTGCTTGAGGATCTCGACCAGGCGCTGACCGCGGGCGATCTGCCTCTGGGTGGCGGCGTCGAGGTCCGAGCCGAACTGGGCGAACGCGGCCTTCTCGCGGTACTGAGCGAGCTCGAGACGAAGGTTACCGGCGACCTGGCGCATGGCCTTGATCTGAGCCGAACCGCCGACGCGCGAGACCGAGAGACCGACGTTCACGGCCGGGCGAACGCCGGAGTAGAACAAGTCGGTTTCAAGGAAGATCTGGCCGTCCGTGATGGAGATAACGTTGGTCGGGATGTACGCCGAAACGTCGCCGGCCTGCGTTTCGATGATCGGAAGCGCGGTGAGCGAACCGCCGCCGAGCTTGTCGGAGAGACGGGCCGCGCGCTCGAGCAGGCGCGAGTGGAGATAGAATACGTCGCCGGGATAGGCTTCGCGGCCTGGAGGACGGCGGAGCAGCAGCGAGAGCTGGCGGTAAGCCTGCGCCTGCTTGGTCAGGTCATCGTACACGATGAGGGCGTGCTTGCCGTTGTCGCGGAACCACTCGCCCATCGTCACGCCGGTGTAGGCGGAGAGGAACTGGAGCGGGGCCTGTTCGGAGGCGGTCGCCGAAACGACGATCGTGTGCTCGAGCGCGCCTTCGGAGCGGAGGCGCTCAACCACCTGCGCGACCGTCGACTGCTTCTGGCCGATAGCGACGTAAACGCAGTAAACGCCGCGCCCCTTCTGGTTGATGATCGTGTCGATAGCGACAGCGGTCTTACCGGTCTGGCGGTCGCCGATGATAAGCTCGCGCTGACCGCGGCCGATCGGAATCATGGAGTCGATGGCCTTGATGCCGGTCTGGAGAGGCTGATTGACCGACTGACGGGCAACGATGCCCGGCGCCTTGATCTCAACCTTGCGGAAGTTCTTGGCCTTGAGATCGCCCTTGCCGTCGATCGGGATGCCGAGCGCGTTCACGACGCGGCCGAGGAGCTCTTCGCCAACGGGCACCTGAACGATCTTGTTGGTGCGGCGAACCGTCGTGCCTTCCTTGACCTGCGTGTCGTCGCCGAGAATGGCGATACCGACGCTCTCTTCTTCAAGGTTGAGAACCATGCCCGAAACGCCGCCACCGAAGTCGACCATCTCGCCGGCCATCGTCTTTTCGAGGCCGTAAACTTTGGCGACGCCGTCGCCGACGGACACGACCGTGCCGGTCTCGGAGACGTCGAGGCGCTTCTCGAAGTTGACGAGCTGGGATTTCAGGATCTGCGTGATTTCTTCAGGACGAATTTGCATACTTTCCTCTTAAACCAATTCACCAGTAGCGACGCGATCGCGGAGCTGCTGGAGCTGAGCACGGAGCGTACCGTCGTAGGTCACGCCGTTTACGTTGACTTTGATGCCGGCGAGAAGCGACGGATCGGTCGAAACTTCGAACGCCACCTTCTTGCCCAATTTCTTTGCGAATGCTTGCGACAATCCCTGCACGTCTTCGGGCTTGAGCGGGTCGGCGCTCACTAGGCGGCCCGAGACACCACCTTCGGCCTGGAGCCTCACCGTGGTCCACGCAGAGCGAATCTCCGGGAGCGCCGGGAGGCGGCCCTTCCGCGCGAGGAGCGCGAGAAAATTCTTCACGATCGGCTGAAAGCCGACTTTGGCGGCGATGGCATCGATGAGCTGGGCTTTTTCCTTGGCCGTAACCGAAGGCCCCATGAGCGCGATCTTGGCGTCAGTGGACTTGGTTACGACATCGAGAAACGCGTCGAGCTCGGCCTCGACCTTGTCGAGCGCCTGATCCTTGATTCCCTGCGAGCCCGCGGCCTCAAAGAGGGCCTGGGCGTAAGACTTGGCGACGCTCATCGGGAGCTCTCCACTTGGCGAGAAAATTCTTCGCGCATCCGCACCCGATCATCGCCGGTCAGCTGATTGCGCATCAGCGTCTCGGCGCGGTCGAGAACGGCCGATCCGATTTCGGACGAAATCTTGCGCTTGAGCTCGGAGAACATGTGCTGCGCGGTTGCCTTGGCGTCGTTGACGATGCCGGCGGCGGTTTTTTGCGCGTCTTCGATAATGCGCGCCTTGGTCGCGTGCGCATCCCGACGAGTCTGCTCGCGAAGCGCGTTCACTTCGGTATCGACTGCCTTGAGCTTGGAGTTGAACTCCTCGTACTGCTCCTGCGCCTGCTGAAGCATGCCGCGAACGCGGTGAAGATCGCCCTTGATGGTGTGATGGCGCTGAGAAACGAAGTCTCGAAGCGGCGTGCGAAGATAATACGCAAGCGCGGCAATGAGGATGAGCAGGTTGATGCCCGGTGCGACCAACGTCTCCATCTTAGACTTTCCTCGAGAGAAGTTTTTCGGAAATGCCGCGCGCGAGCGATTCGATATCCAGCTCGAGCTTCTGCTTGAGCTCGGCATGTTGCTTGGAAATCGAGTCAGCGGTTTCCTGCGTGATCTTTTTGGCTTCTTCGCGCGCGTGAGCGAAGTACGTGGCCTCTTCCTTCTTGGCCTGTTCGATCAGCGAATCGTATTCTTTCTTGGCTGATGCGCGCTCTTCGGCGAGGCGGCGCTTGTAGTCTTCAAGCTTGGCCTGTGCATCGGCCATCATCTTCTCGGCCGCAGCCTGGTCAGCGACCGTGCTCTTGTGGCGCTCTTCGAAGAGCTTGAGAAAGGGTTTGAAGTAGAGCGGTCCCATAATGATGAACAGAACCGCGATGATAGCGAGCTGGTAGAAGAAGGTCTGGTTCAATTCCAGCTGTTCGAGAATAGCTGACACGTGTGCCCCTTGCGAATTGCGAGTGCTTTCGGGCTAACACGCGTTCGCGCGCACGGTCAAGGCTTTTGGGAGGCAAGAAGCGAAGCTGCTGGCGTGGCGACTGCGTGCACCATCTTGCTGCTGCCTTCGAAGATCACGCCTTCGTCGACGCTCAAGCTGGGCGTAAGGATGTCGCCTCGAAATACGGCCGGACGGTGGATCTCAACCCGGTGTTTGGCCCGGACGGTTCCATTGACCTCGCCACTGATGATCACGGCGCCGGCTTCGATGTCGCCGTAGATACGGGCGCCCTCACCCACGATCAGGGTGTCCGAGGTGAAGATCTCGCCGCGAAACGTGCCGCCAATGCGGACGGTGCCCTGGAAGCAAAGCTTGCCTTCGAACTCACAACCATGCTCGATGATGCCGGTAACGGCGCTTTGAGTGGCTGGTACGTGAAGGTCGACTTTTTGGGCCATATTCCTTAATTCTGCATCGCTTCGAGGATCCGATCAAGGTCTTGCCGGCTGCGGTAATGAAAAATAATCTTACCGCGTTTGTCGGATCCTTTGACTTCCACCTTGGTCGACCACTTATGAGTCAGTTCGGTCGAAAGGTTGGAAAGCCGCGCCTGGAGCGGATCTTGAGGCATCGCAGCTGCGGCATTTTCTGCCGCTTCGGCCGAGGCCGGCTGCTTCTTCCACTGATCCGCCAGAGCTTCGGTCTCGCGAACGCTCAAATGCTTTTCGACAACCAGCGCCCGAAGCCTGAGGCGAAGCTCGATATCTTCGAGTCCGAGGATCGCTTTCCCGTGTCCGAAGGTCAGGATTCCGCGCTTGAGATCATCGATGACTGCTTCGGGGAGACGAAGAAGCCGAAGATGGTTTGCAACGGTCGCGCGTTCTTTTCCGACGCGCTTGGCGACCTCTTCCTGAGTCAGACCAAATTCCTCGGCTAATTGAAAATAAGCAAGGGCCTCATCGATACAGTTGAGGTCCTGTCGCTGAATGTTTTCGATCAGGGCGATCTCAAGGGACTCGCGATCGCTCGAGCGACGGATCACGATCGGCACCTGCTTGAGGCCGAGCTTCTTGGAGGCGCGCAGGCGCCGCTCACCCGCGATCAACTCGTACCCCTTGGGCGTCTTGCGAACGACCAGAGGCTGGATGATTCCGTTTGCCTGGATGGACGCGCAAAGCTCGTTGATCGCCGCTTCGTCAAATTCTCGACGGGGCTGAAACGGGTTGACCTGGATCTCCTCGGGATTTGCCAAGCTGATGCCCGGAATGCGGCCGTGGTTATCGATTGCGGGATCAAGCGCGCCAGCAGACGGAACCGCTGGACCCGCGGCCTCGGCTCCAGCGCCCATCGGCTTTTGTTCCACGGGAAGCGGAGCCTGAGTGGCGACATCGGCGGTGGTCGTCGCAGCGGGCGCGGCCTGCGGAAGCCCCGGAAACAACGACGCCAAACCTTTTCCTAAAGCTGGTTTCTGTGCCACGACTTAAACTCCCCCCATTTCCAAATCACGCGGCTGGCTCGCGATCGCGACCTCCGCGGCAAAAACTTTTTCGACCGACAACGAAACTGCGGGCTGATTTCGGCTCAGAACTTCTTTGGCCAGATTGAGGTAGGCCAAGCAGCCCTTGGAATCGATGTCATAGAGCAGGATCGGCTTTCCAAAACTCGAGCACTCGCTCAGGCGTACGTTTCGCGGGACGACCGTCTCGAAGACGACTCCAGGAAAGTGGCCACGCACCTCTTTTTCGACTTCGTTCGCGAGTTTGTTTCGGCCGTCGAACATCGTGAGCACGATGCCTTCTTCTTTGAGCCCCGGATTGAGGCTCTGACGAATCAACGAGACCGTATGAAGAAGCTGGCTCAGCCCCTCGAGCGCAAAGTACTCGCACTGAAGCGGAACAAGAAAGCTATCAGACGCCGTGAGCGAGTTCACGGTCAGGAGCCCCAACGAAGGCGGGCCATCGATGAGAATAAAATCGTACTGGTCTTTGATCTCGGCAATCGCGGCTTTGAGCTTCACTTCGCGTGCAAACGCGGTCACAAGCTCGATTTCGGCACCCGTGAGGTCGCTATTGGCCGGCGCGACAAAGAGATTGTCGATTTCGGTGGGAAGAATGACCTCTGAGAGCTTCGCCTGGCCGATCAACGCGTGATAAATCGTCTTTTTCTCGGCTAAACTGTTTCGATCGACACCCAAAGCAGAAGAAGCGTTCCCCTGCGGGTCAAAATCAATCAAAAGTGTGCGCCGCTCACCTACGGCAAGCGATGCGGCGAGGTTTACGGCTGTAGTCGTCTTTCCTACGCCGCCCTTCTGATTGGTGACTGCGATGACCTTCCCCATTGGCTCTAACTCCCTGGTTTAGACCCACCCCGGGGACGTTTCTTTCGAAACGCCCCCGGGAAACACCTCATGTGTGGTTGTGGTGAGAGTGGGTAACCAAAAATTGCGGGATTTTAGCGAATCCCCACCTAAGATTAAGGCTAGCCGTGAAAATTTGGACGATCAAGAGAAAAGTACTCACTGCGTAGCCTTTTAGCGAAGGGCTTTTGTTCCACGTGGAACACGCTTGAGTAGCACGATTACTCGCTGCTTATTCTCGGGTCCAACTGAGTATTCGTGAGTGGCCTCGATCACCAAATCGCGACGAAAGCGGCTCTTCTGGAGGTTTTCCCACTCTTCTTTCCAGCCGGGACCCTTCAAAAGGATGAGTTTGTTCCACGTGGAACACACGGCTATCCAAGAAAGGATCTTTTCGACCGTTCCAACCGCACGCGCGGTGATGCAACCGACCGTTTCTTCCTGTAGGAAGGCTTCGGCGCGCTCCGGAACCGCTTGAACATCATCTAAACCCAAAGAATGAGCCGCACGCCCCAAGAAATCGGCCTTACGCTTCTCTGAGTCGACCAAAAACCAGGGATTAGGATCAATCGCCGCGCAAAGCAGGCCAGGAACACCCCCACCCGATCCTAGATCCATCGCCGGATACGTCAGAAACCCCGTTTTCAGCAGCTCAACAGCGTCCTGGAGATGCCCGTCGATAAAATCCGCAGGCGAAATCAAGCGCGTGAGATTCTGAACCTCGTTCTCAGCCTTCATGGCCTCGTAAAAACCAAAAATCCGGTCGATTTGAGCGCCGGAAAGCTCAGGAAACCGACCTTTTATGAGGTCCTTCACCGCGCAGCCTCCTGCATTTTCAAAAAAATCATCAAATTCGCGACAGCAGCCGGCGTAACCCCGGGCAAACGCGAGGCTTGGCCGATCGTTTCGGGCCGCGAGGTCCTCAAACGATCCTTGATCTCATTGGAAAGGCCGCCCACTCGATCAAAATCGACGCTCGCTGGGATCTTCAGCAGCTCGTTCTTGCGAACACCCTCGAGAATATCGAGGTCCCGCTGAATATAACCCTCGTATTTGACCTGAATCTCGACCTGCTCGCACACATCTTCGGCGACATCCGCGCCTGGGAGCCCCAGTTCGCAGAGCTCATCCCAGCTAATTTCAGGCCTCCTGAGAAAAACATCGCCCGAAACGCGGTCTTTGAGCGCCGTAAGGCCCTTTTCAGCAAGCCATGCTTGCGTCGCCTCGTTCGGAAAGATGGCAAACTTGCGAAGTTCCTCACGCCAATGTGAAATCGCATCTCTGCGAGCGCAAAACACAGCGTAATCCGCATCGCTCAGCAATCCTACGCGATGACCAAGCTCACTCAGGCGTAGATCCGCGTTGTCTTCGCGCAAAAGCAGCCGATATTCGGCGCGAGAGGTAAACATGCGGTAGGGCTCATCGGTACCTTTAGTGATCAGGTCATCGATCATCACGCCGATGTAACCATCGACACGAGAAAGCGAGAAGGGGTCTCGCTCCTGAACCAAGAGAGCCGCATTAATCCCTGCAATCAAGCCCTGGGCACCCGCTTCTTCGTAGCCCGATGTCCCGTTGATCTGACCCGCGAAAAACAGGCCCGAAACATCCTTGGACTCAAGCGTGCTCTTGAGTTGGCGTGCGTCCACGCTGTCGTACTCGACGGCGTAACCGAAGCGAATGAACTCGGCCTTCTCAAGTCCGACGATGCTTCGGACAAAGGCCTCCTGCACATCGCGCGGCAGGCTGGTGGAGATCCCATTGACGTAAACCTCGTCGGTCGTCAGCCCCTCGGGCTCCAAGAAAAGCTGGTGACGTTCGCGCTCGCGAAAGCGCTTCACCTTATCCTCGATCGAAGGGCAGTACCGCGGACCGACGCCTTGGATGATCCCTGTGAACATAGGTGACCGATCGAAGTTGGCCTCGATGACCTCGTGAGTCCGTTCGTTGGTGTAAGCGATATGGCACTCGACTTGCGGCAGAACCGGAAATCTCTCGGGCTTGAAATAAAATGAAAACGGGACCGGCTTGGCGTCGCCAGCCTGCGGCTCGAGCCGAGCGTAGTCGATGCTCGCGCGGTGAAGGCGGGGTGGGGTGCCGGTCTTGAGCCGCCCCAGCTTGAACCCGAGTCGCTCAAGCGACTGGCTCAATCCGTTAGCAGCCCGGTCGCCCGCACGGCCTCCCGACTGCTGATCAAAGCCCGTATGCATGACGGCGCGTAAAAAAGTGCCAGATGTGATGACCGCCGTCCGCGCTTTGACCTCAGAACCATCGGCAAAGCCAACCCCGGTCACGCGCTGCGCCGCATCAACGCGAACCTCGGTCGCTTCGGCAGGAAGAATCGTCAGGTTTTTGACGGTACCCAGAAACTCCTGCATCCGAACCGCATAAAGAGCCTTATCGCACTGAGCGCGAGAAGACCGAACGGCGGGTCCTTTGCTCGAATTGAGCCTTCGATATTGAATGGCGGTCTTATCGGTCTGACGGCCCATGATTCCGCCGAGCGCATCGATCTCCTTGATCAGCTGGCCCTTGGCCAAGCCGCCCATCGCCGGATTGCAAGACATGAAACCGATGCGATCGGGCGCGAGACAGACGAGCGCCGTGCGTAGGCCCATGACGGCCGCCGCATGGGCCGCTTCGGTACCGGCATGGCCGCCGCCGATCACTATGACATCAAATTCGCGCATTCGCTGGCGAGTAACACTTCCCTCCCCTCCCCGTCAAACCGACTCGTCCAGCACAGGTCCGTAACGACTGCGTGGAACCTAGACACACTCGCGGCCCGAAAACCATAAATACCCGAAGGATCTGAGGAATGTCGGACCGGACACAGGCGGGCGGCCCAAGCCTTGCTTAAACAGTCACTATGTACACAGTCCGCCGCCCCAAGTACTTGCTGATCGCACTCACAAGCGCATTGCTCGTCGCGAGTCACGCGGCCGCGGACACGCCCCCCTCGGTCACAGACCTCTATCGCTGGACCCTGAACAGCATCGACAAGAGCGCGCTCAAAGACCCGACGGCCGCCAAGGAGTCACTCGAGCTCCAGTCTGCGCTCGTGGCCGCTTTCCGCACAAACTCTGGACTCACCCTCGATTCCGCCAAGAACGGAGCGGAAGCCGCTGTTTCGGAGTGGTGCAAGCGTCAGCGCGTGATCGCCGACGACCTGAACCGGTGCGTCTCGGGCTATAAGCCCGTCATGGAAGCCTTCTTGGACAAAGTTTTCAGCAGAGCTTCGGTCGCCGATGCCAGCGCCATCCTCACATCCCAAAAGTCGCTCAAAACCTGGGTTTCGCCTGATTCTAAACTCAGCGGCCGCGATAAGACCCAAATCCGCGCGCTCGCCTCGCTCAATCCGGGCGCAGCCGCCGCGCCGGCACCCGCGCCTCCCGCTCCGCCCAAGCCCGTCCTACCCAACGGGTCCACGGGGACTCCGCCCGGGTCTGCAAAACCAGCCGCCGAAAATGCGGCAGGCTCGACGCCGCCCGTAACCGAAGCACCGAACACTCCTTCCAGCGAAACGGCACCCTTGGTTCTGCCAAGCGTTCCAGACAACGTAAGACTCCAAGACCCCGTCGTTCGATACAACGAATCCGAGCAGCACGAGCGCGACGGGAACGAAATAAAATATCCAATGCTCAAATATACTCACGCCGCACAGAACTCGATCATGGATAGCATGGGCAGCACGAAAGCGTGCCCGCTTCGAAAGCAATTTGAAGATCAACTTTTCAGCGGAACATTCCTGAAGGATCATCCTTGCGCCGACCCGGAAGCCCAATACAACCAGAACGTTCTCGCCGAGATTCCGCGCATCCATCATGATCTCGCGGCCATTCAGGCTAAACGCAGGGCCGATATCGAAACCGCGGTTGCCGCCCTGAAGGGGTCCCCTTCCGCAAAAGCCGCTCTACGGAAAAAGTTGACCGAAGACTCCATAATCCTCAAGGCGCGGGGCGGTTACCGCTATAGCACTCGGACCGGAGTCCAACCGGGAGATGGCGTCAACGTCCCAATCGAAGGCGGCGGCGCCGTCGTCTTCGGCGGGAGCGACAATAACGCCAGCTACTGCTCGGGCGCGCTCTACACGATCTTCACTCGAACGATTGCCCACATCGACGATGGCGCGATCTTCAGGCAAATGCGGGGCCCGGATGGAAAGCCCGACGCTGCCCAGTTGGCAAGCTTCAGCCCTCGAAAAGACGAGAAAAACAAACGACTCAAAGATGATGATGACGGCGTCTTCGGGATCATCAATAACAACTACGCGAGCATCGCCGACTTGAATTCGGCCATGGGCAAAAACGCTTTCGGCAAAGAAATCGGCAAGCGGAAGGACCGCGCCGCCCTCGCGCAAGCGTGCGCGGGCGATATGGTAAAGTGGGACCGGCCGCCATCCAAAGCTTTTCCACTTGGCTCAGGACACGCCGGCGTCTTCCTGGGCCGCGAAGCCGGCATGGTCTACTACTGGTCCGCCAATGGCGGCACCCTTGGCTATGGCGTGACCTGCGAGCCCGAAAAAGACATGATGCCCATGATCGTGCGTCTCACCAAGCCTTACAACGTTGCGGCCATTCCGCCAAATGCCTCCATCCAGCGCAACGTCTACCGATGGGAAGGAAAAGGCAAGAACCGTCACCGCGTGCTCGTAATCCCCGAGCGCCTGACCTTTGACATACCTCAAAAATACCAGGAGCGCGCACTCGCCGCTCAGACCGCCCTCGCGCGCGCCCGGGTGGCCGCGGCTGGGCAATCGACGAGCGCGGAGACCACCCCGGCTCTCGTGCCCTGAGCCTTAGCCAGAGTGTCTAATTTTTAGACACCACACCCCGCGATGGTCACCCCGATGAGCCAACGAGCCCCGATTACCCAACGCTTTCAGGCGTGTCATGCCTAACCCATGGATATGGAACGGCAATTGCTCTTAAACAAAGCAAATGTACTTAACGGGCCGTTTCCAAAAAACTCTCCGACCCATTCCAGCGATCCTGCTCCTCGCGATGTTGAGTACGAGCTGGGACGCGTTGCTCGGAAACCAGGCACATGCCCTCGCGAAAGCTCAAACGCGGACTGAATCCAAAACCTACATCACGCGCAACGTCCGCCGCGACGAGGGTGGAGACGAAGCTTCCGACGCCGAAATGTACAAGGACGCGATCACCACGGCTTCGACTCACGCCCGGGGCGTGAAGATTTCCGCGAACACTCCTTGCAGCTATTCGGGCTCAACAGGCCAGCACGAGAATTGGTTTAAGAAAGTTCAAGAAAAGTTCAGCTCGCGTGCCCCGGCGAGCCTCTCTGGTGGCGGGATCATCTCCCGCAAGCAGTGGGGCGCAGCGCCGCCAACCAGTCCCTTGCAAAACATGTCTCAAGCGCCGACGAAGATCATCCTTCACGAAACACAAGGTCCGTCCAACCAAGCCGTGAAGGACATCCAACAGTACCACCAATACGGACGCAAGAAAGACGGGAAAAAGCCCTTCAGCGACATCGGCTATCATTTCTTGATCGATGCTCAGGGCCGGATCTATGAAGGCCGTCCCCTCAACAAGATCGGCGCACACATGCCGGGCGCCAATGACGCCATCGGGATCGCCCTCATGAGTGACTCCCGACGCAAGAGCGGCACGCCTCCGACTCCAGCCCAGAAAGCCGCGCTTGAAAATCTCGTTCGCCGCCTAAAACAAAAGATCCCTTCGATCACTTCAATGGATACTCACGGAAACGCTCAGCACGACCCCAGCCACTGCACCGACTGCGCTAAGCTCCTCACCCCATGGGCCAAGAAACTCTCACAGGAGCTCGCCCGGACTCGCGGCACCGCCAGCATCTCGGACATCAAGCCGGGAATGATCTGAGCCGATTACGGAGAAGCCGGCTTCTTAGGCGCCAGATCCCGGTGCCGACTGCTGATGATGGCGCTCTTTCCGGCCAGAGACTCATCTGATTCAAGCCTGAGTCGGTAGCCGTCAACCGCGTCAAGCTGCTGGAGGCCGTCGACGTGCATGCGCTTGGATTTGAACTCGGGGTTCTCCTTGATGCGCGCACGCGCATCCTCGAAGTCCTTGGCAACGACAAAGAAGTTCACGTGCGACTCGTAGATCCCGTCGCTCAATTCCATGTCGTAAAAGCCGCAATGAACCAGGAAAAGCTGCATCCCTTGGATTTATCCAATCCCGCCGCCTGGCGCAACCGTCTTGCCTCCCCTTCGGCTTTAAGCTAGCTTAGCCCCGTTCACTTCGTATGGGCGGGCATAGCTCAGTTGGCTAGAGCGCGAGCTTCCCAAGCTTGAGGTCGAGGGTTCGAGCCCCTCTGCCCGCTCCAATACTTTCAACGGGTTGGCTTTTCGGAGCTGACCCGTTTTTGTTTCAAGCTACCAAGATGCTACCAGGAGAAGATCGGATAGAGCGGCTTCAACGCCGAGGCTTGTGATAAGTTCATGAGCTGCGTAAGCGCAGGCGCAGAATCAAATTACTGCAACTTCAAGTCGTTGATGACAATCACAGGGGCTGCAGATTTGGTCGGATGTCCTGGATTAACCAAAATGTAAAGTTGCCGCTCACCAGAGATAAGGGCTGAGCCTCCGTCGCACTTTACTGTAAGTCTGAAAAAGCATGGTTCATTCATCATGGTGGGTTCCGTCACAGGCGGAATGGCTCCTGTGCATCTAGGGAGAACGTCGTTCTCCGTCGGAGCGACACACGAATCGGCATACTTCGAGTTCATCAACTGCACCAAGGCAGTAACAGCCGGATGCGAGACAACATCGATTCTCCAGTCTTGGGGGCTGGCGAATGAGAGGGACGAGCTGAACAACAGGGCAAGGGCAAAAGGTATGATTTTCATAAGATCTCCGCTTGGCGATTGGATTAACAAACCGAAGACACCTATACAAGCCTCGGACTTAGCACAGCGGGTCGGAGAACCATCCCCTACCCGCTCCATTTCGAAGCTCATTTCCTCA
>FTBH01000057.1_pt1 | contig 42167 bp, 50 predicted proteins | sample 1639321 | NCBI WGS metagenome assembly FTBH01 (sample SAMEA3914864, study PRJEB12502) | metagenome | biome: forest; material: soil | place: USA | collected 2012-03-12 | depth 0.3 m
AAAAAAAACACGTATATCAGCCCAGCACCCAATCCTGGTGCAACAACAGCTCCGAGGATTTCGACAAAGGACAGGTCACGCTCACCGAGAGCAGAGATCCCGGCAAGAAGGTTTTGGAAATCAAGGACGACAGTTCCGAAACAGCTTTTGCCGACGCCGCTAAGACCAATCTCGACGCCCTAATGTCCCTTCTGGAGCGGACTCCGAGGAAGAACATCAAAGACCCCTGGGCACAAGTCACTGACGCGATCGAGGACTGCGCGCGCGCTTCGGATAAGCTTGCTGGTCCCGCGAAAGAAGCCATGAAGAGGCTGACCGCTTACTTGAAAAAGAACAAAACTCCGGCCGCGGGTAACGAGACCGCGCCAGTCACGACCCCGGCAAGACAATCCGACGGAAAATGATCGAGATCGGGCGCACACGGCGAAACCATCTGGGACTCATACTTTCCCGGCGCTGAGCCGGGGGAGTCTAAAAAAAGGCCGAACGAAGAATCATTGCTTCGTTCGGCCTTTTCAATTCAGGACTCGCCGAGGATGCGAGCGCTCGATCACATATTCTTGGGATTGAGAGCGGTGGCGCGGACGGAAACACAGCTCTTGGTCGCGCCCTGCTTGAGGTTGTCGAGACCGCAGTAGGCCTGTTCAGTCGAGACGAAACGCACGACCGAGGCGCCCTTCTGCGCGGCCTGATTGCGCAGATCGGTGGCGCAATAGTCGACGTTCGCCTTGCCTTCGCAGGTCAGCTCGGCGACGACGTTGAACTTCTTAAGATCCTTCTGGGTGATCTTGTTGTCGACGCGAACTTTCTCGCCCGTCGAGGAGAGATACGCGGTGGTACAGCCGGACAGGGCCAGGGAAACAAGGACGATAGAAATGGTTTTCATGAGGTCAAGGTAACCGAACTTGGCCGTGATGCCACTCAGAAATGCGAAAACAATGCGGTGCGCCTTAGTGAGGCGCGAGCATGCCCGCCGTGTCCGTCTCGCGCATCAGATCGATGGTTCGCTGAAGTCGGGGAGGATCCGCGCGAAGCGCCTCGAGCGTCTCTTTGGAAAAGGGTTGATCTCCGTGGTCGAGGATCTGAAGCGGGTTGAGATAGGGATCCCAAACCTGAAATCCTTCATGCACGGGCGATGTCGAATCTTGGATCGGATGCAGCCCCCGCCCTCGCTGAAAGCAAGACGTGTCGGCATCTCCCCGGGCAAGCGCCTCGCGCGCGTCTTTGTAGGCCTGAGCGATGAACGCAAGCATTTTTGTCCGCGCCGTCTCGACACTCTGGTAGGGCGCGCGCATCGCATGCTGATAGGAGAGCTCCAGCGAGAACTGATGCTCGAACGCATCCACGTCCGCGCTTCCTTTCTTAAGCTGCTCCAGACAGGCCGGACTCTCGTACGAAAAGGCCTCATCCATCAGAAACTCGTGCGCGTTCGTACCCCAGCGCAAATCCGCGGCCTGCGATCCCGACACCATCATCATGAGTATCATCGTTGCGATCATGGGCCGAACTTACCTCGAACCTCGCATTCGGGGAACATCCTTTGCAGCCATGCCCACATGCGCTTCGCGCCAACTCCTGCGGGAAGTCATACCGACGGCACCTGGGGCGCGCGCGTCATCGGGCGCGTAGTCGCGACCCCCCTTGGCCCGGCGCTGAGCGGAGTCGCCCTCGCCGCCCTGTATCTCGCGGTCGCCCAGTTCAGCTACGAATTCGTCATCCCTCCCAATCGCAATGCGGTGTTTTGGATTCCGAGTGGCATTACCTTCGCGCTCGCAGTCCGTTCGCGTTGGACGCCGCGAATCTGGGCGAGCTTCGGCGCGGCACTTTTCTTGAGCCAGCTCGGCATCGTCCTCTACCATGGCGATCCTTTCCGCGTCGCCTTCGCCTGGGCCCTCGCGAACGTCCTCTTACCTGCGACGGCTGTCACGCTGTCGCGACGCCTCGTGACCGGCCCCTTGGACATGAGATGCCTTCGCGACGTATTCTGTTTTGCGAGCATCGCCGTCGTATCCTCAATGCCGGGAGCTCTCGTCGCGGCCGCTGGAAGCCGGTGGGCCTTCCCCGGCACGAACTACCTCGGCTTCGCCGCCTCGTGGGGGACCAGTGATCTCATCGGCGTATTCCTGCTCGGCCCGGTCATTCTCACCTGGACAGCTTGGTACCCCAGGCGATCGACAAAACCCACGGAGGCAGTCCTACTTTTTTCGGTCCTGATCGCTTGCTCCTGCGCGATCTTCCTTCGACGCGAGGTTTCGATGCTGGATCGATCGCTGCCTTCGCTCCTCCTTCTGCTCGTGGCCTGGGCCTCCATCCGGTTCGGGCCGCGCGCGATGACTCTCGCGTTGCTGGTCATTGATCTGATCGAGGTGGGAGCGACCGCGGCCGGAACCGGGCCATTCGCCCTTTCGGGACTTACGCCGGTAGCGCAGCTCCTTAATCTGCAGATGCTGCTCGGGAGCGGGGGCCTCCTCATGCTGCTGCTTGCAGCCGCGATCGAGGAACAGCGCTCGACCCGAATCGCGGTCGAGGTGACCATGCGAAGCAAGGACGAGTTCCTGGCGGTCGCCGCCCATGAGCTTCGGACTCCGACGACCGCCTTCCTGCTCGGCGTGCACGCCCTTGGAAGGCAGCTCACCTTCGGCTCGAAAACGCAATCCGACGCGTTCAGCTTGATCGAGAAGCAGGCTCATAAGCTGGGCAGGCTCATCGAAGTCCTTCTCGACATCTCGCGAATCGATATCGGAAAATTAGAGATCCGCCCAGAAACGACCGACCTCGTCGAGCTGGTCCGCGAGGTCGCGTACCGCTTCGGAACTCAGATCGTCATCAAAGCGGATACGGAAATTCGGGTTTTCTGTGACCGGCTCCGCTTGGAGCAGGTCATCAGCAATCTCCTGGCCAATGCCGTGAAGTTCGGCGCCGAGAAGCCCGTGGAGGTCAGCGTCCGGAAAACGGGCCGCCACGCGACCGTCTCCATCCGCGATCACGGCATCGGTATTCCTGAGGATCGCCTCCCGCATATCTTCGGTCGATATGAGCGGGCCGTATCGACGCTCGATTACGGCGGTTTGGGTCTCGGGCTCTACATCGCGAGGCGGATCATGGAAGCCCACCACGGGACCATCACGGCCGAAAACGCCGAAGGCGGCGGCGCCCGCTTCAAGATTTCCTTGCCGGCGGATTCGGAACCGAAGATCATGAGTGCCTGACATCCGGAGGCCTCGATGAACCCCACCTGTTTTTTCTGCAAGCGCGAACCATCCGTCACCCAATGCGAGACCTGCAAACGCTGGGTCTGCATCCAGTGCGAAGGCTCATCCAACCACAACTGCTACCCGCGCGACTGAGCTAAAAAGGCCTCGATCTCGTCGATCCGCTCGGATGCGTCCTTGTAGCCGATGTCGATCAGAGCCTTGGTGTACGCCGAATCGAAGAGCAGGTAGCTCATGAGATCCGCGCTCTGGGAGCGACTCGTGCCGAGCCCGTCCAAGAGATAGCTCACCACTCTCGGCATCGCGTGCGAAAAGCTCTCGGCGACAGATGCGAGATCTTCCGAAGGATTGATCACGAATGGGTCGATCACGCGCATCGGCTCCTCGGCCTTGGACGGGATCACGGCGTCACCGCCGTAGGAGCGGAGCAGGTCGTTCATGCGGATGAGATGATCGAAGTCGGTGTCGAGGTGATCGAGGAAGATCGAATTGAGCGTGACCCCGAAAATCTGAGCGAGCGGCGGGCGCTTCATCCTCGGCTTGGATTTGCCGTCCACGAGCAGGCTCTCGCGCAGGCGCGCCTCGGCTGATTTTTGCGAGCGGATGCCGATGGCGAATACGCGCTTGGCGCCGAGGCGGATCGCCGGACTGAACGGTGCCACGAGACGAAGCCCCCCGTCGCCGAAGTAGAAATCGCCGATGTCGGTCGAAACCAGCACGGGCGCGAAAATCACGGGGATCGAGCAGGACGCCCAGATGTGGTCGACCCCGAGCTCTACCGAGAGCGCGGTTCTGCGGCTTTTCTCCCAGAGCGGATGCCCTTTCTGGCCTTGGATGAAGGTGAACGACTGACCCGAGTAGTAGCTCGTCGCCGAAATCGCGACGGCATAGAGCTGACCCTTGGCGAGCGCGCGCCCGACCCCGTCAAGCTTGAGGTTACGCTCGAGATACGCCCGGAGCGGCGTGAAGTCCAGGAGCGACTGCGCGCCGCCGCCGCCCACGATGCCGCCGAGCGAGAGGTCACGGAGCCAGCGCATGCTGCCCATTCCGAGCGAGACCGGATCGGTTTTGAAGACGTCACTCACGTCGAGCGAGCTCCAGAGCTCCGCGACCGACCGCGTGGCGGCCTGGAAGTCGCCGCTTCCAGCGGCGATCGCGGCGCCGTTGATCGCGCCGGCCGAAGCGCCCGTGACGATCGCGAAGGGCGAAGGCCCCGAAGCGAGTCTGGGAGTCTCGCCAATCCGCTTGAGCACCCCTGCCTGATAGGCGCCGCGCGCGCCCCCTGCCGTCAGTACGAGTCCGTTCATTCAGCTCTCATCATAACGGACATCATGACGAAACGCGATAGACCTCCGCGAGCGCCGAAGCGCTGAGATCCAAAGATATTCCGCTGAACCGGGTCGTCGTCTCTGGCCGCGTCGGGAGCGATCCATGGCGCGGCAGGAATGAGCATCCACTCAGAATGGTTTCTCCGTGAGGCGGTGTCACTCTGCAAGGACGCAGGCATCCTCTCCATCGCCGACGAAGTCTTCACGGGGTTCGGCCGGACAGGCGAAAAGGATTACTGCGCGACAAGCGCCGAGATCGACCGCATCTATGAGCTGCTCGCTCACGTAAGAGAATTGTAAGCCCGCCACTCACTCCGCGACCTTCGTGCGATTCGCCCGTATCACCTTTCAAAACACAAACCACTCGACGAAAGGAATCGCCGATGAAATCCACCTTGAAGCCACTGATGGCTGCTTGTTTTACTGTCTTCGCCTTGGCCGCCTGCAACTCAGGAAGCCAGGAGAGCGCCACAGCGGCCGGCCCCGCAGCCGGCACCCCCTCGGGCCGCACCGGTGGATCCAACGGCGGATCAGGCGGCTCAAGCGGTTCGGGCGGAACTACCGCCGCAGGCGTGATCGGGCCGAGCTGCGTCTCGAGCGACGCCAATCAGATCTGCATCGGCGTCAAAGCCGTGAGCTACACCTCCAACGGCCAGCCGACCTACACCGAAGACCAGGCCGTCGCCACCATCCAAGGAATCAACGATCTTTGGAAGCAGTGTAACGTCGCCTTCCAGCTCGAGGAGTACCAGGCGGTCAACCCCGCCGACTATGGTCTCACCAATGGATCCGACTCGCAGGGCGAGGCCGGCACCGTTCGTTCCGACTTCTCCGACAACAAGACGTTCCTGCTCGCCGCCACCGGCAGCTGGAACTCGTCGTACATCGCCTGGACCCAGATGCCGGGCGCCGGCCCGTACGGCTCGGTCTTTGACGTGAACTACGCGACCGACGCGATCACCGTCGCGCACGAGTTCGGCCACTACCTCGGCCTGGATCATGTCAGCGACCAGGGCAACATCATGTACCCACAGGTCTACCCGAACGACACCGCCTTCACGAGCGACCAGTGCAGCCTCGCTCGCTCGACTGCGGCGTCTTACTGGCAAGCGATGATGCGCCACTAGCAGAAGGGCGCTTCCCCGGGCGCGGAGTACCCCTAACTCCGCGCCTATTTCAACGTTCCTCCTAAGGATAAGGGCCGTCGAAGCAGGATGCTCCGACGGCCCTTTGCTATTTAATCTGGGCCAGGATCCAATCAACGACCGCGTTGACCTTGGAATAAACGCCGAACAGGCCGGGCCGCGCGCAACCATTGCCCCAGCTCACGACGCCGACGAGCAGTCCGTCGCGGACCATCGGTCCGCCGCTATCACCCTGGCAGGAGTCCTTGCCGCCGTCTTGGGACCCGGCACAGATCATCCGATCCGTGATCGCGCCCGGATAAGCGCTTGCGCAGTTGGTTTCACTCACGAGCGGAAGGTCGACCTTCTGGAGAGTATTCGGAAAGCTGCCGGTGCCTTCTCGAGTCGTGCCCCAGCCTGCAACCGTCACATGCGGAGCACTTGATTCGTCGTTGGGGATCCGGATCTCTTCGGAATTGAGCTTCACCGGCTTCGACTTAGAGCTTCCGCTCAGCTGGATCAGCGCGAAGTCCGAATCCGATGTCGTCTTGCGGCGATAATCGGGGTGGATGATCACCCGCTTGATGTTGAAAGTCTCGCTGCCGCTCGTGCCGTTCATTGTGTACAGGCCGGCGATGATCTTGACCCCGGTGGTTCCGCCGCGAACGCAGTGCGCAGCCGTGAGAACCCAGTCCGGCGCAATCAGCGAACCGCCACAAAAATGACCCCCGATGAGTTTCTGAAGCGAAACGATGTAGGGAAACTCGCCGCGCGCCGCATCGACGCCGCCCACGACCGGGGGAGCGGCGAAAACAGCGGACTGGAGCGCGGAAAGAGCGATCAATCCCACTAAGAGAGATTTCATGGACGGGCCTCCTTGGCCTTGCGAGTCGCCATACGTAGCGACCGATCCACATAAGGTACGGCGGTATTTTGACGGTTACAAGACGCCCGCTCCGATTTTCTTTAACCTCGCGCTTCATTCCTGCCGAAACGTAAGGCGGTGAGTTTCAACTACGATAAGATCTCGGCAAAAGAGGGTGAGCACGGGTCATGGTGGACGTCCTACGCGGACCTCTTCATGATGCTGTCGATCGTGTTTCTCCTCATGTACGTGGCTTCGAGCCTACGCAACGGCTCAGCCGGAGTGCAGCAGCAGGCCGAATACAGGCAGATGGCCAAACGGGCCGAAGACCTCGAGCAGCAGATTAAAGTCTACAACACGCTCAAGGACAAGCAGCTCCAGGTTGCCGGCGACGAGGAGAAGAAGGTCTACGAGAAGCTCATGAGCAAGCTCACGCTCCTTCGCGACGAGGCGAAAGACGAGAAAGAGTCCCTGATCCGAAAGGCCAAAGAAAACGAGGAGAAGGAGTTCGCCCTCAACCAATACCAGCAGCTCGTCCAGAGCATCATCAATACCAATCTCCTCGCAAAGACTCAGATCGCGCACCGGGACCAGACTATCGACCAGCAGAAGGACTCGATCGTCGCGCTCGAGGCGCAGAAGGCGGCGCTCTCCCAGCAGAAAACCCGCTTCGAGGCGAGCCTCAAGCACCAGAAGCTCACCGCGGCCGCGCGAGCCAAGAAGATCGCCCAATTCACGGCCGAAACCGAGAAGAAGCGTCACGCTCTTGAGCTCGAGATCTCAAATCTGAAAACAGGCAAGGCGCAGGCGGAAGCGGGCAAAGCCCGCGCCGAGGCCGAAAAATCCCGCGCGCTTGCGAGCGTCCAACAGATGCAGGGCGATCTCGACCGCGCCCAGGCGATCGCGAACGCCAAGAAACTCCTAGCCAAATCCATCGCCGACAACTTCTCCAAGGCCGGCGTCAAAGGCGCGGTCAACGCGAAGTCAGGCGAAGTGACGCTCGATTTCGGCGAGGAGTACTTCGACACCGGCCGCACCGACCTCAAACCCAAGATGAAAGCGACGCTCGATCGTTTCATGCCGGTCTATTCGAAGAGCCTCTTCAACGACCCGAACGTCGCCGAAAAGATCGCCAGCGTCGAGATCGTGGGCTTCGCCTCGTCGACCTACAAAGGCCGCTACGTCAATCCCAAGAGCCTGCGCCCCGCGGATAAAGAGGCCATCGACTACAACCTCAAGCTGAGCTTCGGGCGCGCCAACTCGATCTTCAAATACCTCCTCAACAAGAACACCCTGAGCAAAGCCGACCAGGAAAAGCTTTTTCCGCTCGTCAAAGTGGTGGGGCGAGGCTACCTGCCCGAAGGCAAAGACGCCGACAAAGCCAAGACCGGCATGACCGAGAAAGAATTCTGCCAGCGCTTCAACTGCCTGAAGGCCCAGCGCGTGGTGGTCAAATTCAACATGAAGGACTGAACCATGGGAACTAACGTCGCACCCGTCCAACCGATGCTTCTCGATCTGATTATCCTGGCGAAAACCCTGATCCTACCGCTCATGTTCGCGACCTTCGCCGCCGCGCTGTCGCTCCGGGCACTGATCTACTACACGGTCAGGCGCGAGGAGAACTTCGCGCTCGAATTCGAGAAGCGGGTCAATCTCTTTCTCGAATCCGACGGCCACCGCGGATCGCGCAGCTTCTTCGTACTGACCAAGAAGATCCTGGAGAAGACCTACTACGAGATGTTTGAGATCCGCGCCCAGCAGATGAAGCGCAGGCTCGATCACGTGATGGTCCCGAGCGACCGCCTGTTTCTCGTGCGCCAGGGCATGGCTCACCTCGTGCGCGACACGCTCCGAGAGATCAAGTTCGTCAAATACGAGAACGGCAAGCCGCCGCTGCTTGAGCTGATCAAGTCGATCTTCGCCAACAATCCGTGCTTCAACCGGATCTTCGGCCTCTTCCCGGTCGGACCGTTCAACGAGATGCTCAACCAGATCCCGGGGCTCTTCATCGTGGCGGGGATCTTCGGGACGTTTCTCGGCATCATGCAGGCCCTGCCCGAGCTCGGAGCCATGGATTTGCGCGACCCCGAGTCCACCAAACTCGTGATGGACACGTTTCTGGCCAAGATCGCCTTCTCGATGAGCACCTCGACCGTCGGCATCCTGCTTTCGGTCGTCAACACCGTCTACAACAACTTCGTATCGCCCGAGCGAGTTTTTATCCGCACGGTCCAGCGCTTCGAGCGCAACCTCTTCAGGCTCTGGAACCGCTGCGACTCCAACCTGCTACCGGAGGAGATCGCAGGCTTCGACGAGCATCGCGACCCGATCGAAGCTTTGGCCAGCTCGGCGCTCGACCGCGATCTTTCGAGTCACGTACCGAGGAGCCGCGCCGGCGTGAAGTCGCCGCCGCCCACTGATCAGGCGGCTTGATGGGCAAAGACTCTCGCCACCATAAGCTCACGCTTTCCATCCAGGGCAAGACCAGCGTCGTGTCCATGGACAAGGACCTGTTTTGCGTGGGCCGGTCGCAGGAGGCCGATGTCGTCATCAGTGAGGACGTCGTCAGCAAGAAGCACCTCGAGATCACGATCAAAAATGGCCGCGTCTCGGTCCGAGACCTGAAATCGCGCAACGGCACGACGATCGACGGAATGAAGCTCCAGCCTGGCGTCGATTACCCGGTCCATCGCGATTCGGAGGTCTGGGTCGGCGACTCCTCGGTCACGATCCGCGTCACGGCCGCGAAACCCGCGCCCGTCGAAGCGAGCCGGTCGCGCACCCGCGCGGACATGACCGAGGAAAAGCTCGCGCGCGTGATGGCCAGCCTCACGATCGCCGAGGAGCAGCTTGCGCGCGTGAAGAAAGAGTCCGAAGAGGAAAGCTCGAAACTCGAGGAGCGGCGCAGGGCCGCGCTCGCGCTCGTCGAAGAGGCTGAAGGCCGGCAGACGGAGGCATCCCGGCGCGAGCGGGCGCTCGATGACCGCGAAGCCGAGCTAGAAGCCACGATCGCCGTTGCCACCGAGGAAGTCCAGACCGCCCAGCGCCGCTGCGACCAGCTCCGCGCCGAGGCCGAACACCACGCCGCCGACCGCGAGAGCGCCCGCGCGGAAATCGAAAGAACGCGGGCCGAAGCGGTGCGCGCGCAGGCCGAGATCCGGGAGCTCGCGCGCCAGACCGAAGCGGCGCTCGCCCGGCACTCGGCCGAAGTCGCCGAACACGAGGAGCGAGAAAACAACCTCAGAAAGCAGCTCGAGGCGCTCGAAGCCGAAGCCAAGGTGACGCGGCTGAGAATCGACGGCGAGAACGAGAAGCTCGCGGCGCTCAAGCGCGCCGGCGAGGACGAAGTGCGCCTTCTCGAGCTGCGCAAGCAGAAGGAAGAGCTCGATCTCGCGATGACCTCCAAACGCGCTGAACAGGCCCTGGCCGACATCTTAGAACGCACGCGCTCCTCTATCGCCGAAGGCGAAAGCGCACGGAAGGCGCTCGAGGAAACGGAAAGGGCGCGCTCCAAGGCCTCGTCCGAGCTCGATTCGATCCGGCGCGACGCGATCCGCGCCGAGGAGCTCAAGGCCCGCGCTACGGCCGAGGCCGAGACCCTGACCCGAACGGCGCGCGAAACCGAAGAGAAGGCGCGCGAGATCGAAGCGAAAGCGCGCGCGGCCGCGGCCGAAGCCGAGAGTCTCGCCCAGGAGCGCTCCTCGCAGCTGACGGCGAAGGCCCGCGAAAGCGCGGCGCAAACACTCGAGAAAGCTCGCGAAAGCGCAGCACAAACGCTCGAGACGGCGCGGGCCGAGGCCGAGGCTTCGGCCCAGGCGATCGCCGACAAGCAGGCGAGCGCGCTCGCTGACCAGGCCCGAAAAACCGAAGCCGAGCTCAATAACCGGCGCATCGAGGCTTTGGAAAGCATCGAGCGCATGCGAGAGCGCGAGCACCGAATCACCCACGACAGGCGAAATCTCCTGGCGGAGGCCGTCGTGAGACGCGCTCAGGAGCTCGCCGAAAGCGGAAAGCTATCGAAAGACCCATCCTCTCTCCGCGAGCTCGTGCATCAGGTTCTCGACGGGCGAGTCCCCGAGGTCGCCTCGATTGCGGCCGAGACCCGTAACCGCGACTTCTGGCGACGAGTCCAGATCGGCGCGGGACTCTGTGTGCTTCCTGTTCTTCTCTATCTCTTCTTCCCGCAGGCTCCCAAAGAGGTCGGCCAGGCGATGCAGCGAAAGATCGCGAGCAGCAGCAAGGACGACGGCGGCGCCTTCATGGAGCAGATCCGCCAGAAGGGCGCGGCTTACAAGCCGGCGCAGGACAAGATCTATCGCGGAAGCTACGCCGAGAACGTGCTCTTCTTCGAAGGTTATTCCGAAATCAAGCTGTCCGAGGCCCGGCAGAAAGAGTGGACACTCGCACTCAGCGCCTTCCTGACCAAGGACTTGGGTCTCGACGACCGCGTGCTCGTCGAGCTCGTCTCAGCTGAGACCGTGCTCGTAAAGGAGCTCGCCCGAATCCGCGAGACGATCGTCGAGCAGTACAAGGACCAGGGCCGAGCGCGGATGGACGAAGCCGAGCGCGGCGAGATACAGCGAATCAAGTCGCTGCTCAAGACGCCCGAGAACTACGAGAAGTTCCGCGCCTTCGAAAAATCGTTCGTATCGCGCTAGCCGAGCACGGCCAGAACCGACTGGAGATCCTGCTCACGCTTGAGCTCATCGAACCACGGGATCGGGCGCTTCATATGGACGAACGAGAGCCACTGCTTGATCCGCCGCGAGCTGTACTGATGACCGGAGGCCTGGGGTTCCGTCAGCTCGGCGAATCGCCGCAGGATCGGCGACCAGTCTCGCGGCTCGAGGCCAAAAGGATAGGCTGACGCGACATCGGGCCGCGCGAGGCCAAGCCTGCGCGCGAGCTCATGCACGAGGGCCGGGTCGGCGAGCCCTCCGCGCGCGAGCATGAAATGGACGGCACCAGTCTCCTCGCGGCAACGCTCGAAGTCCTCGACCGACCAAAGATCGCCGTTGGCGACCACGGGTATGCCGACGCGCTTTCGGACCTCGCCGATGTGTTTCCAATGGACCGGCGACCGGTAGCCTTGGACTCGGGTCCGCGCGTGGATCGTCAGCCAGGAGGCGCCGCCGAGGGCGGCCTGCTCGGCGTTGACGAAGATATCGTCGATGTTCTCCCAGCCGAGCCGGAGCTTGGCCGAGACGGGGATCTCGCGCGGAACCGCCGCGCGCATGGCGGCCACGATCGAGCGGATGCGACCGGGATACCGAAGCAAGGCCGCGCCGCCGTCGTTGCGATTGACGAAGGGCGATGGGCAGCCGAAGTTGATGTCGATCGCTCGCGCGCCGAGCTGGCAGGCGCGGAGCGCCGTCTGGGCCATGACTTCTTCGTTTCCGCCCAGAAGCTGCACCTGGACGGGCGTCCCCGCCGCAGTGAGCCCGCCGCGATGGAGCTCCGGCACGTGTTCATAAAAGGATCGTACGGAGGGAACTTCGCCGGTCACGCGCAGAAATTCGGTGACGCAAAAGGTGTATCCGCCTCGCTCGGTCAGAAGCGCGCGCATCGGCGCGTCCGTCACGCCTTCCATCGGCGCGAGAATCAGCGCCGGCTCATCGGCCTTGAGCCAAAGACTCAAGTGCCCTCGCGTCCTTCTCTGACGAGATTGCGGTTCCAACCGGGAATGGTGACGACGAGCTTCTTGGTTCCGTTGGCGACGCATTGGCAAGCCAAGCGGGAGCGGGAGGTGAGGCCGGGCGCTTTCTCGAGCTGGTCTTCTTCGGCTTCGCTGCTCTCGTTGCAGCTCTCGAGTCCTTCGTTCACGATGATGTGGCAGGTGGAGCAGGCCGCGACGCCGCCGCAGGCATGATCGATATCGACGCCGCAGGCGAGCGCGATGTCGAGGACGCTTCCCGGAAGACCGGTGCCGCTCGAAGGCATCGCCGAAGGATCGATCTCGATGACCTTCTTGAATGGCTGAAACTCGATGCTGTATTTCTGGCCCGGGCGCTCGACCTTCGACGCCGGAATGTATGGATTACTGCCGCCCATGGCCTGACTAGGTACTCTATCCTGGCATGACGCACAATGAGAAAGGAGGGGGAGTTTCTGATATGCTCTTTCCATGGGAATCCGCTTTAAAATCCACGACACCGGCCTATGCGAGCCGCAACTCAACCTGCTCGCTCATGCCCAAAGCATCGAGCTCGACATCGGAAGCGTCTGCGGCGGCCATGGCGAATGCGGCCGGGACCGCATCCAAATCTCGCCCGAGGACCGAGCGTACTTTTCGCCGCCAAGCCCGAGCGAGCGCGAGCACCTGAGCGCCGAAGAGCTCGCTTCGGGGATCCGTCTGGCCTGCCAATGCTTTCCCGAACGCGAGGATTTACAGATCACCGTGGAGACGGGTGTCTAGTCCTTAGACGCCTCGGACTGCCGGGGCGCTCATGAACCCCAATCATTCCGTGTGCTTCGACGTGTGTCGACGTGGCCCTGGTCTTGCTCAAGCAGTCTTCGGAGCTTTTTTATGCTGAAGCTGACTCGAACTCAAATCGCCCCCCTGGTCCTCGGTCTCTGCGCGCTGACCGCGCTGGTTTCGGGCTGCGGCCAGAAAGCACCCTCGCCGATGGGGCCTCAGAACACCAATCCTCAGACGCAGCTACTTCGCTTCGGCAAGCCGATCGATTGCATTCGCGCCGAAGCCGCGCTCGAGCAGGGCATCAACCAGGATCGCAACACCGTCACTCAGGCCGTGCCCGCGAACATGAAGGACAGTCAGCGGCTGCTCGAGGAAATCCTCTCCCAGTTCTCGGCCCATGCCCAATGCGCGGCCGCGGTTCCGAGCTACGGCAAGAAACTCGCCCACGACCGCGCGAAAGCGCTCGAGGACGAACGCACGCTCAAGTTCTACGAACACGTCCACGCCGACATCCTGAACTCCACGATCGCCGCGGCCGAAAGGATCTTGGGCTCGGGCAACCGCTGCGAGCGAAGCGAAGGCGCACTCGCCGCCGAGATGGACTCCAACACGGATCTGCTGATCGAGTGCGTGGTTCCTACCCAACGCGTGAAGCAGTACATCTCTTTTGTCGCCCTGGACAAATCCAGCGGCGAGCCCAGACTCCAGACTTGGCGAGTCAGCCACGCGGCGAGCGCGCTTCGCTCTCAGGCGGCGGCTTACTCTCTGGAAGTCCGCGGCAAGCTGTGGCATTCCTTTAACTCCCGGGATGACCTCAACAAGATCGACTCCGACAAATATCCGACCGTGGTGTTCCGCAACCAGTCCACGCGCGAGACAGAGCTCACTTTCGACGGCTCGAGCCCCCAGGCGATGGCCAAGTTTCGGAAAGACGTTTTCGCAAAACTTCTTCCTGCAAGCTGCCCTCGCTAGCATTTCGTTTTTGGGCGCGTTGACGGCGCCCGCGATCGCCCGCGGCGACGACGCAATCTCCGGCACCGCTTCCGTCGGCTTGGACCTCGGATACATCGATTATAAAGAAGAGCTCACGCCCCCGCGAAAGAGCACCGAGTCGGGCCCGATCCTGGCGGTACAAGGCAGCTTCGAGCTTCATGTTTCGCCTACGCTTCCGTGGATGTCTCTCTTCGCGACCTACAGCGCCTCCAGCACGCACTTTGACGGCACGACCAACGAGCCCGTGGTCCCGACTACGGGAACGACAGGAAACCAGTACTTCAAGATCGAAGGAAGAGTCGGCTATCCCATCACGAGCTTCCTGGACGTCTATGCGGGCCTCGGTTACCGCTCCTGGCTGCGGAGGCTCGATTACGATGAGTTCTATTCGTGGAAGTTCGCGATCGTCGGACTTCGCGCCAGCACGGATTATGGAGTCCTTCTTCCTGATCTGCGGTTGCGCGTGGACGGCTCCCTCAGGCCCACGTTCGGCGCCTCCATGCGATTGGAAGACTACGCCCCCAATGTCCAGCCCGCGACTCTCGATCTGCAAAGCCGGCTAGGCGTGCGGATCGAAACGCCGATCGACTACCGGTTCAGCCCGATCTTCTTCGCGTCGCTCACGCCGTACTACGAATTCTCCGCGCTCGGAGCAAGCGATTACCAAACGCTTCACTATACGGATGGCTCCGTCTACAAAATCGCGCGCGAACCCTCGAGCACCACGAATCAATACGGCGCCACGGCTTCGTTCAGCTACAGTTACTGAGAAGGGAAGAGCAACCGTTCAGCTTCTTCGGGGTCCATGGACCCAGCTGCTACTGCCCGCAAAATCGTCATTCGCGCGCCGCGCAGATCCAGGTCTGCTGAGGCCGGAGACGTCACGTCGATGACCGGCTCGGACGCGGCCGCCGGGCCGGGGCCGAATCCGCCGCTAAACGCGCCAGGCTGGCTCGCCATCAGCGAGACGAGCTTCTCGCGAAATCCTGGCGGCAGCGATTTCTCGAATTCTTCCATGTCCTTTTTGACGTCGAACCCGGCCATCATATTGTGCATCAGCGTCTGCATGCGGCTCAGCTGGTGGGGCGGCAATTGCTGCACCAGCTGCGAAAGTTCCATGAGCACCTTGGGGTCCATCTTGCTGATATCCATCGCGCCAACATGATCGAAATGCTAGAAGTTGGAAATATGAAACTTTACTACTCAAAAGGCGCTTGCTCCCTGGCTCCGCATATCGTCCTTCAAGAACTCGGAATCCCGTTCGAGACCGTTTCGGTCGACTGGTCCGGAAAGTCCGGCGAAGAGCTGTCGAAGCTCAATCCGATGGGCGCAGTCCCGACCCTGGTCCTCGACGACGGCCAGTCGTTGACCGAAGGCGCGGCGATCGTCCAATACCTTGCCGACCTCAAGCCTTCGGCCAAGCTCGCCCCGGCCAACGGCACTCCCGAGCGTTACCGCCTTCAGGAAGCGCTCAACTTCATCGCGTCCGAACTCCACAAGGGCTTCAATCCGCTCTTCACGCTCGACCTTCTCTCGAAGGATCCCGCCGTGCAGGGCGCCGTGGCGACTTACGCCAAGGCTGACCTTGGACGCAAATTCGATGTCGTCTCGCAGAAGCTCGGCGACCGCACCACGCTTTTGCCCTCAGGCTATAGCGTGGCCGACGCCTACCTCTTCACCGTGCTCACCTGGACGGGTTTCGTCGGGATCGACCTCAAGCCCTGGCCGACTCTCACGCGCTTCATGGACACCATGCGCGCGCGCCCGGCTGTGCAGGCGGCGATGAAGGCCGAGCATATTATCTAGTTTGGAATTCGAGCCAAGCCGTTAGAGCGGATTTTGGCTTTAGGCGGGAGCCGCCTAACCTTAGACTTGAATCACAGATATCAGTCGATTGGCTTCGGTCTCGTCGATCAAGATAAACTCCCCGCGCGACTTGTCGTACGAGTAGACATCCGCGTGCGCGATGTCGAACCACCAGCCGTGAAGCTGGAGGTTGCCGTCGGCCACGCGCTGCTGGATGAGCGGGTAGGTCATAAGGTGCTCGAGCTGCAGGAGCACGTTCTGCTGCGAGATGAGATTGTGTTTCTTGAGCTGGGCGGCCGGGCCGGTGTACTTCTCGGCGCGCGCGAGCGCGGGCTCGCCGTGACGGAGCCAGCTCCTCAGGTGCGGCGCCTTGACGGTGTAGCGGCCTTGGCAGATCGCATGCATCGCGCCGCACTCGGAGTGGCCGCAGACGATGATGTTGCGAACCCGGAGCGACAAGAGCGCAAACTCGATGGCCGCGGCCTCCGACTCGTCGCTCTCTGAAACGCCGGCCTCCCCGCACTCGGGGATCAAGTTGCCCACATTGCGGACGACGAACATGTCGCCCGGCTCAGTCGATGCGAACACGTTTGGGGCGACGCGGCTATCCGAACATGCGACAAAGAGGGTGTCAGGGCTTTGACCGAGTGCCAGCTTAGCAAACGTGTCACGGTCGCCTGGCTGAATCTTGTTCCGGAACTCAACTATACCGCGAACCAGCTTTTTCATGGTTGCCCCTAGGGATACAAGCCGGCGCGGGATTGTGCAACAATAGTCCCATGCAACCCCAGCATGAAGACTTCTGGCGCAAGTGCAACTCCTGCAAAAAGCCGATTCAATACGGCGCCCTGTACTGGGTCTGTAACGTCTCGACTTGTAACCGAAAGCGCACGGGCCTGGCCTTCTGCGAGGTCTCCTGCTGGGATGCGCATGTTCCGGGCATGAATCATCGCGAAAGCTGGGCCGAGGAGCGCAAGGCGCCTACGCGCGAGGAGTGGCAACGCGAGCTCGCGGGCGAAAACAAGCCCAAGCGCACGCGCGCTCCGAAGGCCGCGGCCGAAGAGAAGCCCGCCGCGCCGGCCGCGCCCGCGAAGCCGCAGGTGATTTTGCGTCGACCAGGCAGTCAATCATAAGACCAAGCTGAGCGGCTCCCGTCCTGGGTGACTCCGGTTACGCTGTACCCGAAGCACCTCCAAGACCCTTCATAAGTAGCGAATCACTCAAGCGCACAGAAACAGAACCAGTTCGGCTTGGCCTCATGGCCACCAAGACCGACCTTCGGACCCACGGCCGTGTTTCAGTCCTCGAAGGGCCGCCCCCGCATCTTCTTCTTGTCCGAGTGCCGGCTCTTTGAATCGAGCTTGCGGCGCTTGCTCGAGCGCGTAGGCTTGGTCTCCTTGCGAGGTTTGGGAGGCGTGAGCGCGGCGGCGACGAGCTCCCGAAGCTTGGTCAGGCAATCCTCGCGATTGCGGCCTTGATCGCGAAATCGATCGCTCGCGAGCACGAGATCGCCTTCGCCTGAGATGCGCGTGCCGAGCTTCTCGAAGAGTCTCGCGCGGGTCGCCGGATTGAGCACGCGGCTCGAGAGAACGTTCCAGCGGAGCACGGCCTTGCTGTTGACCTTGTTGACGTTCTGGCCGCCGGGGCCCGAACTTCGCACGTAAGTGAACTCGATTTCATCTTCTGGAATGGTCGGCGCGACCCTCGGCAGCACGATCACGCGAGTTTTTCCAGGTATTCGATGATCGCATCAGACTCATAGAGCCAGCGAACGGAGCCGTCTTTCTCGGGAACGCGGAGGCAAGGGACCTGCGTCTGGCCTCCGCCACGAAGCAGCTCTTCGGCCGGGCCGGGCCGTTTTGCGTCCCGCAGTTCCACTTTAAGGTTAAACCTGCGGATCGCGCGTCTGACTTTGACGCAAAACGGGCAGGCTTCGTACTGATACAGGATCAGCCCCTGAGTCGCACGATCGGCCTGCGCCTGCGCCTCGGGCGATCGCAGCAGCGGCTTGGGACTGAAGAGAGCGTCTAAAGTCAGAATGATCTTTCCTAAAACCAGCCGAATCACCTTCAACACCATGGAGCATTCCTCTCCTTTGGAATATCGTACCTCATTGTGAAAGACACGCGCCTCGTATACTCGACCGATCCGGCCCTGAACCAGAAGTGCCCCAAGTGCAAAGAGCTCATGCCCGAATGCACCTGCGCACCGGAGGTCGATCCTAAAGGCTATAAATTCGTCGCCGTGCTCAGGATCGAGAAACAGGGCCGAGGGGGCAAGACCGTCACCGTGATCGACCGGCTTCCCAAGAACGAGCTTTTCCTGAAGAACCTGACGACGACCCTTAAGAAGAAGTGCGGCTCAGGCGGCACCTACCTCATGGATGGCCGCGATGGCGTCATCGAGATCCAGGGGGATAAGAGGGACCTGGTCCGCCAAACCCTCGAAAAAGAAGGGATCAAGTCCAAGGGCTAAGCGGACTTCTTGAGCTGCTTCAGGAAGAGCGATTTCGTCCCGAGTTTCTGCTCGAGCGCACCCCAGGCCTCCGTTTGACCGAGCTCGCGGGCTTCGGCCCAAAGATCCTCGAAGATGACCTGCGTCGCGCCGACGGCGAGTGACGGAAACGCACCATCATCGACCTCGCCGAAGCCCACGATCAAGCCTTTCTGCCAAAGAGCCTTGAGCGCCCGCGAATAGATGCCTTCGAGCGCTCGCCCGCGCAGCTCGGTCGCCGCCTTGAGCTGCTTGGTCGAAAGCGGCGAGTCCTGCTCGAGAAGCTCCAGGATCTGGCGAGTTTCGCCGCTCATCGCGCGTCCGGCGATCGGAGCGCCGAGAGCGGCCAGGACCCAGGTGAAGACCTCGCGCGAAAAAAACGTCGCCCGGCCCTGGTACCATTTGGCGTAGACGACCTTGCGAGAGGAGGAGAGCTCGGTCTTGAGGTGCCAGAGGTCGGCGACGCGCGAGTCGCCCTCGTCATCCCATTCCCACCTCATCTGCGTGCGAGGATAGAAGACCGACCAAAGCGAGGCCGGCTCCTTGCGGTTATTGATCGGATAAACGAGAAGCGCGCCGTGTTTGTCGATTGCGGAGATCGCGGAGCGAGCGTTCACAGTCCTTGAACATAATGGAGCAAGGCTTGTGCCTGCTTCAAATCGTTCTTGGCGCGCTTCATGATGTCGACCGCTTCGGCCTGGCGGAGCTTGCCTTCGGACATCTTCTGGCAGGAGTACATCTCGAGCATATCCGTCTGCTGAGAGATGCTCACGTGCTGAGGCCAGAGGTTGGTGACGTGGTTGCTTCCGCCCATGCAGAGGGGGATGTAGTGGTCGATCTTGAAGTCCTTGCGGCTCATCTCGCCGACTCGGTATCCGAGCTTCTCATCGTAGGTTTTGATGATGGCGGCCTTGGTCCCGGAGTCGACGCTGCGGTTGCAGTAGGCGATCTGCTCGGGATAGCGATGCGTATCCGGCGAATCACAGAGCGAGCCAGGCGTGAGCTTGGGGTCGGGAGAGGTGGGGTAATCGGCGGCCCAGGCCTGCGTGGCCAGGAGGAATGAAACAAGAACTAGACTGATTTTCATCAGGTCTCCAAATAGTCGGGCATTGTGGTGCCCGGTAGAAACGCCAAACCTAATCTTTGGCTTATACTTAGATCCTGAGACCGGTTGTTGCTCAGCTGGCGACATCTGTCAATGGACGTTGTATATTAGCTTTTCATCAGGAAGACGCAATGAGTCACGCACTGTTTTGGATCATCGCCGCTGTCATGCTCTGGCCCTCGATTTCCGCGCCCGTCGCGCTGATCACAGGCATGGCGATCGCGCTGAGCTTCGGAAATCCCGCGCTCGATCGCACGCGCGCGATGACCAAGAAACTCCTCTCGCTCTCGATCATCGCGCTCGGCGCGGGCATGAACCTCCACGAAGTCGCGCGCGCCGGCGCGAAAGGCGCGCTCGTCACGGCGGCGAGCATCGCGCTCACGATGCTCGTCGGCGCCGTCATCGGGCGCGCGCTCAAGACCCCGCGCGACACTTCGCTCCTGGTCACCGTGGGCACCGCCATCTGCGGCGGCAGCGCGATCGCGGCCGTCTCGCAGGCAATCCGCGCCAAGCCTCAGGAGACGTCGGTGGCGCTCGCGACCGTGTTCGTGCTGAACGCGATCGCGCTCTTCGTCTTCCCGGCGGTCGGTCACGCGTTCGGCATGACGGAGCCGCAGTTCGGCCTCTGGAGCGCGCTCGCGATCCACGACACAAGCTCGGTGGTGGGAGCGACGCTTCAATACGGTCCGCGCGCGCTCGAGATCGGCACCACGGTCAAGCTCACGCGCGCCCTGTGGATCGTGCCGCTCGCGTTCGCCGTGAGCGCGCGGCGCGCGCGCGACGCCGAACAGCGCGCCCGGCCCGCGCCGCCCTGGTTCATCCTGGGCTTCGTGCTCATGGCGGCGCTTTTCACCTTCTGGCCCGCGGCGCGGCCGGCCGGGCAGTTCATCGAGTTCATCGGCCGCCGCGGCCTGGTGCTCACGCTCTTTTTCATCGGCGCCGGGCTGACGCGAAAAACCCTGCAAGATGTCGGCTTCAAGCCGTTCCTGCAGGGTTTGATCCTATGGGTTCTCGTCGGCGTCGCCTCGCTCACGTCGATTTTGCTTCTCGGCGCGGGCGCCGCTTAGCGCTTCAGGAGCTTGGCCACTTCCGCGCCGACTTTCTTGGCCGATTTCGGGTTCTGCCCCGTCACGAGACGGCCGTCGACGGCGACGTTCTCCGACCAGTTATCGGCGAGCTGGCTGAGCGCGCCGCGCTCGCGAAGCAGGCTCTCGAGCGCGAAGGGCACGACCCCCGTCATACCGGCTTCGTCTTCTTCGCCATTGGTGAAGGCCGCGACCTTCTTGCCCGCGACAAGGTAGCTGCCGTCGTTGAGGCGGACGTTCACGAGGCCCGCGGGGCCGTGGCAAACGGCGGAAACCACGCCACCTTGCTCGTAGATCGCGGCTGCGAGGCGGGCCAGTGGCTTGTTATCGGCGAAATCCCACATCGTTCCGTGACCGCCGGCAAAGAAGATCGCGGCGTAATCCTTCGCGTCGAGGAGTTCGGGCTTGAGCGTGTTCTCGACCTTCGCGACCAGCAATGGGTTTGCGAGAAACTCACGATTGGCGCGGTCCTCGAGGTCGAGGCTGCTTTCGTCCATCGGGGCCTTGCCGCCCTTCGGGCTCGTGAATTCGATCTCGTAGCCGAGGTCCTTGAGCTCTTCGTAGGGGTGGCTGACTTCGGGGAGGTACCAGCCCGTCTTCTCGCCGGTCGAACCCAGCTCCGAGTGACTCGTCAAAACCATCAAGATCTTCTTCATATAAACTTCCCTTTCGTTGAGCCCAATCTAAGCCAGGCACCGCCAGTTGTCAGGTTCATTGCTTTCATATAAGCTATGTAAATAATGAATATCAGAACCCTCGACTTGAACCTGCTGATCGTGGCCGCTTCCCTTTACAAGCACCGCAATGTCTCCAAGTCCGCGCTGGAGCTCGGGCTCTCGCAGTCGGCCGTGAGCCATGCGCTCTCGCGGCTCCGCAAATACTTCGACGATCCGATGTTCGTCCGCACTTCCAAGGGCGTGCTGCCCACCGAGTTCGCTCGTGGCATCCAGGTCGAGCTCCTGGAGGTGGTCAACCGGGCCGACCAGCTCGTCAATCGTCGCGCCTCCTTTGACCCCGCCAAGGCCCAAGGACGGATCACCTTCTCGACGACGGATTATATCGAAGTGATCGTCATGCCGCAGCTCCAGGTCCTGCTCGCCAAAGAGGCACCCGGCCTCCAGATCTCGATCCGCCCGACCGGCGGCGAACTGCCCAAGAGAGCGCTCGAAGAGGGGAGCGTCGATCTGGCGATCGCCGGTTTCTACGAGGACCTGCCCGAGGGCTTTTACCGATCCAAGCTCTTCTCGGATGGGTTCGCCTGCGCGACCCGAAAGAACCATCCCACGATCCGGGATCGCCTGAGCATGGACGATTTCTTCGACAACAAGCACGCGCTCATCACGTTGAGCGGCGACTTCAAGGACAAGATCATCACGACCGTGGGCAAGAAAAAGCGTGAGCGCGCGATCACCTATGGTTCCTACAGCTTCACGGGACCGGCCTGGGTGTTGCCCGAAGCCGATTTCATCCTGACGGCGCCCGCTCTTCTCATCGAGCGGTACGCGAGGCATTTTCCGATCAAGGTTTGGAAGTCGCCCGTCGACCTAGGGCAAATCGAGCTTCAGATGATCTGGCACGGCCAGACGCACCAGGACCCCCTGCGTGTCTGGCTTCGGTCCCGCATCAAGGAAGTCTGTGCTAAGTTGAACGCATGAAGGCTCATCCCCAGGCATTCGAGGTCAATTTCGACGGGTTGGTCGGTCCCACGCACCATTATGGCGGGCTCTCCTACGGCAATGTCGCGTCGATGACCCACAAAGCGGCCGTGTCCAACCCGCGCGAAGCCGCGCTCCAGGGACTCCAGAAGATGAAGGCGCTCGCCGACCTGGGACTCAAGCAGGCTGTGCTTCCGCCCCAAGAGCGCCCGGACTTCGTCGCGCTTCGAAGGCTTGGCTTCGCGGGCGAAGAGCGAGCGATTCTCCAGAAGGCCTGGAAGACGGCGCCCGAGATTCTTCAGGCCTGCAGCTCAGCCTCCTCCATGTGGACGGCCAACGCGGCGACGGTCTCTCCGAGCGCGGATACGGACGATGGCAGGGTCCACTTCACTGCGGCCAATCTCAACAACAAGTTCCATCGCTCGATCGAGCACGAGCAGACCTCGCGCACGCTCCGGGCGATCTTCGCCGATCAGCGCTATTTCGCGCACCACGAGGCGCTGCCGCCGGTCTCCCACTTCGGCGACGAGGGCGCTGCCAACCACACGCGCTTCTGCCCCCAGTACGGCGAGGCGGGGCTCGAGCTCTTCGTCTACGGCCGCAAGGGATTTGGCGAGGGCGATGCGCCCAAGCGCTTTCCAGCACGCCACACGCTCGAGGCCTCCCACGCCGTCGCGCGGCTGCATGGCCTCAAAGCCGAGCGCGCGCTGTACCTGCAGCAAAACCCCGAAGCCATCGACGCAGGCGCCTTTCACAACGACGTCGTCTCTGTCGGCAATCGTGACCTGTATTTCTGCCACGAGAAGGCGCTGCTCGATCAAAAGCGCGCGCTCACCGAGCTTCGAGCGCGCTATCGCGCCGCCTGCGCCTCGGAGCTCACCATCGTCGAAGTGCCCGCCGCCGCGGTCAGCCTCGAGGACGCGGTCAAATCCTATCTCTTCAATAGCCAGGTCATCTCGCTTCCGGATGGAAGCACCGGGCTTGTCGCGCCGGCCGAGTGCCGGGAGCGCGAGCCGGTCCGCAAGTACCTCGAAAGCGCGCCGTTCAAGCCGCTCTTCTTCGATCTCCGCCAAAGCATGCGAAACGGCGGCGGCCCTGCCTGTCTCAGGCTGCGAGTGGTGTTGACCGAAAAAGAGATCGCCGCGGCCGCGCCGGGCGTCTTTCTCGACGAGATGCTTTACGCGCGACTGACCGATTGGGTGAAAAAGCATTACCGCGACCAACTCACCGCGGACGATCTGGGCGACCCGTCCCTCATGGACGACAATCGCCGGGCGCTCGACGAGCTCACGCGGATCCTGGGCCTCGGCTCGATCTATCCGTTTCAGAGGACCTGATGGACAAACTGATTTGCATCGGAAAGAACTACCTCGAACACGCCAAGGAGCTCGGAGACGCGGTCCCCGAGAAGCCCGTCCTTTTTCTCAAGCCCCCGAGCGCCATGATCCAGGCGAGTCAAGAGGGCGAGACGATCGAAACCAAGCTTCCGGTCGGGCGCGGCTCCGTCCACCACGAATGCGAGATCGTCCTGCGGCTGGGGCCCGGAGGCAAGATCGATGCGCTCACGCTCGGGCTCGATCTGACGCTTCGGGATCTCCAGGCGGCGCTCAAAAAAAGCGGTCACCCCTGGGAAGTCAGCAAGGTCTTCGCCGGATCGGCGCTTCTCGGTCCGTGGCTTCCCGTCTTTGACGACTACTTGGAACGCGAGTTCTCCCTCACGATCAACGGCGCGCTCAAGCAGAAGGGTAAAGGCTCAGAGATGCGCACGCCCCCAGAGGCCTGTATCGAGCACGCGCGGAGCTGTTTTCCCGTGCTCCCGGGCGACGCGGTGTTTACAGGAACGCCGGCCGGAGTGGGACCGATTCAAGCGGGCGACCTGGCCGAGCTCAAGTGGGGCGATCGCGTCATCCTTCGCGTTAAGTTCGGCTAAAGCTCGGGCATGGCAGTTGCTCGTTGGGTTCCATATGGGAAACTCGAACGAGCGACCTAAAGAAAAAGAGCAGCCTAGTCAGCCCGAAAAACGGCAAAAGACTCCTGATGAAAGCGCGGACCTCGCGGACGAGAACATCGTCAATATCGACGCGGGCGAAGGCGAAGAGCTCATCTATCACGAGCAAGAAAGGCACGAGGAAGAAAAGCCGCAGCGCAAGTCCGCTTAGCCTCGGCTCAGCGCTTCTTCATCAGGCGCTTCATCCAGGCTTCGACGTCCTTCGTTTCGCGCGGAATGTCAGCGGAAAGGTTGCGGCAACCCGTCTTCGTCACGACCACGTCGTCCTCGATGCGAATTCCGATGCCCCGGAACTTCGCCGGCACGGTCAGGTCATCCACCTGGAAATAGAGGCCCGGCTCGACGGTCAGGACCATTCCGGCCTCGAGCTTGCCGAACTTGTAGGCTTCGGCGCGTGCCTGGGCGCAATCATGCACGTCGATGCCCAGCATGTGGCTGACGTTGTGGAGCGAATAGCGGCGGTAGAACTGGTTTTCTTCCTTGAGGGCTTCCTCGGCGGTGGTGCCGAGGATCCCGAGCCGCTCGAGACCGCGCGCGAGCACGATCATGGCCTGGCGATTGGGCTCCATGAAGTCGTTGCCGGGCTTCACGGCCTTGAACGCGGCCTTTTGCGCCTCGAGCACGAGCTCGTACACGAGCTTCTGCTCGCGCGAGAACTTGCCGCTGATCGGCAGCGTGCGCGTGATGTCGGCCGTGTAGAGCGAGTTGCCTTCGATGCCGGCGTCGAGCAGAAGCAGGTCGCCTTTGCGGATCTGCCCGTCGTTCTTCTTCCAATGGAGCGTGCAGGCATGTTCGCCCGAGGCGACGATCGAGCCGTAGCCGACGTCGTTGCCCTCCATGCGGGCGCGCGTGAAGAACACGCCTTCGAGCTCGCGCTCGGACTTGGCGGTGCGGATGCGCGCGATCACGTCCTCGAACGCGACATGGGTCGACTTGACGACGGCCTGTAGCTCGGCGATCTCCTGCGCGTCCTTGATGAGCCTCATCTCCGAGAGCGCCGTCGCGAGCTCCTGATCCTTCTTGAGCTGAAGCTCGTTGGACGTCGCGATCCACTTCTCGAGCGGGGCCGAGTGTCCGCGCACCACGCGAAAGGACGAAGCCGCGGCGACCGAGGACTTCACGAACGCCTCGAGGTCCACCAGAGAACGAGTGTCCTCGATCTTGAAGCGCGAACGGCTCTCGGGCACGCCCATGCGCGCGCCTTCCCAGAGCTCGCCCTTCACGCGATCGGTGAAGAAAGTCTCGTCCGTCTTGCCCGGGTTGGGCTCGACGAAAAGCACGTGCCGATGGCTCGCGCCTTCGGGAACCAGAGCAAGCACGCAATCCGGCTCGAGATTGCCGGTCAGGTAGAAGAAGTCCGAGCTCGGGCGATAACTGTAAAACGTGTCGTTGGAGCGGACCTTCAGGTGGCCTGAGGCGACGAGCAGCAGCTCGCCCGGGAACTTCTTCGAGAGCTCATCGCGGCGCTTTTTGAAATTAGCTACGTTCCGGATCGGAGGCGGTAACTTTCCGGAGGGCTTCTTCCAGCTCTTGAGCATGAAAGAGATGAGGTTCTGCGGATGACCCGTGTCGTGGCTGGCCTTGATCTTGGTTTCGGACATGAGCTTTACTTAACCTACTTTCGGCAGCGGTAGCAATCCCGCGTGTGATCGTCGACCAACCCGCAGGCCTGCATGAACGCGTAGCAGATCGTCGATCCCACGAACTTGAACCCCCGGCGCTTGAGGTCTTTACTCATCGCATCGGACTCGGCGGTGCGAGCCGGGATCTTCTTGAGGGTCGCCGGGCGGTTCACCTTGGGTTTTCCGCCAACGAAGCCCCAGATATAGCGATCGAAGCTGCCGAACTCCTCCTGCACCTCCAAGAAGGCCTTGGCGTTCAAGACCAGCGACTGGATCTTAAGGCGGTTTCGGACGAGACCCTCGTCCTTCATCAGCGAGGCGAGCTTCTTCGAGTCGTATCGAGCGATCTTACTCGCGTCGAAACCATCCAGCGCTTTGCGGTAATTGTCCCGCTTCCTGAGGATGGTGATCCAGGAAAGGCCGGCCTGGGCCCCTTCCAGAAGAATGAACTCGAAGAGCGTGCGGTCGTCATGGACCGGCCGCCCCCATTCCTCATCATGATACTTCTGATAGTCCGCATCGGCCCGAGTCCAGCCGCAACGTCTCTTTCCGGAGTGAGTGCCCATTCACCCGCAAGCTAACTTGCGGTACTCACTTCTTCAAGTATCTGAAGGAGGCCAGCCGACCTCGCGCTGGCCTCCTCCTCTGATTCACATCGCGATTCGGTAGAGCATCCAGAGCTTCACGAGACGGTAGAAGGGCGAGAAATCCATGCCGCCCATGCGGGAGGTGAACTCGCGCGCGCGGCGCGACGCCCGGGAAGACTCGCTGCTGGAGCGACCGAGAATAAAGGCGAGCGCTCCGACGGCAAGGACGCCCGCTCCGATGGTGACGATCGGAGCCGCACCTTCGGGCAGCCGCTCGTCGAGCTTGCGATATCCTTCCTGAATCCCGTCTGCCGCCTTTTTGGCGAAATCCTTGGAGTAATCGAAAATCTGCGACTGCATCGAGCTAGCCATGGTGTGAATCTCCTTTTTCTCCGTGATAACCAGCAATTCCGATGCCGCCCAGCGGGGCTACACGCACTGCGAAATTTGTGCTACACCCCTCGAATCCTTATGCATTATCCCAATCCTCAGAACGTCCTCCGCGCGCCGTCCGTCGGAAGCCTGGTCAAAGAGATCACCGAAATCAATCCGAGCCTGGGCGTCCCTGAGATCATTGAGATCATCCGCCAGGCCTCGATGTCCCAAGCGGGGATCGAGACCGTGGACAATCGCCGCGCCCTCGAGCTCGCGCGCGCCACTCTCGCGACCGGCTGAATGGATCTCGCCGGCTTCGAGCTCGTCACCCTCAAGTCCGGCACTAAAAGCCTGCGCTCCAAAGAGCGAGGCGAGACGTTTCACTCGGTAACCGGCCCGTGGCTCGAAGCCAACCGGCTCCACGTCGCGCAACAGCGGCTCGCCGAACGCTGCCTCATGCGCCAAGGCCGGCCCTTCGTGGTCTGGGACGTGGGCTTCGGCGCGGCCGCCAATGCCTTGGCCGCGATCGCGGCGCTGCGGGCCGTGCCCGGCGCGCGCGTGGACCTGCATAGCTTCGACATCACCCGCGCCTCAGCCGATTTCGCGCTCGCGAACGCGGCCGAGCTCGATTACCTCGCGGGCTACGAGCGCGCGCTCGAGGAGCTGCTCGCGACGGGCGAGGCGCGCGTCGAGGGCATTCATTGGCGGCTGCACCTCGGCGACTTCACGATCCAGGTTCGCGACTGCGACTCGCGCGCGCCGCACGCGATCCTATACGACCCTTACTCGGCGGCCACGAACCCGGAAATGTGGACGCTCGGCCACTTCGAGGCTCTCTTCGCGCGCCTCGATCCTGAGGAGCCCTGCCTCTGGACCAATTACACTCGCGCGAGCCCCGTGCGCGCCGCGCTCCTGCTGGCCGGATTTCACGTCGGCACGGGCACCACGGTCGGCGGCGCGGACGCTGGCGGCGACAAGGAGACCACGATCGCGAGCAACCGCCTGGAGCTTCTCGAAGCGCCGCTCGGCGCGCGCTGGCTCGAGAGGGTCCGCAAGTCCAACGGGGCCGCGCCGCTCAGGCAAGCCAGGTACACGCAGTCGCCCATGAGCGACGAGGATTTCGCCCGGATCGCGGCGCTGCCGCAGTTTAATTCTTAGACGCCCGCGGGATAAGTCTCCGGCACGTCCCGATCGTCGAAGCTCTGGATGAGCGGCTCAAGCACATTCGTCTCATCGAAGTACAGAAACGCGTCGTAGCGCTTGGCGAGCGACGTCGGCACATAATTGCCGAGAAGCTCATGCTTGCCCTGGTAGACGACGCCGACAGCCCGATGGTCGACGACGTGCGAGAGCGCCCCGTCGCGGTCATCGCGATTGAAGATCGTGATCAGATTGGGCGCGTTCTTATCCGAAACGATGCGGTGGTACGCCTCTTCGAGGCTGCCCGAGCGCGCCGGTGGCAGCTGCATCTGCTCGGTGGGACCTGACCACGCTTGCGAAGCGACGACTGACCCGCGGTGAGTGCCGAAACCCACGAGCGCGACGGCGTCATCGCCGTACTTCTCGCGCGCGAGTCCGCCCAGGCTGACCAGACCCTTCCTGGCCATGTCCGTCGCGCGGTAATCGCCGATATGCGTATTATGAGCCCAGACCACGGCTTTGGATTGCGGCCCATAATGATCGAGCAGGACGTCGAGCGTCTCGAGCATGTGGGTATCGCGGACATTCCAGGACTGGACGCTGCCTACCGTCATCTTGCGATAGTAGTCCTCGGCATTGGCGACGATCCGCGCGTTCTGTCGCGCATCGAAAACCGCTCCTTCCTGAGCCTGATTGACGTTCAGGCGTTTTTCGAGAAGGGCCTGCAGGGCCTCCATCACTTCTGCGCGGCACCCTTCGGGGTATTCGAGAAGCGATCGCGCGTAATGCTTCTCATCGCCGTGGTACGGATCGAAGCAACCGTAGCTTGCCGCGACCCTTCGCGAGAGAAAGCGATCGAACTTCTCGGTGCGCTCGATGACCTCGGAGATCGATTCGAAGAGCGAATAGACGTCGAGGCCGTGAAATCCGGCCTTCAGCTGCCGCCGTTGGTTGTGGCTCTTCATCCACTCGACCATGCGGACCATCTCGGTATTGGCCCACATCCACGTCGGCCAGCGCTTGAAGCTCTCCAGAACCTGGCGGGCGTTCCCGCCCTTCCATCCGGAGCGCACGTAATCGTCGATCGCCTGGCAAGGCGGCCAGTCGCCCTCGACGGCGACAAACCCGAAGCCATGCTTGGTGATCAGCCAATCGGTGATGATCCTGCGCCACTCGTAGTATTCCTGAGTGCCGTGCGAGGATTCGCCGAGCATGACGATCCTGGCGGAGCGGATGCGATCGATCAGCGGCTCCAGATCGCGCGCCTGTTCAAGCGCGAAGGCCCGCCCTTTCAAGGCCGAGGTCAGCTGATCGAACTCCGTTCCATTACGCGGCCGTGTCAGACAAGCCTCCTTCGGCGGGCCAGAGCGCGCGAACGCTGGAGGGCAGGATTTTCTTTACGTCTTCGATCTCGCCTTCCGTCAGGTGCGAGTTCATGACCTCGAAAACGGCGCGAGCCACCTCCTCGAAGTCGACCTCTTGGTCTCCCACAAAGTGTTCGGCGATGCGGGCAAGGAAGATGTCAGCTTGGCGTTCCTTGGAGGGGCGGGAAGAGGGATCCCATCCCTCGTAATAAAAGCCCCGAACCAGCATCGGCAGCTGCGCCCCGAGCTGCGCCACCTCGTCGACCGAAAGATGGTCGCGAAGCGCCTGAAGCGTGACCTTCAAGGCCTGGTAGGCTTTGTGTCGGTCTTCCCAGTCCAGGATATCCATCAAATCCCGAATCCAGATATTGGTTTTATGAAGGGTCGTGTCGAAAACTTTCAGTCCTGTAGCGCTCATTGCACCCAAGCGCTGCAAGGTGAGGGCCGCCGAACGGGCGCCTGTCCGCGGGCCTCCCAGGCCTAATGAATGCAAGACTATCGAAACCAAAGGCAGCAGGGGACAGCCGATCGTCTTCTCGCATGGCTGGCCGCTCAGGTGAGATCCGCATGAACCCAGAGCCGCTCGACAATCACGCGTCCGCGAAGCTCCTGCGCTTGAGCAAGGCGAAGATCATCGAGGACTTCATGAGGGAGGCGAAGAAGGAAATTCCCGCCGCTCGGTCCCTGGAACGAAAATCCCTGGTCGACTCGCTCCCATTGCTTATCGACAACCTGAATCACACCTTGGATGGCGGTGAAAACACCGAAAACGTCGAAGAGAGCCAGTCCATCGGCTCGCTCCACGGGGCGACCCGGGCCAACCAGAAGACGTACTCGCTCAACGATCTTCTGATCGAGTACCGGATCATCAGCGGCGCGGTCTTCGCGAGGCTCCGCGGGGAAAGTCCGATCGAGACACGAACGGAGGACTTGATCCACGACACGATCTATCGCGGGATCGCCAACGCGGCGGCCGAGTTCATCCGGATCCACTCCGAGCGCGAAGCGGCGTCGGCCAGGCAGCTGGCGGCCCTGAAAAACAAGTTCGAGGCCATCTTCATGGAGTCTCCCGCCGCGATGGCGCTCTGGCGAGGAAAGGAGATGATCTTCGAGCTCGTCAATCCCAAGTACCAGGCGATCTTTCCCGAACGTCAGCTCATCGGGCTTCCGCTCCTGAAAGCAATACCGGAGCTCGAAGGACAACCCTTCATGGACCTGCTTACGAGTGTCTACGAGACCGGCGAGACTTTCGTTGGCCGCGAGGTGCTGGCTCGCCACCGGTCGCACGAGAGCAGCCAGATCGAAGACCACTACTACGATTTCACCTACGTTCGAATCGACAGCCCAGGAGGCGAACACTACGGCGTATACGACCATGCCATCGACGTCACCGAGCGGGTCCTTGCCAGACGCGCGCTGGAGGAGAGCAATCGCAAGCTCCAGCGCGAAAGAGATCTCAGAGATCGCTTCGTCGCCGCGCTCTCCCATGACTTGCGCACACCGCTCGCGACGGCCAAGATGGGCGCCCAAGTCTTGAGTCGCCGGACCGATGACCAGAAGCTCATCATCAAGACCACCGGAAGGATCATGGAGAACCTGGACCGCGCCGAACAGATGATCCGCGACCTGCTCGACGCCTTCCGAATCAGCGCCGGCGAGCGGGTACCCCTCAAAATCCAGGCTTTCGAGCTCACCGAACTCATCTCGAAAACCCTCGAGGAGCTGAGCACGATCCACGGCAACCGATTCTCGCTCGACGCCGAAGGACCGATCCACGGCTACTGGAGCCCCGACGCGCTCCGAAGAATCATCGAAAACCTCTGCGCGAACGCCATCAAGTACGGCGACAAGCTCCACAAGATTACCGTCACCCTCCTGACGAGCGCCGACAAGGTCACGATCACCGTCCACAACTACGGCAACCCGATCCCGCCGGAGGACCAGGCGCGCCTTTTCAACGTCTTCAGCCGAAGCGAAGGGGCGATCAAAGGCGGACAGCGCGGCTGGGGTCTGGGGCTCGCGCTGGTCAAGGGTTTTGCCGAGGCGCATGGCGGGTCCGTCCGCGTCGAAAGCTCCAGCGAAAGCGGGACTACCTTCACCGTGACGCTGCCCAGGGGCGCGGCGCCGGCGACCCATTGAGCCACGCCCACTCGCCCTGGAACATCAATTGCTCCGCCTCTCAGGATGATCGTCCGAAAAAACCTAGAAATCCCGGCCGAAGGCGGTGTTCTTCTCTCGGCGCTTTACTTCACGCCCAAAAATGTCGACGCACGCCTTCCCGCCGTCACGATGGCCCATGGATACGCCTGCACCAAAACGCACGGTCAGCTGGATCGATTCGCTGAGACGATTGCGAAGGCAGGGTTCGCGGTCCTTCTGCACGATCATCGGGGCTTTGGACTCAGCGGCGGCGAACCCAGGCAGGACGTCGACCCCTGGCGGCAGATTGCCGACTGGCGCCGCGTCGTCTCGTTTCTCGAGAGCCGCCCCGAGGTGGACCCCCAGCGCATCGGACTTTGGGGAACCAGCTACGCAGGCGGTCACGCCATCATCCTCGGCGCGACCGAGCGCAGGATCAAAGCCGTCGTTTCGCAGGCGCCGACGATCAACGGCTACGAGCAAGGCCTCCGAAGGGTCGCCCCCCATGCGGTCGCCGCCCTCGAGGAGGCCTTCGTCCAGGACGAACGCGCGCAATTGAAGGGGGAGCCCCCGCAAACCCGCGCGGTCGTTAGCCGCGACCCGAGCGTGCCTGCCGCCTATTACGACGAGGAAGCGGTGAACTTCTTTCTCAACCCCGGCGAGACGCCCTGGGAGAACAAGGTCACGCTCCGATCCATCCGTCAGTCACGAATGTATCAACCCGGACTCTGGGTGGACAAGGTTTCGCCGACGCCGCTTCTGATGATCATCGCCGACCACGATACCGTAACGTTGTCTGATATCGCTCTTCGGGCTTACGAACGAGCGCTCGAGCCGAAGCGGCTCGAGTTGATCGCGGGAAGCCATTTCAATCCATACAACAAGAAGTCAGACCAGGCCGCACGAGCCGCGGTCGACTGGTTCAAAAGATACCTGTGATCCCGTTCATCGAACTGGCCGCCGCCTTGCTTCTCTCGAGCGCGACGGCCTCTCCGCGCGAGAACCCGAAACTGCCGAAAGACCTGGCGCAGACCATCGCCCCGCTCTTCAGCCTGACGATCCAAGACTATTTCATCGCATCGAGGTGGGATCGGCCGGGAACGGCGAACGCGGTCGAGTTCAGGTCGGTGATTCCGTTCGAAGCCTGGGGCCAGGAGAATCTCGTCCGCGTCAACATCCCGTTCCGCACGGAGTCCGAGCTCGGACCCGGGCTGAGCGACGTCCGCGTCTTCGATCTGATCATGTTCAAACACCCGAACGGAATCTGGGGCATCGGGCCCGTCATCAACTTGGGCATCAACAAGGGTCCTGGCTCCGACGAGTTCCAGGCGGGCCCCGTCTTGACGTACCTCTGGACATCGATCCGCGGCCTGAGCATCGGAATTCTCAGCCAAAACTTCTTCAGCTCACAGACTTCGCTCTCGGCGATCCAACCGATCCTCGCCTATCAGCCGGCGCCGCTCTGGACGATCGGACTGGGCGAGCTCCCGCTGGTTTACAACTGGAAAAAGGGCGCCTTCGTCGTGACTTCCTTCGGCCTGCAGCTCGGGTATCTCGCGCGGATCGGCGCTCAGCCCGTCCGTTTTTTCGTCAATCCCCAGTTCAACACGACCAGCAGCTCAGAGCTCTACCACTGGACGATCACTTCGGGCGTGACCTTTCCATTGCAGCCGATAGTGCCCTGACCGGCGCCTGCAAGGCGGCGCGAACGCGATCGCCGAAAACCTCCCGGCGCGAGGGCAGGGGCTTGGGACCGGCGATGATCTCCGCGCCCGAGATTTCCAGCTTGGATTCGGTCGGAAACGTGATGAATCGCCCGTTCTTGCTTCGTTTGGCCAGCTTTCCGAGATGAACCGGATGCCGCTTTGGATCGCAATAATGCGAGATCAACGCTGGCCGTTCGAGGTCGCCGTTGCGGGGAAACGATCCGCGATGCATGAGACCTCCGTGCCAGACGAGCACGTCGCCCTTCTTCCCGAGAAAGGTCTCGGGGCGTGCGCCGCGCTCGCGAATATAGGCCTCGCAGGCCGGGTTGACGTAGTACTCCGCCAGCTGCGCCCAGAACTCGTATTTTCCATCCGGGTTCTTGTAGGCCTCATCGCTGAGATAGCGCGCGACCTTTTCCCTTCGCATGATCGGCCATCGATGAGAGCCCGGGATGAACTCGAACGGACCCGCGTCCGGATGGATATCCCCGAGCGCGAACCAGATCGCGACTCCGGAGGCCGCGACATCCGGCGCCGACATGTAATCATCCTGATGCCAGCCGCGCTCGGTGCTGGTAAAGGCGCTCAGGTTGAAGTGCAGGGCGACCTTGTAGCCCAGCATCGCGTTCAGTCGAGCGAGTAGCGGCTCATGGAGGCAGAGCGCTTTGATTTCCTCGAAGCTATCGTAAGGCGCCAGGCTTGGAAACGCCTGCCGGCCCAATCCGCAGCGGCGACGTAAATCGAGATAGTCGTCGATCAACGGATCTGGCACCGCATTCTTGAAAACGACGTAACCTTCCTGCCGCCAGTGCTTCTGGTCTGAGGTCAGCTTCGACTCGTCGATCGCCTTCCGGTCGAGGCGAGGGAGCCTGTCCTCACCGAGCTCCTCTCCGATGTACGAGCTTAGGTCGGTGAAATCCGGGAAGCGCTCGAAGTTGAACGCCTCGCGCTGGGATTTCACGCGATTGTAGATCGTCCCGGGGTCGGCATAGCCCATTTCCATCCGATAAGGGTAAGCATTGTCGCGAAGGAACTTCAAGGATAAGCATGAGCCATGGATTTCGAACGGCTCAAAGCCCTGCTCGAGGAGCAGGAGACCTTCCCCCACGACTTCACCATCAAGTTCATCGGCGCCAACTCCCCGGCCTTCCTGGGAGGCGTGCGAAGTCTCGAAGCCCGATTCCCCGAGCTCAAGAAGCAAGGCGAGCGGCGAAGCGCGAACGACAGCAATCTCGCGCTGACTTACGTGCTCATAGCCGAAGACGCCGACGAGATCATCGAGGTCCTGAAGGAAGTCCACCGGATACCGGACGTTAAGGTGATTCTCTGATTCCGATCCAGTTTGAGCCGGGACCGGGCTGGGGAACGGGTGCGCACGAAACGACTCGCATTTGCCTGCAAGCGATCGAGCATTTCCATCCCAGGACATCCATTCGCGCCCTGGATTTCGGAAGCGGCTCCGGGCTCCTTTCGATCGCCCTCGCCAAACTCGGAGCGCAGGTCGACGGGATCGAGATCGACGAAGCCGCCATCGAGCATAGCCGGCTCAACGCCCGACTGAACGGGGTCGAGTCCCGAATCCGCTTCGCTCGCGAGATCGACGCAGAGGGCGAGCCCTACGACTGGATCGTAGCGAATATCCTGCGATCGATCTTGCTGGAATACTCGACCGCCTTGACTCGCGCGCTGAAGCCCGGCGGAACTCTGATCCTTTCGGGTCTGGTCGCGACTGATCTGCCGGAGATCCAAGTCCGATACTCGGGACTCTTGGGCGGCCGCGTCGCCGAATCCTATCGTCGCGGCGAGTGGTTCTGCCTGGCCTGGCGCCGTTAGGCAGGGCATCAAGCGCGTCGCGTCGGTCCCGAGTATGCAGACATTCTGGTCGCATGAGGCAGGTCCGTTATCCGATCATCCGCGGACACGGCGAGGGTGAGCAACTTCTTTCACGTTTCTCGATCAACCAGGGCGGGTTGTTCTTCGCGCTCGAAAAGCGCTTGAGCCTTTTCTCGAGGACACTGACATTCGTCGCCATCGCCTGGATGCCCGTGGCGATCCTCGACGGGATTTTCGGAAGCGGGACCCTGATCTCGAGAACCTGGGTTAACATCCCGCTTCTCGTCGCCGGCCCGCTTCTCATCATCGCCGAGGCCCCTATCGCGCTGCGAATCGGCCTGGCGATCGAACAGCTCCAGACTCGGGATATCCTCCGGGACCCTCATCGATTGACCGAAATCCTCGCGCGCGCCAGGCGCGCGTTATCCGGCGCGCTCGGAATCCTCCTTGAGCTCGGCATCCTGGCTTACGTCGCATTCGTCGCGTACCGACGACTCAACACCCTGGACCCTCGCCAAGCCATCGAAGGCGTGAGCCTGACCGCGAGAGCGACTCTTGCCGCCGCGGACTGGTTTACCTGGATATCGCTTCCCATGGTTCTCTTTTTGCGGCTCCGCTGGGTTTGGAGAGGTATCGTATGGGTACAAACCCTTTGGCGTATCTCGAGGATTCCGATGTCGATTCATCCCACCCATACCGATCAAAGAGGCGGACTCGCGATCCTGGGGCGCGCCCAAGAGAGTTTCGGGCTCTTCTGGCTCGCCGCCTCCGCGCTCGCCGCGACTACGATCGCGTATCGAGTTTCGAGCGGCCTGAAACCCCTTCACGATTACTATGTCGTGATTGTCGCGATCGTCGCCGTGGAGGTCTTGATCACTCTGCTTCCGCTCTTGTTCTTCCTGCCCACCCTCAGGGCAGCCAAGATCCGCGGCGTCGCCGATTACGAATCCCTTTCGAGCCGCTACTCGCGCGGCTTCGACCCGCGCTGGATGGATCCCACGAAAGCCGAGAAGGACCTTCTCGGAAACGCGGATTTCCAGTCGCTGGCCGACCTCGGCAACGGTTACGACCGGGTCTCCAAGATGGGGATCTTTCCGGCGAACCTCGAAAACATCAAACGCCTCGCGGTCCTGGGAGCCCTGCCGTTTCTGCCGCTCGCGCTCTTGATTTTCTCGGCCAAGCAGCTCGCGAAGGCCGCCCTTCAACTGGTGTTTTAAGCGGCTAAAATGAAGAGAGGACAAACGATCAGAGAGGCGGCTCCAAGAATATCGAATCGGATCTGCATGCTCGCCGCCTTGCTTCCGCTGATCGCGGTAGCGGGTTGGCTCACCGAAACCTCGATCTTGACCCGGCTGCTGCCCACGCTCTCTCCCATGGTCTTCAATACGGCCCTGAGTCTGATTCTCGCGGCGCTCGCCGTTCCTCTTTCTCGCCGTCCCGAAAGGACGCGCGGGGAAACGTGGGCCGCGAGGATCATCGCCTGCGCCCTCATCCTTTTCGGTTTGGTCACACTGAGCCAGTACCTGACCGGAAACGACCTCGGCATCGACACGTTCTTCATCGGGCCATCGCCCCTGCAGCCGATGATCTTTCCTGGTCGCGCTTCTCCCCAGGCCTGCGCCAACTTCATCCTCTTCGGCACAAGCCTCTTACTCTTCGGCCGCCGATCCGCGCCGCTGATCTTAGGACAAGCACTTGCTGGAGCCATCGCCGCCAATGCCGTCATCGCGATGACAGGGTACCTCTTCAGCACGAGCCGGCACCTCGGCTTCCCGTTCACCGCGCCGACGATCGGGCTTTCCATTCCTTCGGCCTTTTCTTTCATCCTTCTCGTATTCGCCCTCTTCCTGAATCGTCCCGCCGAGGGAATGATGCGCCTGCTGACCTCATCGACTCGAAGCGGGGCGACGCTGAGAAGGGTGGTCGCAACCGCCTTGCTGGCCCCAATCATCGTCGGGCTCCTGACCCGCGCTGGCGTCTATGCCGGCTGGTATGGCGTAAGCACCCAGATCTCGCTCTTCTCCTTCATCGTCGTTGGAATGATCCTTCGATCGACTTGGATGGCCTGCGGGACCGCCGAACGAGAGGAGCTGCGAAACCGGACTCATTCGGACCAGACCAGCAAGCTCTTTCGCATCACTCGCGCACTTTCGGAATCCCTCGACCTCGATGAGATCCTGGCAAAAACCGGCCCGCTTCTGGTACCCGAGCTGGCGGACGGTTGCGTCCTGCGGCTTCGGGCTGAAGACGGGCGCATGAAGGTCGCCTTGCTCTCGCTGAGAGACGAGGGAAAGCGGCCCGAGGTCGAAGAAATCGTCCAGATCGACGAAAGCTCCTCGTTCAGCGAGAGCAGGTACCTGGATCTTATGAAAACCGGAAAACCTCACGTCTTCCGAACTGGCACGGAAGCCCCAACCCACACGAATATCGTCGACTCCGACCTTCATCGGCGAACGATCGCACTCGGATTCCACTCCTATCTCCTCGTGACGGTCGCAGCACAGGGAAAGGCCGTCGGGGCCATGAGCTTCCTCTTCGATCGTCCGTCATATGAGCTCAGCGACGAGGATGTCGCGTTCTTCAAATCGGTGGCCGAGAGGGTCGGTCTCTCGATCGAAAACGCGCGCCTGTACCGTTCGGTAAAACACGCCGTCAAGTGCCGCGAAGAGATCCTCGCCGTCGTCTCTCACGACCTGAAGAACCCTCTGGCCGTCATATCGCTTTCGTCGCAAGTCCTTCAAAGCAGCGGGTCTCGCGACGAGGAGAAGCCGCGAGCCCTTCTCGCCGCAATCGACCACGCCACTCATCAGATGCAGGCGCTCATCTCGGACTTGTTGGACTTCTCGAGGCTTGAGAGCGGCACATTCCATGTCGAGCGCGTCCCCGAACAACTCTGCGAAATCGTTCGCTCAGCGGCAGACTCCTTCAAGGCGCAAGCAGACTCGAAGAGCCAAACTCTGGAGGTCGATTGCCCAAACGAGCTTCCGCTCGCTTCCTGCGATAGACGCCGAGTCGTGCAAGTGCTCGCCAACCTCCTTGGAAACGCAGTCAAGTTCACCCCCCCACGCGAGCGCATCCAACTCCGCGCGCTACGGGCGGGTGAATTTATCGAAGTTTCGGTTTCAGACACTGGACCGGGAATCGCGCCCGATCAGCTGCAAAAAATCTTCGAGCGCTTCTGGCAAGCCGAAGAAACCCGACATCTCGGCACCGGATTGGGGCTTACCATCGCAAAAGGAATCGTCGAATCGCATGGCGGAAGAATCTGGGCCGAAAGCCAGCTGGGCGCCGGTTCCACATTCCGATTCACGCTTCCCCTGGCCAGGCGCAACGTTTAGGCCATTTTTACATGGTGCCCGGCGCTGACCAATGACTCTCACCATCAGAGCCGTCATTCGGGTAAACATCCATCGATATGCCTCGAACAAATGTTCTTTCATCGGAGATCAAGGCAAACATCCCAAATCTAATGAAAGAATGGGAAGCCGCTGTTCGAAGAAAAGCTCCGGCCGCCGCCACGCTGTGCCAAGAGGAGCTTTTCAACAGTCTTCCGGATTTTCTCGAAAAGATCGCAGACGGTTTTTCGCACCCGAAGGGTTCGGCCGAATGGGTTGGAGTTGCGAACGAGATTCAAGCGTTGGCGAAGCAGCACGGAGAGCTACGCGCCACGCAGGCGGGGTACACCCTGGACCAGGTCATCGCCGAGCATCAGATACTCCGTCACACGCTGTTTGATTTCGCCCTGAAGGAAACACCCGTCAATCCAGAACAGCTGAGCATCCTGCTGGAATCGGTCGACGCCGGGATCAGCGAGGCGGCCTCCGCATTCGGACTCGAAAAAGGATTCAAAGAAGCCCGCTATAGCCAGCTGGAATCGGAGAAGTCCCTGGCCCAAAGCGAACGAAACACCGCCCAGTCGCAAGTCAGCCGGCTTGAGCAGGAGAGGGCGATGCGAGATCAGTTTGTATCGGCGCTTTCGCACGACCTGAGGACGCCAATCACTTCGGCGAAACAGGCTGCGGAGCTCCTCGCACATGACCCGAAAAACCATGAAAAAGTCTCGAAACTGGCGGCGAGGATCTCTGACGACCTCACTCGCTCGGATCGAATGATCAGGGACTTGCTCGACGCCAACCGAATCCGTTTCGGCGAAAAACTGCCTATGGCTCTTCGGGAAACGAAGCTGGTCGAGCTACTCAATTGCACGCTCGCGAATCTCGTCAGGATCTACGGCGACCGCTTCACCTTGGATGCGAGTCACGAAGTCGTCGGCCACTGGAGCGGAGCGGATCTCGAGCGGTCAGTCGAGAACCTGGTGATCAATGCCGTGAAATACGGCGCGCCCGACGCGCCCATCAACCTCCGCGTCCAGGATCAAGGCGAAAATGTCAGCATCTCGGTTCATAACGTCGGGAGCCTGATTACCCCTTCGGAGCAACGATCTCTCTTTCAGCCCTTCGCCCAACTCCGGAAGGCGAGCAAAGGCGTGAATCAAGGTTGGGGCCTGGGACTTGCGCTGGTTCAAGGCATCACGGAAGCGCACGGCGGGAAAGTTTGGGTCGAAAGCGACGCCCGCACAGGAACCACGTTCACGATCCTGATTCCAAAGGATGCGCGACCCCGCCGAGCGGCCTGAGCGCCTCGAAAGTCCGGGTGATGAGCAGCCCTTCTCTGAGATTTCTGCAAGGCTCCTGCAGGATCTCAATCGGGTGCACGCACTGGGGGGGCAGCCGAATCTCTTTCGGGTGGCTGTTCTCTTCCTCGAAAAAGAACCACTCGTCATGTTGCTTGCTGAGGCCAACCGCATCCCCGAATTGCAGCCACCGCTTGAAGGACCGCGGGCGGTTAGGCTCGACATAAATGTCCGAAAAGATGTGCAAAGGGAAGGGGAGCGGCAGCCCGACGATCTGCGATCTGCTCAGGCAGGACGCCCTGAAGTGATTCATCGGCACGCGGTCGATCTTCTCAAGGCCGACAAGCTGCGCCGACTGCAGCACCGCGTTTAACCCCTCGACCGTGACTTCGCCGTGGGACTTGTAGCAAACCTTCGTGATGGGTGGGCTGAAGCCCGGCCAGTCATGAGTGATCGTGTACAGGTGGTTCTGATAAATCAGGTTCTCCACCCAAACCTCCTCGCCCTTGAGTCCTTGCTGCATGTAGAGATCGAAGTACCCGTTCTGCCACTTGCCGCGGACCGTAAGGGCGGTCTCGACCGGCTCGTCTTCGCCTGGAGCCTTGAACGTCCCGTTCCATTCAAAATTTTCAGTCGGGATCTGAGGCCTTTCGGCGCCGCTTGCGACAGAACCCGCGAAGATCAGTAACGTCATTGCCCATACAGTATTTTTCACGGTGTCCGTCTTCTGCAAACGACGAGCCCGCCGCGTAGCGCGGCAAGGCCACGCGTGTTTAGCCATGGCCTGAGCCGACTCGCGCATGTAGACTCGCCTCGATAGGAGATCGCTCGCCATGCCCAAGATCTACGCCTGCATCTGGTCCAACGACAAAGCCGCCGAAATGGCCAAGTTCTACAAGTCGATCTTCAAAGGCACGAAGATCGGCAAGACGTCTTACTGGGGCGCCAACCCCATGGGGGTCAAAGAGGGCTCGGTCCTGACCATCCACCTCACCATGCTCGGGCAGAAGATCATGCTGTTGAACGGCTACACGAAGATGACGTTCAACGAGTCCGTTTCGTTTGTCGTGCCCTGCAAGAACCAGCGTGAGATCGACACCTACTGGAAAAAACTGAGCAGCGGCGGAGGCAAGCCTGTGCAGTGCGGCTGGCTGATCGACAAGTACGGCGTGCACTGGCAGATCGCGCCCGCCGAATTTGACCGGTGGAACACGAGCAAGAACAAGAAGAAGAAGGAAGCCGTGATGCACGCCATGTGGCAGATGGTGAAGCTGGACCACGCCAAGCTGAAGAAGGCGTTTGAGCAGGGATGAAGTAATCGCTCCGCTAAAGCGGGCGGGCTTGAAACGAGCTGCGGCGTGAGGACGCAAAATCGACTGCGTATCACTCAGCCTTTTTTATGATTCTTTTGGCCTGATCCCAGTTTATTTCGAACGGTCCGTTTCCAGCCGAATCCGTGTAGGTGACCATGTCGCCATTTACAGATTTCACATAACCAATCGCCTTGGGTCGCCCTTTGGTTTTTTTGCCGATAAGATCGCCCCGTTTGAAGCCCTGCTTCAAGAGCACATCGACTTGATAAGAGGCCTCTGGGACCTGTCCACCGACACCATTAACGAACGTACCCGTAACCCAGCCCTCTGCGTTGATCGACGAGACTTTGAAGGGAGGCAGGTTGCGCAGGTAGAATTCCTCACCTGCTTGAACGGTACCTTTTAGGGTTCGGTACATGGACCAGCTTATCCATCCCATTCTTTTTGGTCTCGGTCGCGACCTATTGGCCCCGAACGACTCGAGAGACCCTAGAGTACTGCCGAGAAAAAACAGGGCGCAAACAAATGAAACCGCGGAAATTCTAAAATTCATAGGAAATCCTCACGCTCATCGGATGAGTGAGCAAGCAGCGTGCCCGAGGAAGTGAAGGAAGACGATCCTGAACGATTCGCAAAAGAGTGAGATTTCGATCGGTTGAAGCGGCGCGAATGAACGCTGCCGGATGAGCAGGCGCAGAAAGTGTCGAACTTTTTGACAGACGGTCACGATAAATGTCCGTTAGAAACTTCGTCACCGACTGAACCGGTGAATAGTGGCGTGTCGGCGGGCGTCTATGGCGAACACCTAAAGCGGATGTCGAACCCGCCCGCATGCGGTGCGCAAGTACCGCGGTGTTGAACCGACTGGCCGAAAACAAGATCCGCCTCGACGGTGACATTCTTGCAGCACACGTCGCCATGAGCACAATTACGGTGAAAGACGGCACTCGCATCTTCTACAAAGACTGTGGCTCGGGGCAGCCCATCGTTTTCTCGCACGGCTGGCCACTTTCGGCCGACGCATGGGACAGCCAATTCCTTTTCTTTCTCCACAGCGGCTTCCGGGTGATCGCCCATGATCGCCGTGGGCACGGCCGCTCCTCCCAAACCTGGGAGCACAACACGATGGACCAATGCGCTGACGATCTCGCGGAGCTGATCGAGCATCTGGATCTGAAGGATGCGGTGCTCGTTGGCCATTCGACCGGAGGCGGCGAGGTCACACGCTACATCGGCCGGCATGGAACCAAGCGAATTGCCAAGGCCGTCCTCGTCGATGCAGTTCCTCCGATCTTGCTGAAAAGCGATACCAACCCAGAGGGAATCCCGCGCCAGGTCTTCGACGAAATCCGCCTGGGCA
>FTBH01000037.1_pt1 | contig 40948 bp, 35 predicted proteins | sample 1639321 | NCBI WGS metagenome assembly FTBH01 (sample SAMEA3914864, study PRJEB12502) | metagenome | biome: forest; material: soil | place: USA | collected 2012-03-12 | depth 0.3 m
CTTTCTGAAGAAGAAGCCAAATCGGACGGGGCGACTCGAATTCGGACTCTGAAGCTGGCTTAGGCAACCCGGAAATGGGCATGAATTTGGATAAATGGCTCGAAAATGCGCGGGAATTTGAGAATGCATGAAGGTCTAGATGCGCAATCTCTAGGCCATTCGCCTGCTTCCTAGATTCCACTCACGGTACGTCAACAGGCTAGGGGGTCAGTTTTAGGACTTCAGTCGTTTTCACATCCCCATCCGGCCAGGCAAAGCCCGCGTTGACCAAGACAGACCCATCCGGAAGCAGAGCCGCGATGTGCATCGAGCGACGCTGCTGGAGCATCGGACCGGCTTTGAACGTACCGGCCGAGGGGTCATAGATCTCGGTGGTATCCAGGTAATCCAATCTCCAATCGTCCTCGCTGACGTCGGTCGACCCGCCAACCATGATCACTCGGCCGTCCTTGAGAGGCGTCGCCGTGAAATACACGCGGTGTTGCGCCATGCTTCCCGTTTCAGTGAACTCTCCGGTGGCGGGATCGTAAAGCTCCGCGGAGCCCGTCTCGACGCCCAGGTACATCCCGCCGGCGACAAGAACCTTGCCGTTAGGAAGCAGCGTCGCGATATGTTCCGCCCGGTTGTGATGCAGAGTGCCCGTATAGGTGAACTTGCCCGTCTGCGGATCATAGAGCTCGGCTCTCAGCTCTTCTTTTACGTTATCGGAGTCGTCATAATAGAACCCGCCGCCGACGACGAGCACCTTTCCGTTCCGAAGCTTCGTGAGCGTATGCCCCCCCCGCGGAAAAAGCGACGCACCGGTGGGCGCAAAGCTCCCGGTCGCGGGATCATAAATCTCGTTGAACGACCTATCATCGGCCCCTCCGACGACAAGCACCCTTCCGTCATCCAGGAGAGCCATTTGGTGGAACATCCGCGGCGCGCCCATCGACTCGACAGAGCTGAAACCGCGCGTGCTTGGATCGTAGATCTCTGCCGAAGCCAAAACCCGAACGGACTCTTTCTTCGTGTACCGGGCCGCATCGCCCCCCGTAACCAGGACTCGCCCGTCGGCCAGCAGCGTAGCGGCGCTCTGTCCGCGCGGCTCGCTCATGGGCCCCGTCGTGATCCAGGTCGAATTCGCCGAATCATAAAGCTTCGCGCCGGCGTACTCAAATCCGCCCACGGCAAGAATGTCGCCGTTCGCAAGCGTCACTTCCTTCTTGCCAACCTGCCTTTCGACGCCGAATGCGAAGCTGGAGGACAGGGCAAAGACCACCAACGAGACGAGAAGTTTGTTCATGGCGAAAGGGTAACCACCACGATGAGGTCCGGCAAATCAATTTTTCATTCTTAGTGTTCAGACCGGCGCGATCTCGGCCCCTCGCGCAGCCCACCCTCTCGCGCTCTCGTTGCGAAGCTCGACGAGCCGGCGAATCGATTGCGCTCGGACCTGCGAATCGTCCGCCTCTTCGGACCGGACGAGATTGCGGAAGTACTCCGACTCGACTCCCTGAAGCTTGAGCCCGAGCACGAAGGCCTCGAGGCTTCGCTCCGTGATCCGGCGCTTGCCATCGATCACGAGCTTCAGATAGTTGGGTGAACGGATCTTCGCCATGTTCGAAAAAACCCGGTACGAATACGAAGGATTCACGCGCTTTCTTTCGAGATAAAACTCTCGCAAGAAAGCTCGATAATCCAGGAAATCAAATACTGTCCCCATCGGTAAAACCCCCACTACTCCCCGAGTTTGAATACCTCGGCTCCCCGGGACAGCATAATAAAAGAGGGCTATTCGTGCGATAGGCGAGACGCAATCGAAACCAGGATTTTTTCGTCGATGCGATGTGCAGAATTCGCAATGGACACGAACGATCCTCGCGCTCCCCGCTTAGCCAGCGCGTCGAAAGACTTACGCGCTTCGGCAGCGCTGACCACCGGATCCTCCTCGCCGTGGATCCCATGAAGCTCAAAGGCCGGCACACCGGGGATCTCCTCGTCCAAAAACCGCCCGGCGACGCCGATCACGCGCCGCGCGCCGAACCTCGTGGCCGCGAAAGGCGCGAGATACGTCCCCTGAGAGAACCCGACGATGTCGATCGGCAAACCCGGAGGCGCGAGCTGCGTCATCGTCTGCTCCAGCGCGTCAAGCGCGACGCTCATGTCGCGCACGTACTCGTCATCCGACGGATCGTAGAAATACCAGGCATACCCTTCGCGAAAGGTTTCGCTCTCCCCTGGCTTCTCGGGCGGCATGCGGACCGGCACCGGATAGGGCCCGTTCGGCGAAAGCACCAGCGCGTTGGTATTTTGAAAAATCGGCTCGAGCTTGCGAAAGATCCGCCGGCCCGTCTCCGTGTAACCATGAAGAAGAAGCAGGACGCGATCCGGCACCGAAGGCCGCCGCTGAAAAACGTCGAACGGAAGCCGGACCGAAACAGAGAGGCGCGTGGGATTGTTTGGCGAGGCCATGGGACCAAGTTACCACAACCCACGCGACTCTTGTTGTATGGCGACTGATGATCAGTCGCAGTTCACTCCGGTATAGGCGTTGAACGCATTGACCAACCGGCCAGTCGCCGTCGTGCCGCTAGCGGACGAGAGCGGCGTTCCACAGCGAAAGATCGCGTCCTTGACCGACTGGTAGGTCGCGCTCGGATCCTTCGAGAGAACCAGAGCCGCCACTCCGGCGACCATCGGAGTCGCCATCGAGGTACCGCTCAAGCTCTTGTACTGGCCGTCCTTGTAAGAGCTGTAGATGTCGACTCCCGGAGCGGCGATGTCGACGAGCTTCTTGCCGTAGTTCGAGAAGCTCGCGAGCTTGCCGTTCACGTCCGTCGCAGCCACCGTGATCATGTTATCCAGGTGGAAATTGGCCGGATACGAAGCCGTCGTGTCGTTATTAGCCGACTCGTTGCCCGCCGCCACGATCACCAGCACGCCGGACCTCCGGGCGGCGTCGATCGCGTCCTTGAGCGCCTGCGAGCCATCGGGCCCGCCCCAGCTGCAATTGATCACGCGGGCGCCGTGCGAGACCGCCCAGTTGATGCCCTTAATTCCATCCGAAGTGCTGCCGGAACCCGAGCTATCGAGGAACTTGATCGGGATGATCGAGACGTTCCAGTTCACGCCCACAACGCCCTGGGCGTTGTTGCCGACGGCGCCGATGATGCCGGCGACGTGCGAGCCGTGGCCGTTGTCGTCGTCCGCGTTGCTCGAGTTGGCGACGAAGTTATATCCGTCGGCGGTGTCGAGATTGGCCTTGAGATCAGGGTGCGTATAATCGACACCGGTATCCACGATCGCGACGACGACCTTCTTGGATCCCGTGGCGCCGGTGAGCCAGAGCGGTTTAACGTTTACCCCGTAAGCCGAGCTGCCGTAGAGCGCCCATTCTTTTGAGAAGCTCGGATCGTTGGGGGTTCCGAGCGTCGGAGTCGGAGTCGACGTCGGCTGCGGGGCCGGCGCCGGAGCTGGCGCAGGCTGCTTCGAGCCGAAGTTGATCGAGACCTGGTAGTCGGGCTCGGCATACTCGACTGATGGATCGGCCTTGAGGGCCTCGAGCGCGCGATAAAACTGCGAGCCCTGGCCGAGATTGACGGTGTGGAGATTGGCGACGAGTCCTTCGAGCTTCTCGACTTCAAGCGAGAGCGGCGAAATGCCAAGCGCCGCGCGAAGCTTGGACTGGATGAAAGAGACTCCCGAAAAACCCTGGGCCGAGAGCCGGCCTGCTCCCGCCTCCTTGAACTTGACGATGACCTTGCCCGAATGAGAAGGCGATGCGAACGCGACGTGCGGACACAGGCTGGCCGCCCCTGCGAATGCCAGGCCCAGACCGAAAGACAACCTCATGAGTTCCTCCTGAACGTACGTTAATGCGCGGAGGCAACTCCCCGTGCCCGCCGCCTGCTCTCTAATTCTAGAGCGAGGCTCTGCGCGGCATTCAAGTCTTTTTTATATCGGTCTTATTTATAAAACAAAAAGGGCACAAGCCTCGCGTGAGACCTGCGCCCTTTTTAAGAATGCAAAACGAAGCTTAGCGAAGGTGGCGGAAGCGGACCTTGGGAGCGACCACGATGTATTTGCCCGACTTGGCCTGCTTGATCACGAGGTTGCCAAGCTCGGCGCCCTTGTCATGGCGCGAGTAGTATTGCACGTAGCGGATCGTGATGCTGCTGCGCACCTTGCCTTCGAAGACATTGCTTTCGAGCTCTTTGCCGTCGACAAGGAAGTAGAAGCCGTAACCCTTGTAACCGTTCTGGGTGCCGACGCGCTGAACGGGCATCGTAGACTTGGAGTTCAGGCCGGCGATGGCGACGAGGCGGGTCTGGTCCTTGTCAAAAGAAGCGCCGAGGCCCTTTTCGGCCGAAGCCTTGGCGATCGCCTCAGCGACGGTCATGCCGCCTACGGGATTGGCCACCAGCGCGAACTTTTTGCCGTCGATGAGGACAGGCTTTCCATCATAGCCTTCGATGCGGATCTGGACGGAACCGTCGCCGGCGGTCGGGGCCGGCGCCTTGGCGAGGGCCGAAGCCGCGCCGAACGTGAGGGAAACAATACACAAAATGAGGGTCTTCATGGGGGCACTCCTAAAGTTAGCCCCGATGTACCACTCTAGACGCAGTGCGTCAATACCCTATTTTCCTTCGAATCCAGAGATCCGATACAGGCCTTTTCCAGGCGCGGCGTCGTGGTCGCTGCAGATCGTATCCACGAAAACATGCATCGCGTCCGGGAAGAGCGCATGCAGAGCCACGAGATTCTTTGGCTCATTCTCGAAGGAGGCGATCAGCGTGCCGTGGGCGCGGATATAATTGGCGGCATCCATCTTATGCTGGAGATCCGAATCCTCGAAGGCGCGCTTCATGAGCAGATGCGTGCGAGGCACGTCCCACGGAAACCCGTCACGGATCAGGCACTCGCGCGTGCCGGCAGCCATATTGGGTTCGTCACGGCCGGTGAGGTAGACGATCTCCGCGCCGAGGTCGTGGAGCTTGCGCGTGAATGCGGCGGCTCCCGCGTAGACGTGATCGTACTTGAGAAATTCATCGGTGAAAAAGCCTTCAGACCAGGCCTTTTTGGCGGATTCAAACGCAGGCTTGATCGCCGCGCTCTCGGGCTCGAAGCCCAGAGCGACGAAGGTATCGCGTACCGAATAGCCGATCTGCGCGATGCTGAGCTTGGCGACGGCATCGCGGACCGAGCCGAAACTCGCCGCGGCCGGAGACTTCGCCCATTCTTTAAGAAGATGCAGGGTGCGATGCCCGACTTCGTAGAGAGTCGAATCGAGATCCAGAAGCACGAGAGGGTGGCTGCTCTTCTCGGTCGTGGCCTTGGCCTTGACCTCGGCCACGCGGCGGGCGACTTCGCCCAGCACTTCGCTCGCGGTCAAGTCATGGAAGTGAGAAGCCGAAATCCAATCTTTCCGAATATAGGTCTTCGACAAATCCACGGCCCCCAAACCCAAATCAGTCCCCAGCTGCATCATTTGATACCTCCTTTCGCTTCGCGAAAGGTGACGGCCGCACTCGCGGCCGAGTCGCCTTGCGGCTCCTCAAACTACCGATCCCGTTCCAATGCCGCGGGTTTAGCGCACTTTACCAAAAAGGTAAACTGCTTCGGTGCGCCAAAGTGCTAAGGTAAGTCTATGACGAATTTGAGGAAAATGCTTCGGGTCGTTTTTCTCGGCCTCTGCCTGCTCGGTATCCCAGGCTGCTCGCACGCCTGGAAGCAGCCGCAGAGCTGGGGCGCGGTCCAGACGCCCAGTCCCGCGTCCGCCTCCGAGCCGATTGGAAGCTACGATGCCGGCTGCATCCGCGCGGCTCGCGAGCTTCCTGGTGGCGCGGCCTGGCTCCTCTCGCATCCCGAGCGCCGACGCGACTTTGGCGACCCGACCCTCGTAAAGTTCATCGAGGATCTGAGCCACCACGTCCCCTCGGGCTCGCGCCTTCGCGTCGGCGACCTGGGGCAGCCGCGCGGCGGGCCTCTCAACTCGAGCCATGCGAGCCATCAGATCGGGCTCGACGCGGACATCGAATACCAGCTTGAGCCTGGGATCCAACCCGGGGCCGCCAGCCCGCCGAGCCGCTGGGCCCGCTCCGTGCTCGCGGCCGATCATATGAGCTTCGAGCGCGGGCGCTGGGGGCGCGCCCAGGTGGACCTGCTCCGTGCGGCCGCGCAGGACGCGCGCGTGGCGCGGATCTTCGTCCACCCCACGGTCAAAGTGCGGCTCTGCCGCACTTTGGTGGAGCCGCTCGACTGGATCACCAAGCTGAGACCGTGGCCGGGACATGATGATCACTTCCACGTGCGGCTCCACTGCCCGGCGGGCGCGCCGCTTTGCCGAGAGCAGCCCGAGCCGCCTTGGGGCTCGGGCTGCTTCGAGGCGCAGGTCGCGCAGGCCAAGCAGGTGGCCGCGGAGCTCGCGCCGCCGGCGCCGCGAGGCGAGCCCGCGCCCGATGCGCAGGCGCGCGACCGCGCCGTGCGCGAGTACGATCTGCCGTCGGAGTGCCGGGCGGTGCTTGAGGCTAAGTAGTCCCGACTCACTCCCCCGCAGGCATCGAGATCACGTTCTCGTCGGCCGACTGGCTAGAGGCCTTGCTTGAACCACCTTTGCCCGAAGAAGACTTGGCGGCGCCGCCCGGGGGTTTGCCGTGCGCGCGCTTGAGGGTTCCGACATCCTTTTCGGCATCACCGGCGCGCGTGGCCTGCGTGATCGGAATCGACATCATGCGACTTTGGGGGCGGCCGTCGAAGCGCCCGGAGAGGCGGACGTGGACATAAGCGTTTCCGGCTTCCTTGACCAGGACATGGAGCGTCTCAGTGCGCGATTCACCGGCAGCGAGATTTCCGAGAGACATCTCTTTTTCGCCTTCGATGATCGAAACGCGCTCGTTGGCGCGAGCCCGAAGCTTGACGTCGGCGCCTTCCTCCTGGACTTGGAGCTGAAGCTGCACGAGGGCCGTCTCGCCGGGCTGCGGATTCTTGGGCGTCACCTGATAGGTGAGGCTCACAGGGGCGGACGGCTTTCCGACGAGCGGAAGCGAGCCCTTGCGAGAGGTCGCGGGCGCGGCGGCCAGTGACGCGGAGACGGAAAGCACCAGAGAAAGCATCGCGAAGTTCTTCATAATCATTGCCTCATCACGGTCACATCATAGCATTCGGAAGCCGTCGAAGTCCCGAAGTAGAAGCTATTATCGAAGACCTCGCCAACATACACGCCCGGGCTGAGCGTCGTGGTGATCGACTCATCGGTGCCAGCGCCGTTATCGTCAGTGGCTCCGAGCTGCTCGCCTTGCTGGTAGACGACCAGGACGGGGTCGCCGCTCGAGTCGGCCGGGTGCGCGTTGATGCGGTAGGAGCCTGACGAGTCGACGTTGAAGTAAAAGAAGCGGCGGTTGAAGAGCTTGTTGTAGGAGCCGGTGGCGCCGGTTGCGCACATCCTCGTGGCGGTCGAGCTGTTGGTGGCGACGGCACGATACACGTCGGAGATCCCGCTGACGCCGCCGAAGTTGGTCTCGGTCCGCGTGCTGTCGAACTCGTCGCGGAGGCTCGACGTGATCCCTTGCGAGGTCAAGAGCGTTGCGAGGCGGCTCGAGCTCTCGGGATAGGCGTCGAAGAAGGCCGAGGAGAAAGAGTAGATCGACGTGAACGCGCGATTGGTGCGGTGGCCGTTGATCAATGTATCGTAGAGCGCCGAGAAGTCGTATCCGCTCGAGGCGCCGCGATTGACGTAGAGCGAGTAGACGACGTATTGGACGGAGGATTCGTTGAACCAGCCCCTGCTCGATCCCGCGAGAGTCGAGCTGCTGAGATCGAAGGTGATCTGGGTCGTGGCTTGCTGGGTGCCCGCGGTATCCACGTAGATCGGGTTGGCGTTGGAAATGCCGGAGAACGCGTTGGCCAGGCCTTCGCTGAAAGCCACGCGAGGATCGAGCTTGCTCGTGATCGTGTGCGAGCCGCCGATCGAGTCGCTGCGGGAGAGCTTCTGCTCGAAATAGTGCATCCACTCGTGGGCGATCACGTGGCGATCGTATTCGTCCGTGTCGACGCCCTGGGCGCCGAGGACGTACATCTGGCCGCCGTCGAGATCGTAGTTGGTGGTGACGATCTGGCCGAGAGTCTTGTCGCCGTCGGACGGCACGTTCTTGGTGCTCCAGTTGACCAGGAGCTGAGGAAGGGCGACCGAGGAGTCGACCGAAACGACCTTCTGGATATTCTGGTAAATCACGTCGAGGATCGCGAAAGGCGCGGCGTTGCGGGGCGAGGTGTAAGCCGATCCGCTCCAGCCGCTTCGGGCCACCATGTTCTTGCCCGTGATATCGACGTCCGAGGTCGTGAACGGCGAGCCATCGAGAACATAGCTGCCCTGGCTGCGGGTATTGTCGACGACGCGAACGTCCCAGGAAGGGGTGCCGGAGCGGTAGACCTGCGCGCGGACGCGGATGAAGATCTGGGTGTTGGTCGGGACGGCGACGCTGTAGTTGCCGAGCTCGTCGGTGACGACGCGGCTGACGACCGTGTTGCTCGAAACGTCGATGGCGTCGACAATCGCTCCTCGGATCGGGCGATTGGCCATGGCCGAGTAATTGAGGCCCGCGCTGGCGGTGGCGGGGACGAATTCGAACTGGGCGTTGCCTGAAACCGTAACCGTGTCGTAGGGCGCAGGAGTCGGGGTGGGGCTCGTGCCGTCACCGGATCCATCGTCGCCGGAGCTGCCGTCACCGGTGTCGGTCGTGCTCGTAATCAGCGGATAGGTCGAGGTATTCTCGACTTTGGGGCTACTGCTGCCTCCGCAGCCGGAGAGGGCCCCGGCAACGAGAAAAGAAGTGATGGAAGCCTGAAGCCAATTGGAGCGCATGCCCCTTATTGAGCAAGGTGGATGCCGCGACACAGTGTCGGGCTAACACGGTGGGATCGCTCATACTTATCTAAGTGTTGTTGAATTGCGGTCACTACGTTCGATTCACCTGTCAAGACCGCGGGAATGTGTCGCGCGCGACCTGGATCTGCCGTGACATCGATGACCGTAAGCCCGCGAAAATTCGAGGTCCGAGCCCGGCACCATCCCTGCTCTACTGAGTGGGTGTGAACGGCGAGGCGATCCCGCCCGGGACCTCCCACCACCTAGGCTGCGCCTTCGAAAGAAGAGCGGCCTCTTACCGGGCGAGCGCCCCTCACCTACCTCGAGCCTGGCAACAGGCTCTCCGCGTCGCCTCGATGCGCTCATCGAGACGACTCCCCACGCATGCCTCGCGCATGCGCACGTGGACCCGCGGGATCGCCCCTCCGTTCATCACCAGCACCGAAATCCAAAAAAGAAAGGGTGACCCCGCGCCAGCGAGGCCACCCCCTTTCATTGTTCGGCAACGGCCCCGCCCGGGGCCTGCCGCACGATTTTTACCGTGGACTGGGCAGATCAGTATCTCTTCTGAGCTGCTTTCTGGGCACTCTTCTGAGCGGACTTTTGAGCCGCTTTCTGGGCTGGCTTCGTAACCGCCTTTTGAGCGGCCTTCTGGACAGCTTTCTGAGCCGACTTCTGCGCGGCCTTCTGCGCTGATTTCTGGGCGGCCTTTTGGGCTCCCTTCTGCGCCGGGTAGCTATTGCCATGATCGCCGTCATGGCCATCGTGGCCATCATTGTCATTGGCGAGCGAGACGTTGCTCATGGCCAACGCAAGCGCACCTACCAGAAGCGAAAGCGAAGTGAACTTTTTCATGCGGATCCTCCGTGATTAGGTTGTCTGTCGGGTTCGCCGCTCGGATGCTTGTGCAACGGCGGTGCCACCGGCTTTAACCCGAGAAATCACGAAGTCTGGAAGATCCGGTCGTCGCGGATGATTGTTCCCGGCACGTTCTCCGGAAACTTCTCCTCGCCCTTCTGACCCGCCTGAGGCTCTGGGCGCCCCGCCCTGTTCTTCACCTCGGTCTTCTGAGCGTCGAGGGTGTACCAGACGATGATGCGATCGCCGACGTGCAGTTCGTCGGCCTTTTGCGCCTTGGGTCGGGCGAACTGCATCTCGTCTCCCATTTCCCCCCCCGCGTGGATCGTGACGCTGTCGGGAGCGATCTTCGTGATCACCCCTTCGATCCGATAGTCCTTGGAGCCCCGGGACTCCGCTTGTAGCGCCGGAGCCGCGACCAGGATGGCCCAGAATGCGATGACCAATACCGTTAATGCTTTTGTATACATCAGAAGGCGTCCTCCCAAGCCTGCGAGATCCTCATGGCCGTGTTGATCAAGCCGACGTGCGAATAGGTCTGCGGAAAGTTTCCCCAGAGCTCGCCGGATTCGGGGTCCATGTCCTCGGAGAGCAGCCCGACATGATTGGCTTTGTGGATCACCGACGAAAAGAGCTCTCGCGCCTCCGCCTTGCGCCCCGCGCCCCAAAGCGCGTCCGCCATCCAGAAGGCGCAGACCGTGAAGGTCGTCTTGGGCACGCCGAAATCATCGGGCGTGCGATAACGGTAGACGCCGCGACCGACTCGCAGCATGCGGTCGTAGGCATCCAGGGTCTGCTGAAAGCGCTCGTCCCGATACGAAACGAAGTTGATCGCGGGCAGCAGCAGGTTGGCTGCGTCAGGACTGTCGCCGCCGTAGCTTTGCGTGTAATAGCCTACCAAGTGGTTCCATGCGTTGCGCTCAATATCCTGCCGCATGCGCTCGCGAACGGGCGACCATTCGCTCACGAGATCGTGCCTGCCGATATGGCCCGCGATGCGCACCCCGCGATCGACAGCGGCCCAGTTCATGAGTTTCGAGAAAACCGAGTGCTCCTTGCGGCCGCGAAACTCCCAGATCCCGGCATCAGGCATATCAAAGGTCCCGATCGCCTGCTCGATGAGCTGCTGAACGTTACGAAGCGCCTGCCCTTGATCCGTCCGGTCGAGCCTTCGATCGAAAAACGTCGGCGTGATGGCCATGACCATCTCTCCGTAAACGTCGTGCTGGTCCATCTTGTAAGCGGCATTCCCGACGCGAACGGGACCGAGGCCCTTGAATCCCGACAGCCAGGAGAGCTCGTTTTCAACGAGCTCCTTCTCGCCCGCGATCCCGTAAACAGGCTGCAGGATTCCTCTCGGCTCGCTCGCTCCGATGTTCTGCAGATAGCGGATGAAGTGCTCCATCTCCTCGAACTGCCCGAGCCGGTTCAGCGCGGTGACGACAAAGTACGCGTCGCGAAGCCAGCAGTAGCGGTAGTCCCAGGTGCGGCCCGGCTCGGGTCCCTCCGGGATCGAGGTCGTGGTCGCCGCAATGATCGCGCCCGTATCTTCGTAGATGTGGAGCTTGAGCGCGAGCGCCGACCGGATCACTTCGTTTTGGAACTCGAACGGGATGTTGCAGTGCTTGGCCCATGCGCGCCAATAGGCGATCGTCCGATCGAGCTGCTCCTCCACCGCGAACTTGAGCGGCTCCCTGAACGGTTCCCCGTAACTCAGCACGAAGTGCAAAGACTCCTTGAGCTCGAAAGGCGTCTCGTTGACGACGTAGGACATGGACGCGTCGGTTGCGAGGTACATTGTCTCGGATTCGCCCTGGATCAGGACCTCGCCCGAACCCAACACGAAGCGCGGGACCTCCTTGCCGTAGGCGAATCGCGGCCTGCAGCGAACGACCACTCGCGGAATGCCGCGCACCGGACGGATCACGCGATGAATCTGGGGCGGCCGATGGTAGAGCGTCCCTCGCTCGTACCTCGGTACGAAATCGATCACCTCGAACTGCTCGGCATCCGAGCCCAGCACGGTCCGACTGAAGCTCGTGACCAGCACGTTGGTGTTGCGCATGTAGTGCTGCCGCGTTTCCCAATTCTGCGGATCGCTCGGCTCCACGCTCCAGAATCCGCCCTTCTCCGAGTCAAGAAGGGACGCGAAAACCGACGGCGCGTCGAAGCGCGGCATGCAGCACCAGGAAATCTTTCCCGATTTGTCCACAAGCGCCGAAATCTGACAGTTTCCGATGATCGCGTAATCCAACTGGGACATTTATACCCTCCTCGCCCGCGGCGAGGGTTTCGGCCGAAAGAGCGGCCGGGTCGCCTTGCGGCGCCCTGAGAAAAAGGTGACGACGGCCATGTAGCAAATTGAGCAAGAAGGAGGCCCAAGCGGACGGGTTCGCGGGCCCAAATTCGCCGTCGCGGTACGCAGGTTGCACATCCCGGCGCGACATGATGCGAATCTACACACTCTGGTTGTTTGCGCTGACACTGGCCGCCGCAGCTATCGCGGCCATTCAGAGTTCCATCGAAGAATCCAGAATCCTCAAAGATTCTGGAGCACGGCTCACCTCGATCGCCACGACGCTCGAGGAGACGGCTTCCGCGAGCTTCTATGCAAAACGCTGGGATCGGATTGCAAAAAGCGCAGAGCGTCTGATGCGACGGCACACCATCAGCTCGCTCGCCCTCTGCGATCTCACCTCCGACGTCGAGTATCCTTCGACCGGGCGCATCTGCGGCAGCAACCTCGTGGCCCGAGTGCGAAAGGCCCAGGGTGAGGATTTTTGGACTAATAGCCGCGGGAATCGCGGGACACTTCAGTATTACGCGCGGTCGCTCGAAGCGAGCTCGCCCTCCGCCAGCAATCTTGTGCTGGTCCTGGCGCAGGACATCACGGCAGTCAACCGCAACTGGTTCGAGACTTTTTTCCGCACCTTCGGAATTATTTGGTTCAGCGGAGTGGGCCTACTCCTTCTGAGCGCGATGCACCTCCGCCGCTTGTCGCAACCTTACCTGCGCTGGTTCCACCGATCGATGCGCGCCGTGTACGCCGGGCGCAAGCCGCTGCTTCTGCCGCTTCCCGAAACGGCGATTCCCGCCGAGCTCAAGCCCATCTCCGAGGACATCACCCGCCTGGCCGCCAAAGTCCGCGATCTTCAAGCGGGGCAGAGTCCTTTGGCCGGCGAAACCAAGCCCTCCCTCGCCTCCTCGACCTCACCCTGGCTTCAGAGCCTCGACGACAAGATGACGGGACGGCAGCTCGTGATCGTCGCCAATCGCGAACCCTATATTCATCAGTACAAGAAAGCGCCGGGCGAGAAAAAAATCGAGGTTGTCCGACCCGCCAGCGGCCTGGTGACGGCGCTCGAGCCAATCCTCCGTCAGTGCGGAGGCCTTTGGGTTGGCCACGGCAGCGGCTCGGCCGACTCAGCCGTAGTCGACAAGCGCGACGAGGTGGCCGTGCCTCCGGGGCGCCCGCGCTACCGACTCAAGCGAGTCTGGCTCACGCCCGAAGAGGAGGCTGGCTACTACTACGGGTTCTCCAACGAGGGTCTCTGGCCTCTCTGCCACCTCGCCCACACGCGCCCGATCTTCCGACTCTCGGACTGGGAGAGCTACAACCTCGTCAACCAGCGCTTCGCCGATTCCATTCCTGCCGAGTCGCTCGGCGAGGATTCGCTCATTTTGGTTCAGGACTACCATTTCGGAGTCCTCCCTCGCGCCATCCGCGCGCGCTCGACGAGCACCCCGAAGATCGGCCTCTTCTGGCATATCCCTTGGCCCAATCCCGAAGCCTTCGGCATCTGCCCTTGGAACGTCGACCTTCTCAAGGGGATGCTGGGCTCCGATGTGATCGGTTTCCACACGCAGTACCACTGCAATAACTTCCTGGAGACCTGCAATCGCTACCTCGAAGCCCGAATCGACCTGGAGCACTTCACGGTCACGATGGAAAACCACGTCACCCAGGTGCGCGCATTCCCCATCGGGATCGACACCTCGCCGGTCAAGCAGCTCTCGGACAAGGAAGTCGCCGAGATGAAAAAACGCTACGGCATCGTCGCCGAGAAAATCGCCGTCGGCGTCGACCGCCTCGACTACACCAAGGGACTCGTCGAGCGCGTCGAGGCCGTGGAGCGCTTTCTGGAGAAAAACCCCTCCGAAGTCGGACGTTTCTCGCTCGTGCAGATGGGTTCTCCTTCGCGAAGCACCATCCCCGCTTACAAGCAGCTCTCCGAAACGCTCACGAAGACCGTCGATCGCGTCAACGAGCGGTTCGGGCAGAAGGACGGGCCCTATCAGCCTATCGTCTTCCTGCCTCAGCATCACGAATGGGACGAGATCCAGTACTTCTACCAGATGGGCGACCTCTGCATGGTCACGTCGCTTCACGACGGCATGAACCTCGTGGCCAAGGAGTACGTCTGGTGCCAGAAAGCCGAGCGCGGCTCGCTCATCCTGAGCAAGTTCACCGGCGCCTCGCGCGAGCTCAACGAAGCCTTTATCGTCAACCCCTACTCGACCGAGGAGATGGCCGACGCGATCCGCTCGGCCCTCGAGCTCGCGCCCGAAGAGCGTGCCCGCCGCATGAATCTCATGAAGGAAAAGGTCCAGAATCGCAACGCCTACCACTGGGCCGGCGACCTGGTTCAGGCGCTGATCGAGAAGGCCGGCAAGTCGCCTATCGAAGAGGCTCCGGCTTCGCCTGGCGGGCTTCCGCGACTACGCTCGGATCACGCAGATAAGTTGAAGTTAGTAAAGTCGTTCTGAACCGGAGGCGATGGGCGAGCTTTCGGACGGGGATCGCTGCGACGAGCGCGAGCTTTCGGAGCATGCCCAGCTCGCGAAGAGGCCGCCGCGAGAGCCCCAGGCGCTCGATCCGAAGCTCGAAGCAGCGGATCTGATGCTCGAAATAGGCCTCGAACCGGCTCAATACCGGGTGTCCCGCGTGCTCGCGCCGGAGACGTTTTCCGACATAGCTCTTGAGCGCGGAGAGCCCCCAAAGCTGAACGATCGCAAGCCCCAAAAACAGCGCGGCGCTCGAAGGATGCGCCTCGAGCCACTGCCGCGACTCGCGCTCGCCGAACTCCACGTGCCGCTCTTCCTCGACGGCGGCGGACTCGATGATCCGCTGGATCTCGGGATCCCCCACCGTCTGCGCGAGCACGTAGAAGACGCCGAGGACCAGGCCCTCACCGAGCGCCATCTCGAGCACGACATGCTCGCCCCAAGAGCCGCCCATCATGCCGGTTGAGAGAAACCGGATCGCGCGATGGGCGGGCGCGGGCGATTCGCCGAGCAGCGAGAGGATGCGAAGGATACGTTTGACGTGCGAAAGCTCCTCGGCGGCCTGCCGAGCCAGGAACGCGGCCGCATTGAGGTGAGGCGCGCGGTAGAGCCAGTGGCCGCACTGGATGCCGGTGACTTCGCCGTAAAGAAACTGATTGAAGACCCAGCCCAGGAAACGGCGATCCTCGGCCTTTCCCACGTCGAAGCGGGCGCCGCCAAAATCAAACTCGAGTTCCTCGCGCGATAAGAGCATAATGGCCTGCGTGAAAGTGCCGTATGAAATTTAGAGACATCGAGACGCTCGGCCGCCGGATTACCTCGTGCCAGGCCTGCCCTCGCCTCCGAGAGTACTGCGAGAGCGTGGCTAAAATCAAACGCCGCGCCTACATCGACGAAACTTATTGGGGCAAGCCGATCCGCGGCTTCGGTGACCCACGCGCCAGACTCCATATCGTGGGCCTGGCGCCGGCGGCGCATGGCGCGAACCGGACGGGTCGAATCTTCACGGGCGACCGCTCGGGCGACTGGCTTTATCGGGCGCTGCATAAGGCGGGGTTCGCCAACCAGCCGACTTCGGTTCACGCCCGCGATGGGCTCAAGCTCAAGGATGCTTACATCTCCTGCGTCGCGCGCTGCGCGCCTCCCGGCAACAAACCGCTTCCTGAAGAACTGGAGCGCTGCACCCCGTTCCTCGCCGAAGAACTTCGCTTGCTTCGGGACACGCGGGTTTATATCGCCCTAGGCGGAATCGCGCTCAACGGACTCTGGCCGCTGCTTGCGCCTGGAGAGCCACGCCCCAAGTTTGGGCATGGAGTGAAAGTACGACTTCCGGGCATGGGCAACCGCACCGCGCCCGCGCGCTGGCTCCTCTGCTCCTATCATCCGAGCCAGCAGAACACCTTCACGGGCCGTCTCACCGAGCCGATGTTCGATTCGGTGTTTGCCCAAGCCGTCCGACTTCTGCGATAATCGGGGTATGCTCCAAAAATACTTCACGGTCAGTTGGCAATCCTGGGCCGGCTCGCTCGCGATCCTCGTGCTGCGAATCGTGGTCGGTTCCGCGTTCATGTTCCATGGCTTCGGAAAGATCCAGAATCCCTTCGGCTGGATGGGCCCGGATGCCGGCATGCCGGCGATCCTGCAGGCGCTCGCCGCGATCTCCGAGTTCGGAGGCGGCTTCGCCTGGGCGCTCGGCCTTCTCACGCCGCTCGCCTCGCTCGGCATCCTCAGCACGATGGCCGTCGCGGTCCACACGCACATGATCGTACGCGGCGATCCGTTCATCGGCGCCAAGGGCGGCCCGGCATATGAGCTCGCGCTCGTCTACCTCAGCATCGGACTTGTCCTGATCACGGTCGGCCCGGGCCGTTTCTCGCTCGACCGCCTCATCTTCGGCGAGAAGAAATGAGGGGAGCAGCGTCGATTCTTCCCCGTGCGCTCGCCCTGGCCGCCGAAGTCCACCAGGGCCAGACGCGCGCGGACGGCACGACCGCGTACCTCTCGCACCCGATAGCTGTCGCGGCCCTCGTGCTCCGCTTCGGCGGGGATGAGGATCAGGCCGCGGCCGCGCTCGTGCACGACGCGATCGGCGATCCACGCGGCAGCATCACGGCTCTGACCGCGGCGCTCGGTCCCGAGGTCGCGCGCATCGCGCATGGCTTCGCGGATCCGCCAGAGGCGGAGACAGCGGCTGCTGCGGCCGCGGCCGCAAACGGCGGCGTTCCGGCGCCCATCCGATCCGCCGCCTCCGCCGCGTTTGACCCCTGGCGCGCGACCCGCGAGGCTTACCTCGGCAAGCTGCGCACGCTCGACGAGCGCACCCTACTCGTCGTGGCCTGCGAGGAGCTGCACGAAGGCGATGACCTGCTCCTCGACATTCGCGCGCGCGGCGCCGCGGCGTGGAAGCGCTTTCCCGTGCACTCGATGGTCGTGTTCTGGTATTTTCGAGAGGTGCTCGCGATCGTGAACTCCAAAATCACCGATCCGCGGTATCGTCTCTGCGTGACCGAGTACGCGGCGATGATCAAAGGTTTGCAGTCGATCTGCTTCGAGTGACTTCTTCCGAAAGGAGCCTCTGATGTGCTGGTCCGGTCCCGCATCCCTGGCAGTCGCTTCGGTAGGAGTCGGAGGCTCTCTCTGGGCGCGATCCAAGGGCGTGCCGGACGCGCGCTGGAGAACGCTTCTCTACTTCACCGGCATGGAATTGCTCCAAGCAGTCACCTACATCGTGATCGACCAGTGCGGCCTGCCCTCCAACATCTGGCTCACGCGCCTGAGCTATGCTCATATCGCGTTTCAGCCCTTCTTCATCAACTTGCTTGGGCTTTCGTTTGTGCCCAAGGAGATCGCGGCCCGGGTCAAACCCTATGTCCTGGCCGCTTGCGCGCTCGGGGCCTCGATCATGCTCGCCAAGATGTTCGTGCCTTCGCCTTCGATGGCCTGCGACCCGGCGACGCTCCCTCTTTGCGGAGCCGACACCTGCAGCTACCACGGAAGCTGGCACATCGCCTGGCGACTCTATCTGAGCACGCTCGACAACACGTATCTTTCCTACTTTTTACCCGCTTTCATTGTGCCGCTCTTTTACGGCTCCTGGCGCTGGGTGGTCTATCACATGCTGGTCGGCCCGGTGCCCGCGTTCTTTATGAGCCCCAACAAGGATGAAGTGCCGGCAATCTGGTGCCTGATGTCCATCGGCTTTCTGCTCGCGCTGCACCTCAAGCCGATCGAGCACTGGATGGAAAGCCCTCTGCGACATCCGGCGCTGGGTCGCGCGGCCGATTACCGGCGCTGGGCGCAGACCTTCGGCGGCGCTTGCGCTTTTGTCGTCCTCTATCTCGCGGTCAAATTCGCGGGCGGCGTCGAGGTGCGCGAGCTTGCACCGCTCTATTGGGTCGTCGGTCTCTCGGCCCCGCTCGCGGCGTGGTTTTACGTCCGGTCGGATCGCGAGAAACGGGCTGGGCTCGCCACTTAACTCTACTTAGGCGCGTACGTCCTGCCGTCGTGCAAGATGACGGTCCCGACCTCAGAAGCATCGATCCACTTGAACTTTCCATCCGGGCTGCCTGAAGGCGCAGCAAATCGTCTCGCACCGAAAATGTCATCGATGAGAACAACGCTTCTCTTGTCGGTTTCGGAATACGCGACGCGGACCACTCGAACTTGCTGGGACGGATACGGAAAAACCAGCCCGAAGGGGGTGCTATCGATCGTTTCCCAGTTGGGCGAATCGACCGCGTCCGAATCGATATTGGCCTCGCTTCTTTGGGCGGCATTCCAGTTGATCCCGTCCCCTTCGGAGCTCGGGTAGACTTTTTTCAGCAGCTCCAGGATTCGCGGATTGTTTTCGGCGATCACACCGGACTGATAATGGGCTCGATTCAGAAATCGTCGGACCGCGCGAGTCAGTTTGAGCCACGCCCGCACGAAGACCGAGCGACTCAACTCCTGGTGCCGAGCCTTGAGCTCGGAAATCGACTGACGGAGGGATTGAATATTTCTCTCGATCCCGTCTGACACTTCCATGTGATGCTCCAGAGCATGCTTAAGATCCTGCTCGGACTGCACAAGAAGCCTATCGAGACTCGCCAGGCGATCCAGAACTTCCTTGCGTGAAAGCCGCAGGTACCTTCCATCGAGGAGCTCCGATCGAATCCCTCGGTGCATCATCGGGCCGGAGAGCGCCCGCCCCACGATCTGCGCCTGGGCTTCGCGCGCTAATGGAGCCGAATGCGCGTGCATCGAAAAGGCCAATCCTAGACCAAGCCAAAGACAGACACCTTTCATAAAACTCGCTCCTAAACGAAAAGCAAAGCAATCGCCGTGCCCTACTGTCTGCTCGTGGACGATGGACTGGAGACGAGAAACGCCGCCTAAGAATTAAACAGCTGCGTCCAATAACTGGTCAGTCGTAATTAAACTAACAGTAGATAACAAAGATCCGCTCCGGTATTTTGTACGCGTTAAATCATGGTGCCTGGCGCCCGGAGAAGAACATGAAGAAGCGAATCGCGGCCGTATTGCTGATCTCGACTATCCCTGGGTTTGCCCATGCAGCGATGGATTCGTTTACAAGACGACCGTCAAGGTCACGGGCGATAAGTATCTCAACCTTTAACCTGCCGCTTCAGCGATAGCGTCAAGATAAAGCGCCCAATCGGCTCGTTGCCCGTCTTCTTGGGCGTCGTCGCCGTGATGTGAACCGGCATGGAGACGCGCTCGCCCGACTCGGCGGCGCGCTTGACGAGATCGCGGATCGCGGCGCCTTCGTCGCAGCGGAACTGGACATCGCCTTCGGCACGCTTGAGGAACTCGGCGTGAAAATCCTTGAAGATAAGCTTCACGCTGGGGTCGGTCTTCTCGATCACCTTCCAGGCGATGAGTCCGCCGGCGATGTCGGCGCCCGCGGAGAGCGCTCCGAAGTACATCGAGCCCAGGTGGTTCTTGGTGCGCCAATTCAGCGGCACCTCGACGATGCAGCGATCGTCGGTCGATTCGATCACCCGAGGGGTGATGAAAAGGATCATCGGGATCTGGAAAAGCCCCAGCGCCCGGACCTTGAGGGTCTCAAAAACCGGGGGCGGAAGAACCGACTTCATCGTATCGGTGATCCGCCCCCTCATACTCATTTACTTCTTACGAGCCTTCTTCTTGCGGAAGGCGGCCTTCTTGTCGTTAGCGCGCTTGGAGCGGCCTTCGAAGAAAACCTTTGCCGCTTCCTTGTCCGTCGCGAGCTTCAGCGCGCGCTTCTTGCGGCCAGCGGTCTTGAGCTTGCGGCGCTGGGTGCGCTTGGCGGCCAATTCGGCGCCCGCGAGCTTAACTTTGGGGGCCTTCGCGGCCTTTTCGGTGGTAGCTTCTGCCATTGTAAAAACTCTCCTGTTTAGGGGACTACCCTTATCATAAAAGAATGACTAGGCCAGACATTAAAACGCATCGCAACGGCCCCTCCCGGGGCCTGCGACACAGATCATGCCCATAACCCGATTCCCAGATCCTCGGCGCACCACTGAAGAAGGCATTCTCGCCCTGGGCGGCGACCTCGAACCCGAGTCGCTCCTGCTTGCCTACCGCCAGGGCATCTTTCCGTGGCCCGTCGACGACGAGGGCGAATCGGTTCTGGCCTGGTTTTGCCCGCCCGAGCGCGCGATTTTGGAGTTCTCCGAGCTCCATGTCCCCGCGCGGCTGGCACGGACCGCGCGACAGAAGCCGTATGAGTTCACCGTCAACCGTGACTTTCGCGCGGTCATCGAAGCCTGCGCCGAATCCCCCCGCCCCGGCCAGGCGGGGACCTGGATCACGCAGGAGATGGTCGAGGCGTACTGCGAGCTGCACCGGCTGGGGTACGCGATCAGCGTCGAAGCAAATAGTCCTCCCCACCTTTTGGTTGAGACTCGCGTCAAAAATGACGCAGACCACTTCCAAAAGGCAGCCGAGCACGTCTCGGCTGCAGTTCCTCCCCTGGTGGGCGGCATCTACGGCGTCCTCATCGACGGCGTCTTCGCCGGCGAGAGCATGTTCTACCGCGCGCCGAACGCATCCAAGCTCGCGCTGCTCCACCTCATCGAATGGCTTCGCGCCCAGGGGATCACCTGGATGGACATCCAGGTGATGACTCCGCACATGAAAGCGCTCGGCGCGAAGAACATCTCACGCGATGAGTTCCTGGAAAAGCTGGCGAGGTCCGCAGCTAGAGCGCGAGTCTAACCCCCCGCCCCACGCAGAAACGCCGCGCCCGACCCAGTCGAAACGCGGCGTTCATCGATCCTATGCTTGCCGGCGCGAGATGCGCCCGCGGACGGTCACTGAAGCTCGACCCACTCTCCATTGTGGTAGCGTTCGCATCCGCTGACTTCGCAGGGGCGCTTGCCGCCGGTGGAAGAGCACCAGCTCTGCGCCGAGCTCGCGGCCTGGCCAAAGGTCGACCCATAGCTATCGTGGCAGCGGCTGCCATCGTCGTGAGTCGGATCATGAAAAGGCCCGTCTACCGGGCAGGCCCTGCAACGGTAAGTGCCTTCGGTCGGGGCACTCTCAGGGGCACTGCCCATGGCAAAGGCGCTCGAGGCGGCGAATAGAGTCAGAAACATAATCTTGGCGATCATACGGGGCGAAAACATAGACACTCCTTTTCCGCGATTGCGGCCGGACCTGTGTGGCATGCGAAAACGGAATATGTCAATAACTGCTATGTACTAATACCCGCTAACCTTTAACTAGTTTTTCCCAAATAGAAAAAGTCCGTTGCATTATCGCGTATTATTTCTTTCACGAAAAACATGTATCTCTCGCCTCATGAAAAAACAAATTCTGAAAGCCAGTCTGACCGTCCTGTCCCTCCTTCTCTCCGCTTCGGCCCACGCCGAGAAGAGCCCCGTCCAATCGCGCCTCCTCGGCGCCTGGAGCCTCAAGGAATTCACCATCCTCTCGCCGGACGCGCAGGAAGCGTCCTTCTGCAGCGGAATGACCGGCACGATCCTCTATGAAAAATCAGGAACCATGTCGGTGGCGATCAACTGCGGCCCCACCCAAACCGCCGCAGAGCCCGCCGACGCCTATGGGCGGATCCTCTTCTACACGGCCCAGTTCCAAATCCAGGGCAACCAGGCTCTCCACAAGGTCATGAACGCAAGCGACCCGACGATGATCGGCAAAACGCAGGTGAGAAATATCGAGCGACTCACCGACGACTCGCTTGTCCTGACAGGGCCGCTCGGCAACACGGGCCAAACTCTCCGCATCGTATGGACGCGAGAGGCCGCGACGCCGCAAGCAACGGATCAGTCCGTCGCTTTCCTCACTTACCTCAAGCTCAAGTCGGGAACCGAACAGGCCTTCTTGAACCAGCTGAAACACATCATCGAGTTCAGCAAGTCCGAGACCGGCAACATCGCCTGGTACGTCCAGCAGTCCATGGACGATCCCACCGAGATCGTCTTTTATACGCGTTGGATCGACCAGGCCGCCATCGAATGGCACCTCAATTCGCCGCTGCTCAAGAAATACATCGAGAACACCTCGGGCCTGCTCGAGAAGCCCGCGAAGCTCGTGAAATTCCGCCCGTTGGATCTCCTCGGAGAATAGCCGAGCCGGAATCTAACCACGCCCCGAGAGCCCGAACAGGCCGATCGTGAGCTTGTACACCTCGCGCCGGTGCCCCGACTCGAGGAAGGTGCAGAGCCGGTCGCGAAACGACCGGATCCTGCGCCGGGCTTCGGGGATCTTGGACGGATCGATCGCCATCGTCATCGCGACGAAATCGCGCTCTTCCATCTTATCCTCCTCGAGCGACCTTCGCGCGAGCTCGAGATCCCCTTGATGGCTTCTGCGAATCGCCGAGCTGCTCAAACCGTCGCTCGTATGGAACTCCTTGCCCGTGGCGATAAGGCGCCCCCGGCGATTTCGCACCAGCATCCCGAGGCGCTCAAGCCGCGCGAGCGCCTCTGTGGCGCGATCCACCGCGATACCCAGGCGCTTGGCGATCCATTCGGGCTGGTCGCGAAAACCCTTCGTCACCGCCAGAGAAAGAATCGCGAAGTAATGCCACTCGGCGATTACCTCGTACTGATCGCGCTCGACCTGAGTGAAGCGCGGACTGAGCGGCAGCTCTCCCAGCGCGGGCACCTCCCCCGGCAGAAGGCTCTCCAGTCGCTCGCGCCCCGGCAAGCACTCCGGCAGCCGCTCAAGCGCGCGTATCACCGAATCGGGCGTGATACTTCGCTTTCGCGCCAGCATCTCCGACACGGCCGAAGGACTCATGCCGAGCTGACGCGCGAAGGACCGCAACGAGTACTTGGGATTGCGACGACGCCTCTCGTTGAAGCAACCCTTCAAAACTTGAAGCGCGGCTTCCTCGAGATCCGTTCGATTTCCGCTCACTGCGGCCCGACCTCGCGGGTGCAGTAGTACTGGGTCATTCCGGCATAACCCAGATTGCAATCGAAGCCCGCCGCTTTGAACCGTTCCCCAAGCTGCTCGGCTTCCATGCGCTCCTGCTCGCTCATGGGGAAAAAAGTCAGGCTCTTGAGCTTCTTGAATTTCAGGATACGGTCCACATCGAGCTTTTTGGTGTTCTTGAGATCAAAAACCAGAATCTCCGGATTCAAGCCATCGAAGAACGCCTGCGATACTTTGTTCAGATCGAGCTTCAGGAGAAGGCTCTTGAGCTTGGGCAAACCTTCGAAGGCCGTTCGATCGATCTCCTCGATGTAAGGAAGCGTGGGCTTGCCGATCTGAAGGTCCCAGAGACTCGCGATCTGCAAGCTCTCCAGCTCGGAATTTCCCGCGAAAGCGCGGGGCCCGATCGAGGTGACCGGATTTTCGTAAAAGACCAGCGCCTTGGCCTTTCCATGCGCCGAAAACCCCTTGGCTTCGAGCGACGTGAAGCCCTGATTGTAGAACCGGATCTCCTGGATCGACGCTTCTTCCAGGATCTTGGGATCAAAGGTCGAAATCGGCGTCTCTTGCCCGTAGAGCTCCTGACTGATCTCGAGTCGCTCGAGCCCGTCCAAGAACAAAAGGTCACCGCGCTTGAGCTGAAAACCGTGCGGAAACGGCTCGCCGGTCGGATGATCGTCCTGCGAAGGCGGCGTCGAGCTCAGAACTCGCATGCGCTTGAGGTCGCGGGGCAGGATTCGCTCGCAGGTCATGTGGTAGAAGCGCTCGATCTGATGCCGCACCCAGGGAGTCCGGAGACAGACCAGCGCGATATCGAGCGTCTGGCTGATCTGGTAGTTCGCGTCGTTCAGGCCCATGATGCCGAGGTATTCGTGCAGGACGAGTTTCTTCTTGGCGAAGAGATCGTTTCCGAACGCTTCCCACCCCTTCTTGCTCAGCTCGATGAGCGGGGGATTCGCCTTCGGGTAGTTGATCGCATCGACGGGCCTGCCGTCGAGCTCGAGCGTCTCGTACGAAACGACCTTCGTGCCCTTGAGAGCGGTCGAATAAGCGACCGTGTCCACGCCCTCCATCGGAATCTCCTGCAGGCGGTTGAGCACTTCGTTTCCAAGCGAAACGAATTCGGAAGAGGGACCGTCGCCCCCTGTTCCGGTTCCATTGCCGGCGCCCGCTTCGGCGCCGAGTGCAGGCGCCACGAGCATGAAAAGCGAGAGAGTGATGGCGAGAACTGAAATCCGTGCGGTCGTGAGCATCGGTCATTCCTCCAGAGCTGTTTTCTGGATCATAACCAGACCGAGCGAAGAGGCAAGCGATCACCGCTCATACCGTTCCAGACTCAGCCCCTTGGAACAGCGACGGGTCGCGATTATAGACCGGATGCCGATCTACTCGCGGCTCACCGTCTCCAGCTCCCGCACTTCGAACTCGAGCTCGCCATTCTTGACGGCGATGCGCACATGGCCACCGCATCTCCAATAAGAGCGATGGCCCTATACTTGCTTTCCTGGCCGCGCCGAGCTTTGCCGGCTTAAATGACGTGGCAGGTGACTAAGAAATGGACAGGAGTAAAGGCTCTACTCGAAATGATCGCGCGAAGCCGCTTTGGCCTCAGGCTTTCGCACGCTTGATTTTGGCTCTAGCGTCGGCCCTTCTGCTCAATCCCGCCTTTGCGGCCGAAGACGAAGAGGCAGTGGTCACTTTCACCAACGGATCCACACTCAGGCAGATCAGCGCCGATCTCGCGGAGTACGCCTCGCCTGCAGGCGAGAAAAAACCGATCATCACCAAGGACCTGTTCCTGACCGTCCCAGCTCCAGACCAAACCAAGAAATCCGGGGCCAAAACCTACTTCGCTCTATTCTCTAACCGGACCGGAAAAGCGGCCGTCCTCACCCAGCGAGGCGAATTGGTCAATATCGACGTCCCTTCGGCGCTCTTCAAGAGATTCGAGACGACCTTTTACGTATCCAAGCCTGTCCGGTGGAAAGAAGAAACCTGGCAAGCCTTCTCCCTTGGAATAGACGAACCTCCAGCATCGCTAGGCAACAAAACCGGAGCGACCGTTCTGATCTCGGAAACCGGCAAGCAGATCGAAGTCAACACCCGCCTGGATCGCGGAACCCTAAGCGCTCTCACTGCGAAAGAGGGCGGACTCTATTTCCGAGATCGGAAAATGGATGGCGCCGGAAAGGAACCTAAAAAATCCAGCTCTAAGCCAGCCCGCGAATCCACGCTATTCAAGGAATCCGAAGACGCGGACGCGCTCGCCGACTACAGCCCGCGCTTTTTGTCGGATGATGCCCGAACTGAAATTCAAAACGGCACTTGGATGAAATCCATGGGCCGGGGGCGCGAGCTCAAAGACATTTTCGAGATCATGCTCAGGATCAAGAGTCGTAACCCGCTGCTTCTTGGAAAACCCGGAGTGGGCAAGACGGCTTTAGTCGAAGCGCTTGCCGGCCTTTTGTCCCAAGGGTGGTTCCCGAAATCCGAACTCACCGAAGACTGGAAAAATGCCGAAGTCATCGAATTCCCGGTCAATCGCGTCGTAGGCCACGAAGAGAGTATTTTCGGCGCGATAAAGCAAATCCAAGACAGTTTCTTTCAGAAGACGGGCAAGAAAAAACCGTTCATTCTCTTTCTGGACGAGATCCACTCGATCGAGGATAAAAAAGAAGAGAATCTCAAACGCTTTCTTGAGCTTAAGAACAGCGATATCACCGTCATCGGGGGATCCACCTCGGCCGAATTCCAGAATCGATTCAAGTTCAACCCGGCTTTCAACCGAAGGTTCACGCAGGTACCGGTCGAGGAGCTAGGAGCCGAGGACACCCTCAAGCTACTTCAGAGCACTTGGGTCCCCTTTATCGAAGAGCGCTATAAGGTCAAATTCGACGAAGACGCCGTCAAGACGGCCATCGAAATCGCTGCCCTTCTCCACCCGGACTCCGCGAGGCCCGACGGCCCATTCAAGGTGCTTCAGGATGTCGCCATCAAGCGCCATTGGGGAACCAAAGAAAAACAGCGATTCAGCGTCACGCGCGAGGATGTCTTCGCCCATGCCGAAAAGATCACTCGCCTTCCGATCAACCTGGAAAACGGCAAAGCCTTCGCGAATAAGATGACCGAGCTCAAAAGCCGCCTCAATGAGGCGGTCATCAACCAGGCGCAGATGGTCACTCCCCTCGTCGACCAGTACCGGACTCTCCTCTATGGATCCGCGAGCCGTCCGAGGGTGGTCATGCTCATGGGAACCACCGGCTCCGGAAAGACCCATCTCGGCGAGAAATTCGCGGAGTTTGCCTTCAAGAACGAAGATCGCTTCTTCGAAATCGATGGAAACGACTTCATCGGCGTGCATGATGCCGCCGCTGCGCTGACACCGCTGCTCGGGGCGCAGAACGGCTATCTCTCGTCTGACGACACTTCGGGCCAGCTGATCGAGTGGCTGGACGACCCCAGTCGCGGAAAGTTCGGCGGAGTCATCCTGATCAACGAGGCGGACAAGATCAGCCCGCCGGTATGGAAGCGCCTGATGGAGCTGTTGGACGCCGGCAGGATCCGTGGCGGGGACGGGAAAGTCCGATACACCAACCGCCATATGATCATCCTGACGAGCAATCGCGGCGCCGATCAGCTTTTTCCGGAAAATATCCAGACCTGGAGCGAGGACGAAGTCGACCGTCGCTTGAATGGCGTCGACTCAACCTATTTGCGCAGTCTCTTCACCCAAAGCGCGGGCGCGAATGACGATAACCGCCTGCCGCCTGAGATCGTGGCCCGCATCGACGAATACGTCGTGGCCCGCCCCATCACCTCCGAGACCGCGAAGCACATCGTGACGCAGAAACTCGAACTTCAATCGGACGAGTACAATCGACGCTTCGGGCTCAATCTCGTAACCGACTCCACCCTATCCAATCACATCGTCGAGCATTCGTCCTCGATCGAGACCGGAGCCAGAGGCGTCACCAAGTACGTCGAGAAACTCACTTCGGAAATCGTTGAAGCCATTCGCGCCCGATTCGACAATGTGCGGGGAAAAACCTTCGCGGCGAGCGTGAAGGCAGACAGCGACACTTCTTACCTCCAGGTCAGCGGGAAAGGAAAGGCCGCACTTCGAATCCCCCTTCCTTCCAAAGCACCGGTCAACCGCCTGCAGGACCCCTCATTCGTCGACCGGTTGCAGCGTTTATTGAAGGACGGCGAAAAAAGCCTCATCGGCCAGAAGGCCGCGATCCAGAGCCTGACTCAATCGATCATGGCGCAAGCCGGGGACTCCACTCGCAAGACCCCAGCTTCGATTTTCGTCGTGGGTTCCACAGGCAACGGCAAGACGGAGCTCGGGCGCACGGCCGCTGAGCTGCTTTATGGTTCCCGCGATCGCGCAGAAATCATCGATATGGGCAAGATTCTCAATACCCATGATTCTACCCGGCTTTTCGGGGCGCCCCCGGGTTATGTCGGCTCAGAAGACGAGCCCGAACTGGAGCGCATCCTCAGGACTAACCCGAACGCGACAGTCATCGTATGGGACGAGTTCTCCAACGTCGGCGGAGGGGACCTTCAAGCCAAGACCGCAGTCATGAAGCTGTTTTACAACATGCTCGAGGAGGGAAAATGGACCTCCCCTTACGGCAGCAAGAAAACCTATGACCTCTCGAAGCACGTCTTCGTGTTCACCGGAAACGACTCTGACAATCTATTCCGCGGAATCACCTCGGATGACATGAGGCTGGCCACCTGGAATACCCACAGGCGCCGCGACCTGCTCCGCGAATTGCTCACGGACTCCGGAGTTCCAGAGCCCCTCTTGGGTCGCATGGGAGATCTGATCCTCATGAAGCCGCTTCTCACCTCGGAGATGATTGAGATCACGCGCCGGATGTGGGCTCGCGAGATCGGCGGATTCGAGCGCGAGAACGGGATCAAGGTTGACGCCAGCGACGCGTTTCTTGAGCAGCTGGTCCACAGCTTTTTTGACCAAGCCAGCGGCGCCCGGAGTGTCAGGTCCGTGATCCAGGAAAGAATCAAAGGCGAAATCGCGCTTGCGCTCGTCAAAGCCGGCCTGAAGCCGAAAGACTACAGGGGCGCCAAGGTGCAGTTGGAACTCAGCGACAGTCTCTTCGGCAAACCGTACGTTTTTAGGAAGACCCCCAAACGGTCGGCCAAGCTCAAGATCTCGATCTCCAAAGGCGTACGAAGGATGAACTCCCACCTCGTCGACTTGATTGACTTTGCCGTACCGGTCCTCTATCAGCTGGCTGACGCGGCGAAGGCGACGGCGATCCACGAAGCGGGCCACGCGGTCGCGAACGTCGTCGAAAAGACGGGAAAAACCCTCAGGCTAGTCACAATTCGAGGAGGCCGCGGCCGGTTCGACGGCGAACTGACTGATTACTACGGTTACGCGGGCTATGACCCAGCCCCGAACGCCGAGACAACGCACCAAGACCGAGACTACTTTGTTCACAGAATCGCCGTAAGTTTTGCGGGCCGAGTCGCGGAACGACTTGCCGGATACACGCCCAACAACGGCTTTGCCCAGGACCAAAAGCAGATCGACCATTTGGCTCGCGAGGCGATCTTGGCCGGGGGGCTTGGAAGCAAGCTCATTACCGCCATCGGCCGGGATGAGCTCGGAGAGCCGATCTTGACCGAGGGGCAAGAGCGAATACTCCTGGCCGAGATGGAGAAGCTGAAATCGGAGGCCGAGTCCATGGCCGAAACGATTCTCCGTTTGAACTGGAGCTCAGTTCGCTCCGTGGCGGGCCATCTTCTCATGAAAGGGACGATCGTCGGATCCGAATTCAAAGCGACCATGAAGGCGAATGGCGGACAAAGGCTCCCGTATAAGATCGATCGCACTCCCCGCAAGATCTTGAAATATCTCGACGCGCCGGCCCCAGCCCTCCCGCAGGAAATAGCGCCAAGCCGCGCTCGCCCTCCTCGAAGAAGCTCGCGCTCCCGGATCCATTCCTCTCCCGTACGTTCCGCTCAGTAAGTAAGTCCCCGGCTACTCGCGGCTCACCGTCTCCAGCTCCCGCACTTCGAACTCGAGCTCGCCATTCTTGACGGCGATGCGCACATGGCCGCCGCTCTCGAGCTTGCCGAAGAGGATCTCCTCCGAGAGCGGGCGCTTGATCTTGTCCTGGATCAGGCGATTGAGCGGACGCGCGCCCATCCGCCGGTCATAGCCCTTCTCGGCGAGCCACTGCCTGGCATCCTCGGTGATCTCGATGTCCACGTGCTTGGCCAAGAGCTGCGACTCGAGCTCGAGAAGCTGCTTGCCGACGACCTGCCCGACCGTCAGCGGATCGAGCGGATTGAAATAGACGATCGAGTCCAGGCGATTGCGGAACTCCGGGCTGAATGTGTTCTCGACGGCCTTGGACGCCGCCGAACCGCCGACGTCCTGCGTGCCCAGGCCGAGGGAGCGCCGCTCGAGGTCGCGCGAGCCCACGTTGGACGTCATGATGATGATCGTGTTGCGGAAGTCGGCCTTGCGGCCGTTGTTGTCCGTGAGCACGCCGTGGTCCATCACCTGAAGCAGGATGTTCCAGATATCGTTATGCGCCTTCTCGATCTCGTCGAGCAGGATGACCGAATGCGGGCTCTTCAGCACCGCGTCCGTCAAAAGCCCCGCCTGCTCGAAGCCCACGTAGCCCGGAGGCGCGCCGATCAGGCGCGAGACCGTGTGCTTCTCGCCGTATTCGCTCATGTCGAACCGCAGAAACGGCACGCCCAGGCAATGACCCAGCTGCTTGCTGAGCTCCGTCTTGCCAACGCCGGTCGGGCCGCAAAAGAGGAAGGCGCCCACGGGGCGATCGCCCGTGCGCAGGCCCGAGCGCGCGAGCCGGATCGAAGTGACGAGCGCGTCGATCGCGTGATCCTGGCCGAAGATCGTGAGCTTGAGATCCCGCTCGAGGTTCTTGAGGCGGTCGCGCTGCGAAGTACTGACTGAGCGCTCCGGAATCCGCGCGATCTGCGCGATGATCTCCTCGATCTCGTTCAGATCGATCGACGACTGGACGGTGGGCAGCGCCCCGCGCTGCCGCTTGAGGCGCGCCTTGGCGCCGGCCTCGTCGATGACGTCGATCGCCTTGTCCGGCAGAAAGCGATCCGAGAGGTGCTTGGCCGAGAGCTCCACGGCCGCGCGGATCGCGTCGTTGGTATAACGGATGCCGTGATGCTCCTCGAAGCGCGGCTTGAGGCCGGTGAGGATTTGGATCGCTTCTTCTTGCGAGGGCTCGGTCACGTCGATTTTCTGGAAGCGCCTGGCTAGCGCATGGTCCTTGTCAAAGGTGGTGCGGTATTCGCCGTAGGTCGTCGAGCCGATGCAGCGCAGCTCCCCGCGCGAAAGCACGGGCTTGAGGAGGTTCGCCGCGTCCAGCGCGCCGCCGCTCACGGCCCCCGCGCCCACGATCGTGTGAATTTCATCGATCAAAAGGATCGGCATGATGCCCTGGCTGGACTTGCGCTCCAGCGCTCCGAGCACCTTCTTGAGGCGCTGCTCGAAGTCGCCGCGAAACTTGGTGCCGGCCAGGAGCGCGCCCATGTCGAGCGCGTAGACGACGCCGCTGCGAAGCAGATCGGGCACGTCCTTCTCGACGATCCGAAGCGCGAGGCCCTCGGCGAGCGCAGTCTTGCCGACCCCGGCTTCGCCGACGAGCAGAGGATTGTTCTTGCGGCGACGGCAGAGCGTCTGGATCACGCGCTCGAGCTCGGCCTGGCGGCCGACGAGCGGATCGATCTTGCCCTCGCGGGCGCGTTCGTTGAGGTTGGTCGCGAACGCGCTCAGTCCGTCTTCGGCCTGACCCGCGCCGCCCTTGCGCTTGGGCTCACCTTCGCGGGCATCTTCTTCCGGATTGGGGATCCCCGATTCGCCTTCGGCCGAGAACTCCGACGACTCGTCGTCGAGGGTTCCATCCTTGCGTACGCCATGACTGACGTAACTCAGAACGTCCAGGCGCTCGATCCCCTGGCGGGCCAGCAGGTAAAGCGCGTGAGAGTCTTTGGCCTGAAACATGGCCACGAAAAGGTCCATCGGCTGAATCTCATCCTTGCCCGCTGACTGGACATGGAAGAGCGCCCGCTGAATGAGGCGCTGGATGCTCAAGGTGGCGACCGGGTGCTCGGGCCCGTTCTCGCCTAAGGTCCCGGAGAGGTCGTCTTCGCGCGAATGATCTGACTCTTCGGATCCGGGGGCCCCGGAATCGCTCTCATCATCATCCAGGGGATCCAGGGACGAGCCGCTCAGACCGTCACCGTCCGGCCCACCTCGTTTGCGCGCGGCCTTCGGAATCTCGTTTCCAAGATAAGTTTCGAGCTCCTTGCGAAGCTGGAAGGGGTCGCCGCCGCAGGCCCGGACCGCCATGAGAATCGCGTTTTCGGCAAGCAGGCTCCAGAGCACGTGCTCGAGCGTGAAGTACTCATGCTCATGGTCCACCGCATAGCGAACCGCCCGATTGAGAACGACTTCGGCTTTTTTTCCGATCATAGAAGAGTCCCCGCACCCTTATACAATATTTCGGCCGAAATATCCGAGGCGACGCCCTTCGCTATTGCTTTTCGATGCTGCACTTGAGCGGAAAGCCTCGTGACCGGGCGAGGCTCTCGACCTGCGCCGCCTTGGTCTCAGCGATTTCGAACGAATAGACGCCCGCGACGCCTTGCCCCTGCTCATGGACTCGCAGCATGATTTGTGCCGCTTCCTGCCCGCTTTTCTGGAAGAAACGTTGCAGGATCTCGATGACGAACTCCATGGACGTGTAGTCGTCATTATGGAGAATCACAGCGTACTGGGGCGGCTTGGTAACCTTCTGCCGGACGTCATCTTGTACGCCTACGTCGGTTTGGGACATATGCGAAATTGTACTTCACGACTTGACCAAACGAAATGCCGCAAGCATTCTTACCGGACGGCCCAACACCGAATTATTTTATGGCTCCAGAATCACTAAAACGGCAGCTTGAGATCACCCGATTCGAGAGAGCTCTTGAAGTCAGCGAGAGCATGGCCGAGCATCGCGTGCTTTTGACCACTATGGAACTGGCCCGCTTGAACAATATCCTCACGGGAGTGAAGGAAGCGGCCATGCAGGACCATGACCCCTGGCGCAAGGCGCCAGTGACGCTAACCCTGCCCTCCGGCAAGACCGAAACCTTCGCCTTGATCGCTGATCCCAAGATCACGGCGCGTGACAAGCTCCACAAGGCCACCGAACTCGCGGAAAGCGGCGCGGTCATCGACGCAGCGGTCGATATTTATACCGGCCTCGTGCTCTCCCACGTCTTCGAGGACGCCAACCGCCGCACGGCGGTCTTGGCCGCGCATTATTTTCTGCGTCGATACGGAATGGATATCTCCGGCCTAGCTCTTCACGAGCTCGGCCTCGGAGACTTGCGCGAAGAAGGCCAGATTCAGTCCCTCAAGGACACGATCCATCAGATGGCCAAGTTTTCGGAGCGCAAGCCCCGCAGCTAGCCGGCCTGATCGGAAAAATAACGGTTGATGACGGACCAGAGCTCCGACGTTCCGAACGGCTTGCGCAAGAGCATCTGAACGCCAGCGGGCGGATCCGAAAGTTTTCGCGTGGACATCCCCACGATTGGCACATCGCTCCATGACTTACGGATCAAAGCGAGCGACTCCTGAAGGCCACGCTCCGGAAAGCTCACATCAATCAGCACGAGCTCGGGATTTACCCCCTCGGACTTCGAAAGATCGGCCGCCCGCACTGCGTTATCGATCGCGAACGCCTGAAGCCCGCGACTGCGGATCACCACTTCGACAGTGTCGCGAAAGCAGGAATCCCCATCAATGATGAGCACGGCGCGCATATGAATCGCACCCTACTTCAGGCCGAGGCTGGCGTAAAATAATTTTTGTTACATGACCCTATTGGGTCATACGCCTTAATGAGTCAACTTCTTGTACTTTACGCGATGCGGAGTGACGGCTTCCGCGCCGAGGCGCTTCTTCTTGTCCTCTTCGTATTCGCGGTAATTGCCCTCAAAGAGCACGACCTTGGAGTCGCCTTCAAACGCCATGATGTGCGTGCAGATGCGGTCGAGGAACCAGCGATCGTGGCTGATGACCATCGCGCAGCCGGCGTACTCGAGAAGAGCCTCTTCGAGCGCGCGGAGCGTGTTGACGTCAAGATCGTTGGTCGGTTCGTCGAGAAGAAGGACGTTGCCGCCGGACTTGAGGATCTTGGCCAGATGCACGCGGTTGCGCTCACCGCCCGAAAGCATGCCGAGTTTCTTTTGCTGATCAGCGCCGGTGAAGTTAAAGCGCGCGCAATACGCGCGCGACTGGACTTCCCGGTTTCCGAGCATGATCGTCTCGTTCTTGCCGTCGGAGATCTCTTCCCAGACCGTCTTTTCGTTATCCAGAGCATCGCGAGCCTGGTCGACGTAGGCGAGCTTGACGGTCTCGCCGACGCGGACGGTGCCGGTATCGGGCTTTTCCTGTCCGGTGAGCATTCGAAAGAGCGTGGTCTTGCCTGCGCCGTTTCCGCCGATGATGCCGACGATGGAGCCGGGCCGAATGTTGAGGTTGAGATCTTCGAAAAGAAGCTTTTCACCGTAGGCTTTGGAAACGCCGCTGGCTTCGAAGACGAGGTTGCCGAGACGAGGTCCCGGCGGGATGTAGATTTCCATCTCGTCGATTTTTTCCTTACGGTCCTCGGCGAGCATCTTCTCGTAAGCCGAAACGCGCGCCTTGCTCTTGGCCTGGCGGGCGCGAGGACTGGCGTTGATCCACTCCAGCTCGCGCTCGAGCGTCTTCTGGCGCTTGGTCTCGGACTTTTCTTCCTGCGCGAGGCGCTTGGCCTTTTGATCGAGCCAGGACGAGTAGTTGCCCTGCCAGGGGATCCCGTGGCCGCGGTCGAGCTCGAGGATCCATCCCGCGATGTTGTCGAGGAAGTAGCGATCGTGGGTTACGGCCACGACGGTGCCTTGGTAGTTCTTCAGGAACTTTTCGAGCCACTCGACGGATTCGGCGTCGAGATGGTTGGTCGGTTCGTCGAGAAGCAGGATATCCGGCTTGGAGAGCAGCAGGCGACAGAGCGCCACTCGGCGCTTTTCGCCGCCGGAGAGATGCGTGACGGCCGAATCGGCCGGCGGACACCGAAGAGCATCCATCGCGATCTCGAGCGTGCGGTCGAGCTCCCAGCCGCCGGCGTGCTCGATCTTCTCCTGAAGGGTCCCCTGCTCTTCGAGCAGCTTTTCCATCTTATCCGGATCCAGGTCGGGATCCGCGAACATCCCGCTGATCTCCTCGAAACGCATGAGCCATTTGGGAAGGTCGCCCATCGCGCCCATGACGTTCTCTTTGACCGTTTTGCTCGGATCGAGCTGCGGCTCCTGCGGGAGGTAGCCGACCGAGATGCCGTCGCCGGGCCGGGCCTCGCCGTTGAAGTTCTTTTCGATGCCGGCCATGATCTTCATCAATGTCGATTTGCCCGACCCGTTGAGGCCCAGGACGCCGATCTTGGCGCCGTAGAAGAAGGACAGGTAAATGTCGCGGAGAACGGTCTTACCGGGCGGGTACGTCTTGCCCACTCCCTGCATCGTGAAAGCGAACTTTTGGCTCATGGAAGGTCTATAGCTTGAGGTGGGGGGCGGGGGCAATGGGCCAAATCGGGTGCCCGCGAAGTAAGGGCTATTTGCGAACCGAGCGCAGGATCCGAGCCCAGCGCTCGAACTCAGGCCAGTACTCCTGATGATCGAGGTCCGGATCATACATCTCGAAGTACTCGGTGCCGAACGTCTCGTGGGCGTACTTCATCCCGTCGAAGGGGGTGCCGTTGGCCGTCTTCGATGGATCAGAAAACGGCTGTTGCCAGCCCTGCAAAGCCTGAAACGTGACGGGCGCGAACCCTTTGGCTGCAACCAAGGGCACCGCGTAGTCCGTAGTGGGCCTGCCAGTGACATTTCGCTTCGGTGAGCCGGGCGGCAGGTCGGCCGATGCGGCTAAGTTCTCCTGAAAGAAACTCATTCCCGGAAACTGGTTGAAGATCATCTGCTGAATCCGCTGCCAGAGGACGGGAGTTCCTTCATTGTCCTGGACTGCCCAGAATCCGACGGAAATCGCCTTATTCGGAAACTGGTTAGCCGCGATCGCGAGACTTTGGCGAACCGCCTCGACGAACTTGGCTCTCGTATAACCGGGAAGGTTGTAGATCTTCATCGGAAGCTCGTCATTTCCGTCCCGGACGCTCCGGATGCCGCAGATGCCGGCGTGGAGGTGCGTGAGGAGCGGAAGATCGGCGAAGCGCTTGCCGCCGATCTTGTGATTGGCAAGAGCCGTCATGAACTCGCGGTAGCGATCGATGCAATAGGGATCCCATGGCGCCGTCTTGCGAACGCCATCGGCGTCGCTCCAGACCTGATCCTGGTTGGGCGTCGTAGCGGCGATGTAGTTCGGCGCGAAGGCGAAGCCGACCGAGAGCTTGAGTCCCTTGGACTCAAGCAACGCCACGATCGAGTCGACCGAGCTGAAATCATAGACCCCTTTGGACTTCTCGATGTCGTTCCACTTCATGCGCCAGGCGTATCCCTCGACAAAAGGGTAGTCGCGGACATTCTTCTCGCGAAACTGCCCCGCCTTGTTATCGAGCGCGTAGATACCGCGAACCGCTGGTAGCGGAGCGCGCGCCTCGGCATGAATGGTGGTCGCGACCAATAGAGCGATTAACGGAAGCGCCAGGGTTCGGGTCATATATAGATAATATACCAGTCCCGCCTGACACCCGTCAAAACCTTCGACAGCCACACTTCGGACTTAAGGCGAATTTCCAGGGGAATCCGGCCAAATTTCAAGGCATACGGCCTGCAAAACCCTCCCCTCATGAGAGAGTCGACCCTGAAGCTTACCTCCTCCCTTGTGCTCCTGGCCTTTGCCAGCGCTTGCGCCCAAGCGCCTCTCGCCAACCGCCAGCTCGCGAGCGCCGCAGCAGCGGGCGCGAATTCGCAGAACAACGGCGGCATCCCCGCCCTCCCCAGCGCCGCCAGGGCCTTCGTCCGCACCGCCGCGCCGAGGCCCGTAGCGGCCCCCCAGCCGGGCGACAGCGATTTCGAATGGGAACGCCCCTCCAGAGTTGGCGCCGACGGCCAACCGATCCTCGGGCCCGATGGCAAGCCGGTCCCGGTCCACGGACTCACGGACTACCTCTTCAACCAGCACTGGAACAATCACGCGCACGAAAAAAGCTTTCTCAAGCGCTCAGCCAAGACCTTCGCGGGCTACGGCCCCGAGATGCTGCGCTTCTACGCCGCCATCGGCGCAATGGAGACCTCCAAGTGTCTCGTCGAAAAAGATCCCACGATCTGCACTTCCTACTGGTCGAGCCTGACCGAAGGCGACGAAGCCGTCGTCGGGCACGTCGGCTTTCTCGTGTTCATGGTCGGCGCGGGCATCCCCAACGCGATCCTCTTCCACAAATTCCCGAAGCTCTTTTACAACATGAGCTACGGCGGCGGCGGATTGCCGACCAAGATCTTCGGCTGGGGCATCGGCCAGCTCGGCATGATGGCAGGCCTCATGGCCCAATCCATCGGCTCGGAGATCTATTTCCATCCCGCCTGGCAGGAGTATAAGCAGGCCATCAAGGCCAACTCCGATCCCAAGTTCCGCGCCGAGAAGCGCAACGAGATGATCGCCAAGATCTGGTCGGACACCGGCGGAAGCAAGAAGTGGTGGAAGAACCAGGCCGTCGAAGGCAGCTCCATGATCAGCGCCGTGCTCGCCGCAGGCGCGACCACCTGGGTGCTCGACAAACTCTGGCTCCTCGTCGGCGAAGCCTCGCACAAGACCGTGACCGGCTGGGTCGCCAGCGCCGCGCTCGGACAGATGGTCGGCTACATGTTCCACACGATGCTCTTCCTCTCCTACGCCGGCTGGTTCGGCGACAAGTTCCACGCGTACTTCGATCGCAAGAACGCGATGAGCGAGCTGAACAAGGCTCAGGAAGAATTCGAAGCCGAGCTCAAGCGCTCGGCCCCCCAGGCGAAGCTCACCCCGGGCTCCGCCGACCCCGAGCTCATGGCCATCGCCGCGCGCGCCAAATCGCGCATGAACCGCTCGAAGGCGAGCATCGAAGCCGCGCCGGCTCCGGCAGACGACACGGACTCCGACGAAGTTTCCAAGGCTCCTGCGGCGCCCGCCCCGGCGCCAGCGGCTCCCGCTGCCGCCCTGCAGACCGCGCCCTCGCAGAGCGATGACGAAGCCGCAGCTCCAGCCGGTGCCCAAGGCGCCCCGGATCTCTCGCAGCTCGCCGCCCTGCTCGGCGGTGCCGCGCCCGGCGGAAAAGCCGAAGACACCCGCACGGAACTCGAGAAGAAGGCCGACGCGCTCGAGATGGCTTGGGACAACTTCCGCTCCACCATGCTCGCATCGACGCAGATGATCCAGTACCGGCACTCCGATTACCTGGGCAAGTTCGACGAAAAGCTGATGAAGCAATATTACTCGTACCTCTGGATCGCCGCCGGCGCGCAGAAGGACGACAAGCTCTGGAAAGACGACCAGATCGACTGGAAGAAAGACCTCGATATCGGCGAGCGCATCAACGACTTCTTCTGCGGAAGCTCGATCGAGTCCGCGGTCGTCGACTCCGCAGACTGGCACGGGATCCCGATTCCCGGCAAGTTCGACCCCAAGGTCAAGCCGGTCCGCATCGGCACCGATCTCAATCTTTGCGTGAAGGACCTTAAGCTTCCAGGCACGCCCGACGACGTCCAGCGCGCGCGCGACGAAGCCTGCAAGCAGGACAAGCGCCTCTGCACCGCTCATGACGTCTGGTCGCATCGCCTCAAGAGCTTCAACCTCAACTCCCATGCCGAGAAGACCTATCGCGAGCTCCTCCAACGCAAGGCCCTCATCGCGATGGACGCCGAAAAGCTCTCCAAGCAGGTGGACGATGCTTTCGCCAAGGTGATGGAAGCCACCAACCCGGTGCGCGACAAGATCATCAAGCGCTACAACGTCTCCATCCAAAAAGAGCTGCTTCTTGCGATGACCGGCCAGAAGGTCGACGTCAAGGAAGGCCAGCCCGTCGCTTTCGATCTCGAGAGGTACAAGGCCTCGCTCCAAAGCTCGCTCAACAGCGGACAGATGTCCGCGGGCGTCCTGCCGGCCTACGAGTCCGAGCTTTCGTACTGGAAGAGTATGCTGACCAGCAATCCCGGCCAGATGAAGTTCATCCAGACGCGCATCTCGCATATCCAAGAGAAAGAAAAAGCCGCCGAGGAGCTGCTCAAGTACACCCTGACGAAACCCGAAGACCGCAAGGCCCCGCCCGAGACCGAGCAAGATGGAGGCGATGCGGCAGCGATGATGGCCCAAGGGAGCCAGGAGCCTTACAAGATGATCGTCCAGATGTGGAAGGACTTCATCCTTAAATAAACCTCAAGTAATCCTCAAGTACTTGGGTCTTGTTCCCGCCGACTGGTTTCTCTAGACTCTCCCCATGGCGCAATCATGGATGGTTGGCTTTGCACTGGGTTTAACGGCTCTTGCGACAACCAGCGGCGCGCGGGCCGATTATATCGAGACTTGCGACGCGATGGCGACTGGGAGTCTCAATCCCATCTTCGCGAACGACGACTGCCAGAAAAAGTTTCTGGATTATCAAAAGACCCATACCGCCTGGGAGACTTCGCGCTGGCTGATGGAGAATCGAGGCTGTCTTCAGCAATGGTCCAACTTCGCTTGGCTTGCAGCGGCTCGCAGGGACCCGGCCATGGCCGAGCTGACCTGGATCCAGCAGCTGGTCTTCGTCGAAAGCCGCGCCGTCGGCTCGGGCGGAAGCCAGGGCTGCGACTCCAGACAGTGCCTCGAAACCAAAGCCAAGGCACTCTTCGAGCGCGGCCTGACCCAGAAAATCTCCGACGAAGACAAGGCGCTCCTCAACTCCGAGCTCGATCGCGCGCAGAAGGACACGACCTTCAAAGATCGCATGCAGAAAGCCCTCGATACGGCGGGCGCCATCTGCGCCTATCATCAGGAGGGCCTTGAGTGCACCAACGCGATGACGACCGCGCTCAAATGGATGTATCCGTATGCCTATACGGGCCCGAATAGCGGCCCCGGCGGATCCGACAGCGGAACCGTCTCGATGCTCTCGTTCATGCGCGAGGTCTTCGCCGACGATCTGATACAGAAATACGCCTCGAGGCTCGCGCTCCGGGTGATGGACTCGGTGGCGGCCTCTTCGATTCCGACGAACGAGAACCTCTATCAGCTCGGGCTCGAAGCCTTTGAAGGCGACGAGGCGCGGCTCTTCAAGTTTTTGGCCGTCTACGCCACACGCGGCGCGGCCTGGGGCGCGCTCTATCAGATCGCGGGCCCGACCAATCGACCGCTTCTCGGCGCGTTCATGGTGGTCTCGGTCGCCATGACCGTTCTGGATTCGCGCCTGCTCCCCGACGGAAGAGCCTGGAGCTACGGGCCGGGACAGTCCACGACCTGTTACCAAAACAAGCCGTATCACTATTGGATGACGGCGAGCTTCAGCCACCTCCTGCTCAAAGCCGGCTATTCAGAGCACGTCGCCCTGTTCGTCTCGCGACTTCTTGGCGCGATGTACGAGGTCGGATCCGACACATTCGGCCGCAATCCGGACGAGATCTACTTTCTTCCGACCTTCGATCCCAAGGTCAGCCGCGTCCGCCGCGAGATCGTCCATCATCTTTCGGGCGCGCGCTTCGGCCTAGCCCCCGGCCCTCAAGCTCAACCGTTCGACCAGCTCTTCGCGAAATCCCTCGCTTGTTCCCAACCGCTTCCCAAGATGAGCGAGAGCGAGATGAAGCAGAAGATCAAGAACGACGTCACGCGCTGGCAATACTGGACCTCGCTCACGGGCTTCTACTGCACGGCGGAGTAGCCGCACCTAAGCCTGCTTTCAAGGTCATGCGTGACACATTGCGCCAGGGCTAACGATGTGAGAATCTCCAGAGAGTAAACAGAGTTTGTGGATAATTAAGACCCGGCGACCTCACTTGAGGCGCGCTGGCCGGGTCGTGCGGTACGTGAGGCGAACCAATGCCCAACCTCTTCTTCACAATAAGAAGCTCGATTGCGACAGGTCTATGCCTGGCGGCACTGGCCGGGCTTTGCGGTTGCTCCGCCAAGACCTCGAGCCTCATCCGCGTCTCGGGTAAAGCCCAAGCCGGCCCGATCTCACAGGGCACTGTCACGATCTCCTCCCTGACTACCGGAGAAGTCCTCGGTACCACCACGACCGACAGCGACGGAAGCTTCGCGCTCAATTTGCTGCCCAAAACCAGCCCCCTCCTCGTCACCGTGAGCGGGGGCTCCTACGTCGAAGAATCCAGCGGCCGCACGGTGACTGTCGACATCCCGCTCAAGGCGCTCGTGAGCCCGACACACACGGAACGAAACATCGCCGTGACACCTTTGACTCATGCCGCGGCCCAGTCCGTTCTAAGCCAGATGACTGCCAACCCGGGCGGCGGATACACCGGGCTCTCACGCGATGAAGCGTCGGCGCTGATCCAGTCCCGAAACCAGGCTATGGCCAGCGCGGTCGGACTTCCCGCGGGCTCCGATATCACAGCTGTGCTTCCGGCCAGCCCGAGTCTCTCGCTTGCGGCGCAAGGCATCTCCTCGAGCTCTCCAGAGGCCATCTATGCCAGTTACCTGGCCGCGCTTTCTTCGATTGCCCAGAATAACAACTCGGGGAGCAGCAGCCTGAGCCTCATGGACGCCGTCTCCCGCGATTTTGAAGACGGCGTTCTGGATGGACAATCAGGTGGCACAAGCATCACCCTGACCTCCGAATCAAACGAACCGGTGGCATGGGCTCCGAGCGACGTCAGCAATGCGCTCACCCTCAGCGCGAGCGCGCCGCCGTTTCCGGGCACAAGTCCATCACCCACACCCACTGCGACTCCTTCGCCTACTCCTACGCCCGCGCCGACTGCGACGCCTACCCCTACGCCCGCGCCGACTGCGACGCCTACTCCTACGCCCGCGCCGACTGCGACGCCTACTCCTACGCCCGCACCCACTGCGACGCCTACTCCTACGCCCGCGCCGAC
>FTBH01000082.1_pt1 | contig 39553 bp, 39 predicted proteins | sample 1639321 | NCBI WGS metagenome assembly FTBH01 (sample SAMEA3914864, study PRJEB12502) | metagenome | biome: forest; material: soil | place: USA | collected 2012-03-12 | depth 0.3 m
CCTCGTTCGCGGCGCTCACGACTGCCGGTCACGGCTCGCCCACCAAGCTGCAGCTTGATCTCTTCGCGATCTATGTAAGCCAGAACGCGGACTGCACGGGCGCGGTGCTCGCCGGCGGCGATGAGACCACTGCGGTCACCAAGGACATGTTCGAGTCCCCCACCCTCTTCTCGGGCAATCCCGCCAATGGGACCTACCCCTGCGTGATCCTCAAGATGAAGGACGTCATGACCTTCCGCTCGGACACGACGGGCATCGATGGCACGAATGCGGGCTGCACCAGTACCACCACCGATTACCAGTTCGATATTCACCGCACCGGAGACACCGCTTGGAAAGCCCCTGATGGCACATCGATCGCCGGCAATGGCGACGCGGGCGCAACGGTCGCGGACACGGTTTACATCTACGCGTCGACCAACCCCACCGCGGTCGAATCCGGCACGATCGGAGCCGACTCCAGCCAGGTGGTCACGCTCACGAGTCCTCTCGTCGTGCCAAGCACCGTGACTCTCCATGTGGACTCGACCGATGCCGTAGCGAACCACAACAACGGTTCCAGCGACTTCTGCTGGCTCGAGAAAGCCACGTTCGGTTTCAAATAAGCCACCGGCTTTGACTGGCAAGGGGCGTGCACCTTCGTCGTAGGGGGAGGCGCACGCGGCCCATGATCGACTGGCTCATCGCTCTCTTAGCGACAAGCATCGGGTTCCTCGGCATCGCTTCCGAAGCGTACGCGGCCCCGCGGGGCGCCGCGTGCGAGAGCTGCGCCGATCCCTTCAGCTTCCCGATCGATAAAGCCTATCAGGCGGCAAACGCGATCTTCGCTGGCGAAGTCGTCGGTCTGCGCTCGTTCGTCCTCGGAAACGGAAAAACCCTCAACGAGGTCACTTTCGCCGTCTACGACCGGTACTCGGGCCCCGCCCAGATCGACTCCATCTACACCGTTCCCGACTGCGGCTACGCTTTTAGGATCGGCGACACTTACCTCGTCTGGGCGCAGATGGACCGGGTATTCGGCGCCGCGACCGAGCCCGTCTATGCCGTCGTACCTTGCTCAACGAGCTCGCGCACGGCTCTTTTGTCGTCGAACCAGGCTCAGGATGACCTCGAATGGCTCAAGATCAACACCGAGCGCTCCCCCTCGTTCCGTTCAGCGGCCTGATGTGCTAGAAGCGGCAACCATGCCGGTCCGTACCCGCTTCGTCCTCGACGTTCATCTCGAAAAACTCGCGCGCCACCTCCGCATGGTAGGCGTCGACGCGGTATTGCCCGAAGATGCCGAGAGCACCGAAGACAGCAAACTCCTGGCCATCGCGCAAGAAGAGGGGCGAGTCCTGTTGACGCGCGACCGCGCCCTTCACGATCGCGGGCCCGCCGAGCTACGTTACTACGTGCAAGGCACGGATCCGCGCGAGCAGCTGCGCGAGGTGGCCGAGCGATTCGCCCTCTGGGACTTCATCCGATCGCACAAAGGATTTCTCACGCGCTGCCTGCAATGCAATACGATGATCCTGCCGGTCAAAGCCACCCTGCTCGCGGATCGCGTACCGACGCATGTCCGCGAGGAGCACAGCGAGTTCTTTCTCTGCCCGCGCTGCGAGCGCGTCTATTGGAACGGCAGCCATGTCGAACGAATGAAGAAGTGGATCGACGGGCTTTGACGGCGCGCCCTAATACCCGGACTTCTTCCGGCTGCGGACCGGTTTTGTCGGCTGCGCGCTGTACTCGTTCTCGCCCACGGCCTTTCGACCGACGGTGAAGATCGAGTGGCCGGAGATGCCTTTTCCGGTCGGATCGTTCCTTCTGCGAAGGAGGCTCTGGGCCTCGCGCTTGGATTTCGAATGCCGGTATCCGCGCTCCGCCCGCTCGGCGACAATGCCCCGGATCGAAACGTAATGAGCCTCATTTTCGCCGGACAGCCTCGAACGGCCGGCGGCTCCCCTCCGTTCGTATCGGAGACGGGCGAGTTTCACCCGATCCGAGACCGCGGAGTCCGCGGCGCTTCTTGAGGACGCATGCTTCCGTTTTCTAGGATTGGCCATACTCTCGCTCTTCTGCACGATCCACTCCGGAACCCCGCTTGCAGTCCCCCCCTGAATGACAAAATCGAAGAAACCCAACATCCTGGTAATCTTTGGCGACGACATCGGCTGGTTCAACATCACCGCGTACAACCACGGGGTGATGGGCTATCGAACGCCCAACATCGACCGCATCGGCGAAGAAGGCGCGATGTTCACTGACTGGTACGGCGAGCAGAGCTGCACGGCCGGTCGTGCGGCTTTCATCACCGGCCAATCGCCGATCCGCACCGGCTTGACCAAGGTCGGGCTGCCCGGCGCCAAGATCGGCCTGCAGCCGCAGGACCCGACGATCGCCGAAGTGCTCAAACCCCTCGGCTACGCGACCGGCCAGTTCGGAAAGAACCACGTGGGCGACCGCGACGAGTACCTGCCCACGGCGCATGGTTTCGACGAGTTCTTCGGCAACCTCTATCACCTCAACGCCGAAGAGGAGCCCGAAAACCCGGACTATCCCAAGAACCCCGAGTTCAAGAAGAAGTACGGTCCCCGCGGCGTGCTCCACTGCTGGGCCAATCCCGATGGCAGCCAGAAGATCGAGAACACCGGCCCGCTCAACACCAAGCGCATGGAGACGATCGACCAGGAGTTCGTCGACGCCACCTTCAAGTTCATGGACAAGGCCAAGAAGGACGACAAGCCTTTCTTCATCTGGTTCAACTCGACCCGCATGCACATCTGGACTCACCTCAAGAAAGAATCCCAGGGCAAGACCGGGCTCGGAGTCTATCCCGACGGCATGGTCGAGCACGACGGCCACGTCGGTCAGCTCCTCGATAAGCTCGATCAGCTCGGCATCGCCGACGACACCATCGTCGTCTATTCGACCGACAACGGCGCCGAAGTGATGAGCTGGCCCGACGGCGGATCGACTCCGTTCCGAGGCGAGAAGGACACCAATTGGGAAGGCGCTTTCCGCGTGCCCTGCCTGATCCGCTGGCCCGGCAAAATCAAAGCGGGGACAGTCTCCAACGATATCCATTCGCATTACGACTTCCTTCCGACTTTCGCCGCGGCTGGCGGCGAGCCGGACATCGTCGAAAAATGCAAAAAAGGCCATACGGTCGGGAAAAAGACCTTCAAAGTGCACCTCGACGGCTACAATCTCCTGCAGAACAAGAACCCCCGCAAGGAGTTCCTCTATTGGAGCGACGACGGCGAATTGATGGCTTTGCGCTACGAGAACTGGAAGATCGTCTTCGCCGAGCAGCGGGCCCACGGTCTCGACGTGTGGCGCGAGCCCCTGGTCAACCTGCGCGCTCCGAAGATCTTCAATCTCCGAAGCGACCCATTCGAGATCGGCGAAGAGGACGCCGCCATCTTCTACAACAAATGGATGGTCGACCGGGCGTTCCTTCTCGTCCCGGCACAGGCGATCGTCGGCGATTTCCTGAAATCGTTCGAAGAATTTCCGCCTCGCCAGGAGTCGGCGAGCTTCAGCATCGACGAAGTGGTGCTGAAAGCGAAAGAAAAGCAAAAGGCGATCGAAAGCGGCGCGATCGGGAAAGCGGCATAATCCCGCCGCTTCGACCTAACGCAGGTTGATGGTGATGGGCTTCGAGTAGACCTCCTCGGAGCCCTTTTTTCCGATCACCTGCGCCCGGTAATTCCGAAACCCGTGGGTCTGACGCGGAAAGCCCTTAAGCTGCGCCTCCGAGAGGTCGGCCCGGTAGGTCCCCTCGCCCACCGGGTGCATGGGAACCGTGAGATCGCCGAAGTCGAAATGCAGCGATACTTCGTCCGCCTGCGGCACGTGGGCGAGCTGAATCGCCCTGCCTCCCGAATCCTTGGGCTGCTCGACATCCGCCTGAAGTACAGAGCTCGCGCAGGCGCTCAATGCAAGCGCGACGCCGATGATCCCCCAGCCAGACGTCATCAGACCTCCCAGTCTTCGATCCCGCTCTAGCAATAAACGATCCGGCGGTCTTTATCGTTGTAGCAGCAACCTGAGATTGCGGAGAGTGAGCCTCACGTCAGACGCGTTGGCGGGACCCATCCGAAAGAGCATCTTCTGTCCTGAGGAGAGTCCTTCAAGCTCCGGATCCTGGAAGCGATAAGCCGAATTGGTCCGATCCAGTTGCGGCGCACGATGCTTGGCGAAGGGATCCTCGAGCAGGTGATCGATGACTTCGACCAGGCGATCGTTGAACTCCCGGCGGGGATCGAGTTCCCGGTAGGCGGCCTGGAGCAAAGGATAGTACTGCCGATAGGTCGCGACGACGGCATTGAGATCGATCGAGCGGAAAATCGTTACATAAGGCTTGTAGCGCCTGTAATTCGCAGGCGGCCCGGGCTTGAAGGCGCCTCGGGGATTATGAAACGCGAGGTAATCCGCCTGCGTCTGTTTTTTGTGAGTCATGCCGTCGATCGTCAGGACGATGCGACGGGCGATGTAATCGGACTTGAAGAGCGCCTTGGCTCCCGTTTCGCCGAGCAGGCTCGCGAGCGCCTGGTTCAGATCGGCGTCTTTCTCGTCGGCCGCGACGGCGGACTCGACGACGGCCTCCGAGGGGGCCGCGCTGGGCGTGCCGAGGGGCGACTCACCCGAGCTCGCCGGTGCGCGATTGGTGCTGGCGGTCGGAGCCGTCGGGCGCGAAGCGAGCTCGCGCTCGGGCGACTCGGCATCCCCCTTCTTGCTCAGCACGAAACGGTAGTAGGCGCCCGCGCCCACGAGCGAGACCAACAGAACGCCATACAACACGTTTGAAAGCGATTTGCGCGTCACTCCAAGATTGTATTGAAGGAGCCGCCGCGAGTCCACCCCACGAGCGGACTATCCGCGGAGCGCCATGGCGTTGACGGATTAAAATCCTGTCATGATGTCAATTAACGCTCTCGGACATCGGTTTTTCGGGAGGATAGTGGCGCCATGAACCAAACCCTGTCCGTCCTGCTTGCCCTGCTTTCGCTCTTTTCGGCCTCGTCCTATGCGTCATCCTCGTCCCTGTCCCCGCCACCGTCCTTCAAAAAGGTATTCGTCGTGGTTTTCGAGAACACCAATTATAAGGACGCGCTCAACCAGCCCAATTTCAAGAAGATCGCTTCCGAAGGAGCGCTTCTGACCGGCTTCATGGCTGAAGAGCATCCCTCTCAGGGCAATTACATCGCGCTTGTTTCAGGCGACTCCTTCAACATCAAATCGGATCGCCCCGTCAACCTCGACGCGCGGCACCTCGGCGACCTTCTTGAGGCGAAAGGGCTGAACTGGAAGGTCTACCTCGAAGGATATCCCGGCAACTGCTTCACGGGCACCAGCACGGGACGGTACGTCCGCAAGCACAACCCGTTCATCAGCTTCAAGAACATCCAGTCCGATAGCGCGCGCTGCAACGCGCACCTGGTCAACGCGAACCAGCTCCAGGCGGACATTCAAGCCAACCGCGTACCAGAGTTCTCGCTCTATATCCCCGACCTGGACAACGACGGCCACGACACGGGCTCGGCCTACGCCGACAGCTGGCTCGGCAAGACGCTGGTGCCTCTCTTCAAGAATCCAGTCTTCATGCGGGACCTTCTCTTCGTCCCGACCTTCGATGAGAACGACGGATTGGGCGCCAACCAGATCTATACCGCGCTCTATGGTGACAGCGTCATCCCCGGATCGACTTCCTCGACGCGCTACTCCCATTACGATCTGCTGAAAACGATCGAAGACACGCTCGGACTCGGTGATCTCGGCAGAAAAGACGCGAAGGCGTCAAGCATCACGGGAGTGTGGAAGTAGAACCGAGATCCGAGTGCCCTGACCGGGCTTGCTCTCCGCCCGAACCGAACCCGCATGCGCCTCCACGACCGCTTTGACGAGCGTGAGCCCAAGGCCCATGCCCTTTTGCGAGCGGCTCTGATCGGTTCTGAAAAGACGCTGCCAGATCCTCGGCAGGTCGGTTTCGGCGATCCCGATGCCGGTATCCGTCACGCTCAGGACGATCCGATCGCCTTCGATCGCGGAGTCGAGCGTGACGGTGCCGCCGCGTCCGGTGTACTTGATGGCATTGTCGACGAGATTGGCCAGCACCCTTCGCATCTGCGCGACGTCGACCCAGAGCGACTCGGAGCTCCCGACTGCGGCCTCTAGCCGAATCTCCTTCTCGTCGGCGACAAAACGATAGAGCTCCGTCGTCAGCTCGAAAAGCTGCCCGATCGTGATGCGCTCGCGGCGGAGGCTCATCGCACCGGATTCGGCCTCGGAGACCTCGGTAATCGTGTCCACCATCGCGAGAATATGCTCCGAGCTCTCCACGCCCTGGATGAGCGCTTCGCGATAGAGCGCGGGATCCGACCCGCTCCGGAGCGCCGTCTCGGCCACGCCCCGAAGCCGCGTTAGCGGAGTTCGGATGTCATGGGCGACGTTATCGACCGTTTCGCGCATGCCGCGAACCAGGCTCTCGACCTTTTCGAGCTTCTCGTTGAAGAGTCGAGTCAAGCTCGCGACTTCGCCCCGCTCGCGGGTCATCGGCACCCGGGCGCGGAAGTCGCCGCGCCCAAGCCCTTCGATCGTCCGGATGAACTCGCGAAGAGGCCGCGCGATTCCTCGCGAGAAAAAGAAACTGCCCAAGAGCGCCAATGCCAGGGAAGGTATCGCAGAAGCAAGGAAGAGCCATTGAATCTCCTCGAGCAGATCCTCCCGGCTGTCGGTGTTCTTTCCGAGCTGGAGTAGCCGGCCGCCGCTCACGGTCTGGGAGAGCACCTCGAGAGAGTCGCCGTCGCTCGGGTGATCGAGCTCGGTCCAGATCTCGCCCTGCAGAGCATCGGACCTGGGGCGAACGGAATCGAGCCGCTCAACGCGGAAATCCTCGCCGCCCTTGGGAGGATGATAGTAGAGAACCGCGCCGTCCGCAGAGGTCAAACGAACGAAATAGAATTGCTGATCGGGCGGGCTCGAGGGGGAGTACATCTGCGCCAGGTTCGGGACTCCGCCCTCTTCGAGCTCCTCCACGGCTTGGTGGAAGACCTCCCGAAGCGCCTGGCGATCGCGCCGCTCGAGGCGCGAGGCCACGGTGAAGTGCACGATCGCGAAGAGCGACAGGAGGAAGATAGCGAGCGATCCGAAGATCGCGAAGCCGATTTTGCTCTCAAGCCTTGCCAAAGCGGTAACCCACTCCCTTGAGCGTATGGATCAGCGGAACGTCGAAACCTTTGTCCACCTTGGCCCGAAGGCGGCAAACCAGCACGTCGACCACGTTGGTCTGAGGATCGAAGCGAACGTCCCAGACCTTCTCCAGCAGATAGGACTTGGAAAGCGCCTTGCCCGGATTTCTCATCATCACCTCGAGCAGGGCGTACTCCTTGGCCTGTAGCTCGATGCGCTTGCCTCCCCGCTTGGCTTCGTGAGCGAGGAGATTGAGCGTGAGATCCTCCTCGCGAAGGAGCGTGGCCTCGACAATCGGCTGCGAGCGGCGCAGGAGGGACTGCACACGCAGGAGAAGCTCCTCGAACGAGAACGGCTTGACGAGATAGTCGTCACCGCCGCTCTTGAGCCCCTGGATGCGATCATCCCTGGACTTTTTCGCGCTCAAGATCATCACGGGCGTGCTCGAGCGCCGGCTGCGGACGCTCTCGAGCACCGAGAGCCCGTCGATTTTCGGGATCATGAGATCCAGGACGATCAGGTCGTGATCGAATGCCGCGAGCAGGCCGAGGGCGACTTCGCCGTCGGTCGCGTGATCCACCTCGTAGCCCGCGGTCTGAAACCCGTCGAGCAGGAGCTTCGCCGTCTTCGAATCATCTTCCACGATCAACAGCCGCAATTGACCCCCTCGACTCCGAGACCTCCATCGGCCTCGCCGCCTCGCTACCCGATTATATCTTTGTAATGCTGCCGGAGATTATAAAACATCTGTTTAATATTGGGGAGTTGCTCCAATCCCGCTTTTCCCTGGGTGAATTGCCATATTGTGCCATGACCTATAGAGTCATTCACGCCAAATGAAGCAGTTTCCAACTTTCCAGGGCGCGGGCTACTTCGCCAACATCAAACGCCTCCGCCGCGACTCGCTCGCCTTCCTGCTCGATGCCGCAAGTCGGAGTCCCGACCTGTTCAGGATCAGCTTCGGGCTCGAGCAACTTTTCGTCATCAATGACCCCGAAGCGATCCGCGAGATCCTGATCGAGCAGAAGGATGGCTTCGAGGTCGGCTGGGGAAGCGCCAACGTCATGGCCACCTACCTGGGCCGCGGCATCCTCACGACGCGCGGCGACCGCTGGAAAGAGAGCCGCGCCGACTTGCAAGCGCAGCTCAATCAGAAGCAGCTCGACCGCTGCCAGCCACTGATCGACAGGCACGTCGGCCGCCTGCTCGATCAATGGGCGATCGCCGCGCGCCAAGGCGCCGCCGTGACCGCGACCTCGGACCTGCTCGAGCTGACGCTCAGGATCCTCTGCTCGGCGCTCTATGACTACGAGGTCGAGGACGGCGACGCCGCGAGGTACGTCGAAGCCATCGGCGTGCTGCAAACCGACCTCTTCGCCAACCGATCCGAGGGCGTCCATTTCCTGAGGTTTCTGCCGACCAGCCGCAATCGGCGGCTTCTCAAGGCCACGCGAGACCTTTACGCGCTCGCCGAGAAGATCATCGATGCCACGCCATCTGATGGCGTAGTCAAGTCCCGCTGCCCTTTCCACGACTGGAGCCGCCGAAACTCGGCCAGCGAGATCAAAGCCAAGGAGAAGGTCCTCTCCCTCCTGATGGCAGGCCCCGAGAGTGTCTCGAACACCTTGTCCTGGGCGCTGCTTCTTCTTGCCAAGCACCCCGAGTTCGCCGATCCGCGCCTCGTTCCTGAGATCGTGCAGGAGACACTTCGTCTCTATCCCGCCGGCTGGGCCTTCGAGCGCCGCTGCATGCGCGAGACCTCGGTGCAGGGATTCAGGATCCCGAAGGGCGCGACGCTGGTCATCTCGCCATTTCTCCTGCATCGCAATCCGCGCATCTGGGAGAACGCGCTGGCGTTCGATCCCGAGCGCTTTCGCGCCGGCAGGACCACAAGCGTTTCCAAGTACGGCTTCATCCCCTTCGGCGCTGGCCACCGCTCCTGCATCGGCTCGCGGCTGGCGACGATGGAGCTCGAGACGGCGTTGGAAGCGATCATCAAAAATTTCAATCTCGCGCTGGCATCGGATCCCGAGGTTCGGCCTAAGGGCTACTTCAAACTCCGGCCCGAAGCCGATATCAAACTCACGCTCAGACAGAAGGCGAAATGAGCGGCACCGAGGACAAGGAGTATTACGCTCAGCTGGCTCGGGCGCTCGAATGCGCCGCGCTCTCGCCGGTCGAGTCGCAGGCCAGCACCCTCGAGCGACTGACCGGCCTCCGTCAGCTCGAAAAGGCTCGAAAGCTGCCGATTCAGGATGCCGAGACTCTTCGTGAGCAGCTCGAGCTCGCCTGGCGAACGGGTGGCTCCGGCATTCGCTCTTTCGCGCGCACGACCGGCACGACGAGCGAGCCTAAGAACATCCCTCTCAACCGCGCGTACCTAGCCTCGCTCCACCGGACTTTGACGCTGACAACGGCGTCCCTTCTTCATACCTCTGGCGAATGGGAGACGCTCCTATGCGGCAAACGGGTCCTGCTGGGCTCGCGCCCGCTCGTAGGTCAGTCGCCGACGGGCCTGCCGGTAGGCGATATCTCCGGCATGATCATGGAGATGTCGGCGCAAGCGGCGAAAGAGCATCACATTCCGTCGGCCCGAGAGCTTCACATCCCCGACTGGCGCCAAAAGATGGAGCTCATCGCCGAGCGCGCCCGCAAACAGAACGTCGTTTCGATCAACGGCATCCCGGCGCTCACGATGAGCTTCACCGAGCTGATGCTGGATCGCTACGGTGTCGGGACGCTGACGGAGATCTGGCCCGAGCTTCGGATTCTGATCTCAGGCGCCGTGGCGCTGACCGACGGATTCAAGCGATACATCGGTGAGACCTGGACCGGCGGCTCGAGAAAAATCCGCTTCGTCGACACGTACTTCGCCTCCGAAGGCCAGTTCGGCCTGACCTACGACGATTCTTGGCCGGGAATGGTTTTCAATACATTCGAGAACTTTTTCCAATTCAGCGAGGGGCTCGACGGACGAGAGCTGCTGCAGCTTCACGAGCTCCAGACAGGAAAGCAGTATTCGATCTTCGTCACCACGCCCGGCGGGCTCGTCAATTACCGCATGGGTGATCGCATCGAAGTCCTCTCGACTCGCCCCTGGACCTTTCGTGTCGCCGGGCGCGAAGGAGAGGAGCTTTCGCTCACCGGCGAGAAGATCACTACGGCCCAGGTCGAGGCCGCCTGGGACCAGGTGACTTCGACCCTGAGACTCGCCAATCGCGACTTCGCTATCTGGGCCGAAGAAGGGGTCCAGAACCACCTGGTCTGGGCCATCCCGGAATCGCTCGCCGGAAAAATCACGGCCGCTGCCCTCGACCTGGCGCTTTGCGAGCGGAACACGCTCTACCTCGAGGCCAAGGAGTTCGAGAACGTCTTCGGCGACGCCAAGCTCTGCGTCGTCGCGGACGGAACCTTCTCCCGATACCGGGAACGGAAGCTTGGAAACGGCCAGTTCAAACCCAGGCGCCTCTTCAGAACGCAGGAGCTGTTCCTCGCCGAATACGAGTGAATCGCCCCGGCATTGTTTTGACAGCCTCATAATCACCCCCAATCGAGCCGAAATCTATAAGGATGGGATCTCGGCTTCTCTCGGTCTTCCTCTTCTTCATCTCGTTCGCGGGCGCCCTCGATGCGCGCGCCTCGGGAATCTGCGACTTTTACAAGACCGAGAACCCGAACCTGTACAAGCTCTTCTGCGAAGGGCGCGACGGAAGCGCGAGCTCCAAGCCTGCCGGCGCCAACTCGACGTTCTCCGACGCCTTCAACATCAGCTCGGCCGCACTTCCGACCGAGCCCACCGGCTACGGCATCGAGACCATCGGAAGCTGGATGCGCGACGGCGACGGATCGGTCTCTCCGACCTTCGGTCTGATCAAGGGCTTTCACCGCTTCGGCGCGGCGATCTCGACGGCAAGCAACAACACCTTCTACGGCAACGACATCGTCCAGCGGCTCTATGGCGAGCCGGAGCTCAAGTCTTTCGCTTCTCGCGAGCAGGCCACAGGCAAGCTGACCAACCTCAACCTGGGCACCTCGCTCAAGCTCATGGACGCCGGCAAAGGCGCGACCGTGCAGCTCGGCCTCTCGGCGCGCTACAATAAAATCACGGACTCCGTGGGAGGCGGCCCGGCGTTGATCTTCTCGGGAACCCAGTTCAGCTTCGGCGGCGGCTTCACCCGCGAGAAGGTTTCCCACCTGATTCCGGAGCAGACCTTCATCAGCTACCTCCTCTCGACCCGCGTCTGGATCTTCGAGTTCGAGTACAACTACCTCGACTGCCCGACCTCGCCCGCCCTCGGTCCGATCCACATCATCACTGGAACCACGACGATTCGAAGGCTCACGCTCACAGCGGCGGTCCGCCACCTGGATTATGCCCGCTTCGGTTCGCTGAACCAGAATTACTACGCGATCCAGTATCTCTTCTCGAAGAACATCTCGGCGGGTTTTCTCTTCAATTACATCCCCGGCACCAACTCGGTCGGCCTTCAAACTTTCTTCTGACCGCTTGAGTTTTCGGCCTAGTTACCATACGTATTGAATCTGAATGAAGCGTCTCCCGCTCACCCGAAGACCCTATGGCGCCAAGCGGATCCTCGAGATCGGCGGCGGCCACGCGCCCTACGAAGGGGTAACTCATGCGGTGGACAAGTACCCTGACGACAACACCCAGCGAGCGGACAGCCTCCATATCGCCCCGGGCGTCGAGTTCCGCCAGGGAGACCTCGAATCCATTCCGTTCGATGCGAGCCCGAAGTTCGATTTCCTATACGCGAGCCACGTTCTCGAGCACGTCGCTCACCCGGAGCGGGCCGTCGGCGAGATCAATCGCGTCGCGCACCGCGGATACCTCGAAACACCTTCCCCACTGAGGGAACAGGTCGCCTGCCCCGTCCCGTTCGACGCCGTCTCGGACTTTCACATCCTCTACTGCTGGACTGCCGCTCAGGCTGACACGATCCACGTCCTCAAAAAGTCGGCAGCCTCCGTCAATGATTTCTGCGATTGCGAGGACGGCAAGCTCGCCCAGCGTCTCTCGGTCCTTCGTCGGCAAAAAGGCCTCGACGTCGAGCCGCTCTTGCCGAGGGAGGCCAAGACGACTCGCCTCTACTTCAAGACTCCGCTGCGTCTCCAGACTCATTCGAGCTTCGGCGAGGCATGTCGTTCGGGTGCCTGCGCATTCGGCTCAGCAGGAAAGGTCCGACGCTGGTCCGGCTTCCCTCGCTATCTGATTTCCAAGCGGTTCAAGCGATTGCGCTCCGCCCTGAGTCCTTAACACTCGATGAGCAACCGCGCCTCGGCCTCCCGAACGCGCTCGTAGTCAGAGAAGACAGCTGCGCGCGCTCCCGCCAGGGTGACGACACCGATCGCGGTATCGAAGTCCACTGTGCGTTGGACGTGGTCACCGTTGGTTCGCCATGCGTAGGTGCTCAGATGCGTAGGGAGACTGCGCAACGACTCGAGCACCTCGATGTTTCGCAGGACTCCGGAGATCGGCGCCTTCAAGAAGATCGGCACGACGGTCTGCCTGAAACTGAAATCACGGGTCGTGATCTCGCCACTCACGTAAGCTTGCACGACTCGCTCCAGCTGGCTGCTGCCCGTGGCTGCGCGAGCGAACCCGAGCACCGGTCCGCCGCACATGCGGGCGCCGCACTCGATGAGCCTGGGCCCCTCGGGCGTCAGCATGATCTCGCTATGCGCAGCCCCCCAGCGGATGCCCAGAGCATCCAAGGCCTTTTTCGCATAGTCGATCATCCCGCCGTGCATGGCGGGATCGAAGCGAACAAACTCCGTATGATCGAAAACCGTCATGCGCTCGCCGGCCGAGGTCTTGCTATATCGGATCAGGTGAGCAAGCACGTGTTGCCCATCCGCGCTTACGGTGTCCACCGCGTATTCGGTGCCGACAACCTGCTCTTGCACGATGACTGTCTCATTGGGTTCGCCCAGGAGCCGCGTCGGCGTCGCGAGGATGTGATGAAAGGGCGTTCTCCAGTCCCCGCCGGGTGGAACGTGATACACGCAGTCCGAGCCGGCCGAAGCCGCAGGTTTGACCACGAGCGCGGCCCGGGTGAGATCCTGCTCCGCCAACCACGCCGCGACCTCGTCGGCGCTCGCCGTATTCAGGGTCCGAATCGTCGGCAAGCCGGCTTTCGCGAGCGCCTCTTGCATCAGCGCCTTGTGCCGTCGCGCCTTCGATAGCTCGGGCCGATTAGCGAACTGCGGAGTGAGAGCGGCGGCGAGCCGATCGGCGAGAAGAACGCCGGACTCCATGCCGGCGATGACGGCGCGCGGGTACAGGCGCCGCAGGATCTCCTCAAGACCGGGCTGGCTCTCATGAATCTCCTGAAAATGCGCGGTCTGAAGCTTTGCCGCGAAGCCGATATTTCCCCACATGGCAGCCGGAAGCGATCGGACGGCGACGACCGAAATACCTTGAGCCGCGAACGCGGGGGCGAGCTCTGAACCCGAGTCGACCGGATCCACGATGACGATCGGGCGGCTCATGCCAGTACCTCCTGTCGCCGTTTCTGAATCAGAAGGAGTTGCCAGCCCAGCGCACCGACCAAAAGTGCCGCAGCCGCGTAAGGCAACGCGCGGACGCCCATTCCGCACGAGATCGCGAAGCCGCCGAGCGACGCGCCTGCGACGCTTCCCAGACTGACTGCCGAGCTGTTCAGCGCCACGAGCGTCGCTTCTTGTTGAGGCTGAAGTTCGATCAAGGCGCACTGCTGCGGTGTCACGGTCGCCCAACCCATGGCTCCCCAGAGAAGAAACGGAAGAAGACCCAAGACGGAAACGGAACTCAGGACCGGGATCGAAGCGATCGCGATCAGAAGGCTCACCAAAACCCCCGCCATCACCCGCTTCGGCTTGCCCGTGCGATCCACGACGATCCCGATCGCCGTGGTGCCGATCAGGCCGCCGACGTTCCACAGCGAGAGCGCCGACATCGACGAGTTAGCCGAGCCATCCAATAAAGGAGCGACGTACGCGTAGAGTCCCAAGCTCGCCGCCGCCGTGATCGCGGTGACGCCGATCACCGAGAGCACGCGGCGATCGACCAAGAGCCGAAGCTGTTGCTTAAACGACGGCGGCCGCTCCAATCGCGGATCCAGTTTCTGAATCGCCAGACCTGCCAGGCTGACCAGGCCGAGGAGCAGGATCAATCCGATCGTGGCCCTCCAGCCCCACTTCTCGGCCAACCCAAGCCCGAGCGGAACTCCGATCACAGCTCCCGCGCTATTGGAGCCCCAGATCAGGCTGAGCGCCCTGCCCCGGCGCTCCGGCTCCACAAGCTGCGTCGCCGTGGCCACTGCGACGGGCAGAAAGAGACCGGCGCCCAGTCCGGCGATCGCTCGGCTCAGGACGTAAGCGGCCAAACTGGCTGACAGCAAGGTCATCAAATTACCCAGAGCAAACACGGTCAGAGAAAGGACCAGGACGCGTCGAGCGGGTTTCCTCGCCAGCAAGATCGCACAGATCGGCGCCGAAGCTACAAACGTGATCCCGAAGGCCGCGACGCCCTCGATCGCGTTGACGTAAGATATTCCGAGCGATGCGCTGATCCCGGGCAGAAGCCCGGCGATGACGTAGTCATCGCAGCCCATCGCGAACATTCCTGCGGCCAAAAAGACCAGGCGCCTCATCGCAGTTCCTTCGTCAACTCTCGCAGTCGTGCCCTGAGCTCGGGCCGATACGCATCCGGATGAGCCTCAGCGGGACGATCTCCCATGAAAAACGTGCCCGTCAACGGGGAGCCAAGGACCCGAATCGTCGCCTCGCCTCCTTGCTCCACTGTCGTCTGCGCCGTCCCGCCCGCTCGCCTGATCATGGGCGTGTCCATGTATGTCGCCGGGTGTACGACATTCACTCGCAGATTCGGTCGAGCGGCAGCCGTATCCAGCGTGTTCATGACCAGAGCGAGCTTCGCCCGCCGGTAGGCGCTGAGCCCGCTGTAGTTTTTTAGCATCTCGATGTCTTCAAAATCGATCGATTCCTGCCCCTGCGAGCCGATGTTCAAGACGGTCGAAGTGATTCGAGGAAGAAGCAGCCGAGTCAGCAGCGCTGGCGCGAGATACATGACAGCGAGCCTCAGCTCATGCCCATCGACGGAGGTCTCGCGCTCGCTCCCGTAACCGATCCCCGCGTTGTTGATGAGCGCGTCGATCTTGGGATGATGAGCCGCGACCTCTGCCGCAAGACGCGCCACCTGGCTGAGGTCGCTGAGGTCAGCGACATAGGGCTCGGCTCCAAGCCTCGCGGCCAGCTCTTCAGTTCGCTTCTGATCTCGTCCATGGAGCAGCACGCGGTGGTCGCGCGAGAGGCGCTCGGCGAGATAAAGCCCATGACCGGAGGTAGCACCTGTGATCAGGATCATGGGCTGAACCAGAGATGGATATGCCCCGTGCCGATGCCGCTCTCATACTCGCTAAAAGGCTGGCCGCGGAGCGCGCAGTCCTCCCCTCCCATCGCGCCCGCGAGCATCAGGTAATGCCCGAAACTCGCTTCCGGCTCGTATCTGAGAAACTCAGGCATCGTTCGGATGACGAGGTCATGCCTCCCGGCCTCAAGCCACTCGATGCGCTGAAGATCCGCGGCGCGCGCCCCGGCTGACACGATGTTCTGGGGATCGCCCTGCAAATGCCGACGAAGCTCGCCAAGCGGCCGAAAAACGTGCGAGAGCCCGCCCGAAGCCAGGATCAAGACGCGGCGGCCTGTCTTCTCGACCGCGCTCGAGATCGCGCGACCGAATTTCAGGAAATCCTCCGGAGTCGCCGTCTGGCAGACCGAGACCGAAACCCAGGCCTTGCCCGGGCGCGAGAGGTACGTCCAGAGATTGAGCGTCGCGTATTGAATCGGTAAATAGGGATCATCCACGGCCGCGGCCCAGGTTCCTTCACGCTCGGCTTCGCTGCAGATGGCCTTGGCCAGCTCGGGGTCGCCCGGGAGCTCGAACGGAATCTGGCGAAGAATCGTGGGCATCTCGCTCGAGGTGAAGGTCCCGGCACGAGTCCCATGCGACGTCACCACAAACTCGGTCGTCGTCGTCCAATGGCTGTCGAAGACCAGGACCGTATCGTACGCGGCGGCATCGAATACCTCGCTCCCGAGCCGCTTAAGGCCGGTCGCCAGAGTAAAATCCCGGCCACCATTCGCCTCGATCCGAAAGGACTCGGGAAACATGATTACCGGCGCATGAGAGATCAGACCCGCTCCTACGATCCTGCCCATTTCACACCTCCAAATCACTCAAGGAATCAGAAGCAGCTTTCCCATCGTTCTTCGGCTGGCCAGCGCTCGATGAGCTTCGGATGCGTCAGCCAGCGGAAACGTGCCGCCGATCGTGATCTTCAAGTTCTTGTTCAGCACTCTTTGAAAAACTTCGCCCGCTCTCCACACGAACTCTTCGCGCGTGGCACGAAAGTGCTCGAGATACGGACGGGTCAACGTCAAGGAGCCCGCCCAGGCCAGCTTCATCACGTCAAATGGCGGCACTGGACCGCTCGCGCCGCCAAAAAGCACGACCGACCCGCGAGTGCGGACGCTGGCCAGGCTCGCTTCAAAAGTCGCGGCGCCCACGCTGTCATAGACAGCATCCACGCCCTCGCCTCCCGTGAGACGCCTCACTTCGGCGGCGAGATCCTTTACCTCATCGTAGCGGATGATCTCATCCGCCCCGAAAGCTCGCGCGGCCTTCTCCTTCTCCACCGAAGAGACCGTTCCAATTACCCTTGCGCCCAGCGCCTTGATCGTCTGCACCAGCAGAAGGCCGACACCGCCTGCCGCCGCGTGCACAAGAAGCGTATCGCCCTTCTTCACGCGATAGGAGTCATTGACCAGGTAATGTGCGGTCATCCCTTGCACAAGCGCGGCGGCAGCAGTCTGCAAATCAATTCCTTCAGGGACTAGTATCGCCTTTTCGGCGGGAACCAGAACCTGAGTGGCGTAGCTCCCCAAGACCGTAGTCCAGGCGACACGGTCTCCCGCGGCAAAACCTTGGACGCCGGGCCCGACGGCGAGCACCCGCCCCGCTCCTTCCTCTCCAGGCACGCCCGGAGCCGGCTGAGGATAGCGCCCCTCGCGACGATAGATGTCGATGAAGTTGACTCCGATCGCTTCGGGGCGAACGAGGATCTGTCCTTGGCCCGGAGTGAGATCGGGGCGCTCGACATACTTCAAGACTTCGGGGCCGCCTGGATTTTTGACTACGATCGCATTCATATTAGAGTCCCTCGATTTCGACCTGGTACAAGGTGATCCACTCGTCGAGCCGTACCGTCGACTCGACGAGGATCCGCTCGAACTCCGACAGGCTCTGAGCCTGCGTTTTGCTTACGAGGCGCTCGACGCCTTCCTTCAATAGAAGCGAGTGAAGGGGCGACTTCGGGTCCGCCAGCCTCGACTGAAGGGCGGCGACCATCGCGCGATCGTACCCCGAGTCCTGGAGCGTCGGATAAGCGGCCTTTTTCCGCTGGATCACCGACTCGGGAAGGAGATCCTTCACCGCTTCGCGCAGCAGTCCCTTCTCCAGCAAAAAGGATTGCTTCATGGACCACGGAATATTGAAAACGTACTCGACTAAGCGATGATCGCAGAACGGGACGCGGCCTTCGAGACCGACAGCCATGCTCATGCGGTCCTTCTTTTCGAGCAGGATGGGCAGCCAGCGGGTCAACGTGAGATAACTGATCTCGCGAAGCCGCGCTTCACGAGGACTCTCGCCATCGAGCCGCGGGACTTCGGAGAGCGCAGCCTGATAGAGCTCGTCCTGATAATCCGATAGCCCCAGTTTCTGGACGAAGGAAGGCTCAAACAGTGCGCTCGGATCGAGTCCGCGATGAGCCGCGAGCTTGAGCCACGGAAAGGTCTCGGCCTGCATCGCCTTCTCGTCGGAGAACCAGAGATAGCCGCCGAAGAGCTCATCGGCCGCTTCGCCCGAGAGCGCGACCGTCGCGTGCTTGCGGATCGCGGCGAAAAGCAAGTGGAGAGAGATATCCAGATCGCCGAAGTTGTAAGGAAGATCCCAAGCGCGCAGCACCGTCTCGCGAACCCGCGGATCCAGGAGACGCCCCTTGTCCAACAAGACGGTATGGTGATCGCTCTCAACGAAGTCGGCGACCTCGCGGGCAAACGGAGCGTCCGGAGACGGCCGGATCGGGTCGGCCTGAAAACCCGCCGTGTGCCCGACGAAATCCACCACGAAAGTCGAGAGCTTGTCTCCGCTCTGCGAACGCCGCGCACGCTGGGCCAGCGCCGTAACGGCGCTCGAATCCAGGCCGCCCGACAGCAGCGAGCAAAGCGGCACGTCCGAAATCATCTGACGACCCACGATGTCCTCAAGGAGGCTACGGATCGTGCTGATCGTCTCTTCCCGACTCTGGGTGTGAGGGCGAGCCTGGAGACTCCAATAGCGCTCTTCGCGGATCGAGCCGCGCTGAACGCGCAGCTGATGCCCCGGTTTGACCTCAAACATCCCGCGAAACGGCACCCTTCCCGGCGTACGCAAAAAGAGCAGGGCATCGCAGAGCTCCTCGCGCGAAGCACGCGCCTTCGCGAGCGGATTAGCCAAGATCGCCTTGGGCTCCGAACCGAAGAGCAATCCATCAGCAAGCGGGAAGTAATAGAGCGGCTTGACCCCGAGGCGATCCCGCACGAGCAGGAGCTCTTCGTTGGCATGATCCCAGATCGCGAAGGCAAAAATGCCGTTCAGCTTCTGGACCAGCTCCGATTTCCACTGAAGGTATCCCCGAAGGAGAACTTCGGTATCACACTGGGTCGTGAACCGATGACCCAGCGCTTCGAGCTCCAGTCGAAGCTCGCGGAAGTTGTAAATCTCGCCGTTGTAGCTGATCACCGCGAGCGGAGCGCCCCCCGGGGACCGCTCCGGGCTCAGCATCGGCTGGGCGCCACCCGCCGGGTCGATCACGGCGAGCCGGCGATGCCCGAGCGCCACATGCGCGTCCGTCCACGTGCCTGAGCCATCCGGCCCTCGGCGGGCCAGGGTCTCCGTCATGGCCTCGATCGTCCGAGTCTCCTGGTTCAGATCCCTGTTGAAGTCGACCCAGCCGGTTATTCCGCACATGACCAGGGCCCCCTTCTCCATCCGTTCAGATCGTAATCATCCATGCACTCTTGGACGAAGGCTTCATATCGATTCAATGACCCGCGACGAGTCGCCCACTTGAGCGCGTCCAGGCGAACCTGTTCGCCGTTGCCGGAGAAATTTCGCTCGTAGAGCTCGTCTCGTCCGCCGAAGTCCGAACCAATCGCGTCCCAGACCAGTTTGAGTAGCTGGATCCGCTCGAGCGCTCCGCACTCGGGCCCGTGGTAGAAGCGATCGATCAGCGGCCTAAGCTCCAGGTTCTTTAGGTCCTCGAAGCTCGACGGCACGACAAGGGGCGAGCCTCCCAGATGAGTCTCGAAGAGCTCGTGCACGCGTGACCAAACCTGCGCGTTGTACATCCGAAGAGCCGAAGCGTACTCGAGCCGCGGAACGACCGTGCCGCCGGTCGCGCTTTCCGGGTCAAAGGCCATCGCGCTCGTTAACGCCCAGACCATGTCCCGCATGGTGATCAGCTCGCCGACCGCGGCCTGGACGCCCCGGAAGGCGTCCGTCCCGTTCGCGCGCACCGCCCGCGACAGGAGTCCGGCCATGAACTCGAGCTTGACCGAAAGCCGGATGCCCGACTGGAAATTATAGAGATTCGGAAATCCCGACTTGGCGTAGAACCCGGTGGAGCGCTCGATGTCGCGATAGACAAGCACGTCCTCCCAAGGAATCAGCGCCTCATCCAGGATCATGACCGCGTCGTTCTCATCGAAGCGACTGGCCAGCGGCTGGTCGAAAGGGGCTCCGCCGCCAAAGGGCTTGCGGCAGATCAGGCGAAGCTTGGGATTGTTCATTCGGACGAAAAAGACCAGGGCGAAGTCCTCGGCCTTGCCCGGATCGAGGACAGCCGACGCCACCGGCGCCACGAAGCTCGCATGGGTGATCGCCGATCCGGTAGCCAGCATCTTGGCGCCGCTCACGATGATGCCGCGGTCGGTTTCGCGCACGGCGCGGATGAATTCATTGCCCATCTCGTGGATCGGCCGCTTGCGATCCAGTGGAGGGTTGATGATCACATGATTGAGGTAGAGCGCCTTTTGAGTGAACTCGCGGTACCAGCGAGTCGCGTTCGGGGCGAACTTGCCGTAGTAATCCGCGTTGACGGCCAAACCCGCCATGAACGACGCCTTGTACTCCGGCGTGCGCCCCAGGAACCCGTAGCCCAGCCTCTGCCAATGGGCCACCGCCTCGCGGGCTTCGACGAGGTCCTGCGCGCTTTTGGCCGGCTTGAAGAACTTATGCGTGCGCGTGCCGAAGTCGTCGACGCCGGTCAAGAGGTCCCGCGTGCTAGGATCGTGAAGGGCGTCGTACATTCGGCTGACCGAGAGCGCGCAGTTGCGGAATGCCGGGTGCTGGGTGACGTCGCTCACCTTCTCGCCATTGACGTAGACGTTGCGACCGTCCCGCAGGCTCTCTAGGTAGGAGGCTCCGGTGAAGAGTTCGCTCATTGGTAGGACACCAGTCGCGGGTTATCCAAGGGCGGATTGCTGAGCACATGGACTCGCCGAAGGTGGCGAGGCGCCTTGGTCTCGAACGATTCGCGACCATGGAGGAGCGAGAAGTTATCGGCCACAATGAGGTCGCCCTGGTGCCACTCATGCGCGTAGAAGCAATCCGGCGAATAGAGCGCGTTCTGCAAACTCGCGTGAAATTCGGTCAACTCTCCTGCGCTCACGCCGGTGAACTCGAGGATCGGGGGATTCAAGAAATTACCGTATCCCTGGTGCGGCGGCTCGTTATAACGGATAACCGAAAACCCTCGAAGCGGATGGGTATCGATAATAGGCGAAACGGTCTTGCTGTCGTAAAACTCCATCTTGCGCCGATAACTGCCCGTGACCTTGCCCCAGAGCTCGCGCAGATGGGGCGGAGCCTTCTCCAAGGCGAGAAGCGTGTTCGAGAACGTCGTCCGTCCGCCCTGGCCGGCGCGCGGCGCCTGAACGCAATGGAAAATCTGGAACTCGGGCACCTGCGGCCGATACATCCCATCCCAGTGGAGCGGAACATAGTTATTGTCGAAAATATGGTCCTCGGGATTGTTACGCTCCACGAGCTCGAGGACCTTGCCGAAGGGCCATACGCTGATCTGACCCCAGCGCTCGCAGTACGCGGCGAAATCCTCCCCGCCGCCGAAAGTGCGAAAGCCCCTCAAGCAGAGGAGCTGCTCGCGCCAAAAAAGCGCGCGCAGCATCTCCACGTCAAGGCCATGGATATCGTCGCCCGAAGGCCCGGGCTCAACCAGCACTCCGAAAGGCTTGAGCCGCGTGATCTTAGGCGCCATAACCGGCTTCCCGAAGCTTCGTAAGGGCGTTCGCGTCCGTCAGCACAAAATGGCTGGGACGCCCTTCGCGATCGATCAGGCGCGCGCCGAGCTCTTCGGCTTGCGAGCGCTTGAGGAGGATATAGCGATCGCCGATGTCGACAGCGACCCCGTGCCAGGGAGTCACCCAGTTATCGGGTTCGATCAGGCGGATGCCGAGCTTCTTGGCCCCACAGGCCTGGGGATGGATCGAAAGTCGGACGGCGTCCGGAAAGATCTCCTCGATCAGATCGCCCCAGGCTTTGCTTCTCTGGATGACTTCGTAAGCGCGGATACGGCACTCTCTCTGGAGTGCCGAACGGCTGAGCGGCTGGCCGGGGTACATCGAGTCCTCGACCAAGAAACGCGTGATGCCGCAGTACAGGCGATGCGCTTCGCGATCATCCGCCGAGGCGTCCGGAGCGTTGCCGCCGCGCCTGACCGAAGCCCTGAGATCCTCGAGCGAATCACCGTGCCCTTCCATCAATTGGGAGCGCATTCGATCGAAATCGAGACCCGCGTACAGGTCATCGAGATTGTACGTTGAGATCGAGGTCAGGCCCATCTCCCGGATCAGCCGCGAAAGCTCGTCTTGGTAGGCGGTCACATCCTCATCGCGCATGCCGATCACGTCGCTGAAAACGCGGCCGTCCGAGCAGAGGATGACTCGGGCGCCAGGCGAGTGATACCGCTTCACCCGATCGCAAAGCTGCTGAAGAAACTCGAGGGCGCGGCGCTCGGCCATATCAGGCAGCTGCCCGAGAACCTTGGCCGGATTGGGCGACTTGCCGGGAAACGCCGGCAATACAAAGGTGATCGGCTCGCCCTTCTCGATCGCCGAAGCGACCTTGGAGAGATGCGGGGCCGAGCACCTGGGGCAAGGGGTCGTGGCGCACTCGGCTTGAGGACCTGCTACAACCCGCCGAAACTTCAGTACGTCCGCCATGATCTCCCGGGCTATCGCCAGTGGAGGATCCGACACTTGCACCTGCTCGTATCCGAAAACGGCGAAAGAATCAGGGCATTCCAGCTCGCTTTTCATTGCTCTCACCTCCGCCTCAAGATAGGCCCCCTGAAGGCATTAATAAAATTGGTTTCGCGTGTTCCTGTTATAGTCTTTTTTTATACCGAACCGGATACCGGCAGCTACAGGGCGCGGCACGAGCATTGCTCCACCTGGGTCAAAAGAGGGGCAAGTTATGGCCGAACCATTACGAGTCGTTCGCAAAGAGCCGAGCGTGACTCCGGCGGCAGAAGAAGAACGAATCATAGTCACCGAGCGAGACTATGGCTCCGCGCCGGTGCGGCAAGCTTATAGGACTCTTCAATTCGCTTTCACGGTGGCGCCGATCGTGGCGGGGCTGGACAAGTTTTTTCATGTCCTCGGAAACTGGGATCAGTACCTGGCTCCCCAGATCCCGCAGTCCCTTGGCTTGAGCGGGCACACGTTCATGCAAGGAGTCGGCTTTATCGAGATCATCGCGGGCATCGGCGTCGCGCTGAAACCGAAGATCTTTGCCTACGTCGTCTCGGCGTGGCTGGTGGGCATCATCGTCAACCTTCTGATGAAGGGCGAGTATTACGACGTTGCCCTTCGAGATCTCGGACTCGCGCTGGCAGCCTTTGCGCTGGCGAAGCTGAGCACCGTCTACGATCGCCGGTCGTCCAGGATACGAGTCTAGGCGATCGAACGCCCGCCACTCGACGTCAAACCCTTGGCGCACCTCAAGCGATTACTCTCTCGATTGGCCTATTTTCTGGCATAAACTGACACACAAATCATTTGACCCATCATCCGAAGACTCTTAGCGTTTATAGGATGAAAACTATTCACTTATGGGTATCGGCCGCATCGCTCCTGAGTCTGACTCTCGCCTGTACGGCGCCTCGGTCTTCCGACCGTTCGCCCAGTTCACTTTCCGGCAGCTTCAAGATCGAGGACGCGCGCGTTCTCCCGCACAACACGGACGCTTGGCTCGAGAAACGAATCCGGATCAAGAGCGCCAAGAAGAGCGTCTCGCTCGCGTACTACATCATCGAGGGCGATACGAGCTCGGCCCTGCTCTTCCGCGATCTCATCGCGCAAAAGGCCAAGAATCCCGATCTCGAGGTCAAGATCCTGGTCGACTACTGGCAGAGCCAGCACCAGCTGCCGTTCATCAAGTTCCTGGATAAGGTGCCGGGCTTCGAGGTCAAGCGCTACGGCGCTCCTGACCAGGAGCTGATGGGCGCGCTCGACCAGATCGGGATCGACAAGAACCTCTTCCTGTCGTCGGTCATGATGGGCGACAAAGACGGGCTTCTCACCTCGCTCAAGAACGCCACGGAGCTGAACCTCGTGTCAGCCCTCAAGGAGCAGGTGAAAGATTGGAAAGCGGATCCGAAATCCACTCATACCAACCCGCTCTCGCTGTCGGGACGAATCCTCGCGGCTCAAGTCAAAGCCCCGACCGCAGTCGAGTTCTTTCACGGCATGCGCATGTTCATGCACTGGAGCCATTTCAAGCTGACTCTGGTCGACGGTCGCTGCTTCGTCATGGGTGGCCGCAACCTGAGCGACCAGTATCACCTCAATCGCGGGGATGAGCTGGTCAAGGACCGGCCTTACGTCTTCAACGACGTGGACGTCTCGGGTTGCATCCAAGGCGGCGCCGGCGAGCAGACGGCTTCGTTCTCCGGTCTCTGGAACAGCCCCCGCAACGTTCGCGTCTCCGAACGCCTCTTCGAGAAGACGCCTTCGGTGGCCATGACCCAAGCCGAATTCGACGCGCAGGTGGCCAAGGGCGCGAAGCTCGAAGACCTCCCGCAGAGCTCCGACGTGATCAATATGCCCGACGGCGCGATCAGCGCGGTCGTAGCCGATAACCAGCCGCCCGTTACGGAAGAGAGCTCGAACATCCTTCGCAAGTACGTCGCCAGCATCGACGCGATGAAGGCGGGCGAGGAGCTCACCTTCGTCAACGCGTACTTCTACATCGACGACTCCTGGCCGATCTACATGGACCACGGCAAGCCGGGCGCCGTGAGCCTGTCGTCCCTCTTTTCGGCGATCGAGTCTGCCGCCAAGCGCGGCGTGAAGGTCCGGATCCATACCAATAGCGATAAGAGCACGGATCTGAGCCTGGTCAACATGCAGGCCTTCCGCGGATACCGCAGGTTGGTCGAAGCCGGCGTCGAGCTCTACGAGCTCGGCCCCAATCAGGGCTCGCTCCACATGAAGGCAGCCGTCTTCGGCGATCATGGAATGGCCGTGGGATCATTCAACCTCGATCCTCGCTCTCACCTCTTCGACACCAACAACGCGCTGTTCTTCGGTGCCGAGAGCGCCACGATGGGACCGGCGAGCGAAGCCTACCTGAAGCAGGTGCACGCGCTCAACTGGACCCGCGTCGACGAAGCTCGACTCAAGGCGATCGACGCGATCCTCCAGGAACCTGGCAAGGGCAAGTTCCTCCGAGGCGTCCGGACGATCCGCGAGACTCTCTAGTCCGATTCCGTTCAGTAAAACTCACTCCGCCCGGCGACTGCGATCCAGTCGCCGGGTTTTTTTTGACCCATGAAATCCCCTGCCCCATCGCACGCTGCTTGAACAGGTCATCCCGGACACAGCGTTAAAATCGCGGTCCAATTCCGACCCTCGCACGGCACCAAGGTTGCAGCCTCACCCCTGTATGATGAAGGCTCTTTGGACGATGATCGCCATTCTGTCAGTGCTGAGCATCGCCCGCGATGCGAGGGCGGAGAGAGTTGCGACGCAAGTGGAACCAGGCGCTCACGAGAACCAGGAAGCGAACACGATCTACTTTTTCCTCAAGCAAGTGATCCCGAATTCGGAAACCAAGCGGTATCGCATCCTTGTCCATTATTCGGATGAGACGGAAAAGAGCAGGATCCTTCAAGCCCTTCAAAGCCCTTCAAGCGAATATGAGCTGCTCCTTCCCGATAACCCCAGCGCTGGATGGACTCAATTCGAGAAGAAAGATGCAGAGGGAGTCAGCGCACAGCTGGTCCTGGACTCCAAAGATGTGACGCTCCAAAAGAAGCAAACTGCCCTGCCCCAACCTAATTCGGCGACAAAATGCGGCCTACTGCGAATGTCAGGGCCGACAGTCGACCCCGTCGTTCCTGCCTTCCGAGAAATCAGTCACGTGCTCACCGAGACCAAGTACAGTCCCTTCACGTACACGACCCGCGCCTATGATTGGTACTTCGATAAGCTCAATCCCGAAACCCCATCAGTCATCCGATTGCCTCCGGGATATTCAAGGCCCACGGAGTACTGAGTAATTCGCTCGACTCCCGCTTGCATTCTTAGCCGTGAACATCACCGATACGACGCCGGGCACTTTTCAGCTCTTCTATCATCCCATGAGTGCCGATGGCGAAACGTACGACCCGGTCTCAGCGGGGACTATTCCTTTTTCTCGGTGCCTTCTTCGTGATGCTCAGCCTCTTCTGACCCGCCTTTACCAGAGGACTTCTCGAAGGCTTCGTGCGCCTCATAGCAAGCGGATGAGAAGCCGTCGTTCGCCGCGCCATGCCTCTCATGCTTTTCAAGACACTCGTGAATTGCCTGTTCGGCCTTGCCCTTACATACGCCCGCGACTTGCATTCGCGGAAGCCTGCAAGCGTAAAACCGAGCTGCAAGGCTTGATTGGAACCTAGGAAACCTAGACAGCCTTTGATATTCTTTATGTAATGGGACGCAGCAATCCATCCAAGACACGGTTTCTGGCGGCCATTGGCCTTCTTAATCAATCCGAATTGAAGCGCACGAAGCCCAGAGAAGCACTCCTAGCGGTCTTAGCCCACAAGCACGGCCCTTTCAGTATCGAAGAAATCCAAGCGAACGCCTCAAAGGATGCATCAGTACTTGATCTAGTCACCATCTACAGAAATATGGCTAGTTTCGAAAAAATCGGGATAGTCCGGCGATGTGATTTCGGCGACGGCGTCGCAAGATATGAGCTGCAATTAGATGAAAAACACCATCATCACCACGTCATCTGCACCCGCTGCAGAAAAACCGAAAGCCTAGAGGTTTGTAAACTTCCGAAATTCGAGGGCCTCGTGAGATCTCTCGGCTATACAAACATAACTCACGCTCTCGAATTTTTCGGCATCTGCAAAGTCTGCCGGCAAAAATCCGCCTAAATCAGCTCATTCAGATTCCTCAATAATGCAAATAGCTTGCATCTTACATGCAATCGGTTTGCATTTGTATTTGACATTATGCGTTATATACTCTAAAAGTACCTTCGTTAACCAATAGGAGGTAACAATGAAAACTCATATCGTTTCGCTTGTCCTTGGATTGTCCCTGATCGCGATCTCCGCTCATGCCGAGATCTCCAAATGCACTTCCCAGGACGGATACGTCCTGTATGTTACTTCGGGCTCAAAGGAGCTGCAAAGCAATCAAAACGTCCTGATTGCCAATCCCGCCCTCCGAGCAGCTGACCCGGTGGTTGCCCACTTCCGCGCCGATAAGAACGACATCGAGCTCTCGCCCGACAGGATCACGCTCAAGGTCGATCTTCGCGTCGGCGAGCAGGGCTCGCGCTCGAACAAGACGGTCTTCGAAGCTCGCCTTTCGACGATCCACGACATCCACATCTTCCTCGCGCAAAACGGCGCGCCTATTTCGGTGCGCGCGGATTTCCGGCCCGGCCGCTCACGCGCGGAACCTTATGAAAGCGCGCTTTCGTGCACGCCGTTCAGCAACCAGGACCTTCCGGGCGAAGAACTCCACGAGGCCGTCGTTAAGGACCTCCGTTCAGCCAAGTAATCCACCCAAGTTTCCGGATACGGGAATACTCGTATCCGGAGACGAACTAGGCGTTGCTTTTCGGTTTTCCGCTTGCTTGAGAGCGGACGTGCCCATGCCGGCTATGGTCCTCAGCTGCTTCTTCATCCCGAAGACTTTCCCTGGCTTTAGCAAGAAGATCCGATGCCTTCTCCGCAAAACCTTCGGCCTTGCCGGTCAGTTCATCAAAAATCTTGTCCATTTTCGGCTGGATCTTCGAGACCGCCTTTCTCACAAAAGGATAGACTACAAGACCGATCAAGACTCCAGTCCCGATGTAACCCGCTTTGGTTCCCCAGCTCGGGGTAGCAGGCTTTGCATTATCTCCGCTGTTTTGATTCTGACTCATATTTTGACCTCCTTAAGAACACGTAATGGGCTGGATCCGGCGACTTCCCTTCCCAACCTGAGCGAGTTAAGTACCACCACGATCGTGCTCGCATTGTGAACGATCGCAGCCGAGAACGGCGACAACTTACCTAAACTAGTGATCACCAAGCCGCCGGCATTGATGCCCACCGCTGCGACAAAATTCTGATAGATGGTTTTGAGCGTCTTCTGGGAGATTTGGATGGTTTCGGGCACCAACAACAAATCATTCCTCGCCAGCGTGACGTCTGCCGTCTCGATGGCGATATCACAGTGTCCACCGCCCATGGCCAGGCTGAGATCCGCTTCAGCGAGAGCTTGGGCGTCGTTGATGCCATCACCGACCATAGCCACGCGGCACCCTTCCCGCTTGAGTTGCGCGACGAGATCGAGCTTTCCGGCCGGCATCAGTTCAGCGTGATACTCCTGGATGCCGAGCTGGCGTGCGATATGCTTGACGGAGGCCGGCTGATCGCCCGACGCTAGGATCACGCGCCTGATGCCAAGCGCTCTCAGGCGATCCAGCATCTCGTGTGCCTCGGGACGGAGAGTATCCTGAACGACGAAAATCCCGTGAAGCACCCGGTCCACCGAAAAGTAAAGCAGGCTCTCGCCCGCTTGAGTCCCGTCAAACGCCTGCTCCTCAAGCTCGGAGGGGATCGAGATGCCTGAAGACTCGAGGAAACGGCGGCTTCCGATTTGGATGTCTTTCTTATCTAGGCGGGCGACGACGCCCAAGCCCGGATGCACTTTGTGCGACTGAACGGGACTCAGCTTGAGCTTCCGCTGTCTCGCGGTCTTGACCAGGGCCAGGCCTAACGGATGGGTCGCGTGCTGCTCGGCGGAGGCTGCCAACGATAGGCAAACCTCCTCGCCAAGGCTCTCCCCGTCTCGGCTCAGGGCCAACCGAGTAAACCGAGGCTCTCCGACCGTCAATGTGCCCGTCTTGTCGAAGATGATCGTATCGATCCGCGCGGCCATCTCGACATGAGTACCGCCCTTGATCAGAATACCTTTTCGCGCGGCTTGTCCGATACCAGCCGAGACGGCGGTCGGAGTCGCCAGCCCGGCCGCGCAAGGACAGGCGATGACCAGCATGGTAATTGCCCTTCTCAGATCGCCGGTCAGGAGCAGCGTGACGCCGGCCACGCCAATCGAAATCGGTACGAACTGGGATGCGAAACGGTTCCCGATCTTCTCGATGGGGGCCTTGCGATCGCGGACATTCTCGATCGCGTCGATCATGCGGGCAACAACCGTGTCGTGCACGAGGCTTGTCACCCGGACATCGATCTCACCCTGCTCGACCAAAGATCCAGCATAGACGGTTTCTCCTTCAGCCTTCTCCCGTGGAATTGACTCGCCCGTGATGAAGGACTCCTTGACGAGCGCGCGGCCGGCCACGATCTTTCCGTCCAAAGGAAGCTTCTCGCCAAGAAAGACCCGGATCACATGGCCTTTCTGGATTTGATCGACAGGAGTCTTCTTGATCGCCGAGTCAGGCTTCAGAAGCCAAGCCTCTTTCGGGGCCACGTCCATCAACTCCTTGATGGCGGTCCGTGAGCGCTTCAGCGTGACGGCTTCAAGAACACGCCCCAGATTGATGAGCCACACTACGCTCAACCCGGTGAGGCTCTCCCCCATCAGGATCGTCGAGAGAACGGCTATGCTGATCAAGGTGTCGTCGGTGGCCTTGCGATGCTTTTGAACTGAGTTCACGCCGGCCCGAAAGATCGAGTAACCCGACAAGATCGTCACGAGAGAAGCGACGTCCAGGAGAGGGTTCCCAGCGAACGCAGCCGGCTTCCCTTTGACTTTCCGATAAACGAAATAGCCAAGCAGCGCGCCAGTCGCGGCGAGCTTCAACAGTTCCTTCCGGATACCGGCATCCGTGGAGGTCGCCGAATGGTCATGATCGCAGTCTTCCTCGTCCGAATGCTCGTGCCCCTCGTACTCGTGTCCGTGATCATGGTGGTGGTGCTCGAGATCGCATTCGCCGTGGGTCCGGGCGTATTCCTTGACTCCTTTGAAGACCGCCGCCACAACCTCGACTTCCATCACTCGCTCGGGGTCGAAGGTCGCCAAAACGTTCCGCGTCCTGATGCTGAAGGAGTCCAACCTCGCGCTTTCCAGCTTTTGGATCTCACGGCGCAAACTGTCAGCCAGAAGCTCGTCGGTCTCGAACCCGAGGTGAAGCCGCAGCCTCCCACGCGAGCTGGAACGCACAGTTACCGAGTCCAGCAGCCGCTCCATCCATTCATCTCCGGGAACGCCGCTTTTGTCGTGATGCGCTTTGAGAGAGGCTCGGGGCGGCGCCATTTCAGAAGCTCCTCATCATGAACTGGGTAATGACAAGACCGAGAAACAGCCATGCCCAGTCACGCCGGCTTCCACGGAGATGATGAAGGCTCGGAATCAGAAAGTCGAAGATCAGGCATCCAAGCAGGGTTCCCGCCGCCAGGCTCGTCGCAATGAGCGCGATCGAAGGCGTGAGAACGGACCTGAATGTGTAGGTTAGCGCTACGCCCATTGGAAGCGAAAGCGCGTACACCGCGATCTCGAAGACCGCGTTTCGTCGGCTGGCCTGCCGGTTGAGAAGAATGGAAGACACGGTTAGGGCTTCGTATGCTTTATGAGCGAGAAGGGCCCAGAAGACCGTCCGGTTGATCTCTTTCGCGATGCCCGCGGAGGCCACGAGCAACATGCCGCTGGCCAAGCAATGACCGATCATTGAAGCCAGGAAAAAAACTGATCCTTGGTCGCCGTGGCCGGCGCCGGGGTGCGGGGTTTCCCCACCTTCGTGCCGATGATGTTTGAGATGAGTCAGATGAAGTAGGGAATAGAACCCCCACACAAGCCCCACCCACCACAAACTGCTTGAACCGCCCATCTCCACCAGGTCCGGCAGCAGATCAAAAACAAGAATGCCGGAAAGAGCCCCCGTTCCGATCAGGAAGAAGAGCTTCGAGTTCTTTCGAACAGTCGTTGAAAAGAACGGCAACCCGCAGAGCAGAAGCATGCACGCGGAGATCCAAAGGGTTTCGACTAAAAGAGTCATATATTATCCGTAGCCCACTTGTCGGCACACAGCGGCTAAACCTAAACGCAAATTACTCGCACTGTAACATCTCAATTGCAAAACAATCGCAATAAAAACGAAAAAACTTTGCCAAATCAGCGGCTTGCCGCTGTACGCGGATTTCAAATCGCTTTATGCTTCAATCGATTCAGCATGAGTAAAAACCATCCCACCAAAAAATCACGCCTCGCACATGGCCGAAGCATGGCAGATGTCCTAGCTGACCTAAAGAAGAGCGGACTGAAGCTGACCGAACCAAGAAAAGGGATTCTGCAAGCGCTCGTGGAGAATCACGGCCCTTTTACAGCAGAAGAGATTCATAAGATCATCCCTAGGCGCCTGGCCGATCTCGCAACAGTTTATCGCTGCCTGACTAGCCTGGAAGAAACAGGCATCCTGAGGCGCTGTGATTTCGGCGACGGTGCCGCCCGCTATGAACTCGCCGGTGACGGCGAATCTCACCACCATCACCTGATCTGCACCGAGTGCAAGCGTATCGAGATCGTGGATGACGACGAAATCGAGGAAATCGACCGATTCGCCCAAAAACGTGGATACTCCGACGTCTCGCATACGCTTGAGTTTTTCGGCACCTGTCCTCACTGCAAGTAATGAATGGGGATAACTGTGTCCCTCGCGTCCCTCCCCTAATGCGAACGATTCGCAATTAACTGACTTTTCTGATACAGTAAATTTGCATGGATCACATCTCTGTGTTTCGTAGCCCTGCTGCGCTTACTATCGCCTTGTCGCTGTTGCTTGCCAGTTGCGGACCGACTGATTCGCGCCCTTCGAGCTCGGCAGGCGTGGAGGTCACCTATCAAAGCCAAGTAGTTAACGGCGTCGCCGGATGGACTGCCTCGCAATCCAATCTAAAACCCGGAACCCAAGTAAACGCCCAGCTGATCAATACCCTGCCAGACGCACACTACTTTCAAGTCTCAGGCATAACTGACCCAGTAATTGTCGGACCAGGCGAGACGAAGGAAACGACATTTATCGTTCCACAAGCGTCCGGATCACTCGCAGTCTACTGCCCTTTTCACGACCCCACTCGGAGCGGACCAGGGCATATCCATATTATTGATCCATAGCTCTTGATTTACTCTACGGAGGGCAGGTCCCTTAAGGAGGGACAAGCACCTGCCCTCCGAATTGGCTACAACTCCTTGGTCAGACGGATGAAGAACTCACGCCCAGCGGCGTAGTGCGAGCCATTGAATCCGTTGGCGATCGTGATCGGATAGACATTGTCAAAGATGTTCAGGATATCGCCGGACACTCTCCACCGGCTCAACCAATCACTCGCCGCGTTTCCGAAGTTATAACCCGCTGATAAGTCAAAACTCACGTGGCCGGGAAGATGATCCGAGTTGTTGTCGCCCGTCCGCAGCCCGCTGCCAAAGAGCCCCTGGACAGTGCCGTAGTAGCGATCGGTCGCATAGGTCAGCCCGGCGTTGGCCGTGTGGACCTGAACGTGATCCAGATAGATGTAGGTATCCTGCGGTGGTGGCTCGTCGACCGCGAAGCTCCCACCGTTGATGTTCTTACCTTTGGCGATCTCATAAGAGTAGTTCAGATAGTCGGACCAATTGCGGTCGATCTTGCCACGCAAGGAGTACTCGATCCCGTAAGCGTAGCCCTCGGCGTAGTTATAAGGCGCCGCGATCGACGTGCTCAGCAGCTGGGAGTCATCCAACATGTTCGTCGCCTTCTTGTAGTAGACATTGAGCGAGGTCACATGGGACTGGCCGATCTGCTGATCGACGCCAAACTCGTAGTAATGATCCTTCTCCGCCTTGATGTCGTAGAAACTCGGAGTCGTCGCCCCGTTGGCCTGGTCAAAGGCAGTCCGGAGGTTCTCAAGCGGTGCGGGCTGGAAGAGACGCCCGTAGTAGACATGGAGCTTGGTCGTATCTGTCGCCAGATAATTCAGACCAATGCGCGGTTGCCATAGCGAATCACTCGAATGATCCTCGGGAAAGTGGAATTGTGTCGCCGAGAAGCGCAAACCCGCATTCAAGGTCAAGGATTTGAGGATCTGAAAATCGTCCTGGGCGTAAACCGCCTCAAGATAACCCTTGTCGTCGCTGCCTCCGTTGAACGAGTTGAATGTCGGTGTCAAATCCGTCGGCGATGCTGGCCCCCAACTCGCCACGTTGTAGCTGTCGTTGGACTGGGTCGCCTGAAGTTGAAAACCCGCCTTGATCAAATTGCGGTCGTTCGGCCGGAGCAAGTAATCGGCCTTGAGTCCCTCGTTGTTGACGTGCTGGTTGAGCGCGAAGGAAGTCGCGGTATTGCCGGGGTTGTAATACGCGGCATTGGCCGCAGCACCATCCGCGGGCGCGAGATCGTTGGCCGGGTCGTTATCGACGCGGACCGACGAATACTTCCAATAGGGAGCGACCTGGAGAAACGATTTATCGGAGATTTTATGTTTCCAGACCAGCTGCGCGTACGCATCGCGGTTGTACTGGATGTCGTCCGTGCCAGGAAGCCGGTAGCCGAACCCGTTGTTGCCCCAAGGATCTTTGAAATCCGACTGAGTATCGAAATAGGGATCGTGCGGATCGAACGAAGACGGGAAGTTCGGGATCTCGTACTTATTATAAGAGTGGAAAAGGATGAGCGAGAGCTTGTCATCGTCGCTGATCAGCCAATCCAGTTTTCCGAACTGATTGTTGCCGTTATTGAAGTCATGGATCGCGTCGGTGCCGCCCTGAGTGGTGTCAGTCGTGCTCTTGGGCTGCGGCGTATCCAATCCACGATCGGTTTGATGGTAATTGGCCGATAAGAAGTAGTGAAGGTCGCCCTTCTCATTGGATCCGCCGATGAGCGCCTGCGGTGAGAAGGTATTATAGGTTCCGTAATTGAGCTCAACCGAGCCCTCGGGCTTCTCGGGTCCCGATTTGGTCACGATGTTCATGACCGCTGCCGTGCGCTCGCCGAACTCTGCGGGTATGCCGCCGGTGATCAACTCATAATGGTCGATATTGCGGGGACTGAATGCCTCGGCAAAGGTGCCTGAGGCCGAATCCGGCAACTGGATGCCATCGATCTGGTACTGAATATTGGCATGGTTGCCCCGAATGAAGACCTGGTTGAACGGCCCTTGCACTACACCGGGCGAGGTCGTCTCGAGGAGCTTTGGCAGACTGATCTGATTGCCTTGGGGCAACTTCTCGATCTGCTCCTTGGTGACATTGGTCGAGCTGGTCGATGAAGAGTTTTGAACCAGATGCCGCTTGGCCGAGACCTCGAGCACCATCTCCTTTGCGCTACTCAGTTTTTCCAAGTGGACTTCCAACTGAGAATTTCCGCCCGAGGCGACGTGTACCGTCGAATGATAAGTCGAGTACTCGGGAGTCTCAACCGATAGCTCGTAGTCTCCGAAAGTTACCGGAAAGAGCTGAAAGTCACCCGTAACAGTGGTGACGCCCTGCTTCAGCGCTTGTCCATCCACGCTCTTGATTTTGACCACGGCCCGCGGAATCGCGACCCCTTGAGGGTCGTACACGGTACCCGAGATGCTGCCTTCCGTTCCGGCCTGGGAGACCGCTGCCCATCCTGCGAAAATCCCGATCATCAACCAGCGAGTCGTATTTCCCATGGATCTTCCGAAGCCTCCTGAAGCGCCTTTGTTGCAAATTATTCGCATTTAAGAAACCAATATAGCTACGAACTTATTAAATGCAAGTATTTCGCATTTACGATAGAGTCGCAAACCTATGCACGAACTGCTGAATGGCTTCGAATTTCTCCTGCGCGGCGGGTTCATGATGTACCCGCTCCTGCTTTCCGCCCTGATCGCCCTGACCGTCATCCTTGAGAGGCTGTATACCTTTCATCGACGGGTAACGACGCCTCGATCCGCCGTACTCTCAGTCTTCAAGCAGATTCGGGCTGCGAACCTGACCGGGGCATTGCAAGAGTGCGAGCGCTACGGAACGCCCGTCGCCGACGTACTCTTGGCGGGCATCGATTACTTTGGCGCTCCCGTCCAAGAGATGGAATTGGCGATGAAAAACCGCGCTGAAGAGTGGATTCCAAAACTCGAACGCCGGATCGAAGTCATCGACACGGTAATTACCGCTGCGCCCCTTATGGGACTGCTAGGAACGATTACTGGAATGATGGCCTCGTTCAAGGTGCTTTCGGAAAAAGGAGTGAATGAGCCGGGTGCCATCACGGGCGGCGTCGCTGAGGCGCTCATCGCCACCGCCACAGGCCTGGTGATCGCCTTGCTATGCCTAATCGCCTTCAACTACCTCAATGCGCGAGTTAAGAATTTCATCTACGAGATCGAGTCCGTCGCATCGCGCTTGGTCGAAGTTCGGATGGCCGCTGACCGAGGCGTGCCGAGGTAACGATGCAGATCCGACGGCGACCGATCAAGAGAGCACGCATCGAGATCATTCCGATGATCGACGTGATTTTTTTCCTGCTCGTGTTCTTCATGGTTTCTTCGCTCGCGATGACTAAAATCAACAGCCTCCCAGTCGCACTGCCAAAGACCGCCGCCGAACCCCAGGCGGTCAAGCAAGATATTATCCTCACCGTTCGCAGGGATGGATCGATCTATGTGAACAAAACCGCCGCGACGCTCGAGAGCGTGGGCACGCAACTCGCCTACGAAATGCGCGATAAACCTCAGGAGACAGTGGTCGTCAACGCCGACGAGGGCTCCAACTACGGCCTGGTCGTGAAGGTCATGGACCGCGCTCGCCAAATCGGGGTCCGAAAGTTCGCCCTCGCAACAGAGTCGGACTCCAGGAAATGAGCGACTCCGTCTGGCCGTTCGTCCCCGCCGCGCTGGCCATCGAGCTCGCGTTCCTTGTCGCAGCCAGCCAGATGGGGTCTCTGGGAAATCGCCATCCGCCTGCCGTCCAAGATTCGGCTCCCTTCCTCGAAGCCGAGATTTTCCGACCCAAGGATGCTCACCTCACGGAAACGAAGGCCAGCGTCTCACCACCACGAAAACGCGAAACTGTTCTCAGCAAGCGACCCGGCATAGGACGAAATGCGAAGCCTGGCGAGGAAAAGGAAGAAAACCAAACTCAAGCAGGACCGGCGCTCGCGCCAAGCCATGGTCCGGTAGCGATCTATTCTCCTTCCCCAATTATCCCGCCTTACCTTCGAAATCAGGAGCTGCATTCAAGTGCCGTAATTGAGTTTAATATCGCCGCATCGGGGGAGCTAGCCGCCCGGCTCGTCGCTTCAAGCGGAAACGAGGAACTCGACGCCATCGCGATCCGGACGGCGAAGACGTGGCGCTTTCACCCCGCCGAGAGAGACCACGTGCCCATCGAATCAAAGATACGCTTAAGGATTGTCTTCGAAATTCAGTAATTGCGAATAAATCGCATTGAATTTATCTAGTTCCAATTGCATAATGTTCGTCTCTCAACCAAGGAGCCACAGGTGGGATACCACTGCTGCGGTCAAGCGCTTACTCGACAGGAAAATCGGATTCTCACGCTCAGCCAAAAGCGAGTCCTGATCGGATTCATGCTGCTGAATGCCGTGATGCTCGCAACTGAGCTTCTAGGGGCCTACCGCTCGCGTTCGGCCGGGATTCTGGGCGACAGCATTCATATTCTCAGCCATTTCGTCATGGCCGCGATCAGTTTATATGCCGTCTCCAGAAGCTTTGCTTGGCGCAACCGCGCCGCCTACTGGAAAGGCCTGATCATGATCGCATTGGGCTGCGGAAGCCTGATTCAAACTGCGATCGGTCACTTTCAGGAAAGTATTCCGGAAGTCGAAACCATGGGCGCAACCAGCCTGATAGTCTTGGTATGCAATCTTGCATGCCTCGCAATCCTTTGGCCAAGAAAGAGCGACGACTTGAATATGAAGTCGGCTTGGCTTTGTACGCTGACCGATCTACTCACTGACCTGGGACTTTTGACCGCCTCGCTGCTCGTGTGGAAAACCGGCTCCCGGCTACCGGATACTTTGCTTGGGGTAGCATGCTCAGGATATGCCATCTGGCTTTCAGCTTCCCTCACCCGCCACGCGCAATTGGCCTCTCGAGGCATCATCATTGATCGCTTGACTCAATTCACGCAAGTCACTCATCCAATCCGCGTGCGTCACTCCTTGAGGAATAACTTTTGAGGAAGAGCCGAACAAAAAGGGCTCTTTGGCGTCACTATCCGGACGAAGAATTCAATACAGATCGATTTGTAGGCGCTACGGTTCGATTCCAAGAAAAATATGACTTCGATTTGATCAAGGTCACTCCACGATCCTCCTTTTGCCTGAGGGACTATGGCTCAAGGGACGAATTCGACGGGAACGCTCTGGGCGTACCGACCTATCTCGATTGCATCGTGACTGATCCTCAAGCTTGGACGAACTTAGCGCCCTTGGACCCTTATCAGGGTTGTCTTGGCCAACAGCTGGAATGCCTAAAGAGCATCCGAGGGGGCTTGGGCAAAAAGACACCGATCGTGCAAACAATTTTTAGCCCAATCACGCAGGCCAAGTTTCTTTGCCAACCGCCACTTCTCAAGGCGCAGTGGAAGAACCACCGATCGGAACTCCTCCGGGGCTTATCCACTCTTCATGAGTCGACGATGCGATTTGCAGAAGCGATCGCCCCCTTCGTGGACGGGATCTACTACGTGATCACAGAGGCCGGTGAGCCGGAGCTCCGTGATCTCGTTTACTCAGACCTGATGAGGGCGCGCGACGCCGAAATTCTCAATTCAAACTCCTGGAGCGAGTCCATCCTGCATCTGCACACGGCGGTTTTAGATTTCGACCACTTTTGCGAATATCCCGTGAAAACACTTCATTGGGACGAGACGAAGTTGGGGATCTCGATGCGGGATGGACAAAGGCGCTTCCCGGGCATCGTGAGCGGTGGAATCTCCTGGTCGATTGACGGATGGAACTCGCCCGGCGAGATTGAGAAGGCAACTAGGGCCGCATGCAAGGAAATCGACACTAACCGGTTTTTGATGTCTTCCGGGTGCGTGATTCCATATCGAACGCCCGAAGAGCAGATCTTAACATTTCGAAATACGGATTGCTGAGGCTGGAGTCAGCCAGAGGACACGAAATTGCAACGAATCATTCCATCTACGCTTCGGGCCGTCGTCATTCTGCTCTTCTCGTTTTACTCGGCCTCTGCGATTGCTCACATCACCTTGGAACCAAGGAACCCGCCAGCCGGTGCTTATACCAAGCTCACTCTGCGGGTGCCGCATGGATGCGACGGCTCCGCGACCGTCAAGATCACGGTTCAACTCCCCGAAGGCGCGATGCTTGTGAAACCGCAAGTTCACCCCGGTTGGAAAATTCAGATCAAGAAAGTAAAACTTACGAAGCCCGTACAGCTCTTTGGAAAGGACTTCTCCGAGAGAGTCTCCGAAATCAGCTGGGCAGGCGGGATGCTTCCAGACGAGAACATGGACGAATTTGCATTCCTCGTGAAATTGCCAGGCTCTTCCGGAGAGCAAGCCGTGTTTCCAGTTATACAAGAATGCAAAAAGGGCACGAATCGCTGGACTGAGACGCCTCCGGCGGAGCACAGTCACGATGAAGGCAAGTTTCCGGCACCTAGTTTGATTTTAGGGCCTGAGGCGACAAATGAGACTTCTCACGTGAAGAAGTAGCTAGTCTTTTTTCTTAAAGGGCGCGCTGCTCGGACTCAGGCCCGCCCTCTTGACGGCTTTAGTCGATTTCTGAGGTCGAAACATGTCTAACGGCAATCAACTGAAACCGATCCGGGAGTACAAGGATTACCGCGTCTACCTGCGTGACTTTTATCACAGCAAGAAGGCGGCCAATCCCAGCTACTCCTACCTGCTATTTGCCCGGAAGGCACAATTGCGATCACCCAATTACCTCAAACTCGTGATCGATGGCCTAAGGCGCATCACTGAGGATAAGATCGACCACTTCATCCGTGGAGCTGGCCTTACCGGCGCGGATGCCGCCTATTTCAGGGACCTCGTGGAACGAGATCGCGTAGACATCGAGAAGCGGAGATTCTCCAACAAGATGTGCCTCAAATCTTGAGGCAAGAACCATGACACGTCCGTGGTCCGGCTCGTGCGCGGCATCCACGAGTCTTATCCCGACCGGGCGCGCGCCATCGTGCGCTCGCGCGTCTATACCAACACCCAGCTTGGCGCGAGCTGCCGCGGAATCGTCAAGGTCTCGGCCAAGCGTGTTTCTCGGCTTCCGGTTCTCGACGGCGCTCCCCAGTGGGCCGGTGAGATCGAGCGGGTTAGAGGACTCGGGCAGCGAGGAGCTAACGGCAGTCTGTCAAGTCTATCAGTATTAGATAGAGTTGGTTGAACCCTGCCGAGAATACTCGATGATAATTACTCGAAAAGAAGTGATTCCGAAGAAGGGCCATCTCCCTGCCTCCGGTACGAGGGCGTCTGCTTGCTACGGCATGTCAGTTGCGGAACCTCTGCTTGAGAGAGAGGGGGGAAATACTATGGTTCATCCCAACCCGTGGATCGTGGGATTGGCGTTGGTTTTGGGCACGCCCGTGTGGGCAGAAGGCAATCCACCGGGCAGACCACTGCTTATGCCCGAAACAGCAGTCGAACTGCCTGACAGCCCATTGCGCAAAAGAGAGGACGTTCACGCGACGAAGGACCGAAGCGATCACGACGACTCGAGTACTTATTCTGCTTCGGCCTCGACTGCGGCCGCGCCTACGGTGACGTCGAACCCGGCGACTCCTAC
>FTBH01000143.1_pt1 | contig 37811 bp, 35 predicted proteins | sample 1639321 | NCBI WGS metagenome assembly FTBH01 (sample SAMEA3914864, study PRJEB12502) | metagenome | biome: forest; material: soil | place: USA | collected 2012-03-12 | depth 0.3 m
CTGCACGACCGCTCCGCACACGCGCGCGCTTGCTTCTAATTTCGGATCGCGCGGGACGAAACGTCTCTCCCCCGAAGCCCTCGTCTTCGCGTCCTTTTTCCTCGCCCCCAATATGCAGCATCGCTATCGCCTTGTCCCCTCCCTGGAGTTCCCGGGCGCCTACCGGGTCGCCGAATACGACGGCCCGCTAGGCTGGGAGGAAGAGCTGTCTTATGAAGAGATCCTCGCGGCCGATCAAGCCGTGCTTCAACGCATGGTCAAGCAAAAGCGCATCTCCCAGGAAACTGCCGACTACTACGCCCAGGAGGGCGCCGACACGCCGTTCTGGCAAACATCTCAGTTCTTCCGCGCCTACACCACCGATGGCGAGCTGGTCAGTTCGATCAAGCTCGTCAAAGGATGGGATATGGGCGACGCCGTCGAGCTCCCCTTTCAGAAGAACAAGGACATCGGCGACGAGATCCGCAAGATGTTTGAGGCTCGCCCTCGCAAGAAATACGCATTCGAGTTTTCGCGAGGAATGAACGACCCATCCGTATCGAAAGACGTCCTCCGCGCCGAGTTCTGCCTGGCCGTCCTCGAGGCGGCAAGCGAACTGCCTCCCGGCGTCTCGCTGGACGACGTCGATGTTTACGGCCACGCGATCGACAAGACGGTCGTGGAAAAGGTCTGGACCTCGGGCCCCGAGAAAGAATCCGGCTATCCTTTTCGTGAGGTCGAAGGACTCAATCTTCCCGGCGAGCACAAGCTCCTCAGGACGACGCTGCGCGAGTTCATCGACGGTCTCCGGCCACACGAGACGCTCGCCGACTTCGCCGCTCTCCGGCGAGCCTTTGATATCGAAAGCCCTTCAAAAGTCGTGGAGCTGACTGAGCAGCTCTATCAGTGGGATGGCTGGTCCTGGCAGGACTGGCGGCTCGCCGACGAAACAGGGACCATGGGCGGCAAAATCGAGATCCATGGGGAGCTCTTCGATCACTCCCCCATGGGCCAGCTCCAGCTCAAAAGACTCGCCCGCAAAAACGGCGCCTCCTACAAAGGCATGCTCAAGATCCTGGGCATCCGCAAAGACGAGCCTCTTCTCATCCGCCTATACAAGCCCCTGAACGAAGTTTCGGTCGAGAACCATCGCCAAACCGTCCGAAACTACGTGGCGCGCCTCCGAGAACGGGCCAAGAAGGAAGGATACCTGGATGAGTTCGAGCGAGCCTTCAGGAAAACGCGCGTCGTTCTCTATGAGACAAGTCCCGATGCGTTTCGCCGGAAGGCATTTCGATCGAGGGAGTTCCGCCTCGGGGACTTCGTCGGAACGGGCCGGGTTGGACTCGGTCGAGTCACCCGAATGATTCCGGCGCAGCATCGCCGCGAGACCAGGTACCCGTCAGGCGCCCTCCTCCTCCGGCACAGCCCGAAGATTCGGTAGCTGACGCTCAGTCGCGGCCGACTTTCTTCAGAGCATCGCCCAGCCTCTGCGTCGGGTACTTCCACAAGGGCTCGGACGAGCTTGCGCTGATCCTCCACCGGGCTCGCGGCGAAGAACCGCTCAGCGCGGTGCCGGCCAGCGCCTACGTCCAGCCGTAAACCTCGCTATGCGAACTCAAGCAGACCCATCCGCGAAAGTCTGTAAGTCCCGCCCAAGAGCAGCGGATACTTGCGATCACCGTGACCGGCCGGAAACCCGTCCGCGAGCGGAAAGCCGTAGTGCTCGGCGAGGCGGCCGAAGATCAGCGGCAACTCGCTCCGGTGGTTGAGAAGCGGGCGCAGGGCTTTGAGATCCGTGGGCTTGGGATCCAGGGTCGGCTTTTTCAAGACGCGCACGACTTTGTCCTCGCAGCCCGAAAAGTCGCCGAGCACGAGCGCTTTCACCCCTCGCAGCGCGCCGGACTGGAGCAGCTGCTCGACCATGCGATCGACGCGATAGAGGCCTTCGTCGATTTCTTCCAAGAAGAGGATCTTGCCCTTGAGGTCAGGAAACGAGGGAGTCCCCAGCAGCGAAACGAGCACGCAGAGATTGCCGCCCACGAGCTCGCCGCGCACGTCCTGCCCCGGCTTTCGCGAGATCCAGCGCAGCTTGCGGGACGAGCCAGCGGTATCCCCGCGCACGAAGCGAAAGGTCGCCTGGCGGTCCTCGTCAGACACGCGCAGGAACTCGCGCGTCCCCGGCATAGCCGCGTGGATCGCCCTCCAGCCCCAGCGCTCGCGCGCGAAGGTATTGACCGCGAGCGCGTCGGAGTACCCGAGCAGCAGCTTGCGCGGTGGTTTGCCCTTCGCGCGAGTCAAACGATCCAGCAGAGGCAGCAGGCGAGCCGCGCCGTACCCCCCGCGCGCGCACCAGAGCGCGTCAATCGAAGGATCGCGGGCGAAGTCAAAAAAGGCGCGAGCGCGCTCTTCATCGGAGCCGGCGAAGAACCGGTGCCGCTTGCGGCATTGAGGATGTACGACGACCTCGAATCCCGCGTCTCGAAGAATCTCCGTACCCAGTTTCAGCTCGATTTGCCCAACTACCGCCGAAGGCGCGATGATGCCGAGGCGGAGCTTCTTCTTCATATCTGGATGGCGATCTCCGAAAGCGTCATCACGCAGCCGAGAAGGATCGACCAGAGAAACGTCACGAAGAGCAGCACGACGCCCAGCACGCTGGTCACCTGGCGAGCCGCCTCCGTCTTGGAGCGAAAAATCGGCCCTGGCTGGGTGAGCAGCAGGACCGTCGCAAGCATCAGCATCGCATCGACGCCGAATCCCACCATCAGCTGCGGGCTCATGCCTGGCCTCCCGAGCGGTCCGGCCCCGCGGCGACCGACTCAGCCAGCTGTTTGAGTCCGTCTTTGGTCTTGGCCGAGACCCAGATCGCGTCCGCCGGATCGATCCCGATCGACTTGAGTGCGGCCGCGGCTTCCTTCTTCCGTTTCGCGCGCTCGGCTTGGTTCTTGAGCGCGTCCGACTTGGTGAATACGCACTGGACCGGAACGCCTTGATCGCCGAGAAACTTGATCGCCTCGATGTCCAGATCCGAGGGGCCGTGACGCGAATCCAGGAGCACGAGCGCCTTCTCGAGCTTGGTATCGACGTCGACGTACGCGTTGATGAAGCGGCCCCAGCGCTCGCGCTCGGACATCGCCGTCTTGGCGTAACCGTACCCCGGGAGATCGGCGACGATTTTTCCCACGTCTTCCCAAAGGTAGAAATGAATGCAGCGGGTCTTTCCGGGCTGATTCGAAACCTGCGCGAGCTTGGTGCCCAGAAGCGCGTTGATCAGCGAGCTCTTGCCGACGTTCGAGCGCCCCACCATGGCAAACCGAGGCTGCGAGTGACCTTTGAGATGGTCGCCCGTAAACAGATCATCGATCTGGGACGCATCTCCCAGCGTTACTACGAATTTACCAGCCACGAGTCTCTCTTTCTGCCGCGCGCCTCGCAGGTCCGGAAAAGCTGCTTCCGGTTCACGGGCGAACTCCTCTAAGCATAACGAAGAGCCAATTTCTTAGCAATCTCAAGGAGGTCTCAACGCGCACGGCCCTTGCTCATGGGCCAGGCAGAACATGCGAAAGAAGGTATAAAATGTGGCAATTGCAGATTCAAGATCCCTCAGGTGAGACTCGTAGGGCGGGCATTCAAGGCTCTTCGACGCTCGGGCGCGGTGAAGAGGCGACGGTTCTCTTGCGAGACGCGACGGCACCGAAGGAAGCGGCCGTGATCTGGGCCAAAGAGACTGCTTCAGGGGCATCTCCTGCCGGGTCGCCCTTCTGGATCCGCGTGCCCGATGGCGCACCGGCCGCGCTGCTCGGAGACCTGGCAGTGCGCGAGGCCCATCTTCCCGTGGGGCTTCCGGTCCGGATCGGCGAGTCCCGCATCCAACTCCTGGCGCCCGAAGGCGCCAACGGATTGCCGGAGCAGCCCCATGGCGTTCGCCCGTGGCTCACCGGCTCAGATGAAGGCCGCAAGGTGCTCTGGATGACCAAAAAAGCCGCCGCCACCCCTCTTTCGATCTACCTCGCCGGCGAAACCGGGACCGGAAAAGAAGTCCTGGCTCATCTCATCCACTCCTGGAGCGAGCGGGCCACCGGCCCCTTCGTCCCGCTTCATTGCGGCGCGCTCCCCCTCTCGCTCGCCGAAAGCGAGCTCTTCGGGCACGTCAAAGGCGCCTTCACCGGAGCTTCCAGCCATCGCGCGGGCGCGCTCATGCAAGCGCATAACGGGACGCTCTTTCTCGATGAAGTCGGCGATCTGCCGCTCGATATCCAGGTCAAGCTGCTTCGCTTTCTGGAGAACGGCGAGATTCGGCCCGTCGGCGCCGACCGCCCTTCGCGCGCGGACGTGCGCCTGCTCTGCGCGACCCACCACCCCCTTCTAAAACTCGTCGAAGAAGGAAAGTTTCGCCGCGATCTCTACTACCGCCTCGCCTCGGTCACGATCGAGATCCCGGCGCTTCGGCAGCGCCCCGAGGACATCGAGCTGCTCTCGCGCCGCTTTTCGCAGGATCTCGGTCGCACGCTCTCGCCTCCCGCGATCCTGCGGCTCCAGGCCCACGGCTGGCCCGGCAACGTGCGCGAGCTCCGTCACGCGATCGAGCGCGCGAGCGGGCTAGCGGGCCCGTTCACGCCGATTCTGACCGAAGAGGCTTTCGAGTTCCTGCTGACCCCGACTCACGTCCTGCAAAGTCCGCAGCTCGAGCTCGGAGTCGCGGTGCTTAAGCTCAACGAGATGGAGCGCGTGATGATCCTCAAGGCGCTCAGGCTCGCACGCGGCAATCGGGCCACGGCGGCGCGGATCCTGGGCGTCGCCCGGAGCACGCTCTTCGAGATGCTCAAGCGGCATCGGATTCCCGGCCCTCGCTCGGGAGGAAACCTGATCGCGGACGACGTCCCTTTCGTTACCCCTATTGCTGGATAAAGAGCCGCGAGAAGTAGAGCTCCTGCACCTGGCCGCGCGGATGCTTTTCTTCTCCCTCGTCCAGAAACCGATTGAGACGTTCGATCAGCTGTTTCTTGATCACGCGCTTGCCATCGCCCGACATGAGTTGATCGCGCTCGATGGCGGCGAGCTGCGTGATCACTTCGTTCCGGACGCGAACCTGATTGGACTCGAGGTATTGCTTGCAAGCGACGACGTCGCAGACCAGCCCGATGCCGACTTCCGCTTGCAGATCCCGCGAGTTTTTAAGCGCGACCGTGAATCTCCCCAGATCCACCGTCGTGGCGCCGTTCTTGGCCGCATCCTGCTGATTGTGAATCGCTTCTTCCTGCTGCTGCTTGAGCATGGCGCTCTCGCGCCGGCTCTGTCGCCAGGTCTCCGTGATGGAGGTCAGGCGTTTGACCACCATCGCTGAGGCGAGGAGCACGCCGAGCACGCTGAAAATAAAAAGCCACCCCATCCGACGCGTTTCGGGATCGGGCGAGACGATCGCGCGGAAAAGATTGCCGAGCTGATCGAAAGGAAGCCGGGACTTCTTTGCCGGCGCGTCTACTGGTGCGGATTCGGTTTTTGCGGGCGCTTGAGACATCCGTAACAGGATACCTCAGGTTTGGGGCTCGATGCGCCGATTGTGTTCATAGAAAAGGCATGGAGGCCTGATGAAGACGCTATTCTTAATTCTGACTTTTTCGCTCTTTTTCGCCAGCTGCGCGCTTTTCAAGCCCGGGCGCGAACCCGATAGCCCCTACGACCAGGCGATCAATGAAGGCCACATCGTTCTCGGCATGCCGATGACCGAAGTCCGGCGGCAATGGGGCGAGCCCATGAACGTTCAGGCCGATGGCGACCCGAGTCAAGGCAACCAGCTCTGGACCTACTCCACCGGCCTGATGAGCCACTATGGGCTGGGCAACACCCGCTCGGTCTATTTCGAAGGCGGACGGGTCGTGGGATGGAAGACGAGCGCTCGATAGCGAGCTAGTGCCTGGCCTAAGTCCGTGCTAGCGTCGGGGCTTCACCCTATGGAAGCCTTCTTCGAATTCGAAAAGCCGATCGTTAACCTCGAAAAGAAACTCCAGGACCTCCAGGAGCTCGCGCGCGCCGAGGGCGTCGACTTCGCCAAGGAGATCGCCACCCTGGAGAAGAAAGTTCTGGCGCTGATCGAAGAAACCTACTCCAAGCTCACGCCCTGGCAAAAGGTTCAGCTCTCGCGCCACCCGTCGCGTCCGTACACGCGCGATTATATCGATGCGCTCTTTCCGGACTTCATGGAACTCCGGGGCGACCGGACCTTTGGCGACGATCAGGCCGTGCTCGGCGGCGTCGCGACCTGGCCGCCGATCGGACTCAATCAGGCGGACGGCAAGACGGGCGACGTCCCGATGGACACCAAAGGCCGCATCTCCGTGCTGCTCATCGGCCACCAAAAGGGGCGCACGACCAAGCAGAAGATGGAGCGCAACTTCGGGATGGCCCGCCCTGAAGGCTACCGCAAATCCATGCGCCTGATGGGCATGGCCGAGCGGCTCAAGATGCCGATCATCACCTTCATCGACACGCCCGGCGCCTATCCGGGCATGGACGCCGAAGAGCGCGGCCAATCTCAGGCGATCGCCGAAAGCATCGCGTTCATGTTCGGCCTCACCGTTCCGATCATCTCCGTCGTCATCGGAGAAGGCGGCTCGGGCGGCGCGCTCGCCATCGGCGTCGCTAACGCCGTCCTCATGCAGGAATACAGCACCTACTCCGTCATCTCGCCCGAGAGCTGCGCCTCGATCCTTTGGAGCGACTCCACGCTCGCCGAGCGGGCCAGCGAAAAGCTCAAGATGAGCCCGAACGAGCTCACCAAGCTCGGCATCATCGACGGCATCGTCCCCGAGCCCAAGGGCGGCGCGCACCGGGATTGGACGAAGGCGAGCCAGCTCCTGGGCCGGGCAATCTCCGATAAGCTCGAGCCCTTGCTCAAAACGGGCGCGAAAACCCCAAAGAAGCTCGTCAGCGATCGCATCGAGAAGTTCCGCGGCATGGGCGCAGGCGCTCTCGGCAGCGCTCCGATCACCAACGGGTCCTCGGAATGAGGCAATCGGAATGAGCCGACTCTTCGTGGTTTCCGCTCCTTCGGGCGCGGGAAAAACTACCCTCTGCGCGCGCCTGCTCCAGGACCTGCGCGAGCGGCTCGTCCTCTCGATCTCGAGCACGACGCGCGCGCCGCGAGGCGAGGAGCAGCACGGGCGCGAGTACTACTTTCTGTCGCGCGAGGACTTCCGGCGCGACATCGACGCCGGGCTTTTCGCCGAATGGGCCGACGTCCATGACAATTACTACGGCACCTCGCGCGAGGTGATCGATGACGCCTTCGCCGAGGGCAAGCACGTGCTGCTCGACATCGACGTCCAGGGGGCCGAGAGCCTCCGCAAAGCCTATCCACGCGAGTGCTACACGATCTTCATCTCGCCTCCGTCGCTCGAGGTCCTCGAGCAGCGGCTCCGCTCGCGCGCGACCGACTCCGAAGAAACTATCCAGAAACGCGTCCGAAACGCCCGTCGCGAGATGGCTGAAAAAGCGAAATTCGATTCCGTGATCGTCAACGACACCCGCGAGCGCGCGTACCTCGAGCTCAAGGCGGTCGTGCTCAGAGAGATGAAAGCAGGCTGATGGCCAAGCAAAAGGAAGCCGACCTCAAAACGATTTGCGACACGATCGCGAGCTATTATCCGGACGCGCGCCTCGACCTCGTCAAGAAAGCCTACGATTTCGCCGAAGCCGCGCACCATGGCCAGCTTCGCGCGAGCGGCGAGCCCTACATCATCCACCCCGCCGCGGTCGCGCAGACGCTTGCCGATCTCAACCTGGACATCGCGAGCGTCGTCACGGGCCTCCTGCACGACACGGTCGAGGACACGCATGCGACGCTCGAGCAGCTTGAGAAGGAGTTCGGCAAGGACATCGCCGACCTCGTCGACGGCGTGACCAAGCTCTCGCTCATCTCCTTCAAGACCACCGAGGAGAAGCAGGCCGAAAACTTCCGCAAGATGCTCGTGGCCATGGCCAAGGACATCCGCGTGATCCTGGTCAAGCTCGCTGACCGCCTGACCAATATGAGGACGCTCGAGCATCTCACGCCATTCAAGCAGAAGGCGATCGCCCAAGAGACGCTCGACATCTATGCTCCGATCGCCAACCGACTCGGGATGGGCTTCCTCAAGGCCGAGCTTGAGGATCTGTGCCTGCGCTATCTGCACCCCGACGTTTACTACAAGCTCGCGCAGAAGGTCTCCAAGACCAAGCGCGACCGCGAGAAGTACAACGAGGAGCTCAGCGACCTGATCAACGAGCAGCTCAAGGAGTACGATGTCCAGGCTCAGGTCATGGGCCGCTCCAAGCACTTCTACTCGATCTTCAAGAAGATGGAGCGGCGCAAAGTCGACTTCGAGCAGGTCTACGACATCATCGCCTTCCGTATCCTCGTCGATAACATCACCGAGTGTTACAAGGCGCTGGGCGTGATCCACGCCACCTATAAGCCGGTCCCGGGCCGCTTCAAGGATTACATCGCGATGCCCAAGGCCAACGGTTACCAGTCGCTGCACACGACGGTGATCGGCCCGCATGGCGAGCGCATCGAAATCCAGATTCGCACCCACGAGATGAACCAGGTGGCCGAAGGCGGGATCGCGGCCCACTGGAAGTACAAGGAAGGCAAATTCGACTCGCGCTCGCACGAGAACGTCGCGTGGGTCAATCGCCTGCTCGAATGGAACAAGGACCTCTCCGATCCCAACGAGTTCCTCGAAACCGTCAAGATCGACCTCTTCGCCGAAGACGTCTTCGTCTTCACGCCCAAAGGAGAGGTCAAGCAGCTCTCGCACGGGGCGACGCCGCTCGATTTCGCTTACTGCGTGCACACCGATGTCGGCAACAAATGCGTGGGCGCCAAGGTCAACGGCAAGATCGTCCCGCTCAAGCACCGCCTCAAGTCAGGCGACACGGTCGAGGTCGTCACCTCGCCCTCGCAGACGCCGTCCAAGGACTGGCTCAAGATCGTCAAAAGCTCGCGCGCCAAGGCCAAGATCCGCGCGTTCATCAAGCAGCAGGAGCGCGAGCGCGCTCAGGAGATCGGACACGACCTGATCGACAAGGCGCTCCGGCCTTACGGCCACACGCACTCCAAGCTCGAGCGCTCGGGCGAGCTTCTCAAGGTCGCCCAGCATTTCAACCTCCGCACCGTCGACGAGCTCTCGATCGCGGTCGGCTACGGCCGCGTAACCCCGGACGACATCGTCCCGCTCATCGTCCCCAAGGAAGCGCTCGAGAAGAAAGTCGAAGCCGCCAAGCACGAAGACGCGACCTTCCTCAAGCGGGTCTTCAACGCGGCCAAGCGCCGAAGCGAATCCCGCAACGCGATCACGGTCGCCAATCTAGACGACGTTCTGATTCGTTTCGGCCGCTGCTGCAACCCGCTCCCGGGCGACAGCATCGTGGGTTTCATCACGCGCGGCCGCGGCGTGACCGTCCACACCGCCACTTGCAATAAGGGTCTCGACAATGATCAGGACCGCCGCGTCGACGTCCAGTGGAACGTCAAGGAAAAAGCCGCGCTCAAACACCACGTCAAGATCCGCGTGCTCTCGCTCGACGAAGCAGGCCTACTCGCCGTGATGTCCCAGACCATCAGCGCCTGCAACGTCAACATCACTTCAGCTAACATCCGCACGACCAAGGACAAGAAGGCAATCTGCCTCTTTGACGTCGAGGTCCACGACATCAACCAGCTTCAGAAAGTCACGAGCGCCCTCGAAGGCAAAAAGGGCGTGATCTCCGTCGAGCGCATGAAGAGCTGAGCTCTTTCGCGCCGGGTTCGGTATGACACATCTTGGAGTCTTACTCCTTCCTCTTTTATAATGAGACAAAGGGGAATGGGGGCTTATGAAAACAGCGGTATCGGCAAAAGTGATGCTCGCGCTCGTCCTGAGCGCTTCGCTCCTCCCAGTGGCATCCGTAGCGGGGAACCTGGGCGCGGATGGAAAGTCGGATAAGGCGGAGTGGAAAGCGGCTAAAAACGCGGCGAAGGAATGGGCTAAGTACTACGCTCAAATCCCTAAATCCAATCCTCATGCCAAATGCGACAGTGACGTCCGCAAGTCCGCCCAGAAACTTCACCCGACGTCCGGGAATGTCTCCTGGCTCGACTCCGTGAAATTTCACTACCTTGGGGCGCATGACGTTCCAGGCGGCGGCGACGCCTGTTGGGGCGGAACCGGGGCAGGAGCCCAGAAACCGTCGCAAATCGCCTTCATCGCACACCTGCCCGATGGATGGCATCGATGCTGCGGCTTGGGCGCGCCCGACGTCGCCCACCTGACCCAGTTCGCTTGCGAAGAAGAAGCCCAACCGGGCTCCTCGATCTGGGACGCCTGCAATCTGAACCTGCAGCCTGGGCCAGAGTCCGCGCTCTCTTCGGGCCAGCCGCCCCAATCCGGAGGCTCACCCTCCGGAGCGGCTCGCTGAAAAACTAGCTTGCTGCCAGGGCCTCGGCCGCCAGAAGCGCCGGCATAATTCGGACCTCTGCGAATGCGCGCTCCAGGAACTCGCGCGTCTCGCGTGAAGTTCGTCCGCGCACGACGCCCGCGACCGGAGCTTCGACTGCCTGATAGGTGATCGACCGCGGCAGTGCTTGATCCGGCCTGAGCTCATTCCACCGCACGGTCTGCGGCGACCGGCGAAACGCCTGGGTTCCGACCACACGACCCTGCCGAAAAGTCAGATGATGCCCCGGAAAGACAAACCAGCCGTAGCTGAGATCCGGCACGCGAGGTTGCGCCTTCATCTCCTCGCCAATGATGAGTCTCAGCTCTTCAGCCGGCAGATACACCCCCGTCGCAAGCTCGAAGGTATCGACGACATCCGCGCCCCCCACGCGGTTGGCCACCTCAAGAAAGACCAACCCATCCGGCGAGAGAATCGCTTCCAGGTGAAAGCTCCCCTGCTCGATGCGGACGGCGCTCAGGCAACGCGATGCCCAAGCATTGAGCTCGGGCGAAGTCTCGAGCTGATAGGATCCGAGCGGTTTACCGCGCGCGTAATCCAGGCAAGTGCCGACATACTGGCTCGCTACGATCACGCGAATCTCTCCGTCCTCGACCAAGCCATCGATGTGAAGAATCGGCCCGTCGACATACTCTTCGAGCTCCCAACTCTCTTGAGCCTCGCGGGGCACGGCTCGAATGGCATCGAGCACGGAGGGATGGATGGCGACACCTTCGCTGGAAGCTCCGCTTCGGGGCTTCAACACCGTCGGACCCGACCACGAGATTTCTCCGCCGATCTCAGCGAAACGCGGCACCCGGATTCCAGCGGCTGCGACCGCAGCCTTCATTCTGACCTTGTCCCGCACGAGGAGCACGTCTTCTAACGCCGGCCCGGGCACTCCCCAAGCCTCCCGGACTCGAGCCGCATCCAAAAGCTCGTACTCCGAGAGCGAAATCACTCGGTCAAAGTCGGTCGCCTGCGGAAAACAGGCCAGCACCTCGGCATGAACCGGCCCCACTCCCGGCCGCGACACCCGGGTACAGCGAAGATCTGCCGGCAAGTTAGCAAGCGCCGCCGCAGTCCCCACGTATGTCACGTCATGGAGCTCGTGATCGATACCCAGCTCATAGCGAACTTTATGATACGGAATTCGGTGCAGTACGAGCAACTTCATAAGCCCTCCCCTTCAGCCAAATGGCGACGGACAATGCAATCGAAGCCGCCGTGATCGCCAGCATCGTGCCCGAATTTCCGAGCATCGGCGCCAGGCGCGCGATCATGAAACCCGACAACGGAATCGAAAGCTGGTTGATGCAGACGATGAGTCCAATGGTCTTGCCCATATCCTCTTTAGGGATGACTTTGGCCCGCTCCGTCCGGATGTAGACATTGAACAAAGCGTCCCCGCCATTGAGCAGCGCGATGGCCGCCGCGAAAATCGCGAAGCCGATCACGCCCCCGGGCGCGAGGCCGGTAGCCGCCGAGCTCAATACGATCAGCAAGAACGAGAGCGCGCCAAACAGGGCAAATCTCAGGCGAGAGGTCAGCCACGGAACGGCGGCCAGGACCGCTAGAGTCACGCCTCCAGAAATCGCGTTCAGCAATCCGAAATGCTGATCGCTCATTCCAAAAGTCCCCGTCGTCATGGGTGCACTGAGAGCGCGGCTGGCGCCGTACATGAGATTGACGATGACGGTGTACCCGATCAATCGCACGAGTTCCGGACGATTCCGGACATGGCCTAGGGCCAGCGCCAGATCCTCGCGGATCGAGGCGGGCTTGCGGGACGAATCCGCTCCGCTCGCGATCTCGGGCAATCCCAGATTGGTCAGAAACGCGACCGAGAACATGGCCCCGGCCGCAAGGATCAGATGCTCCGAGGACAGTGCCAGAGCCAAGATCGACGCGATCAAGGGACCCGCAATCGAAGAAAGCTGGTCGATTCCCTGAAACCAAGCCTGGATCTTGGGTAACTCAGAAACGGGCAGAATACGGGGCAGCGAGGCCTCAAGCGCGATGAAACCCTGTGCGTAAAAGAACGCGACCACCCCGCTCATCGCGGTCAAGATCAAGAAGCCGTGCTCTCCCGAAAACTGCCTCCAAGCCAGGAAACCCGCCACACAGGCTGCCGCACGGACGAGGTCGGCCGTTAGGAAGACTTTGCGGCTTCCCAGTCGATCCGAGAGCACGCCCGCGATAGGCAGAGAGATCACGCGCGGCAACCATTCGACGCCGAACGCGAGGCCGGTGAGCGCCGCGCTTCCGGTTGTCTTGTAGATGATCAACGGCACCGCGAACAAGAGAAACTGATCGGCGATGGACGAGAGAAATCTCGACCCCAGAAGTCGAAGCATCATACGGCCTCCTCAAAAGCGGCTGCATGTGCCGGCTCGATATAGATAGAGATCTCTTCTTTCCAAATCGACTCGAACTGATCGAGCGCCTCGCTCACATCCGGGCCGCCATTGGGCGAAAACGCGCAGACCTGGCCGATGAAGCCCGAATTGTCTTTCTGAACTTCGGTCACTTCCGACCCGGACTCGACGTTGAGCTGAAAGCCGAACCACTGGACCGCCGAAGGCACTCGCTCCGCGATCCGATCGAAGACCCGTACCGTGAAGCGATCCCGGTCACCTTCGAAGGCAAGCACACCGTTCTTGGGCGCCGGCAACATCCGAATCGAGGCCGTTCCTTTCGGAGCAGGAAGGCCCGAAGGCAACGACACCCCCATCAGCTGATCCACCCAGAGATGGAAGAAGTTCACCCCGTAGACCTTTTCGGCCAAGTGCCAGATTCGCATCCCGGCCGGCCGACGATTAGGCTCCACAACGGCCGTCTCGAGCGAGTCTTCGTCGAACTTGATTTCGTTATGGAAGGGACCGATACGCTGGCCGGAGATGAGACTCGCGACGAGCCCCGCCCGCCGGATCGACTCGACCGCCGCCGGACGAAGGCGGGCCGGTACGACCTGCCCCTGCTCCACCGGATAGCGATGCGCGCGCGAGACCTTTTCGGTGACGAAGCTCAGATGCCCGACACCATCAAAGGAACCCTCTCCCGCGAATGGAATCAGCTCCTCGCAGATCAGCCCATCGGAGAGATAGGCTTCGACCTCGCGAAAAGCCGCGGCGAGGTCGTCGCCCGGAAGGAGGCGCAACACGCCCCGATTATTGCCCTCGCACGATGGCTTAAGGACGAAACCACGGGGGCAGACTCCGGCGAACGCCTCGAGCTCCTTCAGGGTCCGGATTCGCGCGGACTTAGGCACAAAAACCCCCTGGGCCTCCCAGAGCTGAGCGGAGCTTTTTTCGATCGCGCGATAGGACTGCTTGGAAAATGCCGCCTGCGCCAGGTCGGCGCTATCATGCGGGAGCCCGAGCAGCTCGGCGAGCTGAGCTCCGGTCCTCACCGCATTATCCGAGAACGGAAGGACTGCCGCGACCTCGAGCCCGAGCTCCGCGATCTCCCGCGCGGCACTAGCGGCGAAATCGGGCTCCCTGGGATCGAGATCGATCACATGATCCGCGATCGAGCGATCGCGCTGACCCGGATTGGACCGGATCAGTATGGTCGCAAGACCGTGACCGTAGCGCGCGTACTCGGTGATCATCCGAACATCGTCAAATCGGGATAAGTTATAATCGGCAACGACAAGGGCCTTCATATCAGCCTACCTTCCTGGCGGCGCCAGCCACGATGTCCTGATGAATCTCCTCGAAGTACATCGCGAGGATCCGCTGGTTCTCTTCGAGATAGCGATAGAGCGCCTGGACGTCTTCATCGGAACGGATGAGGTACCGGAGAGCGCTCCAAACCTCGCCGGGATGATCGTCGTTTTCGTCGGTATGGTTGTGAGACTCGTAGCCCTTGACGAGTTTCTCGCCTAACGTCTGCTTGAGGGCCGCAACACGCTTGGGATCGACCTTCACGTTCACGGTCTCGACGAGGTACGAGTATGCGACGACGCCGAGCGGGCCTTCGTGATCAAGAAGGTAGGAAAAATACCCGGAGAGGAGCTTGGTCGATAGATACGGCTCAGTCGCCAGCAGCTCCTCGCGCGTCCCGCCGGCGGCGAGATAGTCGCGGATAAAGAGCTCGTCATGCACCATCTCCTCGCGCTCGTAATTGGCCCAGATCTGCGCCGCTTCGGGCGAGGTCTTGGCGATCTCGGCAAGCGCCTTCGATTCGGCGACGCGAAGCAGGCGGATGCGGAGCGCGGTTTCGATAAGGTGCCGGCGGTAATAGGCGCGATGGATTTCATTTCCTTCGAAATGGCGAGCGAACGGGACGCTTTCGTTCCATTCTCCCATCTTCTTCTCGATGAACGCATCCACCTCGCCGCGCAGGCGGGCGGACGCCTCGAGGCTCAGATAGGGCTTGGCTCTTTCGATTCCGAGATTCATTACGCGATTCATAAGTTCTCCTGGTTTCAGACGGTTACGGGTTGATATTGGAAACGGATCGCCTCTTTGGAGATCCGGATCATCTCTTGGACATTTCGGGTCAGTTCGCCGGGGCGGCCCCTCCAGAGAGCCTGCGCGAGGAAGATCTCGCGCGACGACTTGGGAAGTCGCGCGCCGGGCGACACCATCATTCGCAGTGTCGCGGGAGCGCGGTCGCCGTCGCTCCGGTCGACGCGGGCGATCTCGCGCCCGGGTTCGCCGAAGTAGACCCTGAAAAAGGTCTCCTCAATCGGCCGCGTGGGATCGTTGGATGGAAGCGCCCGCCCCGGCAGGAAAGTCTCGAGCCAGAGCTCGAGAAGGCAGGGGCCACCGAGCTGCGCGGCCGTGCTGGCATTGATGAAGGCGCCGCCCACGCGGGGGTTGATCTCGATGATCTCCCAACGGCCGCTCCGGGGATCCAGCTTGGCCTCGACATGGTAGCAGCCGGTGCGAAGACCGAGCTCGGCGAAGCAGGCGCCGATGAAGCACTCCCCTTCTTCGAGCGCGGCCCGATCGGCGCTCACCGGCGGGGATACGCAGGAGGTCTCGAGCGTCGTCTCGCCCGCCTCGTCGACTTCGACCTTCTCGTGGATCGCGACGACGCGGACGGCGCCCTCGCGCGCGATCACCTCAAAGCTCATTTCGACGCCGCCGATATAGTCTTCGGCGATGAACTGCGCGCCTTTGCCGGTGAAAATCTCTCGATAGTCCGTGTCCGATCGCATCTCCTGCGAAAGCGCCTGCAGGCGGGCATAAGTGATCTTGTCCGTCAGGCGGAACGCGCCGAAAGACGCGAGCCCGCGCCGGGGCTTCACGAAGCGCTTGCCGCTCGCGCGGAGGACGCGATCGAACGAAGCCTCGTCTTCGATCAGCTCGCTGCGGACGTGACTCAGTCCGGCGGCGTAAAGGCGCGAGCGGAGCTCATGCTTATCCAGAATTCGAGCGATGCGCTCGGGCGCCTCATCGGGCGCGCCGAGCGCATGGTTCGCCTCGGCCATCCAGGAGCGGTAGCCCTCCCAGACGGACACGCAGCCGACGATGCGCTTTCCCTGCGCCTCCAGATCGCGGATCGCCGCGAGGACATCGTCGAGTAAAAGAGAATCGGATGGGGTGACCCGGCACCAGTCGGCCGCGGCTATGAGTGCGGCGGCCCGGCCGGGCGTCTCTTCCGAAGGAAGTGAGCTGAGTACATAGCTCTTCATTCCGAGCGCGGAAGCTTTGGCCATGAGGTCGTCGACAAAACTCAAGCCGCGATGGCTGAGAAAGAGAAACCCTTCTTCAGTCGCGCGTCCGGCGGCGAAAACATGATCGGGATCGGCGCTGATAGCCACATCGCCGATCACCGAGCACTGGCAGGCCAACCTTTGGTCTTCGGTCGCGCCGAGCGAATCGAGAAAAACCCGCTCGTCTTCGGTAGGAGCCGAGAGCCCCGCTCGGCTTCGGGGGCAAACCGCGATCAGGCAACTTCCGCACGCTCCCTGGCGACAGCCGAAGAACACACCGAGATCCCGGTCTTCGCAGACTTCGACCAGCGAGAGGCCGGGACTGACTTCAATTTCCTGTTCCTGAGGCTGGATCATGAGTTTTGACATACGGGTTCGCCCATCAGCAATGGACGTACCGGCTCTGCCGAAAACCGGACTGGCCGTAAGTCAGCGAAACTAAACACAAACGAAAGAAAGCCCCTGATTGCGGCAGCCAGCCCGAGGGGGATTACCCACAAACTCCGTAGGTTCGCGTCCACACTCAAGCCCCCTGACTAATTCCTCGACGCTGAGGCAGGCCGAAATGGCCCTATATCGCAGGCCGAGGCACCTGCCGCCTCGCACGCTTTCTGCACAAGGGGCCTCCGGGAAGTAGTTGCGATGAAGCTGAACGTGCGTGGAATGCTCAAACCCAAACGGATCGGAATGGTGCTGGGCCTCGCCCTGACCCTCTTCCGAATGCTTGGAGGCTCGCCGGAAGCGGCGAAGGCCCCGATCTCCTCCAACGTCCATGTGGCCGAGACCCCTGTCCAGAATCTCGATGAGCCCCCAATGGATTACGAGTCGCCCTCGTACTCCGCGCCGATCGCTCAGACCCAAGTCCAGGCTCGCCCAATCTCTCACGCCAACTCGTATGCGCCGCCGTCTTATCATTCTAATTCGGCACATTCGGGCAGCTCGTACTCCAATTCGCATGCCCGCGATTATCGGGATCTCGACGACGACGATGATGATGACGAGCCTTACATCCCGCCCTATCACCCCATCTCCGCGCCATCCACCTATAGCGGCGCCGGCGGCAGCGGCGGATCCTATTCCTCGGGAAGCTATTCGGGCGGATCCTCCGGTGGTTATTCGGGCGGCTCCATGAGCTCCGCCCGACCCGCGACGTTTTCTCCGATTTCGGGATCCGAGTCATCCGAAGGAGCGGAGCCGTCGCCGGATCTCGCATCGCTCCGCGATCGGCTCCGTCGCTCGATGCCGAGCTACAAAGATCACGCGGACAAAGACTCGGCGGCTGACGAGAGCTTTCCGCGACGCCGCCGCCAGCCCAAGAATGAGTCGCTCGCGCTCGAGGGAGTCACGCTCGGCAAGGGCGGCTGGAAGAAAATGGGCTCGCTCGACAGCCAGCCCAAACCCCTGGCCGAGCTCACTCTCAAAGTCGGCACGCCTGACTCAGAGAAGCCCGGGCAGTCTCAGACTCAAGCCAAGACGAAGGATCCGTCCCGCTTCCGGAAACACCAGCAAGCTCCGGCGCAGGATCAGGGCCAGGGCCAGGGCCAGAATCAGGCACAAACCTCGCCCCAGGCTCAACCTCAGACCGAGGCAAAAGCGGCGGAGACCGTAAAATCCGTCTGGGGCGAGTCCGCAAGCGGTTTCTTGGCCAAGTTTCTGGCCGAGAAGGCCAAGCCCGCTGATCCGGTAGAAGGTCCATTGAACGAAGCTCTCCGCGACCCCTCGCAGCTTCTCTATCAGGATACTTACTTCGTCGCCTTCTCCCCCAAGACGACCACCGAGTCGCTCGAGATCTGGATCGTCGCTCGCAATTCGGAAAGCAAGGAATCGACGAGCTCGTCCGAAAAAGAACAAGCCCTCGAGCAAGCCATCCAAAGCATCGAGAGAAAACTGGATCGGGCTTGGCCGGAGTCCGGGCGCCGATTCGCGTCGACGATCCATCGCGATACGCGGATCTGGGTCCAGTTCCAAGAGCAGAACACCGGCGCCACACCAGATCGCGCCGGAGATCTCGCCGCCCTCAAAAAAGCAGACGCTACGACCGACGCCGAGCTCTGATCCGCGGAAAAGCCGCGCTCAGCGACCGGGCTGCGGCCAAAGTTCTTGGGGAGGGCGCTCGCCCCGATCCAGGTATGCGATGAACTCCTTGAGACGAGCCGCCTGGTCTGACTTCACGGACTCGACGCGGACCTGCTGGTCCCGGATGCGCGCGTTGCGCTCGTCGCTCAGGATCTGAAGGAATGCCTTGCGTCGCTCGACGAAGTTGATGACATACTCGCGCTTCTCGGGCCCGGAGCTGTGCTCTTCGAAATATTTGTGCCGAGCTTCGGTTTCCTTCCGCTTCCATTCCTCAAAGCGGGCCTGCTGCGAAGCCTTCAGCTCCTTGAGCTCCAGCTTCTGTCGAAACTCAAGCGCCTTGATCTCGGATTTCTGGGCGCGAAGGTACTCACGCGCGATCTGCATCCGCGCCTTGGGCGTGAACGGATTGACGATGACCGCCGGCGAAGGTGACGCCGACGGCGCGGGAGAAGCCGTCGAAGCCATGGCTCCGGCGGTGAACAGCACCCCAATCGCGATCGTAGCCGACATGCCCCACTGACCCAAATGTCCCTCACTCTTTCAAACCAGCCTTATGGGATCATTTGAACGCGATCCACGTCGAAACCGTATCCACCGATGCTGGAGTCCGTTTTGAGCCGGACGATGGCGGTATCCCCTTCGACGTAGTCCGATGTGACGTTCTCGGACTTGCCGCTGAACTTGTCGATCACTTCGCCCTGAGGGGACTCCACCGAGACTACATCGTAACCCGCTTCGACATCAACCTTTTCAAAGTGGATACGAAGATACTTGGCGCCCGGCACGTGTATGTTAAAAACCAGATTTTGATTGTCGGAATAAGGGTGAGCCGAATTGATCTTTTGCGCGACATCCTTCCAGAGCGCCTCGTCCGGATCGCCCTGGATCGGAGTGATCTCGTTATTAAAGGCGCGAAGCGCGTCGATCCGCCCGCTCGATGCGCTTTTGCGCCGCAAGCCCGGGACGATTCGGCTTGTCTTCATGATCCGCTCCTTGAGCGTCGCGAAGTCCCACTCCGGATACTGCGAAAGCAGCAACGCGGCCAGGCCGCTGACGTGCGGGGTCGCCATCGAGGTCCCGCTGAAGGTATCGTACTTGCCGCCTTTGACGGTGCTGTAGATATTGACCCCAGGTGCCGCGACATGCACGGTTCTTCTTCCAAAATTAGAAAATGAGGCCAGCTGATCGCGATTGTCGGTGGCCGCGACCGAGATGACGTTGTCGACCTGAAATCCGGCCGGATAGAACGGATTGGCGTCGTTGTTGTTGCTGTCATTGCCCGCGGCCGCGATGAAGAGGATTCCCGCGTCCTTGGCCTGCTGGACGGCTTCGAGCAGAACCTGCGAGGCGCCAGTGCCGCCCCAGCTATTGCTCATGGCCCGGACTTTCATGAGGCGCGCGTAATTGACCGCTTCGACCGCCCCTTCCAGCGTGCCGTAACCGTTGGCGTCCAGGAACTTGACCGGAAGGAGCGAGATCTGCCAGTTGATGCCGGAGGTCCCGAGCTGATTATTGCCTTCGGCGCCGATCACGCCTGCGCAGTGCGAGCCATGGTCGTTGTCGTCGTTCGAGTTGCCCGTGTGCTTGTCGAAGTTGAAGCCGTGGACGTCATCGACGAAGCCGTTACCGTCGTCGTCTTTTCCGTTGGTGGCCAGGTCGCCTGCTTCGCCGGGATTGGTGTAGAGATTGGCCTTCAAATCCGGATGAGTCCAGTCGATGCCTGTATCGATGACGGCGACCAGGATCTTGCTGCTGCCGCGAATCCCCTTTTGCCAAAGCGGAAACACGTTGATATCCGCGCCAGCGATTCCGACCTGGCCTTTGGCATCGGCCTGTCCCACGTTCAGCAGGTTCCAGCTCTTGGCGAAATCCGGATCGTTCGGAAGCGGCTCATCTCGCAGCGGAACTGCGGGCTGAATCGTCGCATGATAGATGTAGTTAGGTTCGGCGAGTCGGACCCCTTCCTGCTCGCGAAGAACATGGATCACGTCCCGCGTTGATTCGCGCGAGGAGAGCCTGAGCCAGAAGACCGACGGATCGGTCATGAACGGCCGGATGCTCTCGATCGCCTTCTCTCCGAGCGTGCTTCGAAGCCCCTTCAGGACGTCCGAAGCAGTCGAGTTGGCATCGAGTTTCAAGATGATCTCGCCAGGCCTGGCTGCAGGTTCCTTCTTCTCGTTTGCCCCCGCAAAGGATCCTACCAACGTGATCGAAAGCAAAACCCAAGAGAAAAGTCGCATGCGCGCGCCTCTTTTGGCGTTATCGCAAATGCTCCTCGCGGGGCCTGCGACAACGAACAGGTCGGGTTCGCGCTGGCTTTATCTGCCCCTCTCAGATCGATGTCAAGACTCGGGCCGGAAGTCGCGCACGCGAAGCGTGGGCGTCACGCGGCCGCGAAAGCGATTGAGCTCCGGCACGCCGGCCCAAAGCAGTTCATTGTGCATCGACTCGCCGGACTCCTGAGCGGTGACTGCGGCCATGGCGTCGGCACGCTCGGCGGCATTGAACCAGATCGCTTCGAGCACCGCGTCTTCGCCTGCGGCGAGCTCGAGCTTGAGATGGCGCTCCTTGAGCACGCGATGACCCAGGATTGGCGCGCGGAAGCTGAATACCGGCTCGGGATTGCCGGGGCCGAAGGGGCCAAGCTTCTCGATCTCGGTAAGCGCCGCGACGCTGAGATCCGAAGCCTCGCATCGTCCTTCGATCAGAAGCGGAAGCTGTGAGGCATCCTCCTCCATCTCACCCAGCGCGCGATCGAAGGCTTCGGCAAATGCGTCAACGCGATCCAGCGCGACAGTCAAGCCCGCGGCATGCTTGTGGCCGCCGAAGCCGAGCAGACATTCGGAGCTTGCTCGGAGCGCGCCGAGCACATCCTTGCCGGCGTAACTGCGCACGCTGCCTTTGCCATAGTCTTCGCGCAGCGAGAGGACGGCAGCGGGCCTGCGAAAAGTCTCGGTCACGCGCGAGGCAACGATGCCGACGACGCCCTCATGCCAGCTCTCGCGCGCCACGACGATACCGTGGCGGAACTTGCCGGCTTCGAGCCCCTTCTCGACTTCGGCGCGCACTTCGTCCCAGATCTGGTTCTGGAGGTCAGCGCGCTCTTTGTTCAGCTGCTCGAGATCGCGCGCGAGCCGCGCGGCGACATGAACATCTTGCGTCGTGAGAAGCTCGAGTGCGATCGACGCGTTTTGCATGCGTCCGGACGCGTTGATGCGCGGGCCGAGCACGAAGCCCAAATGCCCCGGGCTCACGTCTTTGGCCCCGAGGCCCGCGTTCTCAAGCAGCGCGCGAACGCCGGGCTTCCTGGAGTTCTTCAGGACTTCCATGCCGTGCTTGACCAGGATTCGGTTGTCGCCGGTGAGCGGCACCATATCAGCGGCAGTCGCCATGACGACCAAGTCGAGATGTTGCTTGAGATTGGGCTCGCGAACCGTGCCATCGGCGCCCTTGAACCAACCCTCTTCGCGGCCGCGCGCACGCAGCGCGATGGCGAGAAAGAAAGCGAGCCCGCAGCCGCAGAGCTGCTTGAGTCCGCTCTCGCAGTCCGGGCGCTGGGGATTGATCACGGCGACCGCCGGCGGGACGCCCTTGATCGGGTCGAGCTGGTGGTGATCGACGACGATAAGGTCGATTCCGAGCTCTCTCGCGCGCTCGGCGGCGGCGAAGCTCGTGATACCGCAATCGACGGTCACGAGGAGCCGGATGCCGGCTTCGTGGGTTTCTTCGACCGCCTTGACGTTGAGCCCGTAGCCGTCCTTGAAGCGATCCGGCTGGCGTACGTCATGTGCGATGCCGTGCTCGCTGAAGATCCAAGATAAGAGCGCCGCGCCGGTCGTTCCGTCCACGTCGTAGTCGCCGAAGACCCTGAGCTTCTCGCCCTCCCCGCGCGCGCGGGCGAGCCGGTCGATGGCCAGGCCCATATCGCGGATCTTGCGCGGGTCCGTGAGCTTGTCCATCGCGGGCGAAAGGAAGCCCTGGATCTGCCCGGCCGAATCAAGGCCCCGCATCAAGCAGACTTTCACCGTGAGCCTCGATAGCCCGGTCTCGGACGCGAGCTCCGCGACCTTCCGCTCGGTCTCTTCCGGAGGAAGATCCGAGCCCGCGCGAAGCTTCCATTCACGCGGCTTGAGGTGATCGCGACTTCCCACTTCGCCTTACCCTTGCTCGAACTTCGGCTCGGGGCGGACGGTGTAGGCGCGCTTCTTCTTGGCGCCCGGCTTTTGGCTGGAGGCTTTCTTCTGCTGGTAGTGAGTCATGATGATCACGACCGAGCTGGCGATGAAGATCGACGAGTACGTTCCGACCACGATGCCGATCATGAGCGTGAACGCGAAGTCTTCGATAACCTTGCCGCCAAACGCCCAGAGGGCGAAGACGGTCAGGAAGGTGCAGAACGAGGTCAGGATCGTACGACCCAGCGTCTCGTTGATCGCGCGGTTGACCGCGCTCTCGATCGAAAGCGAAGGATTGTGCGCGACCGTCTCGCGGACGCGGTCATACACGATGATCGTGTCGTTGTTGGAGTAACCGATGAGCGCGAGAAGAGCCGCAAGGATCTGGAGGTCGAACTGCTTCTGCGTCAGGATGAAGATCCCGAGCGTGAGCACCGTATCGTGGAAGAGCGCGAGAACCGCGCCCGGCGCGTAGCGATAGTCGAAGCGGATCCCGACGTAAACCAGGATGCACAGAAGCGCGTAGAACATCGAGAGGAAGCCGCTCATGCGCAACGAGCTGCCGGCGGCGGGACCGACGACGTCCACGCGCTGCATTTCGTATTCGCCCTTATGGAGCTGCTTGGCGAGCGCGCCTTCGACCTGAGCGGCGACCTTGTTGAGCGAACTTTCGTCGCCCTGGGTCTTGATCATGTATTGGCTCTGGCTCGGATCGCCGATCTGCTGGACCTTGGCATCCTTGAGTCCGCCTTCTTCCAGGTCAGTGCGGACCTTGCCGATATCCCAGCTCTGCGGGACCTTGATCTGGATCTCGGCGCCGCCCGTGAAATCGATGCCGTAGTTCAGGCCTTTGGTGAAGAAGAGGATGATCGTGCCCACGATGGCCACGACCGAAAGGCCCATCCACAGGTTGCGTTTGCCGACGAAGTCGATGTTCGTACCGGACCGAATGATTTCAAACATGGGAAGTCCCTTTCCTTTTCCTTAAATGCTGATGGTCCGAGCGCCGGTGTTGTCGAGGCGCTTGAGATAGACGTCGAACATGAGCCGGCAGACGAAGACGGCCGTGAACAGCGTCGTGACGATACCGATCAGCAAGCTGACCGCGAATCCCTTGATCGGTCCGGTGCCGTACGTGAGCAGCACGATGGCGGCCAAGGCGTTGGTGACGTTGGCGTCGAGAATCGTGCGGAAGGCTTTCTGGAAGCCCGACTCCACCGCTCCGTGCGGGTTCTTACCGTGCCGAAGCTCCTCGCGGATACGCTCGTAAATGACGACGTTGGAGTCGACGGCGATACCGACCGTGAGCGCGATGCCCGCGATGCCGGGCAGCGTGAGCGTGGCTTCGAGCCCCACCAGCGTCGCCAGGACGAAGAGCACGTTCAAGATCAGCGACGCGACGGCGATGACGCCGCTGACGCGGTAATAGAAAATCACGAAGATGAACACGAGGATGCTGCCGATGATGCTGGCGAGCGCGCCCTTGTGGATCGAGTCCTGACCGAGCGAGGGACCGACCACGCGCTGCTCGAGGAAGTCGAGCTGCGCGGGGAGCGCGCCGGCGCGGAGGACGATTTCGAGGTCCTTGGCTTCCTTCATCATCTCTTCGCCGTTGCCGCGACCGAGCGTGATCACGCCGCGACCGCCGCTGATGCGGGTATTGATGACCGGCGCCGAGTGGACGATGTTGTCGAGCACGATCGCCATGCGATGGCCGACATGCTTGGCGGTCGCTTCGTCAAAGAGCGTCGCGCCGCGAGGATTGAGCACGAAGTTGACTTCGGGACGATGGTCTTCCTGGTTGATGCCGAGGTGCGCGTCCTGGAGGTCATCGCCGCTGACTTCGACCTTGGAGAAGAGGAGGTACGGCATGCGCGGCACTTCCTGGCCCGGCTGCGCGTGTCCGCGCTCGAACGCGATCTCGGTGCCTTCGGGGATCTTGCCCTTGGCGCCATCGTTGATCTTCTGGACGTAGGCCGAGAACTTCTCGCCTTCGTGATACTTGAGATTCTGGCCCTTCTCGATCTCGCCGACGAGTGAACCGAGCTGCTGCGGGCTCATCGACTTGTCGTCGACCATCTTGAACTCGAGCTTGGCGGTGCGGCCGATGAGATCCTTGGCGCGATCGATGTCCTTCACGCCGGGCAGCTCGACGACGACGCGGTCGGTGCCCTGGCTGGAGATCTGCGGCTCGGAGACGCCGAACTCGTCGATGCGGTTGCGGATGACCTCGATGCTCTGATTGATCGTGCGCTCACGGATGTCGTTCTTGAACTCGGTCGTCAGGCCGAGCTCGATCTTGCCTTCGGACTCGTGGGCCATGCGGAGCTGGGTGAATTCCTTCTTGATCAGGTCGTAAATGCCGTCGCGGCTCGACTGAGCGAACTGCACGTCCACGTGCGGGTCATCGGCCGGAAGCCCCTCGCGGATGAGCTTCACGGAGTTCACCGCGATGTTCTTATCCTTGAGGCGATTCTGCAGGGCGAGCGCCTGGCGATCCGTCACATCCTTGAAGACCTTGTTGAAGTCGACACCCAGGACCATGTACAGGCCGCCCTGAAGGTCGAGACCGAGATTCACCTTCTGCTTGAAGGGAAACTTGGTCTTCTCGAGATCCAGATTAGCCACCGTGGGGTAGACGTAGACCGCCGAAAGCACGATGATGCCGCACAGAAGAAGGAACTTCGCCCACCAACTTTTAGTCATTATAGCCTCCTTCGCTCCGCGAAGGGTTACGCCCGGAGCCCCTTCCGCTTGGTCGCTTCGCGACCTTCGCGGAATTCCTCCCGGGCGGGCCACCTCCCCATGCGGTTCGGTGGCCACGAGGTCCGCTTTCGCGACCCCCATTGCAAATCATTCATTAGGATGTGCCCGCCGATCCTGCTGGCGGGGTACTGCGGGACCTGCTGAAGCCGAAGCTTAGGCCAGGTCTTTGAGCTGGCCTTTGACGACTTGGGAAACTTGGCTTTTCAGCATCTTAACACGAACATCCTTATCTACTTCAAGCGTGACGACTTTATCCGTGATTCCGGTAACAGTCCCGAGCATCCCGGAAGTGGTCACGACTTCGTCGCCCTGCTTGAGGCCGCCGAGCATTTCCTGCTGCTCCTTCATCTTCTTCTGCTGGGGGCGGATCATGAGGAAGTACATCACGCCGAAGATCATGATGAACGGCATGGCCATCCCAAGGAAGCCGGGCTGCTGAGGCGCGCCGGTGGACGGAACGCCCGAGGGCACCCCGCCGGTTGCGGGAACCGCCGGACCTTCAGCAAGTGCCAGGGACAGGGATCCGAAGAAGAAAAGTACGGACGAGATGCTAAAACGCATTGGAGATATTCCTTTCATACACTGCGGCGACGGCTCCGAACGGAGCCTGCCGCAGTGGTCAAGCCTTTGATTTTGTATAGAAAGCTTTAGCCCAATCGTCAAACCGATTCTCCAGAATCGCCTGGCGCATCTGCCGCATGAGATTGAGGTAATAGGTCAGGTTGTGAACGGTATTGAGGCGCGCGGAGAGCACTTCCTTGGCCACGAAGAGGTGGCGGAGGTAGGCGCGCGAGTACTTCGTGCAGGTCTCGCAGTCGCATTCGGGGTCCAAGGGCCCCGGATCGTCGGCATACCGCTGGTTCTTGATATTGATCTTGCCTTGGCTCGTGAAGAGCTGGCCATTGCGGGCGTTTCGGGTGGGCATCACGCAGTCGAACATGTCGATCCCAGCCCGCACGCCCTCGACCAAGTCCTCAGGCCGCCCGACGCCCATCAGATAGCGGGGCTTATCGGCCGGTAGGAGGGGGGCCGTGAAATACGCCATTTTCTGCATGAGTTCAGGCGTTTCGCCGATCGAGAGCCCCCCGATGGCGAAACCGTCAAAGGGCATCCCGGTGATCTCGCGCGCCGATTGGGTGCGTAGCTCCTCATAAAGCCCGCCCTGGACGATGCCGAAGCGCGCCTGATGCGGCTTGAGCGGCGCCTGGAGCCCCCGCTCGGCCCAGGCGACCGTTCGACGCATCGCAGCTTGAACCTGCTCAGGCGTCGCCGGGTACGGCGGGCACTCGTCGAAGGCCATGACGATATCGCTGCCGAGGGCGCGCTGGATGGCCATCGAATGCTCGGGCGTGAACCGGTGAGAGCTGCCGTCGATATGGGACTGAAAGGTCACGCCGTCATCGTCGATCTTATTGAGATCCGAGAGCGAGAAGACCTGGAACCCCCCGCTATCGGTCAGGATCGGGCCATCCCAGTTCATGAACTTGTGCAACTCACCTAGGCGCTCGACGCGCTCGTGACCGGGGCGGAGATAGAGGTGGTAGGTGTTGCCGAGGATGATCTGCGCGCGCGCCTGACGAAGCTCGCCCGTAGTGACGGCTTTGACGCTGCCGACGGTTCCGACGGGCATGAAGATCGGCGTCTGGATCTCGTGGTTCTGCCCTTGCGTGCCCGTCAGCGTGAGCTTGGCGGCGCGGGCGCGCGGGACTCCGTCGGCTCCGGTGAGGGTATGCTGAACTTCGAACTTCAGGGGGCCGCTCATTTGCTCACGTCAGAAAGGGGTTGGCCCGCTTCTCATGGGCGATGGTAGTGTCGGGTCCGTGGCCCGGGCAGACGCGCGTGTCGCCGTCGAGAGTTAGCAGGCGTTGGCGGATATTCCTGAACATCGCGTCCCCGTCTGCGCCCCAGAGATCGGTGCGGCCCACGCTCTCTTTGAAGAGCGTGTCGCCTGAAAAGAGCGTTTCGTTCGCGCGCGCCGTGGAGTCCTCGTGCAAGCGAATCCCGACGCTACCAGGGCTGTGGCCGGGCGTGTGAATGATGGAGAGCTTGAGATCTCCGAGTTTGAGATGCTCGCCGTCTTCGAGATAATGGTCGATCGGCAGCGGCTCGTCGTAGCGAATGCCGAACATCTGACCCTGGGTTTGAAGCTGTTGGTAGAGCGGTTCGTCGCCGCGGTGGAGCGCGATGAGCGGCTTCTGCGGCCCTTGGGCCGCGAGCCCTTCCCTCACCCCGCGCGTGGCGCCGATATGATCCAGATGCCCATGAGTATGAAGGAGATATTTGACTTGAACGGGCACGCCCTGATCGGTCTTGGCGCCTTCGAGCCCCTTCAGGATCCTCTGGGCTTCGTCACCCGCATCGATCAGCGCGGCCTCGCCGGTGCGAGGGCAAGCGATCAGGCGGCAATTGCATTGAAACGGGCCGACGACCCAGAGTTTTTCGAGCATAGTTCGGGGGCCCGAAGCTAACAGTTCGGGGGCGCGGACCGCAAAAGAAAACTTGCTTATCCAAGTCCGGAATCTACAATTTTCGGATGGCCAGGCGGTGGAGATCCAAGCTGATTTGCGCGATCCTGTTCGTCTGCGGCAGCCTGCCGAGCAGCCAGGCTGCGCCCCCGGCCGATCAGCGGCAAAATCTTGTGCGAATCCGCCTCGAACGCGCTGGCGACACCCTGGCTGAGGGTACGGGCGCCTGGATCTCGGCGGACGGCGTCCTGGCAACCTCCTTTGAACTGCTGCGGACGGCGCTCGAGTCCAGGGACGTGGCCGTTCGATTCCAGTCGAGCAGCGGCAGTGCGCTGCCCTCCTTTCAAGTTCTGGACTGCGGAGCTTCTCACCTGCCTTGCCTGCTTCGGTTCAAAGTAAAGACTCCACAGTTTTTCAGACCCAGCCCGGAAAATACGTCCGGTCGCAAGATCATCGGCTATCAGGACGGCATTCGCTTCGCGGAGCTCGATGTCGCAGGCAAGAATATCGAATCGAAAGAAATGCTCGCGTTCGATGAAGGCGCCGTTCTTCTGGATTCGGCGGGAAACTGGCTGCGCATTCTTTCAAGTATTCCTAGCCCGGAAGGGCGCTTGAAGCCCGCTTGGCTCGGTTACGATGCCCCGACTCTGAAGCGCAAACTCCGGCTTCCGTCCGTCGATCTCGCGCAGGCCCGAAAGCTCTATGCCGAAGCCCGGACGGCGGCCTCGAACGCGCTGCAAGCCCAGTACGTCACGCCGGCCTACGCTGCTTACGTGGGGCGCAAGTCCTGGCCGAGCAGCTATCGCTCCGTGAAGATCGGAGGGCCCTATCCCTTCACGACGATGATCCCGCAATGGCTTTCGGAGTGCGCGCCGAGCGGCGCCTTCGCTCTCGAGTGCAAAGACGCGGTCGGTTCCGCCACCTTGCGAGTCAGTGTCCGAGACGTGAAAACCGGATACCTCCAATCGCTTGGCGGCAAACCCCTCCCCGGCTCCGGCGCGACTGAGCCAATGAGCTGCCAGCAGCTGACCGACGCGTGGGAGGACTCAATTCTCATGAACGGCTACGACTGCCGATACGCGCTGACCGGCGACGGCGCCCCCAACGGCAAGTCCATCCACCATCTGCTCCAGCGCAAGGACAAGCTGATCGAGGTCGCGCTCTGGTTCAGGGATCCGATGCTTTCGGACTTCATGGTTCACGTCCCCGAGCTCTTCAGGCGCTCGGCGCTGCCGAGTGGTCGGCCCTGACATGGGTCGGGGTTGGCTCACTGGAGTTTCTTTCAATCAGTGTAATAGAATATTAAGGACATGAGGTGGGACGCCATGCTTTTCCGAGCGCCGGTCAAGACCTTGGGCATTTTCTTGGCGATGATCGCCTGCAGTTCGGGGATTATGGCGATGGAGAAAGGTGGGTCTGCTGCTCCATTTGCTCGACCTGCGACTCCGCAAATGGAGAAGAAAGTTGACTGGGATTCGATCCTCAAGACTTTTAAGCAAGATGTCGCTGATGCAGCGAAAAAGGCCAAAGAGGCCAACAGCTCACTCGGTCAACCCGGAGGTCAAGAAGCCCAGCTTGCGGCCGAAGCCACAGAACGCCTCAAAGCCGCCCAGAGGCTCCAAACACAATTCCCCAATGCAAAATACGAAGACCTCGCCAAGCAACGCGACAATCTCAACAATGACAAAGCTTCTGATAAAATGTCTGAATGGGCAACCCTTGATACGATCATCACCAACTTACTCAATGACAGTAAAAAGCTAAAAGGCTCCCACAAAGCCACAGACACTGGACTTCAAACTGCCATCGCAAAGACTTACACTAATAGTCGCAGACCCACAGGGGACTCCAGTAGTAGTGATCCCCGAAGAGCCACCGGAGCTAGAGTTCAATAACTTTGCCTGAAACATGGGCTCCTCTCCGGGGAACTATGGCCACCTCCAAACGGGGCGTCAAAGCACCTGCGCCGGGAACTCGCTATGTTCGCGCCCTGGATCGCTCTCGCCTCTGGAAGCGCTCGGAAGGCCGCTGCGAATGGCGCGACCCCAAAACCGGCGAGCGTTGCACGTCACGGTATCGATTGCAGCTGGACCACTATCCGATTCCCTTCGCGCACGGCGGCTCGAGCAGCTTCGAGAATCTAAGGCTCGCCTGCCCCGCTCACAATGCACGCTTCGCGGTGGAGGTGTTTGGCAGAATCGGCGCGAGCTAAATGAAACAGGGGAATCGGGCGGTGACCGAGTGGAACCCCCTCCCAACCCGTGCTCCACCGCTTCCAAGTTCTCACCCCTTCCCGAACACGCGCCTGAACATTTCTCACGCCCCCAGTTAATACTTTAGGGCCAGATGAACACTGATACTGCCTCAAACCCCCTTGAAGAGGGCGCTCGCATGGCATAGGAGTTGCTGTTCGGTCGCACAAAGTTTTCAGGGGATAGGGGAAATCAGAAGATGATCTCGAAAAACCGTTCGTTCGTGGCTCTGGCAATGACTCTTTCCATCGGGACGGGGGCCTGCTCGAAGAGCTCCGACACGACGCTCCCCCATACGGTGACCGCGCCGCCTCAGACGGCCGTGACCGATCCCAACGCGCCGAAGATCGATGAGCCGACGAAAACCATCGTGGGCGGGCCCACAGCGCCTACGGCGCCCACGACTCCCGGCCGTACCACGGCGCCTTCGATCGAGGCCACGCTGGTCCTCGACAAGAACGTCCTGCTCTCCACCGAATACCTCTACGGCGCCGACCTCCAGTACTCGAGCTACCATGACCCGGGCTTCGACCTTTACAACCAGTCGCTCGCGATCGGCCATATCCCGGCCAAGTTCAGGATCGTCGGCGATGAGCTCCAGCTCATCTCGGACAACACACGCCTCTTCCCGAGCGACGTGAATCATCCCGAACAGCTTATCACCCGCTTCAAGATCCTCTCCCAAACCGGCGATTCGCTCAAAGTCAGCATCGCGCGCTCGGGCGTCTATCTCTCGCAGCTCTTCGAAGCCACGCGCAAGCCCGGCAACGGCTCGGTTACGATCCCCGGCGCCCAGCCGCCGCGCGACACCTGGGTTCGCTCGCTGGATTACTACGTCGCCGAAGACCTCATCCTCCAGCAGACGAGCATCCAGCTCGAAGACGGCTCGCTCGCCGAGTTCGCTGAGAGCATCTTTCCGCGCAAGGCGATCGCGCCGGGCGCCGACTTCAAGAAGTTCGAGATGAATCCGGCCGAAGACTCGCTCACGGGCGATCTCGGCGACGGCTCGCTCGACCGCTACATGCTTCTCAAAGGCGAGAAGAATTTCGACGGCGAAAAGGCTTTCACCTACGCCCAGCACTTCGACATCAGCAACGGCGCGACGATCGACTGGTACGTCACGCGCAATATCCCGGACGAATACGTCCCCACCATCGCTCAGGCGGTCGAAGGCTGGAATCGCTACTTCCGCACCTATAAAGGAATCGAACGCAAGGTCGTGGTCTTCAAGGGCCGCCTCCCCGAAGGCATCCACCTCGGCGACCCGCGCTTCAACGTCATCAACTGGGACTCGCGCCTCGTCGCTGGCGCGGCTTACGAGAGCCAGGCCAATGACCCGGCCACAGGCAAGCAGAGCCACAGCCTGATCTACATGCCCGCCGCTTGGGTCAAGATCGGCCTCGATTACTGGAAAAACGGCCAATCGAGCGACACCAAGAGCGACGTCGTGACCGCGCCCAAGCGCTCGGGCCTCGCCGGCGCCGCGCGCCTCGCTTGCGCCCGCTCGATGGACGAGGCCGCGGGCCTCCTCGCTTCCGGCCGCGCTGAGTCCGTGGATCAGATCAAGGAGTTCGGCCTGCGCCTCCTCAAAGGCACGCTCCACCACGAGGTCGGCCACGCCCTCGGACTGGGCCACGATTTCAAAGGCTCGCTCGCCTTCGATCGCTCCAATCCCAAGAGCCTGCCGACGGACTCGATCATGGATTACAACGACTACGAGATCGAGCGCGCCGTGTTCCCCGACCTCAATTCGGCGGACGGCCCTCTTCTTGAGTACGACCGCCAGGCGCTGAGCTTCATCTACAACAAGAGCGCCGACGTCAGCGACAAGGACCCCGTCCTGCCTGCCTGCAACGACGGCATCGCCGACAAGCTCGAAGGCGGCGTCGATCCGCTCTGCATTCGCTACGACATCGAAAAGGACCCCACGCAGTCGATCGTCACCGCCTGGAATCGCGTCAACTCCGACAAACTGGAAGGCGACGTGAGCCTGGCCGACGCCACTCGCCGGATCCCATCGCTCTTCCTGACGGACGAGCGGCTCGCCGGAGCCAAGGACGAGAAGTCCTTCAACGAGCTCGTCGCCGGATACGCGGCGGCTCTCAAGGGTCCGTTGAACTTCTATGTCTCCACCGGCAAGGCGTCGGTGAACAAAGTGGTTCGCACCAACATCAAATCGCTCCTCCAGTTCCAGGATGGCGCACTCCCCAAGGAACTCGACGAAGCCGCCTTCCGCGAGCGCGTCTTCACGGGCGTGCAGCAGGCGCTCTCGTTCAACGAGCTACCCAAAACGCTCGACCAGCCCCTGGCTGATGCCGAGAAAGCTGGAGCCGAAGCTCTCGCCAGGACTCCTTACGCGAAGTCCCTCGACGTCGCCAAGAGCCAGGACACGATCAAGAAAGCCGTAAGCCAGGTCGACAAGTCCTTCAAGGGCTTCGCGGAAGACGAAGCTGCCGGCCTGCCCAAGGTCCGCTCGCTCGTATTCTCGGCGCTGGTCAATCCCAAGAAGACGATCTTCTACGTCAACGACAAGACCGACTACGAGACCGCAGTCATCGGCATCCTCGCCGATGCGGCCGTCTCGACGACTCGCACGAGCGTCGAGCGTGTTGAAGCGGCGAAGGCGCTCGTGACGTTCAAGACGCTCCCGCTCGGCGAAGAATCGCTCGACAAGGCAGTCGAAAAAGTCACTGCCGAAGCGCGCGCCGTTCGCACCGTCGAAGGTCGCGAAAAGGCGTACGCGGTGCTCGCGGCGCTCAAGGAATTGAAGGAAGAAGAAGCTGAATAAACATTGCCCGGCGCAAGCCGGGCCGGCCGCTAAATTATCAGCATCGCGTCGCCGTAGCTGAAAAACCGGTAGCGCTCGCGGACGGCCTCGTTATACGCGGCCATCACGAGCTCGTGGCCCGCGAAAGCGCTAACCAGCATCAGCAGCGTCGATCCGGGCAGATGAAAATTGGTGATCAGACGATCCACCGCGCGGAACTCGTGCGTTCCCGGGCGAATGAAGATCGAGGTCGCGCCCTCGCCGGCCCGCAGCTCCGCGCGCTCGCGGTCCCACGCGCTCTCCAGCGTGCGCACTGTGGTGGTACCGACGGCAACGATGCGATCGCCGCCCCCCCTATCGGATGAGCGCTTGGCGGCCATCACGGCGTCCACGGTGGCTTGCGGCACCTCATAGCGCTCTTCGTGCAGCAGGTGCTGACTCACATCTTGGGTTTTGACCGAACGAAACGTCCCGAGACCGACGTTGAGGGTCACCTCCGCCCAGCGCGCGCCGCGAGCGCGGACCCGCTCGAGCAGCTGCGGCGTGAAATGCAGGCCCGCCGTCGGGGCGGCCGAGGACGTGGGCTCCTTGGCGTAAACGGTCTGATATTGCGAGTCGTCTTCGACTCCGGGCGGGCGCTCGATATATTTCGGCAGCGGCACCAGGCCCGCGCCGCTCGCGATCGGGTCGCGGTCGAAGCGCGCCACCACCGTCCCGTGCGGGGACTCGGCCGAGCCCTGCACGAGCTCGCCGCGAAGGCCGCGACCGTCGGGCGTCGGGACGCGGAACTCGAAGCCGCGCACGTACTTGCCGCTCGCGTGGAATAGACCCTCCCACGTGTTTTCGGCTGGCGCGCCCCTCCGCTCAAGCATGAAGAACTCGACCTTGCCGCCCTCGGTCTCGCGCCCCTGGGCGTCCTTGAGGATCCGGTGGCCGAGCAGGCGCGACTTCATCACGCGCGTGTTATTGGCGATCAGGAGGTCGTGGGCGTCGAGGTACTCGGGCAGGTCGCGGAAATGACGGTGCTCCCAGGTCCCACGCGCGCGGTCGAGCACGAGCAGGCGCGAGGAGTCGCGCGGCTCCAGGGGCTTCTGGGCAATCAGCTCTTCGGGCAACTCAAAGAGATACGCGCTCAGCCGGGACAGATCGATTGGATTCGGCGAATTTGACGACACGGTCCCCGGGACTTACCACAGCTTGCGTAAAACGGCGTCGGGATAGTAGTGGCGCAGGATCGACGCCATCCGGAAGCCGCGGTCGCCCATCACCTTGGCGCCCCACTGGCACATTCCCACGCCGTGGCCGTTGCCTCGGCCTTCGATCTTCCAGGCTAACCGGCCAGCGGCCGGAGGCTGCGGCAAAATCGAGAAGAGCGCGCTTCGGAGGCGCGTGGCCCCGAACCACTCCCTGAATCGGGCGCCCGAGATCGGCAGATCGTAGGTGCGGCCGGAGTAGACCCAGGTCGTGCGGACCGCCGCGACCCGGTTACCGAACTCGGGCGCCTCGCGCCGATCCACATCGAGGCCGACCAGCTCGCCCTTCTGGAGGATCGCCATCCAGAGTCCGGGCCAATTCGGTTGAGCGCCGCTGATCCGCGTCCCTTTCCGGAACGCGTGCACGAGCTCGTCCGAGGTGATCCGCGTGTTCCAGTTGAACTTGGGCGCGATCGAGCAGTAGGGGCACGCCACCGAACGAAATCCCGGAAAGGAGCCTCCGCCCCAGACATGCTGAGGCAGTTCGGTCCGGCCGCCGCAGGACGAATGATAGAACGCCTTGAGCGGCACGCGCCCATCAGCTGACGCCAGGATCACTCCGCGCGTGCGCTCGACGACGCGCGCGGCGCGATGGTCCTCGCCGACGGAGCCGTCATAGACCTGGTCGCGCTCGTTGGGATCCACATCGTAATGTTCTTTGCGCATCTCGCGCATTCGATAAAGCGCGTAGGTCCGCGCGGCGACCACCTGCGCTCCGATGGCCTCTTCGTTCCAGCGCGAGTTGAATTCGCCGTTCACGAGGCCCAGGAGGTATTTTTCGAGGTCCACTTCGTTGACGGCCTCGCAGAACGAACCTTGCGAAAAGACGCGCACGCTCTCCCGATACCGTTTATTTTGCACGGTCAGGAATCCGGCTTGAGTCCCGACGAGCGCCGGCTCTCCAAGCTCCATCGCCCGCGCCCCTCCTACCTCGCGGGCGCGGACGCGGCCATCCTGGCAGCGAAGCTCCCACTGGCTGAATCCAGGCACATGCTTCGCATTCGGCGAGCCAGAGTCGAAGCCCAGGTCATAACCGCGGACAAGGACCGTCGGCACCGCCTCGGCGATTCGGACCCGGATTTTCGCGGCGGGCTGGACGGATTCGCGAAACGCCTGCTTCACCGCGGCTCCCCGCGGAAGCAGGGACTGCGGCCTGTACGGCTGAACCGGCGCCGACGCGGCGTGACCGTTCGAGGCGCCAAATAAAATGAGACAGAAAGGGAGAATCCTTCTCCCAACCTTCAGCATCATGCCTGATACTGATTATTGACAGCGCAGCCGACTTTATCCAGAAATAAGATCAGGAGACTCAACCGCTATGGCAACGACCTCAAAAACCGTCAATAAACAGGCACTCGAATGTCTGAACAAGATTTTTCAGGCCGAGATGGCCGGCGTTTTCCGCTATCTCCACTACTCGTTCATGATCATGGGGCACAATCGCATCCCCATTCAGAAGTGGTTCCGCGACCAGGCCAACGAAAGCCAGGCGCACGCGATCGCCATCGGCGAGAAAATCACGGCCTTGGGCGGTCACCCCGCGATGACCAGCGCCCCGATCCTCGAGACCAACCGGCACTCGGTTCACGAACTTCTCGAAGAGAGCATGCACTTCGAGCTCGAAGGCCTTGCGCTCTATAAGGAGCTCGTCAAGCTCGCTGGTGACGATATCGCGCTCGAAGAGTTGGCGCGAGACTTCGTCCGCCAAGAGACCGAACACCTCGAAGAAGTCGAGAAAATGCTCCGCTCCTGACGACGACGCGAGGCGTACGGCCCGTTGGCATCATAAATGCTTGATGCCGTACGCCTCTCATCGGATGTGAGGCTAAACGGGAGCCCAAAAATGAAACTGTCCACTCTTGTCGTCCTTCTTTCCGCTTTCTCCGTCGCCCCAGCCTTCGCTTCGAGCCGCAGCGCCAATCAATACGTCTGCAAGACCAGCGATCTCACCATTACCTTCAATATCGCCGGCAATAGCGGCAAACCGACGCTGCAAGTCCAGAGAGGCGGCCAAAACCCTCGCATCGACACGGAAGTCTCGCTCGAAAAAACCTCGCTCGGCACGCTCGTGATCATCGAAAAGCGCCACATCCCGGATCTCGCGACGCAGGTGCAGGCCCTGCTGCTCCCGGCCGTTAACCTCAATAACGACCGCTTTCAGTCCGAGTTCAGCACGCTCCTGATCACGACGACCTATCCGACAACCTTTTTCGGAACTGGAGGCGTCGACGGCCCGCTGAGCAACTCGATCTCCGAGCCGATCAGCTGCAGCGCTGACTTCGTCATGAGCTGATCGTTCAAAGTCTCCCCCTCCCAATTTGCGTGGCGTGCGCGTTGCAGCATCACGGGCATGACTGCGTTCGCGCTCGCCTCGCTGGCTGCCTTACTCCAGGCCGCTGCCGCATTCGGCGGCCCGATCACACCTAATCTCTACGAGTGCAGTACCGCGGACGAATCGATCCGCTACGCGCCGGCAACTCCCAATTCGTCGGCCTCGCTCGTCTACAATAAAAGCGGTGAGGCCCCGCTCCAGGTTCAAGCCCCCAAGAGCGAGCAAATCTCCGTCGGTACCCTCGTGAGCTTCCAGACCCGACTGATCGCGGATAAATCCATCTCCACGCTCTCGCTCCTTCTTCCCACGGTCAATTTGTCAGCCGATACGCCCAACGCCTCGTTCAGCGCCCCGCTGATCACGACGGTCGCCCAGACGACGATCGCAGGCCCTGGCCCCATCGAGGGTCCGCTCAGCGACTCCACCTCCGAAAATGCGGTCTGCACCGCGCGCCTGATAAGAGGTAAATAATTCCCGTTCAGAATGGACCCTATCCCGCCGAAAGAGTTTGTGCGGCCCCCACGACCACACGTGGCCCACGAACCGGAGGCGAAGATGGACTCATTCGAACGCGACAAGCAAGCCCAGCAAGACGAAGCAACTGCCGTGGACGAGGCGCTGTCCAACTTCTTCGGCCCCGCGCAGGACGTAGTGGCGAGATACTCTCACTGCGCCCTGTGCGGGGCGAACCTCCACTTCATTCATGTCACCGACTTCGCCAAAAACTTGACGCAGGAAACGGCGAAGTGCCCCGAGTGCAATATCAAAATCCGCCAGCTCACTCACCGGCTGCAGTAGCGGTGGACGCCTCTCAATCGCATTGAATCTGGCCGTAGCTCTCACGGCAATTCTGGCCGCAGCGGATCTGTCCGAAAGCGACTACGCAATTATCACCCGGATTCTTGCCGCAGGCGACCCTTCCAAAAGCTTCCTTGCAATCGTATCCGCACTTCTTCTGCCCGTAGGCCTCGAGGCAGCTTTTTGAGGTTCCTGGATTGCCCTGTCCGATATTGATCGTGATCGGAGCGCTCCCCTTGCCCATCGCATAGCCCTCACGGTAGCCGCGCTCCGCTTCCTTACGCGAATCGCCCTCGCAAGGATAGAGCGAGCCAGGATCCATCTTGCCCTTTTGCTCGTAGTCGTTCGCGCCCAGCTTATAGGCGCCGTCATAGTTACAGTATGTCTCACGGTACTGCTGGGTCATCGCCGCGCAGCTAGAGAGGGAGAGCGCAGCGACGATCAAAACCAGGTTTTTCATTTGAGCTCCTTGCCAGTGAGATCGATGCCTGCAGATCAGCGAGCCGCTCGATCGCGGCGGGCGCGCCGCAAGCTGGGAAGTCATCGGTACTTCCCAGTTAACAGCCGCTCCTTTCTCAGGCAAGCCCCTCTTGGATCATTCTGCTCCAATATTTTTGGAGCGCCCCCACTGGGTCTTGATGCTCTGAACGAGGATAAAGTCCGAGCCTTCCCAAGTGGGATATTTTCGCATCAACGTGGCCTTCGCCTCGTCCTGGCTCTTCGCTGTTCCGAGCGCTGCGAAAAAGTCGTCCATATATCTGAGATCATCATCGAACACTTGCGTATCGGTCTGCGCACCATGTCCGGGGTAGATCTTGATTC
>FTBH01000059.1_pt1 | contig 36928 bp, 31 predicted proteins | sample 1639321 | NCBI WGS metagenome assembly FTBH01 (sample SAMEA3914864, study PRJEB12502) | metagenome | biome: forest; material: soil | place: USA | collected 2012-03-12 | depth 0.3 m
GCGGCCCAGGCGGGGCAGGTGCTCTACTCCGGAAGCCGAATCCGCGGCTACGGCAAGCTCGTGGTCATTCGCCACGAGAACGGGATTTCCACGGTTTACGCGCATAACTCGCGCCTGGCCGTGATTCGAGGCCAGAGGGTCAAACAGGGGCAGCTCGTCGCGTACTCGGGCAAGACGGGGCATGCCATCGGCCCTCATGTTCACTTCGAGGTTCGCGCCGGCACCAAGGCGCTCAATCCGGCGCGCGTGATCGATAGCGCGGCCGTCGCCGCGGCGATGCCCGTGGCGCGGCCCAAGGCCAAGCCCAAGCTCAAGCCCAAGCTCAAGCTCAAGCGAGTGATGGCCGCATCCAAGGCCGCGAACCGGGTCAGCCTCAAGGATGATCCGGATCTTCAGGCGATTTCGAACCGCCAGAGCCTGAAGGTCAAGCGCCGCGTCGCCGACCGTTCTCGTTGATCGGCCCCGGTCCTTCTGATATCCAGTCCGTAGGTCCCATAGTTAAATGGATATAACAGCCCTTTCCTAAAGGGCCGTTGCAAGTTCGATTCTTGCTGGGACCACCATTCTAATAAAAATCCTAAAACCAATCCAAAGACCGAGGGTACGAAAAACGACCCGGGCGAAACTACGTCCTGAGGCGAAGGATGATTTTTATTAGAATGGTGGTCTTTATAAAGATGGAACGCCGGGAGGCGTTCCGTACCTCAACAGCAAGAATAAGGAGGCCAGGAAGGCCGACTGGCGAATGCCGGAACGAGGCGGGTACCCGCTGCCCCGCAGGCTCGAAGAGCCGAGGAGCGCGGGTGCCGAGTGAGGCGGGGTCGCGACACGAGGCCGATTAGGCCGAGAAGTCGTGACCGATTCTTGCTGGGACCACCATTCTGCTCTTTCTCCTCTTCAAGCAAAAAACTCAGCTTACCCATGGACCTGTCTCTCAAAATGACCTGAACAGGCCTCCTGCCTTTTCACATCCGCACGCCATCCCTGGCTGATGTGAATCAGGTCATTTTGAGAGACAGGTCCATGGGTAGACCCAGTATCTAAGTTGAAGAGGGGAAAGAGCAGAATGGTGGTCACTGCAATGATCAAACGCGGGAGTGTTTGGTACCTCATCAGCAAGAATAACGAGCGCATTTTGAGGGCATGAAGCCCGAAAAACCCGGCCGCCCTAAATGGGCGGTCGCGTACAGGATGTACGCGAAGGGGTTAGCGCGAGTGGCGAATTCCGGAGCGCGGGTGCCAAGTGAGGCGGGGTCGCGACACGAGGCCGATTAGGCCGAGAAGTCGTGACCGATTCTTGCTGGGACCACCATCTAGAAAAGCCAGCCCTTCGATCGAAAGATCGCCGAATTTTCATCTCGCTATCTGGCCCCCTCAATATTGGGGTTACTCGGTTTGCGTCCGCTCCGGGCTCGCCTGACGGGAGTCGAACGCTGCCTACCTGCCTTAAGAGGCACTGGAAGCAATGAAGGACCGTGAAGCGAATATCCAAAACAATCGGATGCAAAATGCCCCGCAATTGCTCATTCGCTTGAAGTAGCGAGGGTTTTTCATGGCGTGGAAATTGCTTTGCTCGGGCTAATGTTTTCACTAACCGAATTTGGAGGATTGGAAATGAAATGGAAGCTACTGGCCGGAGCGTTCGTTGTTTTCGCCGGATCTACGGCTTTTGCGGACTGTATGACTGACTATTGGGGCAACGTGGTTTGCGGAACGGGCGCCTGCACCAAGGATTATTATGGAAATGTCACATGCGTGCAGGGGCAAGGCGGGAGTGAAGGCGCCGGAGAGTGCCTGACGGACTACTGGGGCAATGCCGTTTGCAGTTCCCCCGGCGGATCCTGCGCCCGGCAAAATGACGGCCACGTGGTCTGCAGCTAAAAGTCCTCGCTCAGTCCTGGTTGAAGATTTTGAGAGAGCGATCTTCCGTCCGAGTTTTTTGTCACGATCAACGTCGGGTTCGCGTTACAGGTAGGCGCACATAAACTCCTACTTTGATTTGTCTGGTTCGACCGAGATCGCTCGGTCTCCGTCATGACTCAGCCGACTGGCGAATGCCGGAGCGCCGGTGCCGAGGAGTAGGGTGCTCGGTCGTGATCGTGCGCGAAGGCGCGGTCAGGGCCGCTCTCTCAAAGAAGGACTAGATGGTCACCATGACTTCGACATTTGAGCCGGAGGGATCGAGGACATAAAAAACTCGGTATAGCTTACCGCCTCGCGGAAGCTCACCCGAACCCGGCTTAGAAGTTCGTGAAGGCATTGACCTCGGCTGCAAAGCCATTTCGGTCGCCTTCAACAGAAGGCCCTCGAACTCATCTAGAGATTCGACCCTGAACGCGAAATGGGCTGGATTTGGAAGCCGATTTTGATCAAAGGGTAGAACCAATAGCTCACACTTACTGTGACTTAGCACCACGCCACCAATAGCTCCGGGGTCGTCTGAGGTCCTTCTAAATCCTAAAAATTTGCAATAGAACTCGGCCGCCGCTGAAACGTCTTTTGCGCCGATGATCAGGTGGTCAATCCACATCTCGCCATTAAACATCGAAACACATGGGCCGTCCACGATCCCAAACCTTATCCGCCGAGTGCGCGGGACTGGTAAGATCCCTCAGGTCAGATATAGGGCAACTGGCGCCTCGCAGGGTTTAAATTTTGGACAGGGTGATTGCAGCTGATTGCACGTGACCATAGGAACGGTTTGTTCTCGAAATCTTAACTAGGTAGTTACTGCTTAGATCAAGAACGGCATAAAAAAGTTGATGGTTGCCGCGCCGTTTTATAAAAAGATGCCTTTCAGATGAGGGACCTATGGCGACTCAAAAAAATTTAGATGTATGTATCGTGGGCTGCTTCTTGGCACTTTCGGCCTGTAATAACAGCCCGAATTCGGGTCCAGCCCGCCCGGATGCTATCCCGACGCCCCCGAGCAACCCCGCGGCGATTGTTCCGAGCGTGGATCCACGCTCGGTCGGCCGGGTTGCGGAAATCCCATATCCGCCGGGGACCGTGCCATCCGGTGCTGGAGGGTATGTCAGTGCCATCTATTCACCGGATAACACCAAGCTCGCGATTCGCTTCGGGAAGCCAGGGGTAGATAGAGGGTCTTTGCAGGATGTCCAAACCGTCTTCTACGACGTCGCGGAAATGCGGGTTCTCGCAACAATCAAGCATCCCCATTCCGATGGATCGGACCCGCTGCTCGTTCAGTTCTCTTCGGACGGGAATAAGGCCGCGATCGCCGACGCAGCTTCTAAGGACAACTACGAAATCAAAATTCTCGATTTGAAAACGGGCGTTGTCACCGACCCGTTTCCCGAGCAGTTCGTGCTCAATAGTTCGCTAAATGTCGTATTTTTTCAGAATGATCAGAAGCTCTACGCTTCGAATCTGGCGTTAAACGGAAGTATATACGACATTGCGAGTGGCCGAGCATCCGAGTTTCAGTGCAAGGAGCAGGGAAGAAACCCTCGCTTATTGAAGCTTGGAAGCGAGCAAGTTGTGATCTCGGAGGATATCGCTAACCGCGCTTTATATATTTGCAATCTGCAGGGCCAGGTACGATCCCGAATCGATTTTTTCAAGCAGATTGAGTACTCCGAATTCCCACAACTGAGATTCGTGCCTTCTCCCGATGGCTCACGGATCGCGATTGCCGCTGGGTATGGCTATTCCGGTGAGCAGAAGCGCGCCACTGAGTTCTCCATTATTGACCTCGAGAACAAAAAGGTGCTTCTGAATGAGGTTCGCAAGGACAGTCCTTCTTCCTATTATACTATGCAGGCTTCTGCGGATGGCTCCACCCTCCTGGTGCCTCGTCCGGATCAAAGTTCTTTCGAGTTTTACGACTTTCGAGACGGCTCGAAAAAAGGCCTGCTCCGAGACTTGGATTGGGGAAAATTGACCTACAGGCTTTCGCCCGACGGGTCCAAGATTCTGCTGATTCGCAGAAGCGGGCTCGTTCCCGAAAGCTTTGTGCAAGGAGAGGCGTATCAGCTCATCGATCTCAATAGTCCGACGTTCGCGCCAAAGGCGCTCCCCGTCAGCCTGACCATAAGCCAATACAGCCACATCGACTTTTCTCCGGATGGTAAGCGCATCCTCTTCGCGAGTGATGTCGGAATCAGAAATGGCGACAGGTCGGGTTCCGGGACAGTTCTGGATCTTGAGGGCCTGAAGTATTTTTATCTCGGAGCGGATATCACCGGTGAACTGGCTGGTTCGGGTTTTGAGCCCGATGGAAAGATGCTCGTTGCAGGCAGGCATCAATGGTATCGGTACGACCCCGCCGGCCAGCTGCTCGAAAAACATGACTTCCCCGTGGATGCGATACCATCCATCAGTAGCTTATCCTTCTTCGATGCTTCCGGGACGAGCTTCGTGATTCCGAATTACGAAACCCAGCACGCCATGGTCATCAGTCTGAAGGAGTCCAAGGCTGCTCAGTTTCCAAATCTTGTTGAAGCCTATCCTAAGAAGCGCGTTCTCCTGGTGCCTGACTCGGCCAGGCAGGTGATTCGTGTCCTGGATCTGGGGAAGAGTCTGGAACAGTAGGCATGCGTTAATAGCGCTTCAGAAGGTCTCATCCAAAGAAGCGCGGCTTTCCGTAGCTTTTTGGGATGACAAGTGCAGCGGACGCGTTTCAAAGAACTAAGATAAGCAGCAGTCGGAACCATTCAAGTCTTCCTTTTCTCCGGTTCTTCGGCGAGTAAATCGCTAGCCAGACCCGCCGCCTTGGAATAGCACTGGGTGATGAACATCGCCCCTTGGCTCTTCGGGTTTGGCAGTGCGTTGTTTCCGGCGCCTCAAGCGCCTCAATTCGAGATCTCCGATGCACGGTTGTTGAATCCGGTCGTTTCCGCGGGGGATCTCCTCGACATCCGCTACTCGGTGAGCGGCGATCGCTCGCAGGTCTGCCAGATCGGCGGGGCCGCCATCTATCTTGGCTTCATCGTGCAGAATCTCTTTCCTGATTCGGAAGCCGTGAACAGGACTTCTCTCCCGCTCGGCGACGGCGCCTTCCAGGTTACGGATCTGAAAATCAGCCCCTATGCGGTACCCACGCAGGAATACAGGGTCGAAAACTTTTTCGTGTACGATTGCAACGGTAATTACGACGCCTTGTACGCGCAACGGCGAGGTGGCTTTTACGTCCACAAGACGGGCGAGCCCACCGAGATCCCCATCATCAAATTCCATCTCAATGAAAACCCGAATGGCGATAACACCCCGCCGCTCATTCAGTCCTTCAAGCTGGATCGAGATTCCTATCGCCGCGGCGACATCCCCAGGATCCTTTTCGCGGCGACCGATCATCTCTCGGGAGTCGGCCGCAATAGCGGCGCATATTTCGCGTCGGGCTCGTCGTTCGGTCAGGGAGGAATAGATCCTCGAACCCGGTCCCTCGGCAGCGGCGAGTACGAATCCGCTCCTTATATGATCCCGAAGGATCTCGATCCTGCCATTGATTCGCTGGTTTTGATGAGCGTCAGCGTGCAAGATCTGGCCGGGATTTGGGGCGAATTACGACTCCCCTCAGTCGACAGCCCTCATTATGTCTTTACGGGCGGCGTTCCGACCGATATCCCCGCCGTCAAAATCCGAATCACGAATTAATCCATCCATCGATCGATCCATCTGGGCCGGTGTCTTCAGCGCTTCAATGCCGAAGAAGGTCAACTCGTCTAATTGCCACGAAGGTCGCGTGCGACAAACGGCTTGAAACTCCTTGGCTATATCGTGGCATCGCTTCTGCACAGCTAGCGGCCAGCCAAAACCAAGGAGCACTGAATGTCATTCTTCCCGAGCCGTGCGGCATCTCTCGCGACGTGCGTCTTAATCGCCACAGCAGTCGGGTTGATTCCCTCAGGGGCCGCGCGCGCGGACGGTGTGTCGATCTCCTTGCTGAGTTACTCACTGCCTGGAGCGGGGTCGTCGAATTATACCGTTACCGGCGGCGAATCGTCGCCGGACGATTCGTCCATTTACTCCTACTCCGTCTCCGCCGATATTGGGGGGATCACTCCTGCGAGCCAAGACGGGAGCTCGGGCTCATTTAGCGCCCCGGATTGGTGCGATTCGGGCATGGCGACGGTGACGGCGACCGATAACTTCGGTGGGGGCAGCGTGACCGCGCAAGTGTTTTTTGAAGGCGATCCGGCGCGCTGCTCTTCGGGCGGCGGGACCGATCCTTTCTCCTTCACTGCCGAAGTCAATAACATCGGATATGGGGGCGGAGTAGCGTACACCGTCTCCGGCGGAAACCTCGTCTACTCCGTCAGTATCGACAATCCCGAGCATGGTACGCTCAGCTCGCAAACGGGGTCCGGCGGATTCACGGCACCGGATACGTGCGAGGGCGGCGTCGCTTACCTGACCGCGACCGACGTGATCAGCAACGAGAGCATCACCGTGAGTATCGCTTTTGGCGGCGACTCCGAGCGCTGCGGCGGTCCAGGTGACGGCGGATCCGGAGGGGGAGATCCTCTCACCATCAGCGCCAACCGAACTGACATCTACGTAGGTGACCAGGTGATCGTGCGCGCGAGCGGCGGCATGAGCTCCCAGTACAGCTGGAGCGTGAGCGGCCCCTCGTTTAGCGCGTCGATCTGCAATTCGAGCGGGGCCAACTGCGCGCAAAACGGTTACGTGGGAAGCGACGGGGTTTTCACCAGCTGGGATGACGGCTCTTTCCAGATCTCGGTGACTGACGGCGTTCAAACCCAGAGCGTCTATGTGACCGTTCAGCATCGGCCTTTGCTAGCCAGCTTTGAGGTTAACAGCCTCTATCTCAGCGATGCGAACGCCGCGACAGTCAATTTCACGGTCACAGGTGACGTTAATCTCACGCTGATCCTGCAGCTTTTTGCGCCTGACGGCTCGCGGATTCTGATCTCATACCCCACGACGTCAGGCGATGGCCAGTACACGAGCTCGTTCCAGCCAGGCGGAAGCGACGGGCATGCGCAGCTTGGCACTTACACTCTAACGGTATCTGATAATGCCTTGCGCAGCACGACGAACGCCTATCTCGAAGTGACGCAAGATCCGGGCTACGGAGGTGGCGGGCCGGTCAACTCGATCAACATCAGCACGGGGACGATCCCGAGCAATGCGTTGCCCGCGGGCCAAGCCGTGATCGTCACCCTTTCGGGCGGCAACGGACAGTACAATACCCCGAACGATGATCCCGTCCTCGGGACCTGGAGCGCGAATTCGGATGGAACTTTCACGCTCAATACCGTCGAATGTAACGGAGGCAGCGCCACTGTGAATGCGTCCGATAGCGCAGGCAACACGGGCCAGGCAGTGTTCACGGTCCTCGCGGGCGATCCGGACAGTTGCGCAGATCCGTCTCCTTCTCCATCCCCGACGCCGACGCAAACGGAGCATCAGAACCTTGGAGCATGCGGTGGCGCGGGTGTTCCTGCCGATCCAAATAATCCGGATAATTCGACCAATACGATGTATAGCATGGGCCTGTCTTCCGGTATCAACCCGGATTACGCCACTCACTATATGGAGGATCGAAACGCGGCTCCGGGAGTTCCCACGCCGTTTGACACGATCGACGTATCGGCTTCGTTCTGTACCGATCCCAACGACGACAGCGCCCCTCAAGTCCCGAGCAGCGTGACGGCGACCTTCAAGGTCGGATCGACCACGCTTCAGACGGTGACGCTCAATTCGGTTGGAGGAGGCGACAGCGGCAGCGGTAACTTCAAAGCGACGCTCGAAGGAGGCGCCAATCCCTGGTTCTCCATGCCGGACGATCAGATCGCCCAGGTGATCCAGAACGGCAGCATGACCATGACGGTCGACGGGGGAGCCTTCGGTACCCAATCGATCGACATCGCGGTGAGCGGCTGCGCGCATATCTGGGCTCCGGTCACGCCTCAGTATGATCCCAATACCAATCAGCAGATCGTCAACAAGATGGTCTTCATGCGGACCGAGAGCATCGGCTGGCAAGCGGCGAAAATCCTGGATCAGGGCAAGCAGACGTTCATGCACCTCGTGAGCACGGTCTATCCGTATACGGAAGACAAGAACCTCATGGATTTCTGGGTCGATCTCGGCGCGATGCCTCAGGCGAAGCAGGACGAGCTGCAGGCGGCCGATAACCGCTCCCTGGCCGGTTACGGCGGCAAGCAGGCCGCCCAGAACTGCGGTGTCGACATGAAACGCGACGCTTTGATCATCTATGCGGATTACCCGCAGTCCGTACACGGGGCCTATGCGTATTCCGGGCTGTTCAAGCGTTACGTGTGGATTCGCGGAAACGAAATCTTCCAAGGCTATCCGGTGAACGCACCAACCGAAAATGTGGTCGAGCACGAGCTCGGGCATGGAATCGGCGGGTTGTCCGACGAATATGAAAAACATGATGGCGTGCCCAGCGCCCAGGCCAGCCAGTGGGACTTTTACTTCGGCCCACAGCTGACTTACCTCAACGGCACCCCGGCGTTCGGAAACGATTCAAAGTTGGGAGTCGGCATCAATTGCTGGTTTGATCCGAGGACTTGGATCGGAAGCAACGGTACGAAATACGGCTCCCAAGGTTGGGTCGGATGCGGCGGTTCGTTTCCAGACGACGTACGGCCAGACGCCCTGCCTCCGCTTCATCGGCCGAGCTTCGACAGCATCATGAACCACCGGGTGACCTATCCGAAGTTCAATGTCATCAGCTGCGCGGCCATGAGGGCAGGTCTCAGGCACGCCTACGATTTCTTCGAGGCGGATGCGGATTGGGAGCATATGGATCCTAACGTGACTCATGAAATCAAGGCCGAGATCCTACGCGTGACGATGCCATACGCGGACTCTTGCATGGTGAAAGGCCAGGTCTATCGGCCGGACCGCTCGAGGTTCCAGAACACGTTCAGCAGCAAGCCGGGGCCGCGATTCTGATTCGGCTGGTGGATCGTTACTATCTGAATGACTTTAAGCAGGTCGTTCAGTAATTTTGAACGATGGATGATCGTTGTTTCGACAGGAAGGCCGCCCAGGAATGGATCGCCGTGATTGAAGGCGAGCATGGCCGGATTCGAGATGCGGATCTATACCCGTATCTCCGAACCTGGGTTGAGCGCATCGATCCTCGCGAGATCGCGGATATCGGGTGCGGTCAGGGAGTCTGTTCAGAGAAGATCGACCTGAAGGGCCGCAGCTATACCGGTATCGAGCCTTCGTCCTTTTTGCTCGAGCGAGCGCGCCAGTTGCATGCGGAGGCGAACAAGCGCTTTGTCAGCGGAAACGCGTACGCGCTTCCGTTTCGCGATGGCCACTTCGATGCGGCCTTCTCGATCGCCCTTTGGCATCTTCTCGAGGATAAGCCGAAGGCAGCCGCTGAGCTGAGCCGGGTCTTGAAGGATGACGGTCATTTCATGATCGTCGGCGCCAATCCCGACTTTTACGATGAATGGACTAAGACTTACTCAAGGTCCGAAAGGCTCGGCTCTCGCTTCGAGGGATATACTCGACACAGCGACGGGACCGAGACGGTCGATGTTTTGCATCTGCACAGCTTTGACGAGATCGCCGCGAGCTTGAAAGCAGCTGGCCTCGAAATTCTGGAAACGGCGAAATTCCGAACGGCTATTTCAATCCAGGGCCGGAAGTTTAGCGGGGCTTGAATCCCGGTGGCCGCGGCGGCAAAGGATGGTCGCTCGATCTCGGTTTGAATCCCGGTGGCCGCGGCGGCATGGAATAGTCGCTCGACCTCGGTATGAGGTCTGGTGGCCGCGGCGGCGTACCTGTCGGAGGACTCGACTGCGGGGCCACGTCAGTCGGTTCAGACTCAGGCTTAGGCTCAGTCTCGGGCTGGGCCGAGGGCGGCGAGGGCGGCGTCGGCTCGGGCATTAGACTGGGCTCGGTCACCGGCGACGGCGCGAGCGTGGTATTCGGCGATGGTGGCGGTTTCCTGCAGGACCGCAGGATCGAGAACGCCGCGACCAATCCGATCAACAGCGCTATCGTTTCAATACCCCTTTTGGATGACAATGGTTCTGACCTCTTTGGGGGTGAGCCAGTTGTTGATGTAGTAGCCTTTGTCGGCGGTTGCGCCAGCATAGGTGTAGCTACCGCCGGCAACATTCTTGATCTGTTCGTCGAAGCCGTTGAAATATGCGTAGGCGCTCATGCTGAAACCAGGATCGACGCTCGACCCGGTGCCGTAATCCCCCGTATCGAGGTAGCAGTCAGCGACGCCGTTGCCGAGCAGCGAGGCATACGCGCCACCGCTGTACCCCGGGATGGTCAGGTAGACCATCTTCTGCGTGGAGTTGACTTGAATGACGGAGAGAGTCGCCGTTCCGCCTCCTCCGGAGCGCGTGCCGTAGTTATTTGCATTGTAAAATTGGATGATCACCTGGCAGGCCCCCGGATTCGGCGCGCTGCTATCGATCCGGCATTTATCGAGTACGTCATCCGGGACTTGGACGCCCGTGGCAAACCAATAGTTGAGGTTGCCATTGGTTAGGGTCGCACTGAAAAGTACCGGGCTGGACTGCTTGCTCGAACCGCAGCCGGCGATCTGGACGGTATTGCCGCTAACCGGAGTCGTGTTGACGGTGATCGTGACGGAGCGGGTCTGGCTCGTCGGTCCGAATGAGGTGCTTGTCGCCTTGGTCATGTCCGCTTCGATCTTGACCAAATAGGAGCTCGACGAAATCGGGCCGATCACCGTCAGACCTGTGCCTGAGACATTCCAGCCGCCGAAAGAGCTCGGGGTCGGAGTGGCGACCGCGAAAGGCTTGGTGGTGTCGATGACGACGGACGGGCTATTGGACGGAATCGGCGATGGTGCGGGTTTGGAATAATAAAGCGCGATCTGGTTGGAAAGCTGACGGCTCGTCGTATTGGTCGTATCGAAACGCAATCCGACGAGGTTGGCGTTGCAGGAGTCCTGGACGAGGATTTGCTGGAAGATCGAATCGAACTGAACCAGGTCGGAGTTCAGCTCGGCGCTCTTTTGCGCCTTGAGGCTGTTGGTATTCGTCTGGAGCAGCACATAGGCGCCGATCGAGGCGATTCCCAAGGCGATGACGGTTTCGAGGAGCGAGAATCCGCTGACTTTTTTCATGGCTATGAAGTCATATTCTAGACCACCGGTTTGCGGATGACACCCCCATTGTTGAAATACCGGGCCGGAGACTGGCCGAGTGCTTTCTTAAAGACCGAGATGAAGGCGCTCGGGCTGTCGTAACCCGACTCGAGCGCGGCATGGGTCACCTTTTCGCCAGAGGCCAGGAGCTTCATCCCGTGCATCAGGCGGAGTTGCTGCCGCCATTTTCCGAATGTTATCCCGGTCTCGGAGAGAAACGCGCGCTCGATGGTACGTTTGGAGCCGCCCGCGGCTTTACAAAGCGCCGCGAGCGGGCTTGGATCGCTCGGGTCGCGGATCAGGCGCTCGGCGACGCGGCGGGCTCGCGGGTCTTTGGGCTGAGGCAGTTGCAGCGGCACGGTGGGCGCGGATTTGAACTGATCGAGCAGGAACTCGAGGACGCGCTTGTCCTGCGGGTTACGCGATCTCCAAGCGGTTCGGCCGCAGGCGTGCAGGATCAGTTCCCGGAAGAGCGGCGAAACATTGAGGACAAAGCAATGTTCGGGAAGTCGCGTCGCGGTCCTTGGGGAGAGATAGAGCGTCCTCATCTTCACGGTGCCTGACATCTCGATCGAGTGGATCTCCTTGCACGGGATCCAGACCGCGCGAAGCGGAGGCACGACCCAGATCCCTTGGCGCGTATGGATGGTCATGACTCCTTCGGAGGCGAAGACGAGCTGCGCTTCGGGGTGGAAATGCGACGGGATGACGTGGCCGTCGGCGTAATCCTTCGAGAGAGTGGTGAGTTGGGCCGAACGGATCCCTTGGGGGTCGAGAAGCGGCCCTTGACGCTTTTTAGACATATTCTGTCATTTTAGCGCAAGCGCGTTTGAGCCACAAATGGTACCGCTGCGTTACCGAAAGGGGCTGAATATGTTGGCAAACTCCACGATTTTGGGTTTCGTTCCGGTTCTGGATTTCAAGCGCGCGAAGCCGTTTTACGAAGGCACCTTGGGCCTGAAGTTCAGGGGCGAGGATCCCTTCGCGCTCGAGTTCGAAGCCGGTCAGAACCGCATCCGGGTCGTGCGAGTCGGAAAGCTCGCTCCTCAGCCCTTTACGATTCTAGGCTGGGAGGTCGAGGACGTCAGTACGACCGTCGCTGCGCTTGCTGCGAAAGGCGTTATCTTCGAGAGATTTCCGGGAATGGATCAGGATTCTTCGGGAATCTGGAAATCGCCGAGCGGGGCGCGGATCGCCTGGTTCAAGGACCCCGATGGCAACGTGCTGTCGGTTTCTCAGCACTCGTAGGAGAGCATGGCTTTTCCGTTCTTGAACGAACGGGACGCTGCCAGCCTGAGCGGCAAAGGCGAGGTGAGTCCTTCGAACAAGGATCGTCCCGCGCCTAGGGCCACGGGGCAGACGACGAAGGTATAGGAGTCGATCAGCCCCTCGCGGGCGAGCTGCGCGACGATGCTCCCGCTGCCGAGGATGACCATGTCCGAGCCGGACTCGGTTTTGAGCTTGCGGATCTCCGCCGGGAGATCGCCTCGGATCAGTCGAGTGTTCTGCCAGTCAGCGCGATCGAGCGTGCGGGAGAAGACGATTTTGGAAGTCTCGTTCATCCCTCGCGCCACCTCGGGCATCTGCTGGGCGGCCATCGGCGAGGGCCAGAAGGCCGCCATCATCTGGTAGGTCACGCGGCCGAAGAGCAGCGTGCCTCCTGATCCCGCGTTGCCTGCGACGTACGCGTCGAACTCGGGGTCAGGGCCAGCTGCGTGGGCCCAGCTCATGTCGCCGTCGCGATCCGTGAAAAATCCATCGAGCGATACGTTATTGAAAACCGAGAGCTTGCGCATAAGGCATTGTACACCACCTTATGAGACCGCATAGCCCTTGCCTTCGAGGCAGGTCTTTTGCGCCTTCTCGAATTCGGCCATCTGCTGCTGAGTCTGGGCTTTGCTGCCTTCGTTGATCTCTTGGCGTGCGCGCTCTTCCTGCCGGCGGCGAGATAGCCCGGCCGCCCCGCCTACTGCAGCGCCGACAGCAGCGCCGGTTCCCGGGTTGCCGGTGACCGCGCCGCCGATCGCCCCTGCTGCTGCACCGCGGCCTGCGCCGCGCGCGCTGCTTCGAAGCCGCGTGTCGGAGGGCTCAGTGGATGGAGCGTTTTGCTGCTGCTCAAGAAGCTGCGCGGGGTCGATCCCGGTTTGCTTGGTCGCCCAGCTCGCGCAGGATGACTTGTCCTTTTGCATCTGGGAGTCGCTTTGCCCTTTCTTCGGATAAGCGGTGATGCTCGCGCCGGCGTCGACGGCCAGGATCGAAACCAGGGTGCTCATGACGAGAAGGATGGTCGGTTTCCGTTTCATACAGCGGTTTCCTCTTTTTGAAATCCAATGAGCAGGGTATGTGCCAGTTTTAGGCCGCTTGACCCTTCGGCTGGCTGAACGCCTCGGCGAAAACAGGCGCGAACTCCTCGATGGTAGTCGAGCCGCGATGCTGCGGGGTCGGCTGTTGGGTCGGCTGGATTTTCCCTTCGTTGAGCGAGCGGTCCATCTCGATCAGAAGGTCGGCCGCATCGGCAGTGAGACCGGAGTCCAGAATGCCTTTGCGTGCCTCTTCGTACGAGAACTCGATATACTTGAGGTCGGGCTTTCCGATTGCATCTCCGAAGGCCTCCGCCACGTGGTCGAAAGTGACCGGCGCCGGGCCAAAGAGCTCGAAGACAGAGTGGCCGTCGAAGCCGGCTTGAAGCAGCTCCGCAGCTTTGGCGGCGATGTCCCTCGTGGCGATCATCTGAAGCGGCACGTCTCTGCGGATCGCGGATCCCATGGCGCCGATGGCGCGGATCAAGTCCACGTTGTAGAGCGTGTTTTCCATGAAGTAGACCGGCCGCAGGTGAAGGATGTTCACTCCTTTGAGCTCGGAGAGGCGAAGTTCCTGGGCATGGAGTCCCCGGATCGGGCCGTTGTCGCGGTCGGTTTGGGCCCCGACGCTGCTTAAGCTGACGACGGAAAGGACGCCTGAGTCGCGGATGGCATCGCGGATCGCCTCGCCGACCTTCTCTTGATAGGCCAGGTAATTTCCCGTGGTCATGTCGGGCGGGATCAACGCGAAAACCCCGTCAGCTCCGCGGAAAGACTCGCTCATCCGGGCTGAGTCGTCGAAGCGCGAGAGCGGATGAATTTCCGCTCCGAGCTCCTCGAGGCGTTTGAGCTTGGCCGGGCTGCGGCCGATCGCCCGGACCAGGTGGCCCTTGCTCAGTAGCTCTTCGGTGAGGACGTGGCCGATTTTGCCGGTGGCTCCCAGGATGGCGTAGGTTTTTTTCATGAGCGAGTAGGGCTGCAAAGCCGGGTCCATTGGCTCAGAACGGGTAGCCCAGTTCGACGTAGAAAAGCAGCCCGCGTCCGGCGCTCGCGATGTCAACGCGGCCGAGGACATTGGGGCGTGCCCAGGCTCGGAGCCCGATGCCACCGGTCGCGCGCAGCCGCGAAAAGACTCCTCCGTCCTGACCATAAACCTGCCCGATGGACGCGAAGGGGTCGATTCGCCAGTCGGCGGTTACTCCATAGATATGGGTTTGGAAGAATCGGATGCGCTGCTCGAGCTCGAGCGTCCAGGCGCCCTGGTCGGTGAAGCGGTCCTCGGTGAATCCGCGCATGAGGAACGCGCCGCCGAGCGAGCTTTGATATTGGAATGGAACGCCAGGCGAGGTGACGTACCGCCAGTACAGCCGCACGCCGGCTTGCACGCGATCGAACTCGGGGATGAGCGCCTTAGCCTCGAATTGGTGGCGCAGGTAAGCGGGATAGTCGCCGCTTGCTTCGAAAACTCCCGACTTGAAGTCGGCATAGTAACCGGACTCGGAGAACTCGGCGTTCTGTCGCGTGTCGTAGCGCAGGTCGATGGATTGGCCCAAGACATTGGCTCCCCCCATCCCGGGAGTGTCCGGAAACACTTCGCGACTCAGGGGGAGTCCCGTCACGCCGATCGCCTGAATGATCTCGCGCTCGGCCTCGAGCTGCGCGCCGAGATTGAAATGGGGAAGCAGATTGAGGCCTCTTCGATAGGCGAAGTGACCGCGCACGCGCGTGTGGCTGGTCTCCGAGCTGTCGGGCGTATCAGGGCCGATCCCGAAAAATCGGAAGAAGATGCTCCGCTGTCCTCGAACGTAGAGCTCGTCGGTCCAAAGGCCTTTCTCTTGCGGGATCCGGTTCCAAAGAAAGAGGAGGCCCCAGTTGACCTTGGTGCTCGCGCTGGCGACGAAGGTGTAGGACTCCTCTTTGACAGGATAGTCGAAGAGTCGGAACGTGCCCGTGCTGCCGATGTTTCGGTTCCATGAAAGGCTCGGAGCGACAATCCGCCGCGTGCGTTGCGTCTCCTTCTCGACCTGGAGGAAAACCGGCATCGCGCCGAAGGTGTCGCCCTCGTTGGGCAAGGTCGCGTAAATGGGCAGAGGAATGATCTTGGTCTTGGTTTCCTCAGCCGCGGTACCGATTTGCGGGGCGAAAAGCAGGAGCAGGAGCGCGGCGACCGCGCTACTGAAGCTTTTTGAGCGTGGTGAGGATTCCATTGAGCGTGTCGTCCTCGCTTCGGCCGGTGGCCTGCGCTTCTTCGTAGATGTAGATGCGGCTCTTGCTTGGGCGCGCGCGGGTGATCAGGAAATTCCCGCAGAGATGCTCGATGTGGCTCGTGCCATCGACCTTCTCGTAGGAGCCCAGAATCTCCCGGGGCTCGCTGGCGCGCCCTGACAGCAGTGAGAAAGCCCAAGTCTCCGTCCAGTCCACCGAGACGAAAGGCATCGGGTCGACTTCGAATCGCACTGACTGACGCGCCAGGAAATTCCGGTCCTCGTGCGGGGTGATTTCCATCTTGGTGACTTTGCCCGCGCGCGTCGTCTCGTGACTGAGAAGCTCCTTGAGCAGCGCGGAAACGGGGCGGCCTGATTCGCCCTGGACGGCCGCCCAGACCCGCTCTTCGGTCGATTTCCCTTTGGCGGTTTTCGTTCCGCTTGTCTCGGCGGACCAGGGCAGGGTCTTGGCGACTTTCATGGGTTTTCGGATCGGCTTGTTGAAATCAAAGCATTCTGCATGAGCCGTGGAAATGCAGTTTGCAATGAGTAAGTTTGCGAAAATTATGCGAAAAACCCGTTGAGTCCGCACGGGCTTCGTTCTACTTGGTCTGTGTGATCGAGGCAAAGCAAAAACGTTTGCTTGCAGCGTCGGGAATGGAGCGAAGGCTGTGGCCGCTCGCGCTGGGTTTGACTTACATCGCGCTGATCGCCTGGCTTGGCGGACTTCGGATGGATCACGTCTGGATCGGACTGCTTCCGCTTCTTGATCTATACAACGAGAAGACGCGCCTCTTTCTGCGCAAATTCTTTCCGATCATCCTCACGGGCATCGTCTACGATTCGATGAGATACTTTTACTGGCAGGGCATCGAAGGGCACGTGCATGTCAGCGAGCCCTACTACCGCGACCTCGCCTGGTTCGGCATCCCGTTCGCCGATCACTATCTGACGCCCAACGAGTATTTCGCAGTCCGCTCCTCGCGGGTTTTGGATCTGCTCTGCGGTTTCGCCTACCTGGTTTTCGTGGGTGAGTACCTCTGCACGGCGTTCTATCTCTTTTTCAAAGAGCGCTTCGCCGACCTCAGCCGATTTGCCTGGTGTTTCCTGACGGTCAATCTCCTGGGTTTCGTGACCTACTTCATCTATCCGGCGGCGCCGCCCTGGTACGTCACTGCATACGGATTGGGTCCGGCCCGAATGGACGTGCAGCCGCACGCGGCCGCGGCGAGCCGGTTCGACAGGCTGCTCGGCACGCATTTCTTCGACCAGATCTACGGGCGAGGCGTCGACGTCTTCGGCGCTTATCCTTCGCTCCATGTTTCATATCCGCTTCTCGTGGCGCTCACGACGTTCGCGGTCCCGTCGCTCAAGCCCGCGCGCTCGCCCGCGATCGCGTTCTACCTGCTGATGTGCCTGAGCGCGGTCTATCTGCAGCATCATTATGTGGTCGATATCATCCTAGGTTCTCTTTACGCACTGCTGGTCTGGGGCGCCACGCGCGGAATGCGCCCGGTGCGGGCATGAGCTCATGAGCGGAGAGCGCGCGTTCGTCAGCGGCGGCACCGGATTCGTCGGCGCGAACGTGATCCGCGCGCTCCTGGAAGAGGGCCGCGAGGTGCATGCGCTGGCCCGGCCGGGCTCGGATCGCTCCAATCTTCCCGAGAGCGATGGTTTGCGCGTGTTCGAGGGCGATCTCACCCGATTCGAGAGCCTGCTTCCCGCGATCCGAGGGTGCTCGGAGGTCTATCATGTCGCGGCAGATTACCGATTCTGGGCGCGCGACCCGTCCGAGCTCGCGCGCAACAATGTCGAGGGCACCGAAAACGTGATGCGAGCCGCGGAGGAGGAGGGCGCGTCGCGCGTCGTGTATACCTCGACCGTCGGCACCATAGGGTTGAGCAGTCAGCCGACCCCTGCCGACGAGGCCACGCCCGCGCTCACTGACCAGTATGTGATCCCGTACAAGCGGACCAAGTTCGCGGCCGAAGAGGTCGCTAGGCGCTATGCGCGGCGCGGCCTCCCGCTGGTAATCGTCAACCCCAGCACTCCGATCGGGGCGTGGGATCGCAAGCCGACACCGACCGGCCGCATGCTTGTGGACTTTCTCAATGGCAAACTCCCTGCATATGTCAGAACGGGCCTTAACTTCATCCACGTCCGCGACGTGGCCGCAGGGCATCTTCGGGCGGCGCGTCGGGGCAGAGTGGGAGAGCGCTACATCCTGGGTAATCGCAATATGACGATGCGTGAATTTCTCGAAATCCTGGCGAATGAGAGCGGTGAGTCCGCTCCGCGCTTGAGGATCCCGTATGCGCTGGCCTGGGCGGCGGGCGCGGCCAGCACGGCTTGGTCGAGGGTCACGGCGCGCGAGCCCTCGATCGCGCTGGATGCAGTCAGGATGTCCCGCCACACGATGTACTTCGACCCCGGGAAGGCCGTTCGCGAGCTCGGCCTACCTCAAACCCCGCTGGTGGAAGCCATCCGCGAAGCTATTGATTGGTTCAGGCGGATTGGCCTCGTCAACCGGCTGCAGCAAAGGAGATAGCGATCATGGCGGTACCTGTAAAACAAGCGGTCGCGGTCGGAAGCTACATTTTCAAACAGAAGCTCAAGGGCAAGGCTCGGTATCCCCTGGTGCTGATGCTCGAGCCGCTATTCAAGTGCAACCTCGCCTGCGCGGGCTGCGGAAAGATCCAGTACCCCGAAGAGATCCTGAAGAAATCGCTCACGCCTGAGCAGTGTTTCGCGGCGGCCGAGGAGTGCGGCGCGCCAGTCGTCAGCGTGGCCGGCGGCGAGCCTTTGATCCATCCGCAGATCCGCGAGATCGTCGAAGGACTCACCGCGCGCGGTAAGTTCGTCTACCTCTGCACGAACGCCCTCCTGCTCGGCCGGAAGATCGACCAGTTCAAGCCGAGCGATTACCTGACGTTCAGCATCCATTTGGATGGAATCAAGAAGCATCACGACGCCTGCGTGCAGCGCGAAGGGGTTTACGAGACGGCCGTCGCCGCGATCCGCGAGGCCAAGAAGCGCGGCTTTCGGGTCACGACTAACACGACGATCTTTCAAGGGCATGATCCGCGGGATCTTCATGAGTTCTTTGACGCGATGACGGAGCTCGAAATCGACGGCATGATGATCTCTCCAGGCTATAGCTACGAGAAGGCTCCTAAGCAGGACGGCTTCCTCAAGCGCGAGCAGACCAAGAAACTCTTCCGCGAGATTCTCGCTCCCTATCGCGAGGGTGGCAAGAAATGGGTCTTCAATCATTCGCCCTTCTTCCTGGACTTCTTGGAAGGACGGATCGACTACCAGTGCACCCCCTGGGGAAACCCCAACTACAACATCTTCGGCTGGCAGCGCCCTTGCTATCTTTTCAGCGAAAAGGGTTACGCCAAGACGTTTCGCGAGCTGATGGAGACGACGGATTGGGATCGCTACGGCACGGGCCGGCACCCCAAGTGCGCCGACTGCATGGTCCATTGCGGCTACGAGGCGACAGCCGTCAACGACAGCATGTCCTCGATGAAGAACCTGCTCCGCTCGGCCCGAAGCGCGCTCTGATCGCCGGAGTCCTACCTTATGGCACGAACCTCGAGCTCGAGTATCCGAACCCAGGCCGAAAGAGAAAATCTCCAATGGCGCGCGAACGAGGCGATCGGCCGCGCGACCGAGTTTCTGATGGCTTGCCAGCGCGAGGATCACCACTGGTGCGCGGAGCTCGAGTCCAACGCGACGATCACCGCTGAGTACGTTTTCCTGCGTCAGCTGCTGGGCTTGGGTTTCGGTTCGAGGACCGATCGGATCGCCCGCTACCTGATGAAGCAGCAGAACCATAACGGAAGCTGGGGGATCGCGCGGCACTGGGACGGGGACGTCTCCACCTCGGTCGAGGTTTACCTCGCGCTTCGCATTCTCGGAGTCAGCCCGCTTCACCCGACGCTACTCTCGGCCGAACGCTATATCCGCCTACAGGGGGGCGTGAGGAAGGTGCGCGTCTTCACCCGGATCTTTCTGGCGATGTTCGGCCTCATTCCCTGGTCGAGCGTGCCGGGGCTGCCGGCGGAGTTCATGCTGCTGTCGACGCAGGCGCCCGTGAACGTTTACTCCCTCTCGAGCTGGGCGCGAGGGACGACGGTACCGCTCCTGGTGATCTATCACCATAAGCCGATCTACGGGCTCCCTAACGGGCGCATGAAGAACAATCCCTGGCTCGATCATCTTTGGCTCGATCCGACGAGAAAGAACGTGCCGTCCTCGGACGCCGCGGGCGAGAGCTGGATTTCGTGGCTGGATCCGCGTCCGAGCTGGAAAAAACTCTTCGGAACTGCCGAATTCCTCTTTCGGATCTACGAAACTCGCAAGATCCACGCGCTCAGGCGCCGGGCGCTCGATGCCTGCATCAATTGGATCATCGAGCGCCAAGAGCCGACTGGAGACTGGGCCGGGATTTTTCCTCCGATGATCAATAGCGTGATCGCGCTGACGCTCGAGGGGTTCGACGTGGACTCGGACCCGGTCAAGCGTGGGCTGCAGGCGATCGAGAAGTTCTCGTGGGAGGACGCGGACGGTTTGAGGATCCAGGCCTGCACGTCTCCGGTCTGGGATACCGTGCTTTCGGTCATCGGACTCGTGGACTCGGGATTTCCGCAGAAAAGCCCGGAGATGGAAGGTGCCGTGAAGTGGGTGCTCGAGAAGCAGGTGCTCACGGATCGCGGCGATTGGAAGGTCGGCTGCCCCGGGCTAGCTCCGGGGGGATGGTCCTTTGAGTACGTTAACTCCTGGTATCCCGACGTCGACGATACCGCGGCCGTGCTCCTGGCCCTTCTCAAGCAGGATCTGAACTCCGTGCATTCGCCTCCCATCAAGCGCGGCCTGAATTGGCTGCTTGGGATGCAGAACTCCGACGGAGGCTGGGCGGCCTTCGACGTCGACAACGACAATCAGTTTCTCAACGAGATTTCCTTCTCCGACATGGAGTCGCTCTGCGATCCAAGCAGCCCGGACGTCACGGGCCGGGTGCTGGAGGTCTTCGGCCTCTGGCTCGAGGAACATAAAGTGCTCTCCGAGTCCCCGGAGCTTGCGGCCCCGATGGAGATGGCGTGCCGGCGCGGCGTAGAGTACCTCCGGCGCACGCAAGAGATGGAAGGCTCGTGGTTCGGTCGCTGGGGCGTGAACTACATCTACGGCACGAGCAACGTGCTCTGCGGGATCAGCCGCCTCGGGTTAACCAGGCATGACTCCATGGTACAGCGGGCGCTTGAGTGGCTCAAAGACGTCCAAAACCCCGATGGCGGCTGGGGCGAGAGCCTCGCGTCCTACTCGGATCGAAAGTGGATGGGGAAGGGGACCTCGACGCCGTCGCAGACTGCCTGGGCGATCCTGGGCCTCCTGGGGTTCCTGCCTGCCAGCGATCCATCGATCCTGCGAGGCATCCGCTGGCTCGTTGATCACCAGGCCGATGCCGAGCCGGAATGGGCGCTTGAAGGCGGGATACCCGTGCCGGAGGCTCGCGGCGGAACGTGGGTCGAGACGCAGTTCACGGGAACTGGCTTCCCGAATCACTTTTATCTGAGGTACAACTTGTATCGGCATTACTTTCCGCTGATGGCGCTCGGACGTTTCATTCAGGCGAGGCAGGCGCAGGAATGACGCTTCTCTGGGGTAGCGTCGTCCATCGCCCCTATGTTTACGCTTTCTTCGTGGTTTTTTTCTTCTTCGCGGTCCGGCAGCTGGGCGTGCGCGGTGCCGCCGCCTTTGCGGTAATGGCGTGGTCGGTGGCGTTCCTGGCCGAGTACAGCTCGACCCGGAACGGTTTTCCGTTCGGGAAGTACGTCTACTTCGATGAGACGCGGACGCGCGAGCTCTGGGTCTCGAACGTGCCGTTCTGGGATTCGCTTTCGTTCGTGTTTCTCTCTTACTTCAGTTGGAACTTGGCGGCGGCGGTCCTCTCTCCTTGCGAGCCGGAGCGCGCCATGGGCCGGTTTGCCTGCGCGCCGGTAGCCGGGTTTTTGATGATGCTCTTGGATGTGGTGATCGATCCGGTGGCGCTTCGGGGAGAGCGCTGGTTCTTAGGTAAGATCTACGAGTATCCGAAGGCGGGACCTTATTTCGGTGTCACGCTCGAGAACTTCGTCGGCTGGTTTCTGGTCGGGTCGTTCATCGTCTGGCTCGCGCAGCGGTTCCTTCGCGAGCCCAGAGTCCAGGGGGCCCTCTTCGCGCGCGGGGTACTCGGGGTTTATGCCGGTGTCCTGGCGTTCAATCTCGGGATGACCGCTTGGATCGGCGAGTGGGGCCTCTTGGCCGCGAGCGCCGCGGTCTCGGCGCTGACTCTTTTTGCCGTGGGAAGGCGGGCCCTATGCTTTTGATCTGCGCCGCGACTTGGGTGGAGGCGGCTGCTTGCTGGCACGCGAGCCGCTCGCGCGCCTCTCGGGTCGAAGTACTTTGGACCGGGATGGGGCTCGCTCGAGCCCGGCGCGCGCTCGAGACTCGCCTGGCCGCGGGTGTTCGTCCGGCGCTCGTGATCTCGGCTGGCTTCGCGGGCTCTCATGCCTCGGACGCTCGTGTTGGCGATTGGATCTTGGCGACCGAAGCGCGGCAAGCCGGCTTCGAGGCTATCGCGTGCAGGACAGGGTTGGCGCGCGCGCTCAAGAGGACTTCGCTTCGCTGGCGGAAAGGGCCGGTCCTGACGCTGGAGCGGATCGCGGGTCGTGAACGGCGGATCTTTGAAGGGGTCGCGCATGATCTCGAGACTCACGCGCTCAGCCGCGTGGCTTCGCGATTTGGCATCGGTTTCTCCGCGCTCCGAATGGTGAGCGATACCTGGGATTTTCCGCTGCCTACGAGGGCCCGGGAGGGAGTGGGCTTCGCCCTTCGCGCTTGGCGATATCCGGCTGAGCTTCGCGATGGTTGGCGCGAGATTTTAGGCCAGACGGGCTCTCAGACGACCGAATGAGTTCGCAGCTCGCCCGTCTCGGCCTGTTCGCCGATCGTGACGGTCAGTACGCCTTCGGTATGAATGACGCTCCACTGGTTGTCGCGTTCGACGGCTTGGGCCAGGCGGTCCAGGAACTCGGGCGCGAGCGAATGGACGGCGATGCGCTCGGCCCGGTAGACGCCTTCGGACTTCAGCTCGGCGATCAGGAGGTCGGGGTTTTTGTAGGTGTAGACTTTGACGGACTTGGATGCCTTGGCCGCCTTGTGCAGCTTGCGCGCGCTCGGGTTTCCGATCTCGATCCAGAGCTTGACTCCGCCTTGCGGGTCCGGCGCGCTGATGCAAGGGGCGTCGGGATCGCTCAGGCCGCCGGCCGAGAACTCAGGGGATTCGGAAAAGTTGAGCGCGTAAGCCAGAACCCGGGTGAGGAGGAACTGCAGCGTCTCCGAAGGATGCTGGGCGACTCGAAAGTCCAGGTTTTCGTAAACGCCCGAATCAACATCCGAGAGATCGATCCTGAAGCGAAAGAGGGTCGAAGGGAGAGCCATTGTTTGGGAGCATACCTCAGATCGGCTCGGGAGCCCAGATGTTGGAGGTGATGCAGTGAAACCCGGCGCCGGTGCCGACGAGCTTTCGCGCATCGTGGAAGCTGGCCTTGAGGCCGTGCTTTTCGACGGCTTCGCGTACGCTCGAACGAAGCTCGCGGATGATCTCGGCGCGAGTTTCTTCGGGCAGGTAGTCCAAGGCGCTCTCGTACGTCGGCACGTAGACCGTGCCGTCGTGGATCGCCCAGTTGACCGGCGAAAGAAAATCCGCGTCCCAGCCGAGAGCGCTTAGGCTTGAGTGTTTGAGGTTTTTCGGCGGGAGCATCAGGGGCCGCTCGACGGTGAGTCCGGCCTCGCGGAGCCGGCGCGCCTGCGCGTCCAGGAAGGCGTTGATCCCGCGCGCGAAGGCCTTCTCATGCCCGAAATCGGGGCCAAGCAATTCGATCGCGCGTTCATGCACGCGCGGGACGGCGACGGTGTCTCCCTGGATGGAGCCGACATACGTATCCGAATGGCCGACCTTGTCGCCGGGAAGGATCGGCAGGAGAAGGGCGTTGGACCGGGGAATGCCCAGCTGATCGGAGAGGACTCCGCGAACCTCCTCGCTTGAGCGCGCGCGATAGCCCGCGAGCCGGAGCTGCTCCGCGAAATGCTGGATCGACTCCCGGTCGAGCTGTGGGATCGCGCGAAGCTGCCGGGTGAGCTCGGCAAGCTCGACCGAGTTGTCGCGGGCGAGTTTATCGGTGGAGATCACGTAACGGTCGGTGAGCACGAGATTGCCTTTTTCGGCGAGAAGAGGAAGAGTGCGCGTAAGCAGGTGCGTGACCCGAGTTGGCGCGCCATATCGCTTGGGCTGCGAGCGGTAGGCGCTCTGGCCTTCGCGGTAAGGTGCGCTCGGGTCGGCGCCGTCCTGGGGCTGACCGTGCTCGTTCAGGACGATTTTGCTGAAATACCGGAGAACTTCGACGCGCTCTCCTTCGGGCACCGAGGGATCGCTGACGCGAACGAAGAGGGGATAGTAATCCTGGATAACGGCGAAGGATGCGGACTCATCTCGCGTGCCGCTGGTGATGGGAGTGCCGATCCGGGCGCGCAGATCGGCCGGGAGAGCGTCGGCCATCAGCTTATGCGCGACGATTCGCTGGCTGAGGCGGAAATCCGAAAGCGGTCCAAGTCGAAGGGGCGAGGGCTTGGACGTTGCCGCGAGGACCATCGTACCGGCGAGCAAGATTGTCCAAGGCCCTGATTTGCGCATCCGGGCCTGAAAATGCAACGGCCGTTCCCGCCTGTCCTCTTCGGAGAGTACCGGAAAGCGGTTCGCGAGAACGGCCGAGTGTCTATGATTTTGACAGTGTCCGATTACTTGCCCAGCGCGAGCTTGAGAGCCTCGAGGGTGTTAACCACCCCGCCCCTTATGGAGAGCTCCGTAAACGGCCTAAGCGTCGGGTTGTTGGGATCGCTGCCCGGCAGGTTGACCTGGAGAGCCTCGAACCGATGCGCCGTCTTCATGAGAAGCTCGCGCAGGTCCTTGGCCTGGAGATCCGGACGCTGCGTGAGGATCAGCGCCGCGATACCGGCGACCTCGGGGGTCGCCATGCTCGTGCCGTCGAACTCGTCGTACTTGCCGTCCGGAACCGTCGAAAGGATGGCTGCGCCCGGAGCGAAGAGATCGACTGACGTCTTGCCATAGTCGGAGAACGTCGCCGGAAGCCGGGCGTCCGCGTAGCGCGTGGAGGCCCCGACTTCGATGACGTTGTTGAACTCTTTCGTGACCTGACCGCTCGCATCGCGTACGCGCCGATCCGGAAAGTGCTTGGCCGTATCATTGTCGGCGCTGTCGTTTCCGGCGGCGTGGACGACGAGCACGCCCTTGGACTCGGCGTAGCCGAGCGCGCGCCAGACGTATTCTTTCTGGGGCGAAAGCGCCTTTCCGAAGCTCATGTTGAGAACGCGCGCGCCATGATCGACGGCATAGAAGATCGCGTTGGCCACGTCCTTGTCGCGTTCGTCGCCGTTCGGAACCGCGCGCAGGGACATGATCTTGACGTTGGCGACCTGGCCGTCGATGCCGAGGCCGTTTCCGCGGATGGCGCCGATGATGCCGGCGACGTGGGTCGCGTGAGCCTCGGCGGCGTTGACCGGCATGACGTTGCCGTTGCCGTAGCCGACTTCCTCGAGGTTGCTCGGGTCGTCGCCGACGATGCGGCCCGGATCGTTCTCGAGATTGTAATAGTACTTGAGCGAGTTCTCGCGCGACTCGATGGAGCGCTTGAACCAGGCGAAGTCGTGGCCGATCTCGAGGTAGGACAACGCGGCTTTCTTCGCCGCCTGGATCGAGGCGTCGGAGCTCTCGATCGCGCGGACTTCGGCGAGGACGTCGCCTGAGATCTGGCAGGCTTTCTTGAGCGTATCGATGGCGACTTCGAGCTCTCCCTTCTGCTTCTTGCGCAGCTCGAGGCCGTCGGTCTCGGTCTTGACTGCGTCGGAATACTCCTTCTCGACTTCGGCCAGATAGCTCGCGTCCTCATTCGACAGGGCGCCGCCCTCGCTTTCGGTTTTCGCCTTGAGTTCGCGCATGCGACGAAGCTCGCGGGTCACTTCGAGGTTGGTCCAGTCGACGCTCGTGCCATCTTTGGCGCCCAGAAAGTTCCAGCCGTGCACGTCGCCGACCTGCGCGTCGCTTGGCTTGTCATTGACCCAGATATTGTCCTTGAGGTCTTCGTGCGTGATCTCCATGCCGGAGTCGATCACCGCGACGAGAACCTGGGTTCCCGGCGTCAGTCCGAGCTCGGCGTACGCGCGCTCAGTGGAGGTGCCTGGGAGCTGGTCCGTTTCGAGGTCCTTGTGGGCCCAGGGCTTGCCGGTTTTTCCCTCGGCTCCATTGGCGGCGTCTTCTGCTTGGTTCGAGTAATGGATGATCCGGCCTTTGGCATCGCGGTCATTGACCAGGACGTCAGCCTTGCCGTGCGCGAGCTCGAGAAAGGAGGCGGTGTTCGAACCCAGCGAAAGACTGAGGAATCCGAGGGCTTGCGGGTCGAGCTTGAGCTTGCTTGGATCGCAGGTGACGAGCGCGGCCACATTCTGCCCAGGAGCGGTCGAGGCGGCCTCCTTGGAATGTAAGGTACAGCCCCCTAGGCTCAGCGAGATGGCCCCGAAATAGAGTAATTTTTTCATGATTTGATTCCCCCTCAAGGATTCAGCCCCTAAATAACTCAGTCCGGGTCGGCAAACAGCAAGAGATATGCCGGCAATCATTGCCTAGCGACAGCCGTTCATAGCATTGGCAAAATATAAGGATGCGGGCTCTGAACCTAAAAGCGGGGTGTATGCTACTGGCGGCTACGCTGCTGGTCTCCTGCGCGCCCGGATACGATCCTTCCACTGGTCTGGGCAAGAACGCGGTGATCGATGCGGTGAATATCGCGCTCTCGAACAACGAATGCTCCAAGGCCATCGAGCTCATCGATCCAGTCTACGAATCCGCGTACACGGACAACCGGGTCCGGATGGTGCGCGCGGCAGCGTACGCGTGCAAAGCCAACTTCAACTTCTTCACGCTCGTCGGCGATATGCAGTCCAACATCGACAAGCTCGTCACCAACGAGGTCTGGCAGCTGATCACGCAGTGGTTTCCGGCGACGACGGCGGCGACGGACCGCGTGGTCGAAGGGGCGGAGGGCTCGACCGACGCGCTCTTGTCGGCGCTTCAGCCAGGCCAGGTGCTCGTGCCTGCCGCGCTCTTCAAGACGGACACTTACAATCCCAGGTCCGGCAACTTCTCGGATCGGACCGGCGACGCCAATACCTATCTCGCCTTCATCAGCATGGCCACGATCGGCGGCTATCACAATCGGTACGGCAATCCGGATCCCACGACCTTCAAGAAGCAAAAAATCCTGCCGTGGAACACGGCCACCGCGACGGACATGACGACTTACGGCTGCGGTTACGCGTCGGCGCTCGTGAACTTCGCCGACTCGCTCGAGGGCGCCGAGAGCAGCGTCAGCGGCGTGCTCGGAGACGCCATCTCCAAGATGAAGACGGCGATCCAGACGTTGGTCTATAACGCGTGCGATGCGGGCTGCCGCGGCCTGGGGTCGGGCTCTGCCGGTTCAGTGCCCTCCGGCTGCCAGCCCTCCAACATCACCTGCTCGGGATGCCCGACCGCGCTCCGCGATCGCACCGCCTGCAAGGCGACCATCACGGATCCAGCCTCTTGCGCGGCCGCCGGGATCGTCGACGTGATGAACGTGTCACAGTTCGGGTGGCAGGGACCGTAGGTTTTTTGACGGTCGCCGGCTTGTGACAATCGCCGATATTTCCTGAAAGAACCCGGCACTTGAGCCGATAAGTCGGGCGTGAAGAACCGACTTTGGCTCTTGCAGCTTCCGATCGTCATTTTATTCACCGCGGCCTTCGCCATCCAGGAGGCGGGCGAGGACGGGCGGCTCGAGAACGCGTTCGTGCGCGACTCGATCTTTCCGAAGCTCAGGAGCGTCTCCGCCGTTTTCACGGATTGGAAATTCAAGCTCCGCGGCGCAGAGCCACCCAAGAACAGGATCGTGATCGTCGATGTCGACGACCTGGCGATCGAGAGCGTCGGGCGCTGGCCTTGGCATCGCGACACGATGGCGGGCCTCATCGATAACGTCTTCGCCGCCGGCGCCAAGGCCGTCGGTTTGGATATCGTGTTCTCCGAGCCGGATCCGCGGGTTCCGGCGGATCTCGCGCAGGCGCTCGCGCAGCAGTCGCTGCAGCTGGACCTTCTGAAATTCGAAACCGACCTGGCTCTTCGTGACGTGATCGCCAAGCATGGCGACCGCTTGGTCTTGGGTTGGGGCGCGCAGGCTTCCTGCCAGCCACTCTATTCTTCGCCCGAAGAGTGTCCGGTGCTGCATCCGGACGCGCTGGCTCAGTTTCCCGTCGGTGTCGAGAAGTTCGCCGTCAAGGACGTGCAGAGTCCGACGGGATTTGATGCGCTCAAGACACCGATGATCTCGTTTCCGGTTTTTCTCGCCAATATGGACGAGTACAATCGCGTGGCATCGCATGCGGGGTTTTTCTCGGCCTTCCCGGACCCGGACGGCTACATTCGCCGCGCGCCGCTGCTCCTGATGGCGGGGGGAAACCCGTATCCCTCGCTTCCGCTCGAGCTCGCACGAGTCGCCCTCGACGAGGAGCTGAGCGTGCGCTTCGACGCGAGCCACCGAGTCGCCGATCTTCGTTTCGCCAAGTCGGGCCGCGCGATCCCGGTCACGCCCCAGAGCGTGCTCGAGGGCAATTTTCGCGGGCCGAAGTTCACCTTCACCTATCTTTCGGCGGTCGAGCTGCTTCGCGACGGCGATCTCATCCAGGACGAGTCGGGCCGCAAGCTCGCCGGTCTTTCCAAGAAGGACGTGCTTCGCGACGCGATCGTCCTGATCGGGGTGACTGGCACGGGCGTGAACGACATGCGCTCGTTTCCGTTTGACATGAACGTGCCCGGTGTCGAAGGCCAGGCGACGATTCTCGATAACCTGCTCTCGGGCGATATGATGGTGCCGGGCCGCAAGGCATCGGGAAGCATCTGGATGTATCTCCTGATGGTCGTAGTCGCCCTGGCTTTTGCCGTCGCCGCGCAGAGGCTCGAAGCCGTGCCCGCCATGGTGCTTTGGTTGACGGCCTTTTTCGGCTTTGCCGCCGGAGACCTCAACCTGCTTTTCAGAAATCAGCTGGCCTGGAACACGGGATTCTTTTACCTCGAGATGAGCGCGATCTTCGTGCTGACCTTGGCGGCCAAGTACATCATCGAGGAGCGTAACAAGAAGTTCCTCAAGTCCGCGTTCACCAAGTATGTGGCGCCGGCCGTCGTCAATCGCATCCTCGAGGACCCGACCAAGCTCATGCTCGGAGGCGAGAAGAAGGAGCTGACGATCCTCTTCTCGGACATTCGCGGCTTCACGACTTTTTCGGAGAAGATGGACGCCAAGCAGCTGGCGACCTTCCTCAATGACTATCTCGGCACGATGACCAACCTGGTCTTCAAGCACGACGGCACGCTCGACAAATACATCGGCGACGCGGTCATGGCGTTCTGGGGCGCGCCCCTCGATCAGGCCAAGCATGCCACTCATTGCGCGCAGGCTGCCGTCGCGATGATGAAGGCCCTGGCGGAGAACCGAGCGCGCTATCGCGAGCAGTACGGCGTTGACGTGCGCATCGGCATCGGCATCAACACGGGCGTGGTCAACGTCGGAAACATGGGATCGGATAATAACTTCGAGTACACCGTCATCGGCGACCACGTGAACCTGGCCTCCCGCCTCGAGGGGCTCACCAAGCACTACGGCGTGGGCATTTTGGTGACGCGCTTCACACTCGATCACATCGTCGCCGCGGGCGATCAGGCGCCGGCGCACCGGGTTCTGGACTTCGTGAAGGTCAAAGGAAAGGCGACCGCCGTCGAGCTGATCGAGATTCTTGATCGCGATCTCTCGCCCGAGGGGCTCAAGCTCTTTGACCGGGGGCGCGCGCACTACCGGGCCTGCGAGTGGGATCGCGCTATTGACGCATTTGAGCAGGCGCGCCGCCTCCTTTCGACATCGGACGAGACTGATGGACCTTGCGAGCTTTACATCGAGCGTTGCCGCGAGCTAAAGGCGGCGCCACCCGAGGCGAATTGGGACGGCAGCTGGACCATGACGTCGAAGTAGCTGCGTCAATAGATTGACGGTTTTTCAGGACTCCGTTACGAATACCAGTTGGTAGCTCGCTTGGATCGGGCGACAATTGGGGGAATATGAAACAGCTCATTCGATTTGCTGTGAGTTTGGTTTTGGTCAGCGGGGGCGCCATCGCCTCCGAACTGCCGACCGATCTCACGGACTCGCTGCAACCCGAGCAGTTTGCGGGCGCGCCGGTCATCGGCAAGTTCAGGAATACCTATTACTATGTAGCCTCCGAGCGGGACTTCTCGAGTTACGAGATCAACACGGCGATTCGCGACCTGCAGGGCAACGTCATCGAACAGACCAGCAAGCAGTACAAGAAGGCGCTCGATATCGAAGGCTCCGGCAAGCTTCGCAACGACAAGGTCGTCAATTATCATGGCAGGGTCGACGGAGACGTTCGTTATAAAGTCGTCAGCGAGCCCTGGGGACGCGGCGTCGGCACCTGCGCGCTATCGCCTTTTCATACGATTGCCGTCGATCCGGAAACCATCCCGCTCGGCTCGGTCGTGCAGATCGATGAGACCAAGGGCATGCTTCTTCCGGACGGGAGCCACCATAACGGACTTTGGAAGGCCGAGGATATCGGCAATGCCATCAAGAAGGATCGGATCGATCTCTTCATCGGCCTCAAAAAGTATGAAGGCACGCTCTCAAGAGCCGGCATCGACAACCTTGAAGCCCTGACGGTTCGGTTAGTTCAGAAGCCGAGCGGACATTCGTGCAAGGACGAACAGCCGTAAACATTCGATCCGCGAGGCCTGGCGATTGGCCTGCCGTGCGGGAGATCTGCTGGCTCACGGGAGGGCTCGCGCAGAGCGAGGTGAAAGACCCTGCGGTGCGCGAGCTCTTCGAAGAGAATTGGATCGGGCCGTACGAGCGGTTGCTGCCGGATTGGACGTGGGTGGCTGAGAGCGAGGCCCAGGGCGCGCAAAGAGTGCAGGGTTACCTGACGGCGAGCCCGACCACGCGCGAGTTCGATCGGCGCCGCTGGTGGCGCGCGCATCTTCCGCTCGCGCTGCGGGTGGCGGCTGGGCGATATGGGCGCGGGGCTGAGCAGACCAAGTTTCTGCGGCGGACTTTTGGGCTTGATCCCTCACCGCGCAAGCTCTTTGCGCCGGAGATGCTCGCGCGCGTGTTGGATGAGTATCCCGCGCATCTTCACATCAACGTGCACCCAGGCGCGCAGCGCGCGGGGCAGGGGCGTGGGTTGATGAGCGGGTGCCTGGCGCGGCTGCGGGCGGAGGGCGTGCGGGGTCTTCATCTCTTTTGCGGGCCGGACCCCGTGGCATTTTACGAGCGGCAGGGCCTTGCGGTGCTGGATCAGAAGGCGATGGAGTCGGGGCATCGGGTTCACCTGATGGGGATAAGTATTTAACTTCATAAGCTTATAGCGCCTGGGCGGCCTCGCGTTGCTATGTTTGACGCAATGCAGTATCTTCGCTCCCCATGAAGCTGCCGCCGCTCGCTATCGCCGCTTTCCTCTTTGCCCCGGCGCTTTGGGCTGCTTCATCCGCCGAGGACCTCCCTGAGCCTGCGCAGGCGGACCAGCCCGGTGAGGGCTTGCAGGCACGCGTTTCCAAATTCGTTCGCCAAAAGCACGGCTCCGCTGCCGAGCGAGCGAAACTCGAAACGCGCCTCGGGAAGTACCTCCGTTTCCTTGCGTTGGGTGCCGCTGAGAACGACAAGCTCTTGGAGCGTCTCGGTGATGCTTCTCTTAAGTACCTTCTTTGCGACGATCTCGAGGACTGGGCTTGCCTCGAGTCGAGCACGAGCATCCAGCCCGGCGCCGCTTTCAGGCGAGATGCCTTGCCTGGCCTGGGCGATGCGGTTCACGCCGGTGCATCGCTCGACATGGATTTTTTCTTCACTCGTCGCTGGGATAATTTCGACCCAGGCGCCCGAAACGCCGAGCTGACCGTGGAAAAGGCTTTGGCTTCGCGACTTCGCGCCGACGGAACGCGTTCGATCCAGTTCGCGCTCTACGGAATCGACGACACTCGCGGCAGCATGAAGGATGTTTTCAACGCGTTGCTCGACGCGCGAAAATCCGGCGTGGCCGTGAGCGGAGTCGTGGACTCCGAGGCGTACGATAACTTGGCTAAAGGCAAGCTCGCCAAGATCCTGGAGCGCCCGACCAAGCTCAGCAGCGAGGAGTACCAGACGCTCTTCAGCCATGCCTACGATGCTTCGCGCGTACCCGAAGGAAAGCTCTGGTTCTTCGATCCCAAGTACGCGGTGGCCATGTTTCAGTACCCCGGCACCGCTGATCTCGTCCGGGCCCTCGACGAGGGTTCTACTTCCGACGAGCAGGCTTCCGTCAAGGTCGAGTGGCCGCCCGAGGACTCGATCATGCACAACAAGTTCTTCGTATTGGAAAATACCGAAGGCCATCAAGCGGTCTGGACCGGCACGACCAATATCAGCCAGAGCTGCATGGGTACCGAAGATAACGCCAATATGGCGGTTTATCTGCGCAATGACGTGATCGCGGAGAAGGCGTTTCTTCCCGAAATGGCCGAGATGAGCTCGGGACTTTTCCATACGAAGAAGAAGCCCAACACCAATCGCTACTTCGTTTTCGACGACGGCACCGAGGTTCGCGTGCACTTTTCGCCGACGGACGATGCCGAGCATCGCGCGATCCTGCCCGCGCTGCTCTCGGCGCGCGCCGGGGACCAGATTCGCGTCGCGATGTTCGGCAATGGCGGCATCGAGTACGTCCGCGCGTTCCAGCTCGCGATCGCGCGCGGGGCGGATGTCACCCTCGTCGTCGACCGCGCGCAGGGCAATGTCGAGTCAGCCTGGCTCAAGGACTTGCCTTTCAACCTGACGCAGGCTTCGCCTTACGCCATTCCAGGTCAGGTCCCCGGCAAGCTTCAGTTCTATTTCAGCACGTGGAAGGGCCTCAATCACCACAAGACCGCGACGATCACGCGAAGGCAGCCTGATGGCTCGATGCTCGCCGAGATACTGCTCGTCGGCTCGCAGAACTGGTCGGCCAAGGGCAACGACGAAAACGACGAGAATATGTTGAGCATCCGCAACCGCGTGAGTGGAGTTCCCGCCGCGCAGGCGTTCAATGAGGAATTCGACTCGCGGATTTTGCCAGCGGCCAGAGATCACGCGAAGCCGACGAGCAAACGAGATTGAAGTTTAATTGTCAGCGCGAATTCCGGGGTCCGCGCTGACTGATCGACTTCGAATTACTTACAAACGGTGATGGTGAGCCTGCCGTTGATCACCGTGTCCAGGCTCGCGGACTGGCTGGCCGTGCAGACATCGATGCGGCTGGTTCCCTTGCCCCGGAAGGCGCCGCCCGTGTCGACGACTTTGAATGGAACGGCTGCGCCGTAACGGCTGTTGATCTCGGGAATGCAGATCTTGGTTCCGTACGCGAACGCGTTGGCGTCCATCGCGGTCGAAACCCAGGCGGCTCCGCGCTTCAAGAACGACTGGAGCGTCTTGAGGGGATTTCCGCGGCGGTCGATGTAACCGCCTTCCATGCTGTTATTGTACGGGTAATAGCCCGTGCCCTTGGATCGGTACGAAGGTCCGTCCTTTAGGCCCCAGGATGCGCGGCAGCAGCCCGCGGTGAGGTCTTGGCTGGGTACGACTTCCATGGTCTCCAGCGCCTCCACTGATTCTTCGCTCGCGCGCGCGATCGATGCCGAAGCGGCAACCATCATGAGAGCGATCACAACACTACACACTGCGTACTGAGCTTTTCCGTTCGTGCTCATACTTTCCCCTTATCGTGTTTGTTTGTTGATCCTGAGCCAGTCGCGCGCCTCTTCGAGGACTGGGGGTTAAGCTGTCACAAGCGGCAGAGACAGCTTTTTCGAGTCAGGACTGAAAAAGCTAGCATGCGACTTTGCAAAACGCACGGTGCCCGGAAAATTTTTTATTTGGCTGTTGTAATTTCGGAACGTTATGTACTGACGCCGTGAGCCGCGTCTCGAAACCGGGTTTATTTACACAAAGTATAAATAAAAATAACCGGCCATTTTCCGGGCTGTTATGCAAAAGTTTTGTAAGTGCCCTGATGGTGGCACGGATCTTGGGCGTCCTGACAGAATCCGAAAATTCGCGCCGAAGGGATTCGGATACTCTCGGAGAAAGATGAGCGACAGGTTTCAAGAGTTGGTCGAGGTCGAACGAATGGCGGCGCAGCTGCGCGCGCGCAAGCCCGGCTCGATCCGCCTCAAGGTCGACGTGCTGGATGAGATCGCCTGCGGCTCGAGCCGATTTCCTATCTATGCATTCGAGCTGGGCTCGCCCGACCCCGAGGCTCCGGTGCTCGCGTTTTTCGGCGGCGTTCACGGGCTTGAGCGGATCGGTTCTCAGGTCGTCATCTCCTATCTTGGCAATGTGATCGAACGCGTCGATTGGGACGAGTCGCTTCACTGGCTTCTGGAGCGAGTGCGGCTTCTCGTGCTCCCGATCGTCAACCCCGGAGGCATGCACCTCCACAGGCGGAGCAATCCGCGAGGCGTGGATCTGATGCGAAACGCGCCCGTCGACTCGCTTGAGTCGACCTGGCTTCTGGGCGGGCAACGGATCACGCGGCATCTTCCATGGTACCGGGGCGAACAGGACCAGCTCGAACGCGAGTCGGAGGCGCTCTGCAAATGGGTCGAGGCCCGGAGCTTTGAGTCGCGATTCGCGCTCTGGATCGACGTGCACTCGGGGTTTGGCCGTGTGGACCGGTTCTGGTTTCCGTACGCGAAGAGCCGCGATCCTTTTCCGCGCCTGCCCGAGGTGATGGCGCTCAAGCGGCTTCTCGACCGCGCTTATCCGCACCATGTCTATCGACTGGAGCCCCAGGCGCTCAACTACGTGACTCACGGCGATCTTTGGGACTATCTCTTTGACCGGCAGCGCGAGTTAAAAGGCGAGAGCGGCGGTTTGATGCTCCCGTTCACGCTTGAGATGGGATCCTGGGCCTGGGTCCGCAAAAATCCTTGGCAGCTTTTTTCGTTCGCGGGGCCCTTTAATCCGATCAAACCGCATCGCCAGCGGCGCGTGCTCAGGCGCCACCTGATCTTAATGGACTTTCTGCTTCGCGCTGCGGCCAGCCACGAGCGCTGGCTGCCCTCCAGCGAAGGCATCGAGCGATCCGAGCTCGAGCGCGAGGCGCGAGGACTCTGGTATCCCGGCATACGCGTTTGAGATGCGTCGGTGAGCTTCGGAGGCGAGCTCGGAGACCGAGCCGAAGTCTCGCGGGTCGAGTGCGCCGAGATAGCGGAATTCGACCACGGCTTCGCGAATCGCGAGAAACCCTAGGAAATTGGGCAAAAAATCGTGATCGCCGTAATAGCAGACGCGATCCCGGTTCTCGGGGCCGAAGGGTTTTCCGTCGATGCTGCGATAGCGGATGCAGTAGAGGTCGACCTGCTTGCCCGCGAGGGTCGCCGCCTCGAAAAGCGGGCGCTTGAACGGCAGCACGCCCTCGCCGCAAGAAGAGGTGCCCTCCGGAAAGAGCGCCACCGACAGACCTGTCTTGAGCGCGGTCGCGATCGCACGGATCTCGGCCGGAAGTCCCGCGCGCGAGCGGCGCTCGACAAAGAGGCAGCTTGTCAGGCGAGCGAGATGCCCCAGGAAGAACGAATCGCGGACTTCGATCGAGGTGACGAACTTAACCTCGCGAATCGACGCGAAGGTGACCGCATCGAGGTATCCCAGGTGATTGGCCACGATCAGGCGCGAGACGCCTTCGGGCGCGGGTTGAGCGTGGTCGACTTGAAGCACCCGAAGGCCAAGTACGCGCACGAGCAGCCGCGCCGTCGCCGAGGTCAGGGCATCCTGGGCGCGATGGCCCCTCAATAGGATGAGCAGGAGGCCTGCGACCATGTAGCCTGCGATGATCACGGCGAAGGCCAGGCCCTTGGTGGCGACGCGAAGGAGTCTCATGCGGTGCCGAACTTGCGCTCGTAGGCGGACGAAAGCTCGCGGAGGTCAAGAAGCGTGAGGAAGTCGATGCAGTGGAAGTCGCGATCCAGTGCCGGCATGCCTTGGATCTTGGCTCCGGCCTTGAGGTAAGTGAGGAGCAAGGGCGAGATCGGCGCCGTGCGGCCGCCACCGAGCTCGGAACCGAAGCCCAGATCGCGCTCCTGCTCGATCAACGCGGGAAGCTCTTCCATTCGATATTTGCCGCGCGGGGAGGTGGAAAGCTGATCCACGAGATGACCCGAGGCCTGAAGCTTGAGCACGAGCCGCGCCACTTCGCGGGGCTCGGTGACCTTGACGCTCGAGCAGCCGAAGAGATAGCTCGCCCCCGCCTGCTGGCAATAGGAGAGGATCCCGCGCCAGAGGAGCGCGAGCGTGGCGCCCGTGCGGTGCTCGGAGGCGATGCAGGCGCGGCCCAGCTCGACTTTGGTGCCGCGAAGGTGGATGAGGCCCGTCAGGTCGAATTCGGATTCGGAGTAGAACTGATCGTGCCGGTCCGAGCAGAGCAGGCGATAGGTGCCGATGATTTCGCCGCTTCGCTTGTTGATGATGACGAGGTGGTCGCAGCGGGAGTCGTAGGCGTCGAGATCGAGCTCGTAGGGCATCTCGGGGATGTCGTATTCTTCGCGGTAAACGCGGTGGCGGAGCTTGAGCGCGGCTTCGAGCTCGGAAAAGGTTTCGACGGTCTTGACGAGGATGTTCTCGCGTTCGATCAGCACCGGCGTGCGCGATCGAAGCCCGGTGAATTGCCGTTTGCGGAGCGACAACAGATGAACCCAGCTCTGAACATGGCGTTTGAGCCCGATCTCGCTCCACGCCGGGGTGACTTGGATAGCTTCCATTGGGATCTCCTTGCCTTGGATCCTAATGGGGCTCTGTCAGAGACAGATGGGGGGAGTGTCAGGATTGGGTTTGTTGTTCCCAACGCGCCCAGGCACGCAAGAAGTGCTCAAGCGAGCGCTCGGCGCGGAGCGGAGTGCGTTCTTCGAGCAGGCGCCAGAGCCGACCGAGCTCCCCGTACTGCGCCCAGTCTCGCGCCTCATCGCCGGGGCAGCTCACTGCGTCGCCCGGTGCCAGAAATGAGATCGGCGCGTTGGTGTCGGAGCCAAGCGAGATCTGATCGGGGGCCAAGTCCTTCAGAAAAATCTGGGTCTGCGTCAAAAGCGCCGCCGCGCCGGAGCC
>FTBH01000246.1_pt1 | contig 36673 bp, 36 predicted proteins | sample 1639321 | NCBI WGS metagenome assembly FTBH01 (sample SAMEA3914864, study PRJEB12502) | metagenome | biome: forest; material: soil | place: USA | collected 2012-03-12 | depth 0.3 m
GGCCTCTATTATACGGAAGCCCGCCAGCGCGAGCTCGAGTACCTCGCCCACCAGCGCGAGGAAAACAAGATCCGCAAGCGCACGCGCAAGACCGAGAAGTATTTCAGCCTCCCGCCGGTGGTGGACTACCAGGCCGTCTTTATTCCCGAGGAGCCCAAGGTTGCGGGCCAGATCATCCCGACGTTCGCCTACCGCGACGTCGATAAGATCACCTTCCTCGGAACCTCCGCCTGGAATTCGCCCGAGTTCCCCGAGCGCGCGCAGTCCTACGCCGAGAACTCCTATTTCGTGGACGCGTACTTCCCTCAATCGCCCACCCCCGCCGTCAAGAAATTCACGGATCTCTTTCGCGCCACCTTCAACGAGGAGCCCACCGGAATGGAGGCGCTCGCGTACGACGCCGCCGGCATACTCGAGAAGTCCCTTGGAGTGGGCGGAAGCGGGCTCAACCGCGGCGCGCTCCGCGACCGACTCCGCGAGATCAATGGCTTCAACGGGGTCACCGGTCGCATCGCTTACAAAGACGGCCAGTTCGAGCGCAACCTCAAGATCTTGACGGTCAAGAGCGGCCAGATCATCGAAGCTTCGCGGCAGTAAGACCTCGGCATTACCTGCCGATTGGCACGCCCCGCTGATCCCCTCATAATATTTATGAGGAGAATTCCAATTCCGTGGGACTCAGGTTCGATCCCGTAGGCGGCGGGCAGTTCAAAGAAGCCGTCAAACAGATCATGGAAGCCGAGAGCCAGCCGCTCAAGCAGCTGCAGGTCAAAAAGACGCGCGAAGAAGCGCGCATGAAGCTATTTCAGGAGTTCAAAAGCAAGTTCAGCGGGCTCGATAAAGCGCTCGGCGAAATGAGCAACTTCAAGAAGTTCCGCGAGCTCAAGGTCGATATGGGCGACGGCACCAACGTCGCAGACGTCGTCCTAGACAAGGAGCTCGCGCAGCCCGGCGTCTACCAGATCGAAGTCAATGAGCTCGCGCGCCGCACCTCGGTGCTCTCCAACGGCTTCACCAATCCGGACGAACCCGTGCTCGGCATGGGCTTCATCGTGATGGAGAGCCCCAAAGGGGAGAAGCTCGAGATCTTCGTCGACGAGAGTGCCTCGAGCCTTCGCGGTCTGGCCGACAAGATTAACACGGAGAAGGACTCGCCGATCCGCGCGGCCGTCGTCAAGGATGCCGGCGACACGGATACGCCTTGGCGCCTCATCATGACCGCCAAGAACGAAGGGGCCCAAAACCAGCTCGATTTCCCCGATTTCTACTTCCTCGACGGCGAGAAGGATTTTTACATCCAGGACGACAAGCCGTCCAAGAACGCGCTGATCAAGATGGACGGCTTCGAGCTCGAGCTCGACAGCAACAAGGCCAAGGACTTCCTCCCCGGCGTGAACCTGAACCTCAAGCAGGCGCGCCCCGACCAGCCGTTCACGATGACCATCACCGAAGACACGGCCAAGGTCGCCGGCAAGGTCAAAGGCCTCGTCGAGGAGATCAATAAGGTCTTCAAGTTCATCAACGAGCAGAACGCCATTGACGAAAAGACGGACACGCGGACCACGTTCGCAGGCGACACGAGCCTCCAGGCGATCGAGTATCGCCTCCGAAACCTGATGCACGAGGGTTTTCCGGTCGGCAATCCCGAGAGCGAAAAGTTCCGCCTCGTATTCCTCAACCAGGTCGGAGTCGAGTTCGACAAGACCGGCCAGCTCACCTTCAAGGAAGACAAGTTCCAGAAGGCGCTCGAGAACGACTTCAACGGCGTCTCGGAGGCCGTCACCGGCGACTTCGGCTTCGTGTTCCAGCTCAAGGAAGTGCTCAGCCAGTACACGCGCATCGGCAGCGGCACCCTTGCGGTCCGCGAGCAGGGGATCCGCGCCCGCATCAAGGCGATCGACGACCAGATCGAGACCAAGACCCGCAACCTGGATCGCAGGCAGCAGGCGTTGACGGAACAGTTTTCGAGGCTGCAGGGCTCGTTGAGCAACCTGCAGCGTCAGCAACAATATCTGCAAGCCGCCCTTCCCAGTGGCGGCGGCGGTAACCTCGTACAGCAGCTACTGGGCGGCTAGTGACAAAATTTTGACGAAAGGGAACTGACGATGAGCAACAACTACGGCGCAAACCAATACAAACAGACTTCCGTGACCACGGCCAACCGCGGGCAGGTCCTGATCATGCTCTACGAGGGCGCGATCCGGCACGTGAAGAAGGCCATCGAGAGCATTGACGCGAAGGACATTCCGACCAAATGCAAGGCCATCGGCAAGACCCATGACATCGTCAACGAATTGAACAACAGCCTGAACTTCGAGGTGGGCGGCAACATTGCCCGTGACCTCGAACGACTGTATACTTTTATGGCGGAGCAGTTGGTCAAGGCGAATGCCGAGAATTCGAAAGAGGCCCTCGTCTCCGTGCTGAAGCTCCTCGAAACCCTCCTGGATGGATGGCGAGGCGCGGTCGACCAGGTCAATAAAGGCCTGGCGAAGTAAAGGGGTTACATGGAAGTGATCAGGCTCCTGCGGAGCAAAAATCGATGTCTCATGCGATTTCTCGAGGCTTCGAAGGAATTTCTTCAATCCGCTGAGCAGGGAGACTTCTCCCTCCTGGATACCTTCCAAGACTCCCGCGAAGCCGCGCTCAAGGCGCTCGAGCTTTACGACGGCAAGGTCAGCGAGGCGGCCCTGGCACTCACGGCCGAGCACAAGACGCGCTCGCTTATCCTCGAGATCGAGGCGGAAATGCTCGCCAAGAACGCCATCGTGCAAGACATCCTCGCCATCGACCAGAAAATCATGGCCTGTCTCGACGGCGAGAAGGCACGCGTCGGCCAGGAGATCGTTCGCAGCCGCAAGAGCGGGGACGCGATCAAGAAGTTCAAGAGCGCGTGGATGCCCGAATCCGGCGAGGAGCTCGATAAGCAGTTATGATCGAGGAGACCATTCGCGAAGCCTTATCCAAAGCCGTCGAGCGCTTCCAGGAGCAGAACTCCGAGCTCGAAGCTGACCTCGTTCCGATCCCGATGCAGGGCGACCGCGCCGTCCGCCTGCGCACCCTTGAAGAGATGCTCGAGGAGTTCGACCAGGCCGGGTCCGATCCGGAGGCCAAGGTCATCGGCTACTTCGTGCAACTCAAGAAGCGTCCGCCGGCCGAGATGGAGCCTCCGCTCCAAGGGCCGGGTTCGGCGCACGGAATCTACCTCGGCGACGGCCAGCTCAACCTGGCTTTTCTGCTCAAGAACGCCGAAGTGCTCGAGTCCTCCGGCGATTTCGCGCTCGCGCGCAACATCTACAAGGCCGTCCTCCAATCCGGCGAGAAAACGGCGATCGCGCTCCTGGGATTGGGCCGCTGCAGCGAGGCGCTCGGAAAATTCGACGCCGCCAAGCGCGCCTACGAGGAGTCCATCGCGTACCAGCCCACGCTCGATTGCTACCAGCGCCTGGCCGGGATCCTGCTCAAGCAAAAGAAGGATCAACAGGCAGCCGAGACGCTCGAGCGCGCCTTGCTGCTCAAGGACCTCGCGGACGGGCTTCGTTACGACTTTCACCAGACCTGCGGCAACTGCTGGACGCGCGCGCAGAACGTCGCGAAGGCCGAAAAGCACTTCAACCGCTGCCTGGAGCTCCGGCCCGACGCGGACGATATTCGCGCGAGCATGGGCGCGCTCTACCTTCAGCAGGGGCGGACTGCCGACGCCAAGCGATCATTCCAGGACGCGCTCGCCACCAACCCATCGAGCGACAAGGCCCTCATGGGCCTGGGATCCTGCTCTCTGGCCGAGAACGACAAAAGGGCCGCGCATGACTGGTTCGTCAAGGCGCTCGAGGCGACGCCCAACAATCCGACGGCCATCTTCCATCTCGTGAAGTGCGCCTACGAGCTCAAGAGTTACGCGACAGCGGCAAGGATCGTGGAGGAGTACATCGAAGTGGCTCCTTTCGATAAGAATCTACTGTACAGCCTGGCGGGTTTACAGTTCCATCTAGGAAGATCGGACGACGCCAGGCGTACGGCGGAGAAAATCCTGCAACTCGTACCGGATCACGCGGGTGCGCAGGATTTGTTGAGGATCATCGGGCCAATTCAGGCCTCTTGATACAGGAAGTTTCCACTCTGTCATGGATGACGGAAAGAGGAATGTAAAATGGCCGCAGACACGGAACGTCTCAAAGGTGAAGTCGTCGAAAATCCCGAGGTGCAAGAACTGGATGTCGAAGCCCTTTTGGCAGGATTCCTCAGAGCGCTGCTCGACGAACAAAAAAGATGAACAAAAGCGATAAACCCATTCGCTGCCTCGTCGTCCAGATGACCCGGCTCGGGGACACGCTCCAGAGCCTCATGGCCCTGCGTGCGGCCCAGCAGCTTTACCCCAAGCTCGAGCTCCACTTCGTGGCCCGCGAGAAGTTCGCCGCCGCCGCCAAGCGCGTGCCCTGGATCAAGGAAGTCATCACCTTCCCGACCGATGAAATCCTCGGCCCGGTCATCACCGGCAAGAAGAAGAACGCGGAGGCGCTCCGCGACCTCGCGCGCTGGGTCTCGCCGCTGGTGCAGCAGCCCTGGGACATCGTCGTGAACTGGTCCTACTCCGAAGCGTCGAGCTATCTGACCGGGCTGCTTCCCGCTCGAATCAAGCTCGGCTACACCCGCCGCAAGGACCGGAGCTTCGCCTCCGCCGACGGCTGGAGCCACTACGTCCAGGGGATCATCCAGGGTGGCATCGAGCAGAACATCCACCTGACGGACATCCTGACGACGCAGCTCCTGACCGCGCTTCAGATCCACATCGGCGACCCCGAGACCGAAGGCAATACTCCGGTCACTTCCAAGAGCTTCTTCTCCCTCAGCACCGAAGCCTCGGGCTGGAGCTGGCGCGATCTCTCCAAAAAATGGGTCGCCTTCCAGCTCGGCGCGGGCTCGGAGGCCAAATCGTGGAGCCCCGAGAAATGGGCACAGTTCGGCGCCAAGATCCTGCGCACCAATCCCGACCACGGCATCGTGCTCCTCGGCGGCAAGGCCGACCTCGAGCGCTCGCGCCGATTCATGGCTGAGCTCAGACAGCTCGAAACGCCGTCGGACTCGCTGGTCAAGAACGTCGTCTCGCTCGTAGGCGAGACCTCCTTCGATCTCTGGGCCAACATCGTCGGCCGCTGCCAATGGGTCGTCGCCGGCGACGCCGCGGTCGTCCATCTGGCGAGCGTGCTCGGCACCCGCGTCCTCAATCTGTCGCTCGGACCGGTACGCTGGGCCGAGACGGGCCCCTACGGCAACGGGCACTACGTCATTCGCTCGAGCCGCCCATGCCCCGCTTGCAGCGACACGCCGGGGATCAAGGACAAGAGCGCCGAGCACACGTGCAGCGCGGACCTCCGCGCCGACGCGGTCTTCGGAGCCTGGTCCTTCGCAGCCAGTCACTGGAACCACCGCAAGTCGACGACGATCGAAGGCCATTTCACACAACTCGGGCTCAAGGATGCGCTTCCTTCGATCCAGGTCTACAAATCGCGGATTCGCCATACCAACGACGGCGGCGGCGTGACTTACGAGCCGCTGATCAATCGCAAGCTTGAGATCCCCGAGTGGACCTCAACCGTGGTCGGCCACATCGCGCGCGCCTGGTACTGCGGCTGGGTTCCTCCTATCGGACAAGGTCTCGTGCGCGATCGCATCAGCCCGGCGCTGGTTCAGCGTCTTCGCCAGGTCGAGGAGTCCTGCGAGGTCATGCTCAAGATCTTCGACGAGGCCTCCAAGACCGCCTCGACGCTCAAGATGCGAAGCTCCAACCTCAAGTCAGACCGGATCATGCGCCTCGGGGACCGTGACGAGCTCATCGCGCTGGGCAAGCGCCTTCAGGAGCTCGACCAGCTCATCGAGCGACTTGCCAACGCCGAGCCGACCCTGGTGACCTTCTCGCAGATGTCCAAGGTGCTGATGAACAACCTCTCTGGCACGCGGCTCGTCGAGCTCGGCAAGGAGAGCGCCAGCGTTTACAAACAGCTGCACGAGGGAGTCGGGATCCTTCGCGACTGGACCAAGCATACGCTCAAGCTCGCGCGGCCCGTCGCCCTGAGCGTGGTATCCGAAGCCCATAGGGAGCTCACGACATGAGATCGTTCTCCGTCAACGGTATCGAAAAGGACATCCCCCTGGACGCGCCGAAGACGCTTCCGGAGTTCATGGATTTCGTGAAGAAGAATTTCACTTCCGACTCCGAGATGATCTCTTCCGTAAAAATCGACGGCCTGGAGCTCAACGAGCGCTCCGAGGCCGAATTGGCCGAGACCCCGATCGAGGCGCTCGAGGCTCTCGAGATCACGACCACCCACCCGCGCGAGTTCGTCCAGGACACGCTGCAGACGCTCATCGCATTCACCCATCAGCTTGAAGGGAAAAGCCGCGCCGCCGGCGAGGCAGCGCTCTCGTCTTCGCGCGGGCGCGCCGAGCTCGCGAGCCTCGTCGAAGGCATCACGACTTTCACGGACGCGCTGACAGGCATCAAGCGGATTCTCCGCATCGGCTTCTACCAGCCCATCGCGGTCCTCGAGGCCGACCTCTACTCGATCCTCAAGGACCTGGCCGATTTCCAGGCCGGCGAGCACTGGGAGTTCGTCGCCGATCTCCTGACCGAGCACTTGCCCACGAACTTCGTCGACTGGCGCGAGAGCGGGTTGCCGGCGCTCATGCGCGCGCGGGACTCTTAGGACGCGTCGGCCCAGACTTACTGGAGCACGATTCCGAGAACATACCCATCTTTGCGGACGCGCTGCACGGGAACCCAAGTTCCGTCCAGCCAGTATCCCGGCCGATCCTGATCGGCATAGAACATCGTCCCGCCGATATAGACATGGCCGTCGTCCGACACTTGGAGCGACCTCACATCCGCGCCACGCGAGATATCCAGATTCGGAAGAGCGTGAAAGACGCCGTCGACCCAGTAAGCAGGCACGGGAATGGTACCGCGCGCTTCCTTCCTCACGACACCTCCGACGTAGACATGGCCGTCCTTGACGAAGACCGAGGCAGCGCTATTAAAGCGATACTGTGACGGGGCGGACAGTTCGACCCATTCCCCATCGCGCCAGTAACCTGCCGCTCTCCACTCATTGGTATAGTTCTCCGCCCTTTGCGCGGCAAATCCGCTCACGTAGACGTGGCCGTCGGAGAGCTGAATGTTTCCGACTCCAGCATTGTAGGTGCCTGCAGGAGCATGAAGCTCGGTCCAAGTGCGATCGAGCCAATAGCCTGCACGCATATTGTCCCGCCAACCCATGGTACCCGCTGCATAGACGTGACCAGCGGAGTCCACTTCGATCGAGGCGACTTCCGAATCCGTCCCCCCGCCAAGATCCGCAAGCGGCTTGAATTCGCCGTCCACCCAATACGATGCGATCGGGCTCAGCCCACTGTCGCGAGTGAATCCCCCCACATAGACATGGTTTCCTGCCGCATTGATCGAGCGGATAACGGTTTCGCCCCACCCTCTCAGCTCTCTCCACTTTCCGTCCGTCCAATAACCGCCCATCCTTTGCCCATCGCCCTGGGCCGAAATCGAGTTACCTCCGATATAGACGTGCCCGTTGGAGACGGACATCGCAGTTGCCGTCGTCTGATACCGCACATCCACGATCGAAAGCTCCTGCCAGTTACCGTCGAGCCAGTACCCCGGAATCAAAATACGGTTGTCCGAATAGCCGACGGCATAGACATGGGACACGGCGGCCCGCCCATCGGCATGAGCCTGCGAAATTCCGAAAACGAGCGCGAACACGAGCGAGAAAACATTGATCTTCGTCATAGTGGTCTTCTTTCTTTGTTCTTTTTCTTTGCTTACCGCGGCGAAGCCGGGACGGTAGGGCCGTTCGAAACGCGGGCCAAGCGCAAGTTCATCGTCGTCCGACCGGACCCGATCCGCTCGTGGAACAGGACTCGATCCGCGATCCCGATCTCGACTTCCGGCACCGTGTGGTCGGAATCGACCAAGATTCCCAGCCGAGGGCACCACCCCGGAACGCTCACCGTGAAATGCGCCACTCCGGACTGTCTCCAGGTATTCTGCTTCGATACGAGAACCTGGGCGAAAGGCAGATCCCTGCATTCGACTTCAACGCCGAACTCCTTGTCCAGCTCGTCGGGGATGATCGACACCGAGTAGCTCTCCGTTTGCGTTCCTTCGTAAGCGATGTTCGCGAAACCCGCGTCATTCTGGAAAAAGATCGAAGCGCCGTCGTTCTGGATCACGCTCGCGCTCGCGTCGGTCGAAAACAGGTCGGCGACGAGCTTTCTCGAAGCCGCCGAATCTTTCGCCCCGCTCGTATCGCGCGCGATCTTGTAGATGGCTTCGTGGAGCACGAACGCGGCCCGATCCGTCATCGGGAGCGCCTCATAGATATCCCGCGATACTTTGAGCACCCCGTTCGCGACATAAAACCCAACCGCCGTGAGCTCGCAGCCGCTCGGCTTCACGGGCGGATGATCGCCTCCGAGATCGTCGATCGGCGACATCTCGACACCAGCGGGAAGAAAAGAGAGATTCGCGAAAATCCGGTCCGCCGTATCCGCGATCAGGTTCCGTCGGTAATCGTCGGTCATCCGCGCGAGCGCGGCACGAAGTTGCGTGGTCGGATCGACCGAGGAAATTGGTATGTTCAGGCCATGCCAAAACTGGCCCTCATACGTATCCAGCATCCCCGCCGAAGTGATGTTCTTGTTTGCATCGCGGCAGACGTAAGCGGCCCCGCCGCCGCTGCTGCCGTTCCCGCCATTTGCAAGCGCATGCACGGAAACCAATAGGACGAGCAAGCTGAAATATGGTCTCATAGTAGCCCTCTACAATTTAAGATGATGGGGGTCAACAAACTGAACTCTGCCCGGCCCAAGTGACAGAGTCGTTACAAAGTTTCTTAATTACAAGCCATTAAGTTTAGTGGATTGTAAACTTATGAAAAGCGTCTACGAATATACGGACTACCGGGACTTTCTTCGTCATTCACTTCCCGTCGACGGCCCCGGCCGAGGCGCGCGCAATCGCCTGGCTGTGGCACTGAACTGTCAGAAAGGCTTTGTCTCTCAGGTGCTTGGCTCCCGAAGCCACTTCAGCTTGGAACACGGGATCAAGATCAGCCGATTCTTGAAGCTTGATGCGGAGGAAGAAGAATACTTCCTCCTCCTATTGCATTTGGCGCGCGCGGGTTCCAAGGAGCTCGAGGCATTCTACTCCAAGCGCCTCTCGGAGATCCGCCAACGCCGACAAGAAATCAAAGGCCGTATCCCGACGCGCTCCCGCCTCACTGAAGCCCAGCAACTCATTTACTACAGCTCCTGGCACTACTCGGCGATTCACATGTGCCTGATGATTCCGGAGCTCCGGAGTCGAGCCGCGATCACCGAATACCTCGGACTCCCGCTCCAGCTCGTCAATCGCGCCCTCGACTTCCTCACGAGCGCCGGACTGGCCAGCCAGTCCGGAGGGCGGCTCGACGCGGGACCGGCGCGGATCCACCTCGGGCACGACTCGCCGCTCATCGCCAAGCACCACACCAACTGGCGCATGCGGGCGATCGAGTCACTCGACTCACCTGACGAGAGCGATCTCCACTATTCGCTGGTCATGAGCCTCTCCGAAAAAGCCGCGCAAACCATTCGCGAGACCCTGCTCAAGACCATTCAGGAGATCGAACCCGTTCTGAAGGCTGCCGAAGACAAGACGGTTTATGTCCTCGGGATAGATTTGTTTGGACTGCGGAAGTGATAGAGATCCCTTATTTCTCGAAGTCCGGGTTCATGAGATCGAGCTTTTCCTTGAACTTGATCTCCGCGCCAATCTCCTTGGGCTGATAAAACCTGCGACCCACGAGCTCTTGCGGCAGGTGAGTCTGCTTGGCGCGCTGGCCTTCGGCGCTATGCGCGTACTTGTAGCCCTGACCGTACCCCTCGGCCTTCATCAGCCCCGTGACCGCGTTGCGCAGGTGCATCGGCACGGGAAGCGCGCCGGTCGCGCGGACTTCGGCGATCGCCTCGTTGATGCCCATGTAGCTCGCGTTGCTCTTGGGCGCGAGCGCGAGATACGTCACGGCCTGCGCGAGACCGATCCGCGCCTCGGGCATGCCCACGAACTCGACGGCTTCTTTGGCGGCGATCGCGACCATAATCCCGCGCGGATCGGCGTTGCCCACGTCCTCGCTGGCGAGGATCACGAGCCTGCGCGCGATGAACATGGGATCTTCGCCGCCTTCGAGCATGCGCGCGAGATAATAGAGACCCGCGTGCGGATCGCTATCGCGCAGGCTCTTGATGAAAGCCGAGACGACGTTGTAATGCTCCTCGCCGCCCTTGTCGTAGGGGATCGGCTGGCGCTCCAGCGAGGACTCGAGCGCGGCTTTGACCTCCTCGATCCCGAACGCCTCGGCTCCGGCGGTCATCTCGCCCGCATAGAGCGCGATGCTCTCGAGCGCGGTCAAAGCGCGGCGGGCATCACCCTCCGAGGTTTCGGCGAGCCAGCGCACGGCTTCGGGCTTCACGCGCAGAAACCCGCCCAGCCCGCGCTCGGAGTCTTCGAGCGCGCGAGTCAATAACTTGGCCAGACCTTCGGCATCGAGGCGCTCGAGACGGATCACCCGGGCGCGAGAGAGCAGCGCCTGATTGATCTCGAAAGAAGGGTTCTCAGTCGTCGCGCCGATCAGCGTGACGATTCCTTCTTCCACATGCGGTAACATGGCATCCTGCTGAGCCTTGTTGAAGCGATGAATCTCGTCGACGAAGAGGATCGTCTTGCGACGCGAGAGCCGGAGACTCTGTTTGGCGCGCTCGACGACTTCCTTGATATCCTTGACCCCAGAAAGCACCGCGCTCAGGGATTCGAAATGCGAATCCGTTCGCTGCGCGATGATGCGCGAAAGAGTCGTCTTGCCGCAACCCGGCGGTCCCCAAAGAATCAGGGACGGCACCCGATCGGCCTCGATCCAACGCCGCAGGGGCTTGCCCGGACCCAGGACTTTTTCCTGACCGGCGAACTCGTCGAGCGAACGGGGGCGCATTCGCGAGGCCAGAGGTCCCGCGACCGGTCGTCCCTCTTGCTCTTCTCCAAAATCGAAAAGGTCGTTCGCCATAGGGTGTGCTAGACTGCGTTCATAGCATGAAAGCCAAAATTCATCTCAAGACCATCGGCTTTGTCATCAAGCACCATCAACCGGAAGCCGCCGCGCTCGCCCTTGAGCTTGCGAAGTTCGTTCTTTCAAGAGGTTACGGGGTCGCATTCGCCGACGAAAGCACTCCGGTCGCCAAGAAACTCAAGGAAGCCGCCCGCCGTTCCGCCAAAAAAGTCGGAACCAAGAAAATCCAGATCGTACTCAAGTCCAAGCTGGTCGACATCTCCGACCTGATATTGGTTCTCGGGGGCGACGGGACCTTTTTGAGCATTGCGCGCCTCATGCGCTCGCGAAGCGTGCCCGTCATGGGCATCAACATGGGACAGCTCGGCTTTCTGACTGAGATCAAGCGGCAGGAAGCCGTCGACACGCTCAAGCGCTTCATGGACGGAAAAACCCTCGTCCTGCAAGAGCGCGCGCTTTTAGAAGTGACGCTCGAACGCGACAAGAAGATCGTTTTTCAAGGCCCCGTCGTCAACGACGCGGTGATCTCCAAGGGCGCCATCGCGCGCATCATCGGACTCGAAGTCGCGGTGAACGGCAGATGGGCGCATGACGTCCGCGCTGACGGGATCATCGTCAGCACACCAACCGGATCCACCGCGTACTCGCTGGCCGCTGGCGGTCCGATTCTCGAACCTTCGATCCCGGCTTTGGTACTCACGGCGATCTGCCCGCATAGTTTGACCCAAAGGCCGCTCGTCATTCCCGATGACGCAGAAGTCCAAATCCGTCTCAAGCACCGCCCGGGGCATGTGCTTCTCACGCTCGACGGTCAGGACGTCGTGGATATGAAGGAAAACGACGTCGTCACCGTGCGTCGCTTTAAGAAGCACTCTCTCAAGTTGATTTCCTCCCCCACCCGCGATTATTTTAGTCTGCTTCGCGAAAAGCTGAAGTTCGGCATGCGCGACTAACGCGCCGACCGAGTATTACCCGCGTGGGAGAGGTACTATGCTTGAGGTTTTGAGGATCAAGAACGTCGCGATCATCGATTTCGCGGAGATTTCGTTCAAGCAGGGGCTCAATATTCTCTCGGGCGAAACGGGCGCCGGGAAATCGATCATCCTCGAGGCGATCGGCCTGCTGCTCGGCTCGCGCGCGAGCGCGGAGCTGATTCGCACGGGCTGCGACGAAGCTGTGGTCGAAGGTCTTTTCGATCTCGAAGACAAAAGCCTCCGCGCCAAGGTCGACTCTCGCCTGGAGGCGGCCGGGCTCGAGACCGGCTCGCGCGAGCTCATCATCAAGCGCGTCGTGAGCCGCGCGGGCAAACATCGCATCCACATCAACGGCGAGGCGACCACGCTCTCCTCGCTTCAGGCCGTGTGCGAGGGGCTGATCGATCTCTGCAGCCAGCACGAACACCAGTCGCTCACCAAGTCGCAAACCCAGCTCGAGCTTCTCGACCGCTACGGCGGCCTCACCGATAAAGCCGAATCGCTGAGCGCGAGCCTGGGCGAATACCGCGCCCTCCGCATGGAGCTCGCCGAGATCGAAGCGAGCGAAGCAGAAAGATCGCGCCGCGCGGATTTTCTCAAATTTCAGATCGAAGAGCTCAAGGCCGCGGAGCTCGAGGCCGGCGAGGACGAGAGCCTGCAGGCCGAGAAGCAGCTTCTCCAATCCGCGGGCACGCGCGTAAGCGCGGCCGAAGCCGTGCGCGCCACGCTCGAAGACGAGGAAGAAGGCGCTTTGAACCGCCTCCAAGGCGCGCTCAACCGGCTCAAGCAGCTCAACCAGCTCGACGAGCGGATCGCGCCGACCCGCGAGGCGCTCGAACGCGGCTTGGCGGAGCTCGAAGAGGTGGGCCTCGGGCTGAATCGCTACCTTTCGTCTGCCGACGTCAATCCCGAGCGACTCGAAGAAGTGCAGGAGCGCCTTTCGGAGATCGCCGATCTCAGGCGCAAGTACGGCGCGAGCGTGCCGGAGATGCTCGAGACGCTGGGCAAGCTCGAGACCGAGTACGCCTCGATCGATCAGGCCGAAGGGCGCGCCAAGGAGATCGCCGCGAGGATCGCCGCGATCGAGACCAAGCTCGTCAAGGCGGCTAAGACACTCTCGCAGTCGCGCAAGAAGGTCGCCGAGATGCTGGGCACCTCCGTCACCCGCGAGCTCAACGAGCTTAAGATGGGTGAAGCGCGCTTCGCCCCCGAGATCTCGACCGCGGACGCGATTGCCGATTGGGGAGCAGCCGGTCCCGATGCGATCCAGTATCTGATCCAGACCAACGCGGGCGAAGCGATGAAACCTCTCGGTAAGATCGCGTCGGGCGGCGAGCTCTCGCGCCTCATGCTCTCCATCCGTCGCGTGATCTCCGACCGCGGCGGCATCGGCGTTTATCTCTTCGACGAGATCGATGCCGGCATGGGCGGCCAGACCGCCTTTCAGGTCGGCAAGAAGCTCAAAAGCGTGGCCGCGCATAACCAGGTCATCTGCATCACCCACCTTCCGCAGGTCGCGTCGTTTGCCGACCATCACCTCGTCGTCCGCAAGAGCACCCAGGGCAAGCGCACGCTGACCGAAGTCACCGAGCTCGGCAAGAAGGAGCGCAAGGAAGAGCTCGCACGCATGCTGGGCGGGCCCAAGCTCACGCAGAAGTCGCTCGAGAACGCGGCTGAGCTGATGGAGCTGGCGCGCTAAGGGGAAATAGTCCAAACGGGCGGCTCTTCAATGAAATTCCATCCGTTTAAGTACATAATATTACACGATTATTTAGTAATTGTTTAGTTAAATAATCAGTGTTAATCTATTTTAACAGTCGTGAACCATCTCTAGGACGGAGGTTAAGTCATGAAATCGAATCAAGCTGCCACCCTCGTTTCGCTATCGGTAATCCTCGCAGGCTGCGTGCCGGTCACCGAAGCCGAAAAGAATGACTCAAAGATGATCCTGGCCCAGACCGAGCCGGGAGAAACGGATCCGGGACTCGATGGATCCCTTCGGTGCTTCTCGCACACGGCGAGCCTCGTCGGGTTTTCGGACACCGCAATCAACCTCAATGGCAATGCCCAAGTCAGCGGATCCGTCGTGCTTCTTGGACAATCCAGCCTGACTGCGACCGGAAACTCAAAAGTCGGCGACGCAGTCTATGCGCCGTCCGCGCTAGCTGTTCACGGCGTCCCTGCGGTCTCGGTGCACGAAGTGGACATCACTCCGGCCGAATCCGCTTTGCTGGACGCGATCGGCAAAATTGACGATGAGAACGAGACTCAGTCGCTCGGCGCGATCACTCAATCTGCCACCCTGAACGGCAACGGCGGCATGAACGTGATCCGCGTCGCCGGAGACATCAGTCTCGCCGGTAACAGCAAACTCGTGATCAACGGATCGGCCGACGATTCCTTCCTCATCACTGTCGAAGGGAACGTGAGCTTCTCCGGAAATGCGGCGATGTCCGTCGAGGGTAGCGTGCTGGCGCAGAACATCCTGTTTCACCTGAGCAGGACGGGAGCGGTTTTCCGAGCCACTGGCAAGGGAAGCCTCGTCGGGACCTTCGTCGCGCCTCAAGGCACCGCTCAGATCTCGGGTAACGGCAAACTCAAAGGATCAGTGTTCGCACGGAACTCGATCCAGATCTCCGGCAACGGATTTTCGCTCGATCCCGCGCCGTTCTGCCCGTTCTGGGTTCCAGCGCCGCAGCCCAGCTCGAGTCCTTCGACTGAGCCGAGCGTAGAGCCAAGCTCGAGCCCGTCAGTTGAGCCGAGCGCAGAACCGAGCGTAGAGCCGAGCTCGAGCCCTTCGGCTGAGCCGAGCGCAGAACCGAGCGTAGAGCCGAGCTCGAGTCCTTTGGCTGAGCCGAGCAGTACTCCGAGCGCGGATCCTACGGAACCGCCGTTCTGCACCGACGTTATTTGCGACGGCTCGATCCTCGGCGTCTAAGTCTGACGCGATCCGAATCCGGGCGCCCGGGCCTCGCGAGGAGGTTCGGGCGCCTCACTCCGGCATTTGGGTCTTTCGAAAAAACTGGCCCCTTAGACTGTTGACGGCGCCCTAAGTGAACTCCAGGAAGCAGCTGAATGGCCTAGAGATTGCGCATCTCGGCGTCCATGCATTCTCAAATTCCTGTACATTTTCGCGCGATTTATCCAAGCACATGTCCTTTTCCCGGCTGCCTAAGCCAGATTCAGAGTCCGGATTCGCGCCGCCCCGTCCGATTCGGCTTCTTCTTCAGAAAAGAAGACTCGCGTCGCATCCAGCGCTTTCGTTGCCGCCACTGCAGGCGATGCTTTTCGAGAGCGACCTTTAGTCCGTGTTTTAGGCAAAAGAAGCGCCGGGTGAATCAGGAAATCAGAGATCTGCTTAGGTCCTCCGTCACTCTCAGGCGGGCAGCTCAGGTGGCTCGGGTGAATCGCAAGACTGTGGTCCGAAAGCTTATCTTCTTAGGTAAGCAAGCCGCCCTTGAGAACGAGAGAATCGCTGAGCAGTCGCTCCTCTCGCCTGAGTCCGAGATTCAATTTGATGAGCTTGAGACGTTTGAGCACACGAAACTTAAGCCCCTCAGCGTGCCGCTTGCGATTGAGGCTAAGAGCAGGAGAATACTCGCTATTCAAGTGGCGCGAATGCCAGCCAAGGGGCCTCTCGCAGAGAAGGCTCGCAAGAAATATGGTCTGAGAGCTGACGAGCGGCCGCAGGCTCTACGAGCCTTACTCAAAGATGTGAGTAAGCTCAGTCCCTCGCCCAAGATCCTTCGCTCGGACTCAAATCCCCATTATCCAGCGCATGTGCGGCGACAGTTTCCGGAGGCTCAGCACGTGCGTGAGATCGGCAGGCGAGCGCACGATTACGGGCATGGGGAACTCAAGCGCGGAGCGCACGATCCACTGTTTTGGCTCAACCACACGTGCGCGATGCTCAGGGCGAATTTGAGCAGGCTTGTGAGAAAGACCTGGAGCACGACCAAGAAACCTGAGCGCCTGGCACTCCATTTGGCCATCTACATGAGCCTGCACAATCAGAAGATTGCGCAGGCCTTGGGTTGAACAACAGTCTAGGGGGCCAGTTTTTGATTTGTACAATAACCAGTCAGCTGTCTGAAATTTCGACAGCGGATCGGCCACTGGTCATCTGTAAAGATGAGTTGGGCGGGGGGTACGACTTTCGCACAAGGGCTTACGGTTTTTGCTGTGGAGCCTTTACCCCGAGGAGTTTGCCCCATGAAAACGATTGCTGCCCTGTTGTCTTTGGTCGCCCTGAATCTGGCTTATCTTTCGCCAGCTCGCGCCGAAACGAAATCGATCTTCAATCATCCGATCGTCGAGGTCGCCATTCGCGATACCGCCTTTGGCCATCGTGTCGCCAGAATGGTAATGGGCGAAAAAGAAACGACCCTCCGGAGTTGGACGGATTACTCAATCTTCATGCATTTCATGTCCGAAGGAGAGCTTGCCGATTTCAATACCGAGCTAACCCGCCAACTGGGTGAGGTCGAAGAAGGCTATCTCAAGGCAACCGGAATGGTTCGCGGCCCTCAGAGCCCCGAGAAGGTCGACGTTGACCTGGTTGCTCGCCTGGTCGCTGACACAATTCAGATCAAGAACCTGGAAAAGACCCTGAAAGGAACCGACTACAAGCTTTCTCCGGAGCGGGATACTTACCTTGCCCAATATGTCCGGTTCATCGGCAAGGATGGAAAACTCCCGGAGAGCGAGGTGTCTCCGCGGATCATCGACGGAATTCGTAGGTCGTTGAAGAAGCCAAATATCTCGACGAACTACCGTTTGCTCGAGCTGACCGACATTGCCCGTCAGGACCTCGAGAGGCTTCCGGATGACATGCTTTGGGTCCTGGTGAACGAAAGCCCGCACTTTCAACGCGGACGCAGCGGAAGAGAAATGTCCAAACAGGAAGCCAACAATCTTTGGGACCGGGCGATTCGCCTCGCTCTGAAGAAGAAAATCATCACTGAGAAGCAGGTCCCGAAGCGCTCAAAACGTATCAGCGTCGTAGTGCGGTAACCGGGCCGCTTCGGCGGGGGCCGCACGGAACGCCTTGCTCTTGTCCAAATCACGAACATCGATACCGACAGGGTCGATCATTGGAGCACCTTGAACAGCTGATCGACTTGCGCTTCGATCTGGTCCAGGGAGCGATCCCCGTCCACGGGACCCGATGCATCGGGCACGTTCCAGAATCTCAACAATCCGGTCTCCTCGCGCAACCTGAGCTCGGAGTCCTGATCGGGAAAAAGCCCGTAAATCCAGCTTCGATGCTCGCTGCGGTTCATTCCGATGACCCATGCGGAGGGATCTACGTCCTCCCACTGAATCTGCTTCGAGAGACTATAGAGGTAAGCCGGGTCGATGTTTCGCTCGGCCATCCGGTAAGAGGTGAGAGGCGAGACGTTGGTATCATGATCGCCTACGCGCACTCCACGCGAGATGGCGTGAAACGGCGCGCCGGCCCGATCGGAGAGGCAGTTGAAATAGGCTTCGGCGTAGCGGCTTCTGAAATAGTTGCCGCTGCAGACGAAGAGAATCTGCCGCGTACCTGCCGGAAACTCCTTTCGCGGGCTGCAGCGATAAACGTGAGAACCGGGCGGCTCGATGCGAGTGATCGGCTCGTCGGCGGCCTTGAGGTTCGCCGACAAGAGAACAGACAGCAAAATCAGAGACAAGCTTCGCATTAGAGTTTCTCCCTCTGGATTTTTTCTTCGCCCGGACTCCACGAAAGATAGGAGCCGTGAACGCGCGGGAAGCCCACGTTGATGTACTGTCCCATGCGCCCGTCGCAGGTGAACGACATCTCGTCGAGATCATGGCAATGACCCAGCACGACGAAATCGAAGCCGTGCGAAAGACGCTCGGCCGCGAAGCTCCGGTAGGTCTTTCGAAGCTTTTCCCTGCGCTCGAGCGGCAGCTCCGAAGGGAGCGCGGGCTTCTGGTCGCGCGAGTAGCTGCTCGAGGCGCGCCCGATCGCATCGACCGCGGTGCCCGGCAATGCGGCGGCAAGCGCCTGGATCGGCAGGCTCCTAAACAAAGCTCGAAGCGCGCGGTAACCGAAATCGCTCGGATCCACGAGATCCCCGTGCGCGACGTAGAATCGCCGCCCGCCGTCCGAGAACTCCACGCTCGTCGAATGAAGCTCGAAGCCGGGGACTCCGGCGAACGCGCGCTTGAGATGGAAATCGTGGTTGCCCTCGATGTAATGGGTGCGAACGCCCCTGGCTCCCGCCGCGCGCAGCGCCTCGAAGAATCGTGCGTAGCGATCGCGGAAGACACGCTTATTGCCGACGAAGAGATCAAATACGTCGCCCGCGAGCACGAGCGTGTCGCCGCCCGAGCAGGTCGAGATCAGTCGCAACAGCCCGTCGTAAAGCGGGTCCTGATCGGAGTGGATATGGAGATCGGAGACGATCGAGACGGCCACGACCCAGGAGTACCTGAGCGGGCCTCGGGCAGGCAATCAGAGTTTTTGGTCGAGGATCCTGCCGCTGGCGCGGCCATCCTTGCTCACGGCGTCCCGCAGGCGCAGGAACTCGTCGCCGGTGAACTGGCGGATCAGCGCGCCGCTGCCATCTTTGAGCAGCACGCGGAGCGCGGGGCCTTGACCTTCGATCGAGGCGCTCAGGCCGTGGGCCTGGTTGGCGACGTCGGCGCCGAAAGCGTCAACGGCCGAAGCGACGGACTCCTCGGTCACTTCGATAATCTCTTCTGATTTTTCGCGACCTTGACGGTTGTCCTGTTGCTTCTTCTTCTGTTGAGGATTGCCTCCGCCTTGAGCGGAGCTGACGAACCGAAAAGCGTCCCAAAGTGGGTTCACTTTCACGCGTCTGACCTCCTATTTTGCCTATCGGCCAAATAGGACACAGACTTGAAACCATGACGCAGCGGGCATCAAAAAGTCGGCCGAGCACTGCGCGGCCGCAGTACCTCAAAATAGTATAACCCCCGGAAGCTCGGCACTTCCGGGGGTTGGCTTAAGGAACCCGCAAGCCCCATTGCCCGCGGATTCTGGCGCATTTTGCGCGGTGGACGGCGTTCATCGAGCGACGTCCACCACAACTTCTTGGATGCTTAGATCAGCTTGAGAGCCGCCATCGGGGCCGCGTTGGCCTGGGCGAGCACCGAGATGCCGGCATTCTGGAGGATGTTGCCGCGGACCAGCTCAGAGGTCTCCGAAGCGACATCGGTATCGGCGATACGCGAACGCGCTTGGGAGAAGTTCTCCTTGGCGACTCCGAGGTTGTTGACCGTGGAGTGCAGCTTGTTCTGGGTGGCACCGAGGCGGGCGCGGGCTCCGAGGACCTGGCCCATGGCATTGTCCACCTTGTCGATCGCGTCGCGGGCGCTCTCGATCGACTCGTAGCTGATGCTGTCGACGCCGAGCGAAGCGGCGCGGACGTCGTTTTCCTGCGTATTGAACTTGATGCGATCCGCTTCGTCGTTGCGGATACCGACCTGAAACGACAGCTCGCCCTTGGGCGCCTGGCCGTTCAGCAGCGGCGTGCCGTTGAAGCTCGTGACGTTGGCGATGCGGTCGACTTCCTGCAGGAGGCTCTGCGCTTCCTGGTTGATGTAGCCGCGTTCTTTGTCGCCGACCGTATCCGAACCGGCCTGAACGGCCAGCTCGCGGAGACGGATCATGATGTTGCCGATCTCGGAGAGACCGCCTTCGGCGACTTGCGCGAAGGAGATGCCGTCGTTGGCGTTGCGTTCGGCTTGGCTCAAGGAGCGGATCTGCCCCTTCAGGTTTTCAGCGATCGAGAGACCGGCGGCGTCGTCGCCCGCCGAGGTGATGCGCTGACCGGAAGACAAGCGCTCGTAGGTCTTCGCCTGCGTTTCGCTCGTGTGAGAGAGTGCGCGGTTTGCACTCATAGCAGCCATATTGGTGTTAATTCTTAAGCCCATGGACGTTCCTCCGCTCGGCTCCGGCGGACACGCGCGCACGAGTGCGAACGCCCCGAAAGAGCCCGAGTGAAAATGCTCGCGAGCTGACCCATTCAAGAGACAAAGCTCGCTAGCCGAGATTAGACCGCGCGAAATGCGAGGCCTTGGTGGTTTGGATTAACGTCTGAGTGTCGAAGGAAGGAACTGCATGAGAAACCTCGGACCGCGAGAACGGACCTCGGCCTTGGGGATTCCCGGTCGACAGACCGGGCTTTGGGACTACTCACCTGGTGGGTGGAGTGAGTCCTGCCAAGTGCAACAGCACGTACATTCGGCAGACGCTGTACTCAGGCAGGAGCTTTATTCTCCTTCCTGCTTACACTCTACCTATCGGTACGACGCGTTAGTACTTGAGCAAAAAAGACAGAATTTAACAATTCAACGATTCAGCCGCGAAAGCTCGTAAATTCCCGGGAACAGCCTGAACGACCGACTGTTCCCGGGTGGTGTTTACGAGAGCTGGCTCACAATCAACCGAGGAGCTTCAGCGCCATCATGTTGTTGTTGTTGGCTTGACTGAGGACCGACGTACCAGCTGACGTGAGAATGTTATTCTTCGTCAGTTCAGCAGTTTCCGACGCCATGTCGACGTCGTAGATCCGGCTACGAGCGCCAGACAGGTTCTCGTCATAGATCTGCAAGCTGTTCACAGCGGACTGGAAGCGGTTTTGAAGCGCTCCGAGCTCGGCGCGGTTCTCGACAACCGTCTTGATCGCTTCGTCGATCTGAGCCAGGTTGTTCTGAGCCGAAGCCTTGTCCATCGTGTTCACACCCTGGACCCCGAGACGGGACGTCGAGACGTTCGTCTTGGCGGTGTCGAACTGGAAACGATCGTTCACGGGATCGTTCTTGTAACCGACTTGGATATCGAGCTTTTCGCCTTCGCCGTTCAACAGCTTGTGGCCGTTGAATTCGGTAGCGGAAGCGATGCGATCGATTTCCTGCTTGAGCTGCTGGACTTCCTTATCGATGAAGCCGCGTTCCGTGTTCCCGATCGTATCCGAAGATGCCTGGATAGACAGTTCGCGGAAACGGATCAGGATGTTCCCGACTTCGTTCATACCGCCTTCAGCGGTCTGAATCATCGAGATCCCGTCGTTGGCGTTCCGGACGTCCTGACGGACGGACCGGATCGTGGCGCGCATGTTTTCCGAGATCGCGAGACCAGCGGCGTCATCAGCCGCGCGGGTGATCCGCGAACCGGAAGCAAGTTTCTCCAGCGAGTTCTTCTGCGCCATCGAGTTTGCACCCAAGTTGCGCTGAGCCGCGAGAGATTGCGTATTAGTTGCAATCCGAAGACCCATACCTACCTCCATACGAGCATCACAACGGCCCTACCGGGCCTATGACACTCCTAAGACACACCTCTCCGCCCTCTGGAGCCGCGGACGCGAACGCGCACGAATGCCCGGAGATCAAATCAGTGTAAGTTAAACATGACAGGAATTTGCTGTACCCCTGCCGAGAAGGTCGTATGACCCTCTCACTGAAGCTTATCGGTCGGGTATTGGCCGACTTTAGACTTATTTAGTCAGGTACCAGAGCCCTTCGAGATAAGGGTCGCGGCTTGATAAGGGTCTATTTTCCTTGAGAGAAGCTCCTGAAGCACATCTTCTCCCGATGAAGTACCCCACGCGCTCTCAAGGCTTTTGTTGAGCTGCTCACTCAAAATATCGACGACTTCATTCTTCAAGAATGACCGCTGCTTCAGCTCTCGTTTGCCGGAGGTAGTCAAATGGGTCTGATGGTTCTCGATCGCTGAGACGAGCTCTTTGACACCCACTCCTCGGACAGCCTCGGTCTTCTGGACGGGCATCAGCCAGGTGTGCTCGTCATGGGGGATCATCTGAATCGAAGAGAGAAGCTCGCGAACCAGGTTATCCGCCTCGGGGCGGTCACTCTTATTGACCGCGAAGACATCCGCGATCTCCATGATCCCGGCTTTCATCATCTGGATCGAATCGCCGCTCTCGGGCACCAGCACGACGACGATCGTCTGCGCAAGCCGCAAGATATCGAGCTCGGTCTGTCCTACCCCTGCCGTCTCGACCAAAATGATGTCGAAGCCCGCGGCATCGAGCACCATCACGACCTCTTTGGTCGCGTGCGATAGCCCGCCATGACGTCCGCGCGTGCCCAACGAGCGGATAAAGACATCGGCGTCACCCGCATGACGCTGCATCCGGATCCGGTCGCCCAGGATCGCACCGCCGGTGAACGGGCTCGAGGGATCGACCGCGACGACCGCTACCTTCTTGCCTTTGGCCCGCAGCTCGCCCGTCAAGCGATCGACAAGCGTGGACTTGCCCGCGCCCGGGGGCCCGGTGATGCCCCAGATCTGGGCGCGAGACGTATGAGGATAGACACCGCTCATGATCGCCGAAAGATCGCTGTCGCGATTTTCGACCTTCGTGATCAACCGGGCGAGCGCCAAACGGCTGCCGGCCAGCATATCTTTCACGAGTTCGGGCGCAAGCTTCATTTATAGCCTCCTCACCTGCGGCGAGGTTGACGGCGGCACTCGCCGCCGAGGAGTCTGGCGACTCCTTATTTAAGTCATGACATGAATCATGCCGATGAGAAAGCATGGAAACCGACGCAACTGACGCGATTCAGATCCTGGTCGCACTCTCCGCCCTGCCCGTCGTCGTCTTCGCCCTCTGGAACGACTACTACGCCCGGCATCTCGACGAGCTCAAACAGTCGCGAGAGACGGAGGGCGCGGCCATGGAAATCCAGCGCGTGCGCTCGGCCGGCCTCTTCGCGATGATGCTCCAGGCGCTCTTCTTCCTGAGCACGACCGAGCTTCGCCAGGAGCTTCCGCTCTACCTCCAGTTTTTTCCGATCATCGGCATCAGCATCCAAACCTGGCTTCAGGCCGGAACCGAGAAGAAGGTCCGCGAGATCTTCAAGAAGCCCGCGCTTTCGGCCACGACCGCCGGTTCCGCGGAGCCGCGGCCGGATTCACGGAGCGGGACGCGCGGCGGCCCCGGCTTCGCGCGCGCTTTCGCCTGGGCGCTGGTCGCGGGATTCATCTATCTATCGATCATGATCGGCGCGCTCATGGCCGCCACCATCGCCGCGCGCATGCTGGACGCGAACGCCTGGTTCTCGATGGCCTTCATGGTCGTCGGCGTCCTCACCGGCGTGCTCGGAGGCCTCGGCCTCAACTTCGCGCTCGGCCCTTACTATCTCAGGCAAGTCCTGTGTTCGCGCGAAGTCGAGGATCCCGAGCAGCGCGCGGCACTGACCGCAGTATTCAAGGACGCGCGCCTTCCGGAGCCCGCGTTTCAGCAAGCCGAGGTCGGCGGCGGGATCGCCGGCGCGATGATGACCGGCATGCGCTTCGGAACGGGGATCTTCAGGCCCACGGTCTTCGTCACGCAGGGACTGCTCAAGCGCCTCGACCCGACTGAGCTCAAAGCGGTTCTCGCGCACGAGGCAAGCCATATGGCGTTGCGCCACTTGCGGCGACGTTTCGTCTTTTCATGTTCGATGATTCTCGCAATCGCGACAGTCTCCACTTTTCTGGTCGTACTGGCCCACGTCGCTTTCACGCGCGCCGGGTCGCCCGAGTCCGCGCAATGGGTCGGCCTGCTCTGCGGCGCCGGCGCTTTCGTCAGCGCATTCAAGCTTCTGGCGAAACAGAGTCGCGCACACGAGCTCGAGTCAGATCTTTATTGCGTCGAAAGCCTGGGAATCCAGGTCGAAACGCTCGCCAGCGCCCTGCGTAAGCTCGAAACGCACGATCCTTACGGCTCTCGCGGGCCGGGAGTCACTCATCCATCGACCGATGCCCGCATCTTGGCCCTTCGCACGAAACTCTCGACGCGACTCACGTCCGCCGCGGCGTCCGCGCCCGCGCCCGCGCCCGCGCCCGCCGGAGATGAGCGGGAAACCGATCATACCGATCGCGCCGCCTAAAATTTCACTTACGCTGCCGGCCGCCCGTGAGTTAACCTTGGCCCCAAGGGGAACTTCACATGCGCAAGAACTACGGTCTCGTTTTCATCGCAGTAGCGGCCCTTTTCAGCGTCCTGGCGCTAGCCGATAGCATCACCGTCGGAGGACGGCAGGCCGAAACGCTCTTCAACACGTTTTACGACCTCGGCATCGGAGGCTGCGGCAACGGCAACTGCGGCGTCGCGGTCACCGAATTCAAATGCACGCAGCCCAAGGACCAGCGCCGCTCCGAGTGCACCATGGTCGACGCGGTCGGTGGCGGCGAGATCTACTTCGACGATCGCGACGCCGATCGTCTGACTACTTCCGTGCGTAATGCCGGCGTCAAGGCCAAGTGCGATGACCAGAGCTGCGTCGTCACCGCCCAACGCATCCGCTGCGCGCGCGACACGGCCAGCACCGGCAGGCCGATGTATTATTGCTCGATCGACCTCTGATCGAAGCGGAGTGGTTCTCAGGGCTCAACCGCCGGCAAGGGCGGCAGCGCCGGCTCAGACCCTGATGGATCTGGCTGCGGTGTCTCAGGTTGAGGAGGCAACGTCTTTGGGGCCTCCGGTTGCGGAGGCGGCGGCATCGCAGCCGAAGGATCGGGCTCGGGCGGGGGCGCTGGCACGTCCGGGGAACTCGGCGAAGGCTCGGCGAAACCGTATTTCTCGAGGACTGTCTTGGGCGACGGTGAAGGGGTCGCTGTCACGTCGCTGGCCGGGTCGCGCCAGTTGCCGAATGGATTAGATCCTTCCAGGAGCTCGGCCGTCAGTTGTGGCGACGCATCCATCTTGCGGTAAAACACGCGCTCGCTCAGGCGCTTGTAATCTCTCACGGCCCAGCGCAAGTAGCGCGAGTCCTTGAACTCGCTTAAGAACGCGCGCGCGACCGGGGTGAGAAAGGCATAGGCCTCGAGTACGGCTTTTTGCTTCTCGTCGATGTAATCGGCGGAGGCGAGTTTCTCATGGAGCTCTTGGACTTTGGAATAGAAACACCAATGGTAGCGAAGGGGGTCGCGCTTGATGAGCTCGCGGATCCCTTGGCGACGCTCATCGATGCTCGCGGTCGCCGTCAAAAGCTTGGCATGCTCAGCCTGACAATCCTTGAGGGCGTCGGGCGTCGGCGCGTTCCGATCCATGAAGATCGCGCGCAATTCCGCTTCCGACGACCCTACGGGATGGGGTGCATGGACGTAAGCCGGAGGCTCGGGCGTCGGGACGGGAACGGGCACCACCTCGGTGGTGGAACACCCCGAAAACAGGCTGATCACGAGTGCGGGCAGCAGATGCTTCCGTTTCATAAAGTCCGTCTTAGAGACCATCGGCAAAATCGTCCCAGCTATTAAGGATATTAAGCTCGAAGGTCAGGTGTCCGATGAGACAGATGAGGAAGGAGCCTCAGGTGCACCGCTTTGTATCTATCATCTTGATCGCACTCGCGCTGACGCCGGCCGTGGCGCGCGCCGAAGACACCAAGGAACGCAATTTTTACGACGTTCTCGAGGACGTGATGGGTGATTTCGAATACGATTTGAAAAACGGGAACGTGCAGGGACTCAAGGATCTCTCGATCCGCAACATCGCCACGAGCGAGAACATCCCTCCGTCTTTCAAGAGCCATCTCGAGCTGCTCATCACCGAGCGCATCCTGAAGAGCAGCAAGGCGCGCGTCCTCCAGTGCTTGCCCTGCCGCGCGCGAAAGACCACTCTCAACGGCGACCAGGTCGTGGTCAGCTCGCCCGAGACCAATCAGAACGAGCTCGCGCGGATCGCCAAATCGGCCGGCATCCAGAACTTCATGGACGTCGCTTTCAGCTATCAGCCGACCGGGATGGTGCTTTCGATGTACATCACCGAGCCCGAAACGGGCTCCGTCAACTGGTCGCGGAGCTACAACTCCGAGAGCTCGCGCGCCTCGGCCTTCCGTCGCGGCGTCGACTTCAACCAGATCGACGAGGCCCGGAAGCAGACCGAATACACGCCGACGATCCAGTATCGCGCGAGCATCTACTACCTCTTGGAGCCCAACGTCGGCGGATCCACCGGCACGATCGTCGGCGGCTTCCGCGCCGTTGAGCGCTACGACAACCGCAAGAAGGAAGTCGGCTTCGAGCTCAACTACATGCTCGACACCTCCTCGCTCGTGGGCAGCGACGAAAGCCAGGACAAGGCCAACCTTTATAAGGGCTTCAACCTGACCCTGCTCTTCATCCACGCCTGGAACCTGATCGGCGAGGAAGAGAACTTCAACAAGGCCCGAGGAAGCCTCTTCCTCGGAATCGGCGGCACGTACACCTCGGGATTTCTCGGGGGCCTCATCCGAAGCGGCTACGAATGGCGCCTTGCCAAGCATTACGCGGTCACGGCCGTGCTCGGATACCGGCCCTCATCCACGGCGTTTCTTCCGCAGTCCGGCGCCGGCGGCGCCTCGGTCTCGGGCCTCGAGGCCGGCGCGGGGATCAGCTTATTATTTTAGGAGAATGACTTGAACGCGAAACGAAACCGAAAACCAGGAGCGATCAGAACGGCGGCCGCCGCGCTCGTCTCCGTTTTCGCATTCGCCTGCTCCTCAGTCGGTAATATCCTGGCGACCGACAGCAACGACAAGGAAGCCGCGAAACCCATCACTAACCCGTTCGCGGGCTACAGCGCGGGGCACGACCGCGATGCCAACCAAAACGTGGTCTTGCGCACCAAGAAGGGCGACCGCTCCGTGGAAGTCGAGTTGCCGGAGTCGGGGCAATCGCTTTCGGACTTCGTCATCCCTGTCTCCCCCGCTTTCAAAGACTCGGGCCGAGCTCCGGCGTCGGAAAACGAAGACGCCTATCGCCAGCGCAAGCCTTCGATCGCCGACCGCGAGATCACTGGAACCTTCGGACAGAATCGCGCCGGAAACGAGGATCAGCGGCATGAGGTCGAACAAGGCCTCGGCCTCGTCCCCGCCGAGGAGCCGACCCCAGAGGCCGATACGAGCTACCTGGCCGGCATCGACCACATCAAGCAGCTCTACCGCAACGGCCGCTATGAAGCGGCGCTGCTCGAGAGCGACGACATCGTCAAGTCTTACCCCACCGATCCAAAAATCTACGAAATGAGAGGAACCTTGTTCGAGAGGCTCGGCCGCGGCGATCTGGCCGTCAAGTCCTGGAACCAGGCGCTGCGTCTCAATCCTGCCAACCAGACGTTGCGCAAGTTCGTCGAACGCAAGCAACAGAGGTCTCTCGCCTCGCCCACTTCGCCACCTCAGGGAGGCCAGCCATGAGGCTCCTGCTCGGACTCGCGATCCTGATGCTCTCCTTCCCGGCCTCGGCCGCGAAGAGTAATCCGATCGAAACGACCCAGAAATCCGCCGAATCCCAGATCCGCAAATTGATCGAGCCAGTCCTCGAGAAATACTGCAACGACGAGTGCAAGCTCATGTCGGTCTCGACTTCCGTGGACGTCGCGGTTCCCGACTCGGTGGCCCCGGGCTTCGATGAGATCGACACCCGACCCGCTTCGGAGCTCGCCCCGACGTCCGGCAAGGCCAAGATCCTGATCAACGAGAAGATTGGACCGGTGTCGCGCCGCAAGCTGCTGGACCTGGTCCAGCAGTATCTCGATACACTCGACTTTCCAGTGAAGGTCGAGACGCAGCTCGCGCGCTTTCCGGAGCCCATCGAGTCCACCGGCAAAATCGCCGAGATGCGCGAGAGGATCGGGCGGCAGTTCAAGGACACCCTGAACGACCTTTTTAAGCAGTTCTGCCCGAACCAATGCCTGCTCGCCGACTTCAATCTCGCCACCGACGTCGTCAACGGCGAAGAAGCCCAGTACGGCGCGGCCGGGGAGTATGTCGTCAGCGGTGGCGACGGAGGCATCGCTCTTCGCATCCGCGACCTGTCTGCCACGATCCTGGTCGACGACTCGCTCACCCCGGAAGAGCAGGCCAACATCCTCGAGATGGCGCGCCTCAAGACCAATTCCTTCAAGAACGTCAATCTCGCGTCCAAGGCGATGAAGTTCCCACGGCCCGTAGGTTCCGAGGCCGAGCTCAATGCGGATGGCACGCTTCGCTGGGCCGGCGGCCGCGGTACCCGCAACTCGACGTCTACCACCGAGAAAAAGGACAGCGCCAATTCCAGCACCAATTCGAACACGAACGACAGCCAGACCAAGGACTCCAAGAGCCTCACGGACACCCGCAACAACACGACGCAGTCGGCGGACACCAACAATCGCCAGGAAAAGTTCGAACGCTTCGAGAAAATCGAGCGCGTCGAGCAAGGCGACGCGATCCAGAAAGAGCTTGATAAGTTCAAGGTCTACGGCCTGGTCTTCGCCTGCGCGATCCTCTCGATGCTGGTCTTCCTGGCCGTCGCGGCCTTCAGGAAAAACCAGGAGCTGGTCTCGGGGCCGAGCCACAAGGGGACTTCGGATGCCGCTGATGCGCAAGGGGCGCCCACGAGCTCCGAAGGCGCCAGCCCCTCCAAGGACCGCATCGCCAAGAACTACGAGATCGAACGACTGCAGGAGGAGCTCACAGACCTCTTCGCCCTTCAGCCCAAGGTGGCTAAGCAGGTCTTCACGCGCGTCCTGACCGAAGAGGGAGTCGAGACGACCGCAGAGTACATCCATATCTTCGGCGAAGGCGTGGTCGTCGACATGCTCCGCGACCCGAGCTTGCAGGGTGATCTGGGCGAGTTGATGGAGTATTACGCGAAGAACCCCGTCGAGCTCACGCCGGACGAAAAGCTGGATCTCCTCAAGCGGCTCCATAACCGGGCGGTCGCGGGCAAGCTGATCGTCATCGGCAACCGCTCCTCCAACCTCTTTGATTTCCTGGTCGAGATGGACGCCGTCCAGATCCTTGAGCTGATCCGAACCGAGTCGATCACGGTCAAGGCGATCGTCGTCACCCAATGCGACAGCCAGAAGCGCGCCGCCATCTTCTCCCAGCTTGAGGAGGACGCCCGCATGTCGCTCCTGACGGAGCTCTCGCGCATCGACTACCTGCCCAGAGATTTCATCTTCAACGTCTCGAACGCGCTCAAACGCAAGCGCCGCGAGAACCCCAAGCTCAACACCGAAGCCCTGCCGGGCAGCGAGGTCCTGGTCAACCTCCTCGAACGCACGCCGAGCCACCTGCAGAAGGCCGTCATCCGCAGCCTCGAGGCTTCGAGCCCGGAGAGCGTCCGGTCGATCAAGAGCAAGCTCATCTGCATCGACGCGCTCCGCTTCCTGCGCGACAGCCAACTGCTCGAGGTGATTCTGAGCCTCAAGCACGACGAGCTACTGCTCTTCCTTAAAGGCACCGCCGCCGAAATCAAACGCGCGGTCCTCACTCGCTGCCCCAAGGACCTCACCTCGGAGCTCGAAGAAGAATTGGTCAACTGCCCCGTACCGCATCGGGACGCTTACCAGAACCTCGAACGCAAGCTGGTCCATCGCATGAAGCACATGGCCACAGAAGGCGTCATCAATCTCATCGAAACCAACGAGCGGATGCTCGGCGCGCAATCCGAATCCGGCGGCGAAGAAGAACCCAAGATCAGAAAGGCATCGGGATGGTAGACCTCAAAATTCTTCGGGAAATCCAGCTTTTCAAACCGTTCGACGACACCGAGCTCGGTCGCTTGGCGGCCCTAGGCATCGTCCAGAACTACGAACCCCACAGCAACGTCGTCATCGAAGGCGAAATGTCCTGGGGCCTCTTCGTGATCATCGACGGCACCGTCGGCGTCTACAAGAATAACCGCCTGACCGGCGACAACTTCGACGTCGCGCGACTCCTCAACGGGAGCTTCTTCGGGGAAATGTCGCTGGTCGACGAGGCTCCACGCTCGGCGACCGTCAAAGCGCTCACCGCCAGCAGCATTTTCCACATCTCCAAGTCGGCTTTCAACGAGTTCCTGGACTCGTCGGCCAACATTCGCATCCGGTTCCTCCAGAACTGCATCGTCAATCTCGTGAACCGCCTCCGCGAGCTCGATGACAATTACGTCATCAGCCAGCACCAGCTCTGGAAGCGCGCGTTCGGAAAGCAGGAGGTGGCTTGACATGAACTTCTCGTCGCTTTTCGGCGTGCTCTTCGGGGTCGGCGTGATGTACTTCGCGCTCAGCGGGACCACGTCCGACATGAGTTACTTCCTCGACTTCCATGGAGTCCTGATCGTCTGCGGCGGCACCGCCGCCGCGGCCAGCATCAGCTTCCCGCTGAGCGACGTCTTCTCGCTCATCAAGGTATTCTTACTCAGGATCCTGGGCCGCAATGCCATCGACTATCCCGGCACGATCTCCCAGCTCCTGGAGCTCAGCAAGCGCGCCGGGACTTCGGCCACGGCCCTGTCCGAATCCGTCGCCGGCCTCAAGCACCCCTTCCTCAAGGAAGCCGTCGCGCTTCTCGCCGCCGGCGTCCTGACCGAGTCCGAGCTGCGTACCACGCTCGAACAGCGGCTCCGGACGACGGAAATGCGATATCTGCACGAAGCCAACATGTTCCGCACGATCGGCCGCTTTCCGCCCGCGTTCGGACTGCTGGCGACCACGCTCGGGATGATCGGGCTTCTCCAGAAGCTTGGAAGCCCCGATAGCCAGAAGCTCATCGGCCCAGCGATGTCGATCGGCCTGATCGGCACCCTCTACGGCATCGGACTGGCTAACCTCGTCTTTCTCCCGATGGCCGAGAACCTGACCAAGCGGACGGAGGAAGAGATCACTCTCCGTCGGATCATCATCGAAGGGGTTTTGATGCTTAAGGCCCAGGCCAACCCGGTGACCCTGCGCGAGAGCCTCAACTCTTTCCTTCTGCCCAAGGAGCGAGTCGTCCGCAAAGCGGCGTGAGCTGAAAAATGGCGCTCTTCAAACGCAAACAGACCGTCGTGATCGGGACGCGCGACCCCAAAGAGGGTTGGAAGCCGAACAAGCACGCCGGCGGCGCCAACCATGACGAGTCCAACTGGCTGGTCTCCTACGCTGACATGATGACCCTGCTCTGCGGGTTCTTCATCCTGCTCTTCTCGATGGCCAAGCTCGACACGCCCAAATACGAAGCCATGAAGGAAGAGATGAGCAAGCAGTTCGGCGGAAAATACGAAATACCGCCAACCAACGAACTGGCCGAGTTCTTCAAGACCACGTTCGCCGACATGGGCGTCGCCGACAAGACAGTGGTCAAATTCGATCCCTCGAGCGTAAGCGTCTCCTTCCAGTCGACGATGTTCTTCGACACGCTGAGCGCCGAGGTGAAGCCCGAGGGGCGCGCCTTGCTCCAGCGGATCATCGCGGGCATCGCCGACAAGCAGCTTCAGGCCGGAAAGCAATTCAAGATCGCGATCGAGGGTCATACCGACAGCCGCCCCGTCCTGAGCGGAATCTATCCTTCTAACTGGGAGCTCGCCGGCGCGCGTTCCGCCCACGTCTCGCGCATGTTCATCGAACGCGGCTTCAAGCCAACGCAGCTCGCCTCGCTCTCTTACGCGGACACGCGCCCCGAGGTCGAGCCGCGCCTGCCCGACGGCACGTTCGACGAGAGTGCGCTCATGCGGAACCGCCGCGTCGTCATTCGCATCATGGACCCAAAGGTCGATGCCATCCCATTTCCCGACGCGACCGCGCCGCGCGAAAGCCGCGCCGTAGCGAGCGCGCCGGGCGCCGCCGACCCCCAGCAGGCCGCGGCTCAGCCGTCCCAGCTTTCTATGCCTCCCGCCGATATGGTCAAAGCCGCGGCGGCGCTCGCGGCGCCGAAACCCGAGGCCAGCCCGGCAGTTCCTGCCCATTGACCCCGACCCAAGCCGAGCGAGATCCTGTTAAGAGCATGCGCTCTCGCATCAACATCTATGCAGTATTCGCGACTTTCGCCGGTCTCGTCGCGCTCGGCTCGGGCCTGGTCCTCGTGCGCGAGGCCCGCTCGCTCGCTCGATTCTTCGGCAGTCCCTCGCGCCAGAACGTCCTGGGCGAATCCGCGCGCGCGCCGGCCCAGCAGCGCCTCCTCGAGGCGCTGCCCGCGCCGGTCTTTGTCGGCGGCGAGATCCCGGCACCGAAGCCCGTGGATATCGCGCAAGCGCCGAAGGAGCCCGCGGCGCCGGCCACCGACCAAGTGAAGGCCGCCGCCTACATGGCGCCCGAGCGCTCGGAGACGGCGCTGATTGAAGCGCGCGGCAATGGCGTGCAGCTTCGGGCGGAGCCTCACGCGCGCGCGGCTATCGTCGCCATCGCACGACCCCGCTACCGCTACCACGTCGCCGACTTCAGCGAGCGCTGGTTCAAGGTCATAGTGCCCGGCAAGACCGGCGACATCGCCGGCTGGGTCCGTAGCGATCAGGTCCGCATCGTCACTTCTGACATGCGATGACCTCGACGACGGATCCCGCGTGGCCCGCGTCCGACGGAGCAATGTCGACCGCGCGTCCACTGGAATCAAAGCCCGAGTCAACCGGCGCGCCGTCTACCTCGGCCCTCACGGACTCAAGCGATCCAGTACCATCGAGCACGAAATGGGTTTTGAGGTCCAAGCGACGGGTCGTCACGTCTCCGAGCCGCGCCATTCCGTCCGCATAGCTTGAGTCCGCGATCTCCCAGCTGATGCTATCCCGCGCGCCCGCGAGAAGTTCCAGGATCCCGTGCCCGATCGCGTCCTCGCTCGAAGCGCTCGCGGCCGGAACTTTGGCGGGGTCCTTGTGTAGGATCGCGCCCCAGCTCAGAAGCTGGGTCGACTTGAAGCCACTCATGCGTGCCAGCGTGTCCGCGGGGGTGATCTTCGCGTGCCCGGACGAGTCCAGGCAGTATTTCCGATACGCCCGGGCCTCAATTCCCGAGGCCGACGGGACATAGTCCGGAAACGTCGTGTATCCGAAGAGCTCGGGCGGATAGCAGACGTCGTTTTCGTCCGTCACGAAGACGACCGATAGCGCGGCATCCGGGCGATAAAACCCCTGGCCTTGAATCTCGGCCAGACGGGACGGATCGAGGCTCTTCATCAATGAATACATCATCGCCTCGCCATTGGCCTCGTCCTTATCCCCGGGCGGCTTGGCCAGAGTCTTCTGTAGATCCGCCTCCATCGTGCTTCGCGAGAGCAGGCTCGGGTCCAAGACGCGCGGCACGCCAGTCGCTCCGTAGAGACGACCCGAATAGCTGGACGCGCCCCCATGCGCGAGCATGACGGCAATCCGCGTGTCCGCGTCCTGCGGAAGATGCTGGATGAATGTCGGAAGCGTCGAGGCCAAGCGCGATCGCTCGGCTTCGAGCGAATCCGATGTATCTACCACCAAAAGCAGGTCCACCGCGTGACTGATGGAGGGATCCGGCTGGACGAAGCGCCAGCGCACTTCCTGAGCGCTGGCGCAGTCCGCGGGGACCACCCGGATCGGGGGAGTTCCGGGTGGATTCGCCGTTCTCGGCGAACTGCCCTCTCCGCTGCCCAACTCGACATTCTTTCCGCAGCCGAGAATAGACAGGAGGACAAACGAAACCAGGATAAAAGAGCGTGCAGACATCAGTCGACCTCAGGATTGATCAAACGAAGAGGCTCGAGCTTCTTGAGAAGGGCCTCGGGTTGCGAGACATCATGAAAACAAAGCTCGACGCGGCGATTGCGCGCCCAAGCTTGCGGCGTGGGACGGGGATCCGCGGGCTGCAGATAACCGAACGACTGCGCTTTCATCAGCTCCGGGGAAACACCACCTTCGAGCAACGCCTGCCGCACGGACTCGGCGCGCTTGAGCGCCAGTTTGCGGTTGTATTCGAAATTGCCCCGTCGATCGGCATGTCCCGTGATGTCGATCGCCGAGGCCTCGGAGGCACCCACCGACTGAAGGATCCGCTGAACCTCCGGTTTGAGCCGTGCCGAGTTGGTCCTGAAGAACACCTTGCTCGGATCCAGCACCACCTTGATCTCGTTTCGTAGCGGCGCCGCCGCCGCGGCCCGGACGACATCGCTCGCTTCGACGGCTCGACTTCCTCCCACCGGAAGGCCGAACTGGATGCCGAGTTTCGCCACGGCGAACTGCCGATCGCCAATCGAAAGATCCGTCGATATTTCCTGAAAGGCTCGCACCGCGAACCGCCCGATCGGAAACTCGTACGCGGCCCTCAGGCCCCCCAGCCAGTTGCCCACCGGGGAGGTGACTTCAGGCCCGTAACCGGTATCGGTACCGAAGCTCGCGCTCAACACGGGGCCCAGCTGCCATCGTTCGCCGATTCGGTAGCGAGGGCTCAGCGAGAGGAAACCCGCTCGCGTGCCCAGGCTGATGTCGTTTCCGGCCGCGTTCTTTCCAGACAGGTTCGTATAAGCCCAACCGCCCCCGAGCTCGAAATCCCATGAAGCGAGCCGATAATCGAGGCTTCCGAGAACCGAGAGATCCGAGCCTCGCGGCGCCTGGCCGTACTCGTTTCCGGACACCTGCCCTATTCCCGCCGAAAAGCCTCCGAAGATCCTCCAACCGTCAGCCCTCGGATCAAAGCGGGTCTCCCCGATGCGCGATACCGAGGTGGATGCAGTTGCCGAAGCGCAAAGCGCCAATCCGAAGAATAAAGTGAGAAAGAACCGCATCCTCGGAGCATTCCAGGAAGCCGCGGTCAAAATCAATAACAAGTGTTAACAAATTAAGGACGCCTGCTTGGCGCGCACTTGCGGATCACGATCTGCTTGGCGAGCAGCTGGCCGCGACGGCTCTCGATCCTGTCGACGATCTCGCAGGTCGAATCCTTGAACCGAGGCTCGCCGTCGTAGCGATTGTCGCTGACGAAGAAAACCGGCTCGCGAAGCGTGGGCCAGTCAGGCCCGCTGCCATCGACTTCGGCGAGCATGGGCCATTCGTCGCGAGCCTTGAGATCACGCGGCACGAGCGCGACGCGAGACGTGCTCCCGAGCGCGAACGCCGCCTGAGAAGCCGTCTGGTACCAGGCGCCCACGACAGGCGCTCCAGCGGGGATGTGCTTGGGAAGCTCGTTCCACCCGAAAAGATCATTGGTAACGTCCCACCGCGGATCAGGCTCCTTGCGCGTCGCAAGCGCGATGGCGCGACCGACGATGGGCGACTGCAACGCGAACCAAACTACCGCGAGCAAGGTCAGACCGTATCGAAGCTGGAAGCGTGCCCAACGCTGGTCCTGCCGCTGCACGAAGGCCGCATATGCCAACGCGAGCGCGGAAGGCCACCAGACCACGTAAGCCCAGTGGATCTTGAAATCGGAGCCCAGCGGCTGAACGCCGAAAACAAATAGCGCGGGCACGATCCATAGCGCGAGAAATCGGTAAACGCGATCCGCGCCCGAGGAGAACCCGCGACGGGCAGTCAGGAACGCGAAGACCACGAGAGGAGGTCCCGCCACCAGAAATTCGACGACCCAAAAGCGAAGGTAGCGAACGAGATGCGGGCTGAATCCTTCGTGCCGATCTCGAAGCTGATAAAGGATCGGACCCCAGTCATGGCGCGCGTTCCAGACCAGGTTGGGGATCAGTGCCGCGAGCACTCCGACGACCAGCGCTCCTCCCGCGCGGCCCCTCCGGCCTTTGGGCGCCCAATACCAGAGGCAAGCGGCCGCCGATGCGAAAGCCAGCACCGAGGAAATCTTGGAGAGCATCATGAGCGCGGACGACGCGCCGATGAGCCCATACCACCTCGCCGAAACCGAAGCGTCGAAGCAGATTTTCCAGACCGCCAGAAAGAGCAGCATCCATCCGAAGAGCATCGGGATATCCGGCACCATCATCCAGCAGAGCCCGAACATTCCCGCGAAAGAAAAGAAGAGCAGGATTGCCCGGACTCGACCCCGCTCGTCGCAGCCCAACCCGCGCAGCCACTCGACCGCCAGCGCGACCATGCCGATCGCGCTCAAAACCGCCGGCGCGCGAACGACCCAGGCTGAGTTCGCGCCCGCGATCCAACCAAACGCGAGCTGCGAGAGCGCGATCACCCACGCGACGGCGGGCGGGTGGTAGGCGTAGCCCAGAGCAGGCCGCTGCGCGAGCACCCAGTAGTAGGCTTCGTCGTCCGTCATGCCGAGGCCCGCCGCCATCAGCGCGAGAAAAAGCCCCAGCCCCGCGAGAACGAGACGATCAGCGCTGCAGAAGCGCGAGGGTCTCGATGTGGTGGGTCTGGGGGAAGAAGTCATAAGGGGTGATCCTGCGCACAGAATAGCCCGACTCCGCGAAAACCGACAGGTCTCTCGCCAAAGTCCCGGCGCTGCAGGACAGGTAGGCCAGCCGCAGCGGGCGCGCCGACCGACTCAGCCAGGCGGTCACCTCCGGCTCCAGGCCCAGGCGCGGCGGATTGACGAAGGCTACCGCTTCAGACCCCGAGCCCGCGCAGCTCGCGCGCGCGAGCCATGCTTCGAGCTGCGGGATCCGCTCCGAAGCCCGGCCGCGCAACACGCGAGCGAGAGGCAGCCCGCCAGCCTCCGGGGCAGCGCCGGCTTCGGCGGCCCCGGCAACGCGCAGATTCTCCTCCGAGCACTCCACCGCCTCGCCGTCGAGTTCCACTCCGAGCGCCTCCGCGCCCGCGCCCACCCAGCGCGCGAGCGAAGCGCCGATACCCGAGCAAAGGTCCAGCACGCGCGCGCCCGGCCCGGGCCGCAGGAACTCGCGCGCCTCCGCCAGCGCGGCCTCGTAGAGCTCGGGGATGAGCTGCTGGAAGCTGCGAGGTCCGTGGATTCCGACCGGCCCCAGGTCGCGGGGCTGGCCGCGCAGGAGCCGCCACTCGCGCGACGCGAAGAC
>FTBH01000238.1_pt1 | contig 36098 bp, 24 predicted proteins | sample 1639321 | NCBI WGS metagenome assembly FTBH01 (sample SAMEA3914864, study PRJEB12502) | metagenome | biome: forest; material: soil | place: USA | collected 2012-03-12 | depth 0.3 m
GCGTGGCCGTTAGCGGCGGCCTCGAGGTCGCGTCTGACCGGCTGCTCAAGCTGATGAACAAAGGCGTGACCGTCGAGCAGGTCGCGCGCGTGACCCAGGCGCTGACTCAGGCCGGGATCATGGTGCACGCCTATCTGATGTACGGCTTTCCGACGCAGACGGAGCAGGAGACGGTGGATGCATTGGAGCGCGTGCGCCAGCTCTTTGCCGCAGGCTGCATCCAGTCGGCGTTCTGGCATCGATTTGCCGCCACCGCGCATAGCCCGATCGGGCGCGCGCCCGCGCAGTTCGGCATCCGGATCACCGAGCCTAAGCTTGTCCCCGGCGCGCGGCGCTTCGCACGCAACGACCTGGCGTTCGAGGACCCGACCGGGACCGATCACGACATGCTGGGCGCGGGGCTGCGGCGCGCGCTCTACAATTACATGCACGGCGCGGGGCTCGATCAGGACGCGCGCTTTTGGTTCGATCGAAAGGTCCCGCGCGCGCAGGTGCCGGCGAACCTGATTGAGCGCGCGCTCGCTGGCGAAGGTGCAGGGCCTGGGTTAAGGACGGCGGCGCAGGCGCCTCAGGAGCGCAAGCGAAAGCGCGAGTCTAAGTAGGGAAGTTACTGGCAGACGTGAAAACTGCAGCTCTGCCCCTGGAAGCAGTCGGTATCGCTACGGCAACTGTTGCCATGGCTCACGCGCACGCAGCTTCCGCGATCGCAGTACTGATTGATGCCGCAATCTGGGTCGATGGAACAGCCTGATTGAGGCTGCGGTACGGCGTCGGGGCTCGGCTCACTCGGGCTCAAGCCGGTTTGGTAGCAGGTAGTGATTGCGAAATTCGCGAAGTCCAGCAGCTGCCGGCAGGCCGAAAGCTGCTGATTGAGGAGGGTGACAGGGACCGTGCTCGGCGTGTATTTGGCACGGATCTCATCATAGGTCCGCAATGACTTCCGCGAAATCGCCTCGGCGGACTTCTTCCGCTCCTGGCAGCCCGGTCCTCCGAAGTCTGCCTCCATCGCAATCGCCTGGTTGTTGGCCTCGAACCAAGCTTGCCGGCAATCTTGGAGCTTCTCCAAAACGCCTTTGGTCTTCGGGCTTGGGACGATGTCGTCTGCGACGCTGCTCCCTTGATGCCAGCCGTTTTTATCCAGGCCGGTGTCGCCGCTTGCAGCCGGGGAGGAGTAGGCCATCATCCATATAACCGCAGAAAGCGTCGAAATCACGTTCACCAACCGAAGATCCGTGGACTCTTTCATAAGCTGATCCCCTGACTTTGTTTAATAATTGCAGCCGACGGCGTCTCATCTAGCAAATCCGGAGTAATCCTTCAACGGTGAGTCGATGGACTTCCGCGTCCGAGCGCTACTTTGGCAATCCTTCCAACAGCTTCACGAACTCCGGATTGCGAAGGAGCGTGTCGAAGACGGCGCGCCCGAGCGCCTCTCCGTCGCGCACGTCGCTCGGGTAATGGAGGCCGGAGAGGACGCGGTCCTCGTTGGCCTGGCGCGAGCGCGCGGCGAGCGCTCCCTTCTTATCCGGATAAAGGATTGCCAGGGTTTCGGCAAAAACGGTGGAGAGCATCGCATGGCCGCTCGGATAAGAGCCCGAGGTCTCCCGCTCGAGGCAGGGCGTGACTTCGGGATGTTCGATGCTCGGACGACCGCGGGGCCAACGGTCCTTGGCGGTGCCGACCACGGGTCGGATGTCATCGAAGATGCGCTTGAAGGCGGGGCCGAGCTTTTCGACCTGCTCCCGCGTCAGGAGGCCAGGGTAGCGCGGTCCGAAGAGGGTCTCGAGGTTGGGCGAATTCTCGAAGCGGGCGCGCTCGCAGTCCTGGGCGGTCCGGGACTTCTGGAGGCGAAGGACTTCGGCCAGGTCGGCGCGGTCCTGCTCGCTGCCTTTCTGCGGAGGGCCGGGCAGGAGCTTGTCGGCAGGCACCGTCGCGGTCTGGATGAGGGGGGCGGCAGGCACGTTCGCGCTCTGGCGAGTGCAGCTGGCGGCGAATCCAGCAACTAGGATCAGGATGGAGGTGAAGTAAGTTCGCATCACTTCTTCAGCTCTTCGATCATCTTCTTGAACTCCGGACTGGCCGATAGAAAGTCGAATACCGCGCGTCCCAGTAGCGCCCCGTCGCGGACGTCAGACGGGTAGTGGAGTCCGCTCAAGACTCGGTCATGGTTGGCCTCGCGGGCGCGTTCGGCAAACTCGTCCTCCTTGTCCGGATAGATGAGCGCGAGAGTCTTGGCGAATACGATCGAAAGCACTGCCTGCCCGCTCGGATAGGAGCTGGAGGACTCCTCTTTGATACAGGGTTTGACTTCCGCGTGATCGACCGAGGGGCGTCCCCGGGGATAGCGGTCTCTCACCTGGCTGATGATGGGGAGGATTTCGTCTGAGATCCGCTTGAAGGCGGGTTCGAGTTTCTCGACTTGTTTTTTAGTCAAGAGCTCGTAGCGGGGGCCGAAAAGCGCTTCAAGGCTGGGATCGGATTCGTAGCGGGCGCGCTTGCAGTCTTCTTGGGTCCGGGACTTCTGCTGATTCATGACTTCAATCAAGTCGACACTATCCGGGTCGCTGCCTTTTTCGGGGGGACCAGGCAAAAGTTGATCGGCGTGAATGATCGCGGGATTGAGCAATGGGGGTTGCGGCGCTTTACGGCTCAGGAGGTTGCACGCGGGCGCGCCGAACAAAACGAGCGTCAGGACGACGGGAAGCGAGGGGGAGGGGAACGTCCGCAAGGTTTCAGCTCTTCTTCTTCCTGGAAGGGATCTTGCCGGCCTTCTGGATCGCGTCGGCCTTGGACTTGACGTTCAGCGCCCGGTCGCCAGCGAGGATGTTCTCGATGGCGTGGAGCTCGTCCTCGAGCTCCCACTTGGAATGGAGTGCGGCGGCGAGGTCCTCGTGATTCTCCGGGATCTTCATGGCCTCTAGGACCTTGATCTTGTGCTTGAGGCCCAGAGAGCGCTGGATGAGTTCGAGCTTGGAGTTCTTGTCGAGTGCAGGCATGCGGCTATTCTATTCCTCGCAGAAGAGCTTGCCCAGAAAACAGTTCTGGCGCAACTTTAGATGAAGGCCCCTGAACAGGAGTATAATATAAAAAAGCGACCGCCCCTTCTCATCGCGTTGGCTGTTCTGCAGTTCCTTTCGCCGCTCGGGACGATTCTCTTCAACGCCATGGCGCTCGGGGTGAAGCCTTCGTACGTCCTGGGCTGGATCCTGGAGCGGCCGCCGGTTCAGATTTTCGAGGCGCTCTTTCTCATGCCGATCGCGGGGCTCGCGATCTTGAGGATGAAAACGTGGAGTTATCTCCTGTTTTTCGCGCTGATGGCATGGAGCTTCGCCCGCAATGTCGGCCGGTGGGGCGATGTCTCCCAGACTCATTCGCGCTGGATGCTCGTGCTGGTTTATGGCCTCCAGGTGGCTCTGGCGCTCTACTTCTTTCTGCCGTCGGTTCGCAGGGTTTATCTCGACGCTCGGCTCCGCTGGTGGGAGTCCAAGCCGCGCTATCCGCTCGGAATCACCGCTCGGCTCGAGGAGAGCCCGGTCATTCTCGAAAACCTTTCAGAAGGCGGCGTTTTCGTCCGAACGGGCCCGGAATTTCCCAAGCTACAGGCTCAGTCGGTCGTGAAGATCTCTTTCGGCATCCAGGGTTCGAAGTTCATGCTTCCTTGCCGGGTCATGTATTCCCGCGCCATGGCCACGGGCGAGACCGGCTACGGCATGCGCTTCGAGCATGACCGGGACAGCAAGCGGCGAATGGTGAGATTAGCGAAGGGCCTGAAATTTATTGGATTGGCCGGCCGCTAATTCCAGCCGTCCACGGGCGCCTGGACGCCGGTCACTTCGATCGAGCGAAGCACCAGCGGCACACCGGGGAGCGCGCCTCGGAAGAAGACGCGAAGATAGAGGGTGCCGGTTCCGACTTCGGAGTGGAACTTGCCCAGGTAGGGCTTGAGGTCTTCGGCCGTATTGGACTGCGCGGAGCTCGGGCCGGCAAGCTTCCAGCTGTCTTGCGCTCGGTAGTACCAGGTCGCGTTGTCGCGCGAGAGTTGGTATCGGATCTGGGCGCGGTTCTCGGGAGCGGTGATCTCCTTCACCGAGTCGAGCGCCTCGAAATGCGGGCCGGCGCTCGTGACCAGCTGGGCTTCGCGCTCGCCCTGACGCTTGGGTGAGAAACGCAGCGCCCCGTCGACGAGGACTAGCTCGTTGGGGTCAAAGAGCAGGCCACCCTCGTCCTTTTTGAAGATCCAGGCATGCTTGAACGCGCCCGGCGCCTCGGGGCCGCGCAGGAGCGGATCCTCCGCGCGTTTGGCCGAGTTGATGCGCGAGAAATGGACAGGAATGATGTCGAGCGAGCAGGCGGCTGCCCCCAGGACAAGGGCAGCGCCCGCCGCGATCTTAAGAGTTCTCTTCACCGAACTAGTTTACTGATACTCGCGCGCGCCGTCTAGGCTCTGTCTGGCAGCTCAGCGTCCGACGAGCGAGCGAAGAACGTAGGGAAGAATCCCGCCGTGCTTGAAATACTCGACTTCGTTGGGCGTATCGATGCGGCAGACTGTGGTGAATTCGCGACTCTTGCCTGACTCGTCGGTCGCCTTGACCGTGACTTTCTGGCCGGGGCTCAGCGATCCGAGGCCGACGATCTCGTAGGTCTCGCGCCCCGTGAGGGCGAGCGCCTTGGCGCTCTCGCCGCCGGAGAACTGCAGCGGCAGGATGCCCATGCCGACGAGGTTGGACCGGTGGATGCGCTCGAAGCTCTCGGCGATGACCGCGCGAACGCCGAGGAGCTTTGGGCCCTTGGCGGCCCAGTCGCGCGACGAGCCCGTGCCGTATTCCTTGCCGGCGATCACGACCAGCGGGACTCCGTCGGCCTGGTACTGCATCGAGGCTTCGTAGATCGAGGTTTGCTTGCCCGTCGGGATGTGGATCGTGACGGGGCCTTCGACGCCCGGGACGAGCTGGTTCTTCAGGCGGATGTTGGCGAAGGTCCCGCGAACCATGACCTCATGGTTGCCGCGGCGGGCGCCGTAACCGTTGAAGTCCTTGGGCTGCACGCCCAGGCCGATAAGGTACTTGCCGGCCTCGCTTGTCTTGTTGAACGAGCCTGCGGGCGAGATGTGGTCGGTCGTGACGGAGTCGCCGAGGAGCGCGAGGACGCGCGCCTTCTTGATGTCGGTGACGGGCGCCGGCTGCATCGTGAGATCCGCGAAGAAGGGCGGCTCCTTGATGTAAGTCGACTTGGAGTCCCACTTGTAGAGATCGCCCGTCGGGACCTGAAGGCCCTTCCAGTTGGCGTCGCCGGCGAAGACGTCGGCGTAGCTCTTCTTGAATTGGGCGGAGGTCACGGTCTTCTTGACGACCTCGTTGACCTCGTCCTGCGAAGGCCAGATGTCCTTGAGGTAGACGGGCTTTCCGTCCTTGCCGTTGCCGAGCGGATCGGTCGCGAGGTTGACGTTCATGTGGCCGGCCAGCGCGTACGCGACGATGAGCGGAGGCGATGCGAGGTAATTAGCGCGAACGTGCGGGTTCACGCGGCCTTCGAAGTTGCGGTTGCCCGAGAGCACCGACGCGACGGCGAGGTCGCCTTGGACGACGGCGCCGGAGATGTGCTCGGGCAGCGGGCCCGAGTTGCCGATGCAGGTCGTGCAGCCGTAGCCGACGAGGTGGAACTTGAGCGCCTCGAGGTGAGGCATGAGGCCCGCTTCCTTGAGGTAGTCGGTGACGACCTTGGAGCCAGGGGCGAGGGAGGGCTTGACCCAGGGCTTGATCTGCAGGCCCTTTTCATGCGCCTTCTTGGCGAGAAGCCCCGCGGCGACGAGCACGCTGGGGTTCGAGGTATTCGTGCAGCTCGTGATCGCGGCGATCACGACGGCGCCGTGAGTGAGGTGAAACTCGTCCGAGCCGTGCTGGACCGGAATGCCCGCGTCGTCTTGCGGATTGGCAGGCTTGCCGGCGAGGAACTCGGCGAGGGCTTTCTGGAAAGAGCCCTTGGCGTCCTTCAAAGCGACGCGATCCTGCGGGCGAGCGGGGCCTGCGAGCGAAGGCTCGACCTTGCTGAGGTCGAGCTCGAGCGTGTCGGAGTACTCGGGTTCAGGCTGCGAAGCCGTGTACCAGAGACCCTGTTCCTTGTAATAGGTCTCGACGAGCGGAACGATTGAGTCGCGGCCCGTGAGCTTGAGATAGTCGGTGGTGACCTCGTCGACCGGGAAGAGGCCGACAGTCGCGCCGTACTCAGGCGCCATGTTGGCGATCGTGGCGCGGTCGGCGAGCGAGAGGCCAGCGAGGCCGGGGCCGTAGAACTCGACGAACTTGCCGACGACGCCCTTCTTGCGGAGCATCTGCGTGACGGTGAGGACAAGGTCGGTGGCCGTCGTGCCGGCGGGGAGCTTGCCGGTGAGCTTGAAACCCACGACGTTCGGGATGAGCATCGTGCAGGGCTGGCCGAGCAGAGCGGCTTCGGCTTCGATCCCGCCGACGCCCCAGCCGAGGGCGCCGAGTCCGTTGATCATGGTGGTATGCGAGTCGGTGCCGACGAGCGTGTCGGGGTAAACCCACGTACTGCCGTCTTTCTGGCCAGTCATCGCGACCTGTCCCAGGAATTCAAGGTTGACCTGGTGGACGATCCCGGTGTCCGGCGGGACGACGCGGAAATTCTTGAATCCGTTCTGACCCCAGCGGAGGAACTGGTAACGCTCGCTATTGCGTTCGAACTCGAGGTCGGCGTTGATTTTGAACGCGTCTGGCGAGCCGAACGCGTCGACTTGCACCGAGTGGTCGATGACGAGGTCGGCGGGCGAGAGAGGGTTGATCACGTTCGGGTCGCCGCCCAGGCGCTTGACGGCGCCGCGCATGGCAGCGAGATCGGCGACGGCGGGAACGCCCGTGAAGTCCTGCAGCAGCACGCGTGCCGGCATGAACTGGATCTCGTCTTCGGGTTCGGCCTTGGGATTCCACTTGGCGATCGCTTCGATGTCCTTCTTCTTGACGGCGATTCCGTCCTCGTGACGAAGCAGGTTCTCGAGCAGGATCTTCAAGGAGAAGGGGAGCTTCTCGAGTTTGCCCGGGTTTGCTTTCGCGAACGCCTTGAGCGAATGGTAATGGAAGGTCTTACCGCCCGCGGTGAGAGTTGCCTGGGTGCCGAAGGAATTTAAGTTTTTTTGAGTCATTATAGCCTCCTCGCTTCGCGAGGGATACGCCCGGAGCCCCTTCGGTTTTGAAGGTACTGCAGCCGAGCGGTGCTCGGCTGTCCCGGGCGGGCCGGCTCCCCGTGCGGTCCGCCGGCCTGAATTGAAAGCTCTACCTGGAAGTTACCGCAGATTTTTTGCCAAGCCTACCGAGAATCCACCTGGCGACGAGCATCCCGAGCAGTCCGACCAAAATGGGGCGGTACAGCCAGGCTAGCGCGCCAGCGCCGCTGCTTTCGGCAGACTTCGCGCCGCGCGTCTGAGTGAATTTTGCAACGAGCGGAACCGCATCGCCGAGGTCAAACGGCGACTCCTTGAGCCATTCGAGGGCTTGCGGAAAGAGCTCTGTCCGTGCCGAGGGCGTTTTGGGAAATGCGGCCGTCGGAAGGCCCGTGGTTTTGACCCATTTTTCGGCTTCGGGCCCGAGTTTCGCGCCTTCCGGAATAGCCAGGACATCGGGAAGCTCGGCTTGCTTGAGCACATCCTGCGTCGGGATCAAGCTCAGGCCGTTCTTGGACTTGAGGATCCGGCGCTCGTCGCCCCAGGTTGCCATGAGCGAGCTCATCGTGCGGGGAAACGTATCGAGAAGCGCGGCCAGCGCCGTTTCGTCCACTCCGTCGGAGAGGTAGATCCCGAGCGATCGCGGGATGAAGGTATAACCGCCGTGCAGGAAGATCGTGGCCAGGTCCGCCGCCGTCAGGCTTGCTTCGGCATGAGTGGGCGCCTCGGGCAGGGACTGCCCCTTGGCCCAGGCGACCGCCGCTGGCATCGCTGCGACCGTCGCATCCAGGCCCGCCGTAGTGAAAACGCGGCCGTCGGCGACGTAATCCTGGGCGCCGGTCCATTGGGTATCGGGATGGTTCTTGCGCTCCTCTTCGAGCGCGTTGAAGTGGGTTGTCGCCTTTTTGCCCTGAAGAAGGCCTGCGAGCGCGGCGAGACGACCTCCTTCGCCCAGGACGAGGACCTTCGGTGCCTTTGAGCCGCGCGCGAACTCGACGAGTTTTTCATTATTGAAATCGACCACAGCCGGGATGACGAGGAGGTCGGCATTCGGAGCCTGATCGAGTGTCGTGTCGGGCAGCACGGCCACCGCGCCGGTCGTGGCCGAGAGCTTGCGCTCGGGCGCCGCGGTGACGACGCGAAAGCCGGCTTCGGCCAGCGCCTGATAGGCGGCCAGAAGCTCGGTGACTTGGGTGCTCGCGTTACTGACAAGGATGAGCGCCGTGGGCTTGCCGTCGGACGCGAGCTGCGCGACCGGCGGGATGAGCTTCTCTTCGATCGCTTTGGGGACGGGCTGGATCAAGACTTGGCCTGCTGTCGAGAACAGTCGCACGACCCCGATCAGGATCGGGGGGAAAAAGAAGGCGAAGAGGTAGATGAGAGTCCGGGGGTTCGGTGCTCTCAATTGGGCCTCTTGATCGAATTGAGCGCCAGCTGCTCCCACTGCGCCTCGAAGCGCTCGCGTGGGATCGAGATCAGGCTGCGAAGCTCGCCAGACTTGAACGTTCGGGCAAGCGTCGCTGGCAGATACTCCGAAAGCGCGTTGGCGCCGCCGGGGAAACCCTCGATGAGGCCCGCGAGCGCGCGGGTGTAGCCGACGGGTGCAGCGCTGCCCTTGGTCTTCCTGAACCATTGCCAGCCGTCGATGAGCGCTTCGGCTACTTCGGCGACCTGCTCGGGACTGAGCGCGTCAGCTTGCGCGCGCGCCTGCGTCCCGATCTTGAGTCCCCACTCGTCGAAGAAGGGCCCGAGCGGCAGCCAGTACTCCGGCCTGGCGCGGATCGCGCGCGGTTTGCGGAGCGCGAAATGGCGATGGTTCTCTTCGGCCATCATCTCTTTGTTGATCGCGCGGGCCTCGGTCAGGAGGCTTCGGCAGCCGTCCGGGAGCCGGAGCGCCATCTCGGAGTGAAGATTCCACATCTCGATCACGCGGTCGAAATCGCCCAGGTTATGGGCGATGAGCGTCGCCGCCTTGAGGAGCCCGATCCCATCGCGACGGGCGCGAAGATCGGCGAAGATCCGGGCCTCGCGCGCGATCTCGGCGCGAATCTCGACGGCGATGTCCGCGGCGAGCTTGGGGTCGCGCGTCCGGTGGACGGCATAGGCGGGGACGGCGGTGCTGAGCCACTCGCCATCGTGGCCGCTCAGGGTCTCGCCGCTCTCGGGTGAGCGGACTTCGCGCGCCGTCAGCGGGGAGCTTGGCCAGGTCTTGGATTCGAGTACCTGCTCGGCCATGTTTCGGAGGGTTGCGTCGTCGAGCGCTGGGCTCCAGAGCTTGAAGCGGATTTGATTATCGACGTCGGTGGGCACGAACGTCGCCACCGTGGCGTGGTGCGCGGCCAGGCAGAGCGCGAAGTAGTCGGGGTGCGTGAGCTCGGCGGAGTCTTTTCTTGCATCTTCCGTGGAGCGCGCGGCGTTCCAGGCGCGCAACGTTTGCACGGCCGGGTGCTTGAGGTAGGCCTGGATCTTGAGCGAGACCGGTGCGGCCAGCGTGGATGGGGCTCCCGCGTCGCTGGTCCCGTTTTCGATAAAGGGCGCCGTGTTCGTGACCTGCGACCAGAGGGTCTCGGGCGTCATGCCTCGGGGGGCTTGGATTTCGGACGATTGCTGGATATCGCGGGCCGGGTACGGAGCCGTTGCGACGCCTTTTGAGGAGGGGAGGGGCGATTCGTGCATTGAGAATCCGGGTTTAAGGGAAGTGCGCCCGAAACTCAATGGCGAAACACGCGCGAGCGCTCTGAGGATGGTGGAAAATTTTGGGATGTGGTTTGGGTGGCGGCGATGTTGCTGCTGCTGCAGCTGGTGCTGCCGCTACTGCGAGGACTCTCGCTTTCCGCTCGGCAAGAGTTTCGCCGCCGCCGGCGGCGGTGGTGGTGAGGAATGATGGAGGCGGTGGTGGAGAATGGTGGAGGCGGTGGTGGGAAAACTGAGTTCGAGTTTCTGCCGCCGGCGGCGGTGAATCGTGATTGCGGGCGCGATGAGCTTGGGTGTTCCTTCCTTTTTATTTGACAGGGGTTTGCGTGTTGGCGCGGTTCTGGGTTCAGTTGCCCTGGAAAATGGCTATGAAACGCGATTACAGGCTTGAGGATCGACTTTCAATCTCGAGGAGACTTTTTCTTCGGAAATTCTTCCAGAGGTGTCTTCTTGAGTCCGTTTGAGGCCTTTTCAGCTCCCTCAAAAACCCGTGGTAGACGAGCTTCATGAACATCAAGAATCTCTCTGACGAAGCCCTTCTCATTAAAACCCGCGAGCTCGTGGCCGAGGAACGAAGTGTGACGCTCGAGATCCTCCGACACCTTCGCGAAGTGGAGCGTCGGCGGCTCTACGCAGGGCGAAGCTACCCGAGCCTCTTCGAGTACGCGACCCGCGAGCTGGGCTATAGCGAGGGCGCGGCTCAGCGGCGGATTTCGTCGATGCGGCTGCTCAAGGAGTTGCCCGAGCTCGAGCCCAAGATCGAGAGTGGGGCGCTTTCGCTATCGGTCGTCGCCCAGGCGCAGAGCTTTTTCAGGCAGGCGCCAAAATCTATCGAAGAAAAACGGGTCGTGCTGTTGGCCCTCGAAGGAAGGTCTCGGCGCGAGGCCGAACGCGAGCTGGCTTCGAGGGCATTGGAACCAGCCCGACTTGCGCCGGATCGGTTCCGGTCGATTTCGTCCGAGCTCGTTCAGATTCAGTTCATGGCCAGTCCGAAACTGCGAGAGCAGTTCGAGGAGCTGAAAGCGCTGCTTGCGCATGCAGAGCCGGGGCTGACCCTTGAAGGCGCGGTCTCAAAGGCATTTGAGTTGCTGCTCAACAAGCTCCGGCCCAAAGCGCCGAAAATCTCACCGCCGCCGGCGGCGGAGGCAGCCGTGCCGGCAGGTGTAGGGACAAGGTCGACGGCAGAGCGCGCGCCGACCTCGGCAGGGCGCACACCAACGGCAACGGGCCGCACACCGACGGCGGAGACCAAGCGCCGGGTTTGGCATCGCGATGGGGGACGCTGCACCTTCGAATATCTGGGTCGCCGATGCGGGTCGAGACACGCGCTCGAGTATGACCACATCCAGCCCTGGGCGCTCGGGGGGGCGACGACGGCCGAAAACCTGCGTCTCAGGTGCCGAACCCACAATCAGTACGCCGCCACTCAGCTCGGGCTGCTCTCCAAGAACTCCACCCGATTGCCGAACGGATCCCTGAACTCGAATCGGCGGTAGCCGGGGATCGGGACGCCGTCCTGGGCGACGATCCCCGCGGCAGCAAGGCGCGCGCGCCACTCTTCGAGGCCAGAAACCTGATAGGCAAGGTGAGCCTTGGTCGCGCTTCGATCGACGCCGTCTTCGACCCCGAAGTGAATCTGGAACTCGCCCAACCCCAGCCAAAAGCCGCCGCGGCCTTGAAGCGCGAGAGGTTTCTCGAGCTCCCTTAGTCCCAGAACCCCGGCGTAAAAATCGCGCGCCTGGTCTTCGGCGCCGCGCGGAATGGAAACCTGGGCATGGTGAACGGAAATTAAACTGGGCATGGTCGAAACCCTAACACTTCTGCCCAATTGGCTCAAAAACCTTATTATTTGACTCTATGCGACAAATGACATAAAACGCTCGATGGGATAAGGGGTCTCATGACTCAACCGAACGAAATCTCGCTCACGGGCGCGATCGTCGCCGACACGAAGGGTATTCGTGGCGTCGTCGGTGAGCGCCTGACGATGGAAGCTTTCATGCAGCTTTGCGGAAAGCTCGGCGGGCATACCTTCGTCAAGGTGGTCGTAGAAAAGCAGCTTCCCAAGCCCGTCATCCACTTCCTCAATAACTCGCGCTACATCTTTCACGCCGACTATGTCGCCGAGAACATCCTCCGCGTGCCGGTCGAGGAGCTCGACAAGAAGTGCGACGAGTTCAACAAGAGCGTCTACCTGAGCCCGGACCGCCGCTTCTTCTTCGGCATCCTCGCGCTCCACACCCAGTTCGCGCCCGCGAGCATCGAGTCCGCCAACTCGGCCGCTAAAGCCTCGGATCGCTTCTTTTCGTTCGAGACCGTCGAGATCGACAACATGAACGCCGAGATGCTCAAGTTTTTCTACGGCGTGATCGCGGAGCATCTCGACCCGGGCCTGCCGCTGCTCTTCAAGCCGGCCAACCACCTGCAGGAAGCCGCGGTGCCGGAGCTGAGCGCGGCGGGCATCCCGATCGTCTTTTCGCACGAGCTATTCTCCAAGTCTAACTTCATCGCGCTCAATCCCGGGACGACCCGGGGCCGACTGAGAGTCTTCAAGTCCGAGGAAGAATTCAAGAAGCAGCTCGCGACGCTCGAATGGTACGACATCGTCGTCATGTCGCGCGTGCCCGACGATATCCCGCGCGTCTCCGGCATCATCAACGCCGACCATACCACGCCGCTCTCGCACACCAATGTGCTCGCGGCGGGCTGGCAGGTTCCCAACTGCATCCAGATCGGGATCGTCGAGCGGATCGAGCGCGACAAGCTCGACGGCCGCTGGGTCACTTACTCGGTCGAGATGAACTCGGGCTCGATCGGCCTCACGCCCGTCGAAGGCCCTGTCGAAGTCACGCGGCCCGCGTGGAGTCTCCAGCGCATCCAGCTCGAGGAGCCCGAGACGCGTAACACGCCCATCGTCGAGCTCGATGCGCTCCGCATGAGCGATCGGCACAAGTACGGCACCAAGGCCGCCAATCTCGGCGAGCTCAAGCACTTGCTTGAGCAGCCTTCGGAGCGCCTGATCGGATTCTATAAAGTGCGCAGACCGCCGCGCGCGAACCTGCTGCCATACCTGGCCCAGCACCTCAAGCTTCATGAGAGCTCGCCCGCGCCGGCGCTCGCGCAGGCGTCATGGGAGTATCTTAAGGCCAATATCCAGGTCCCGCGCGGGATCGCGCTGCCGTTCTCGCTTCAGCAGCAGTTTCTGGAGACCAGCCCCCGCATCCAGCAGGCCATCGGCAAGCTCAAGATGGCGCTCGAGCTCGGCGCCCGCGAGGTGGATGCACTCTGCGTGAGCCTGCAGAACCTGATCCGCTCGACCCGCTTGCCGCAGGAGATGCGCGATCTGATCGATTCAAAGATCGCCGATTCGCTGAGCGGCGTCTCGAGCTTCGTCATCCGCAGCTCGTCGAACGCCGAGGACCTCGACAAGTTCTCGGCCGCCGGCATCTACGAGTCGATCAACCACGTGACCAACGCGGAGAACATCTTCTCGAGCATCAAGGAAGTCTGGGCTTCGCTCGTATCACCTCGCAGCGTGCGTCTCCGCCAGGAAGTCGGCATCTCGCTCGATGACTGCTACATGGGCGTCATCATCCAAGAGGAAGTCTCGGCCCAGATGGGCGGCGTGCTCGTCACGGCCAATCCGCTCGACCGCGCGCGTGACTTCCGCAACGTGTTCCTGAACGTCTCGGCTAACGCGGGGGGCGTCAATCAGGTCGTCCAGGGCGCGTCGCTTCCGTATCAGTATCTCTACAATACGGTCGAAGGCGGCGGACGCACGCTCTCCATCGGCGACGCGCGCGAAGATCTTTCGGAAGCTCGCCGCGCCAAGCTCCAGAAGCTCGCCATCGTGGGCCGCCTTTTGCAGTCGCATTTCTCGCCGGACTACACCTTTGCGTCACCGGTCGATATCGAGTGGGTCGCGTCCGATGGCGGCCCGGGTGTAGAGGATTCGCTCCATATTTTGCAGCTCAGGCCTTACGCCAAATAACGAACTCAGGTAAATTGATGCGATGATGAGAGTTCTCTTCGCGCTCTGGATCACGATGGCGGCGGCGATTTCGGTTCACGCAGGGCAGGGAGGCTCCGGATCCATCGACACAGTGATCGACGGCCAGAACTACACCTGCTACACGACCGGCCCGGTGACCTGCGTGCCTAACTGCACGCTCCGCTCCAGTGATGGCAGATGCATGTCCTACGGCTCGGACTTCTGCGAATACAGGTCGGCCTGCGTCCCTCAGTGCAGGCTTCGCCAGTCCGACGGCAGGTGCGGCGCCTACGACACCGATTACTGCGGCAAGGACGCGCTCTGCGTGCCCAACTGCACGCTTCGCAAGTCGGATGGCAGCTGCGGTTCGTACGCCGCTGACATCTGCAGCCGGCATTAAATGGGCATCGCCCGCCCAAAAGCAAAAGCCCCCGCGGCGAACCGCGAGGGCCTTTAAGATTTCGGGAGCGCGCTTTTTAGTTAAACAGCGGCTTGCAGTTGATCTGCTCGGGAACCGAGTCGCCTTCGACGGACTGGCTGTAGTTCAAGCTGCGGATCGAGAGATCCTTGTTGAACTGAACGGTGAGCGAGGTCTTGGCGGAACCGAGCTCCTCAACCCATTCGGCGCGGAAGGTGCCGTCGGCGAAAACCTTGACCGGAACCGGAGCGCCGATGTCGAGGCTCACGGTGCGGGCGATCTGGTGGATGCCGATCGTGGCGCTTTCGGAGTTCTGGCCGTCGGCTTCACGCAGCTCGAGCTTGGTGAAGGAGCAGCCGTCCGGAAGCTTCTGATCGCGGAGGCGATCGAGGAACGCGGAAGGTTTGAACTGTCCATTCTGGACCACGGCCGGCTCAGCTTGAGCAAGGAGAGGGAGAGCGGAGACGAAGAGGGCGAGAACGGATACGAATTTCATATATCAACCTTTCAGGGGTGCGAGAGCATCTCGCGAGCGGTCCTAGTTATATAACGCGATGCGTCAGTATTCAATATAATTATTTGCCTGTGAAATCAACGGCATATGCCTAATCGATGGCCCGATTGTACCGATCGATGAGTTCCTGGAGGGTCGGGAAGTGGCCATCATGTTCCTTCATTAGGAGCGAGAGCCGAATGGCGCGAACCAGCTTGAGGCGCCTCTTAGGATCCGGATTTTCGCGGATGCGGCTCACCGCGCGCCGCATGACCTGAAACTGGCCGCGGCGGTATCGAGCTTGATCGCGCAAACGCCCGAGCTGCTCGCGCGCGAGCCTCAAGTTGGTTTTCTTGTCCAAGATGTCCTCCGCTTGAACCAGAGGGATCGTCGTGATGAGGCGACCGGTCGCTGGCGTCTCCCACCGGATCTTGGCGTAGACTAGGTTCTTTTGGTCGGGTGCGCGCTCTCGAAAGTACTCGATTCGCATCTTCTCGGGTGGGACCTTGAAAAGCAGTTCGGCGATCTTCAGGGTCCGCGCGGAGACGGCGACGCCTAAATGGACGGTGGCTTCTAACGTGTTCAGACTGCTTTCAGGATCTGCCCCGCTCTTGAGATTGCGCGACAATGCTCTCCAGTCGTGCTTGCTGGTCCGGAAGTACGTCTCGATTTCGTCATGGCTCAGGTACTTGCCGTAGTATTCGTCCAAGATAGGAAGCGGGAGTCGCGAATCCGGGGCGTCCGGGTCGGATTCGGTCGTTCCGTATTCGCCGCGAAGCTCTCGGCGGTCCATGCGGACCAATGTCAGAAGATGCGCGATTTCATGGAGGAGGGGGGTGTCCCGGAGTTTCTGGCTCGCCATCATTTGGTGAGAGATCATGAGCGAGCGATTGGACTTGAATATCGCAGCGTCGAAGTCCCGGCGGAAAAGCAGAACCGGGTCATAGTACACGCCCTTGGATCTGTATTTCTCGCTCATCCGGGCGGCGAAGCGATTGAGCGGGTGATCTCCCTGAGGGAGGATGCGCACCCGGATTTTTCCTTCCTTCAGGAAATACTCGGCAGCGACCCAAATACCGCTCGCGAGCAGGTATTTGAACGCGCGATCCGCGGCCAGATTGCCGAGAAAGAGCGCTTCCTTGTCGTCGATCCGCAGATCGTTTCTTCGGACGTGGTCGAAAACGTCCATGACCTTTTGAAGTTCGGCCGCCTGCATATGAAGCACATCCGGGCTGTCGTTGATCGAATCTCTAACCAAGATGCTATTCTCGCCGTATTGCAACGCTTGATCGCGATATCGGGGCGAATAAAAGTTGGAAATGACATCGTCCTTCACCGGATCAAAGGGGATATCCTTGGCCTCGAGGGGTTTCTTCTTCGCTCTCGGGGTGGGGCGGATCTTCTTCAGTTCTTTTTGGCGAAGCTGAATCTTGAGCGATGGATCTTTCGCGGCGGCGCGCGCGGGCGCGCTGCTGAAGGAAGTGGAGGCGAAGATGAGGAAAAGCAGCGCCAGTGCACGCATGGGGCGGGCTTTAAAGAGCAAATGCGATGCCTTCCGGAGCATGAGCGTGAGCTGCACTCCGGTGCTTTTTACCGCTTCGGATTGCTTCGCTCCTGACGGTGTGACTAAACTTTAGACACTTCTCATGTCCCATCTCCGCCGCTATCTGACCTTGCAGCAGGCTTCGTTCAGCGCGCTCTTCTGGCTTCCGATATTCTATGAGTTCCAGCGGCTCTCGGGATTGCCGGATACCAAGATCTTCGCGATCCAGAGCGCGTACTACCTGGCGTTCTGCTTTCTGGAGATCCCGACGGGCTACCTCGCGGATCGCTTCAGTTACCGGCTCTGTCTGATCTCCTCCGGGGCCGTTGTGACGGTAGCCAATCTCCTGCCGGTGCTGGTGCCGACGTTCGCGGGTTTCTTCGCGCATTTCATGCTTCTCGCGCTCGCTCGCTCGCTCAACTCGGGCGCATCGAGCGCGTATCTCTACGAAAGCCTCAAAGCCGAGGGAAAAGCGCCGGAGTACCGCGAATGGGAAGGGCGCATCCGCTCGGTCGCGCTCCTGGTCCAGCTCGTAAGTTACGCCTCCGCCGGCGTGATGATGGCGGCGTATCGGCCCGCTCCCTATCTTGCGTCCGTGATCGCGGGCGTGATCTCGCTCGGGGCGGCCCTGAAGCTGCCGGTGCTTTCGCCGGCGGCGGTGCCGGTAGAAGCCGCAAGGCAAGCGGCCGGGCCCGCACGGCCGAGGTCTGCCGGAATCCTGGGGCCGCTCACGGCGCTTGTCGCGGCGTGGCGTTCGACGCCGCTTCTGATCCCGACCATGCTCATGGGCGCGGTGATGTTCGTGCTGGCGCGCGTTGGGCAGGTCAACCTCTTCCAGCCAGTCCTGGTGCTCAAGGGGATGCCGCTCGCAGGTCACGGCTTTATGATGGCGGCACTGGCTGGGGCCGAAGCGCTGGCCAGCGCTCGCTCGAGCCTGGCTCATCGGTACTTGGGTCGGGAAGGGGGCCATCCCTCTCGAGTCATCTTCCTTCTGACGGCGGGACTCTGCATCTCGTGGGCGCTGGTGGCGCCGTTTCCGGGGTATTGGGCGGTGGCGCCGTTTCTGGGGACTTCGGTTTTCTTCGGGATGATCTACCCGGTCCAGAAGCAACTGATGAATGATCTCATCCCGGATAGCCGCCTGCGGGCGACCCTGCTCTCGGCCGAGAGCCTGATCGATCGTGGGATCGTTTCGGCGGTCTCGTTCGTGGCGGGAGTCTATGTCGCCGACGGAAAGGTCCTGACTTTTGTGTGGCTGTCCGGTTTGGCGGGCTTGATTTGGGCCTTAGGATGCCAAAAAATGACTAAAATGCTTTTGACATCATAGGGACCCTCCCTTATGACCCTTAGAAACCTTATATAAAGGAACCTCTCATCTATGTTTAAGACGAAAAACTTTTTCGCCTCGACTCTTGGGGCACTCGCGCTTTTGAGCAGCGCCACCGCGATGGCGAGCGAAGCCGAGCTTCACATTCCCGAGCTGAACACGGTGTACAACCTGCTCGGCACCACGGTTACGGGTAACCAGATCCTGGGCTGGGGCATGGTCATCGCCATTCTCGGCATGGTCTTCGGCCTGGTTGAATTTCTCCGCATCCGCAAGCTTCCGGCTCACAAGTCGATGCTGGATGTCTCCCATCTGATTTACGAAACCTGCAAGACCTACCTGCTTCAGCAGGGCAAGCTCCTGGTTCTCCTCGAGCTCTTCATCGGCGCCTGCATGGTTTATTACTTCCTGATCCTCCAGCACATGGAAGCTCCGCGCGTCGCGCTGATCCTTCTCTGGTCGGTTCTCGGTATCCTGGGATCCTTCGGGGTTGCCTGGTTCGGGATCCGCATCAACACCTACGCCAACTCCCGCACCGCGTTCGCTTCGCTTCAGGGCAAGCCGTACCCGGTCATGGACATCCCGCTCCGCTCGGGCATGTCGATCGGCGTTCTCCTGATCTGCGTCGAACTCGTGATGATGCTTTTCATCCTGCTCTTCGTCGACAAGGCCAATGCAGGTTCCTGCTTCGTCGGCTTCGCCATCGGCGAGTCCCTCGGCGCCTCGGCTCTCCGCATCTGCGGCGGTATCTTCACCAAGATCGCCGACATCGGCTCCGACCTCATGAAGATCGTCTTCAACATCAAGGAAGACGACGCGCGTAACCCGGGCGTCATCGCTGACTGCGTCGGCGACAACGCCGGCGACTCGGTCGGCCCGACGGCCGACGGTTTCGAAACCTACGGCGTCACGGGCGTGGCCCTCATCAGCTTCATCGTTCTCGCCGTGGGCATGACCCAGGGCGCGGACGGCAAGCTCGTTCTCGGCGCCAACGGCGGCGAGACCCAGGCCAAGCTCATCGTCTGGATCTTCGCGATGCGCGTTCTCATGATCGTGACCTCCGTTCTCTCTTACTGGGTGAACGGCGCGATCTCCCGCGCGCTCTACGCGGCCAAAGCGCACTTCGACTTCGAAGCGCCTCTCACTTCGCTCGTCTGGATCACGTCGCTCGTCTCGATCGCCGTGACCTATACGGTCAGCTACCTGCTCATCGCCGACATGGGCGATCTCTGGTGGAAGCTCTCCACGATCATCAGCTGCGGCACCATCGCCGCCGCGATCATCCCGGAGTTCACCAAGATCTTCACGTCGTCCAAGTCCAAGCACGTGGCCGAAATCGTCGCGGCTTCCCGCGAAGGCGGAGCTTCCCTCACGATCCTCTCGGGTCTCGTGGCCGGCAACTTCTCGGCTTTCTGGAAGGGCATGGTCATGGTCGGCCTGATGCTCGTCGCTTTCGTGACGAGCCACACCGGTCTCGACGCTTTCATGGTCTATCCGGCCGTGTTCGCCTTCGGCCTCGTGGCTTTCGGCTTTCTGGGCATGGGCCCGGTGACGATCGCCGTCGACAGCTACGGTCCGGTCACGGATAACGCCCAGTCGGTTTTCGAGCTCTCGCAGATCGAGAACATCCCGGGCATCTCCGCTGAGATCGAGCGCGACTTCGGAACCAAGCCGAACTTCACCCAGGGCAAGCATTTCCTGGAAGAGAACGACTCGGCCGGCAACACGTTCAAGGCGACCGCCAAGCCCGTGCTCATCGGCACGGCCGTCATCGGCGCCACGACGATGATTTTCTCGATCATCCTGCTCCTCAACCTCAAGCTCGACCTGCTTGATCCCAAGGTTCTGCTCGGTCTCATCACCGGCGGCGCCGTGATCTTCTGGTTCTCGGGCGCTTCGATGCAGGCCGTGACGACCGGCGCTTACCGCGCCGTCGAGTACATCAAGGCCAACATCAAGCTCGACAACGCCGCTGGCGCCAAGGCTTCGATCGACGACTCCAAGGCCGTCGTGAAGATCTGCACCCAGTACGCGCAGAAGGGCATGATCAACATCTTCGGCGTGATCTTCTCGTTCACGCTGGCTTTCGCCTGCTTCGACGCGACGTTCTTCGCGAGCTACCTGATCTCGATCGCCGTGTTCGGCCTGTTCCAGGCCATGTTCATGGCGAACGCGGGCGGCGCTTGGGACAACGCCAAGAAAGTCGTCGAAGTCGATCTCAAGGAAAAGGGCACTCCGCTTCACGCGGCGACCGTCGTCGGCGACACCGTCGGCGATCCGTACAAGGACACCTCGTCCGTTGCTCTCAACCCGATCATCAAGTTCACGACGCTCTTCGGGCTGCTCGCCGTCGAGATCGCCGTTTCCGCTCAGGAAGCCGCGTTCTACATCGGCTCGGCTCTCTTCGTCGTGGGCCTGTTCTTCGTGGCTCGCTCCTTCTACGGCATGCGCATCTCGACCGAGACCGTGCAGGAAGGCGCAGCGGCGGCGAAGGCTAAGAAGGCAACTGCGTAATTTGAAGCGGTATGGACCCCGTAGGGTCCGTACCGCTTCCGTTTCCGTACGGACCCTACGGGGTCCATACCGCGATCTTTTGAGGCCGGGATCCCGATGGGGTCCCGGCCTTCTTCATTTCTGGGCTGCGACCTGCGTGGCGTCCATGGCCCGCCGGAAGCGCGGCAGGACATAGGAGAGCAGCTCAAGCGTCGCGCCTGATTCTTTTCCGGTAAATCGATTCGAAAGGATCTGTTTGCCCCAGAAGTTGAACGTTTGGCGCGAGGATCGGCCGAGGTCCACGAGGGTTTGAGGCTCGATCTCGCCGAGCGTCTGCAGCTGCTCAAGCGAGTCCGCCAGATCCCTCATGCCTTCGCTCACGGCTGGATCCCTGGGATTGCTCCGAGCAGCCGACTTGAGGCGCTCGATCCGGTCGCGAACCTGCTCAATCTGATGAGCCAGCGGAAGGCGCAGCCGATGATACGGCTGCGACGGAGCAGCCTGGACGCCGGGAGCCGATGCAAAGAGAATGAGCGCACTCACGAGGGAGACACGCACGGATTGTTGGAGCATGGGCGCATCTTAGTAGAAATGACTTAATGCGTCAAATCACTGGATCGGAGCTTGGTATCTATTTGAAGTAATGGGCTAAAATCCCGCGTGCGAAAGCCCGTAGATCACAGCCGACGCGGCAAAGCAGTAAATCCCGAAGTAATGCCAGCGCCCGTGCTCCAGCCAGGACGAGAGCCACTTGAGAGCGAGTAACCCTGATAGGAAGCTGAAGAACATTCCGAGGAAGCCCGGAAAGAGCAGCGCATGCCAGTCGATGGCGGCGGCGCCGGACTCTTGGGTGGACTTGATGAGGCGATGCGACTCAGTCACGATGACAGCGGGCGTGAGGAGGACAGCCAGCGCGAAGCTGAAGTCCTCGGCGACATCGCGCCGGATGCCGCGGAGTAGGGCGGTCGAAATCGTCGCGCCCGAGCGCGAAAAACCGCGGAACGGAAGGCAGAGTCCCTGCACGACCCCGATCCAGCCCGCATCGCTCGGGGGGACGCTCTCATTGCCCTCGCTAGCCGGGCGGCGGTGCGAGGCGATGCCTGCGATCGTGATCACGATGCCGGCCGCGAAGAGCGCGCCCGCGATGAGCGGGAGACTGCGAAAGAGCTCGCGCACTTCGCCGGGGCCCTGGCCGGGCTGAGCGAGGACCACGTGCTCGATCACGGCCTTGAGCCCGAAGCCCACGACGCCGGTTAAGCCGGTGGCGACGACGAGCGACTTGAAGAAGGCGGCGCGTTCGGCCGAAGTGATGAGCTTCTTCCATTTCGGCCAGAAGTACTTGATCACGGCGAACATCGTGCCTGTGTGCAGCATGACGAGCAGGAAGGTCATAGGGGGGGAAGCGGGGTCGAGGCCCATGAGCTTCTGCGCGACGATGACGTGGGCGGAGCTCGAGACCGGAAGCAGCTCAGCCATGCCCTGAACGAGGGCCAGGAGGACGATCTGGAAAATAGGCATAGATTTCGATAGTGTAAGACCAACGGAGAACGAACGCCATGGCATTCCTGAAACGGATTTTTCTCTTCCTCGCGGTGAACATGCTGGTGGTCCTAACCATCTCGCTCATTCTCAACTTGTTGGGAATCCGCCCTTACCTCACGGCCTACGGGATGGATTACAACCAGCTGATGGCCTTCTGCCTGGTCTGGGGCATGTGTGGCGCGCTGATCTCGCTGGCGATGTCGCGAATGATGGCCAAGTGGACGATGGGCGTTCAAGTGATCGACCCGCAGACGCGCGATCCGGAACTTCAGGCTCTCGTCCAGACGGTGCACACGCTCTGCCGAGGCGCTCATCTTCCGGCGATGCCCGAGGTCGGGATCTACGATTCTCCCGAACTTAACGCGTTCGCGACGGGGCCGACCAAATCCCGCTCGCTCGTGGCGGTCTCGACGGGGCTTCTGAACCGAATGAATCAGAGCCAGCTCGAGGGCGTGCTGGGGCACGAGGTCACCCACATCGCCAATGGTGATATGGTGACGATGACTCTCATCCAGGGCGTGGTGAACGCCTTCGTGATGTTCCTCTCGCGCGCGATCGCCTACGCGCTGGTCACGGCGATGCGCGGGGAGCGCGATGACCGCGAGCGCGGAAGCGTCGGGATGCTCTACTATGTCGTTCAGTTCGTGCTCGAGATCGTCTTCATGATCCTGGGCTCGATCGTCGTCGCCTGGTTCTCGCGGCTTCGCGAATACAGGGCCGACGCGGGCGGTGCCCGCCTCGCCGGCAGCGACAGCATGATCGGCGCGCTTCAAAAGCTCGCGAGCACCTATGAGATCGAGGATCCGCGGCCGCAGTCGGCCGTAGCGACGCTTAAGATCTCGGGGCATCCTCACGGCATCATGCGCTTCTTCTCCACGCATCCTCCGCTCACCGAGCGGATCGCGCGACTTCAGAGCGGACGCTGAAGGCGTCGGAGCATTAGCCGCTTCGCGCTGGTACGCCGCGTGCACTTCCCGTGCTTCTTTAGCCTCGAGTGAGGCCATTGAGAGAAGTGAAGGGGGATGGAAGTGAAGCAGAATTATCGTGGTTTTCGCGGCGTTTTGATGGTTTCGACAGTGAGTCTCGCGCTTCTGGCCGGGTGCCAGGCGCCCGCTCAGGAAGGGGGCGCGTTGCTTAATGCCAATGCGGATAGCACGGGCGCCTCGCCAGCCGCGAGGACGGCGTCGCCCGCTCCGATCGCGTCGCCTGCTCCCGTGCGGGTCTCGCGGGTCATCTTCGAAAAGCCGCTTCAAGCTGCGGTCCGCGTGGTGAGCTCCGCGGGCGAGCCGATCATTGAATCGAGCTCGGTGAGCTGGATGGAGACTCCGGTCGAGGTCTCGGTGCCGCCGTCGAACGGCGACCAGCCGGTGGTCGTCTTCCACGATACGATCGGCTGCGCGACTCTGGATGAGCTCGCGGCGCCCGACCCTGTTCAGGTCTGCTTCAAGCTCATGGGCGACGTCTCGAGTGCCGGTCTGAACGAAAAAGAAATGTGGGTCACTGGCCTGCGCGAGTGGCTTCGGGATCGTGGCACGGACGTCGGCGAGCTTCGGCTGCGGTCGGTCCAGCGCGAGGACTCGGGCTTCGCGCTCGTCTACGATGCGGCGACTTCTGCTGGAGCGGCGCTTTCGATCGAATTGCGGGTGTTTAACTCTTAGCGCTGATTCTTCTGAGTCTCGCAGGGGATGCCGGGTGGATTCCATTGCCCGTAGTGGAGCTTGGTATTGTCGTCGTAGTAATAGGCTCCACAGCAGTATTGGATGACGGGCATTCCGTCGGTATCGTTGCAGTCCCACCAGTTGACGTATTTATGACCGTGATAGTTGTCGATCGGGGCGGCGCAAAACCCATTCGGATCCGTGTCGCTCGTCCCGACGAGTTTGCATCCACTCAGATTGGCCTCAGCAATGGCGTGCTTGGCCCCGTGCGGAATGAAAACCTTGTAGGCTACTTGAGTCTGGCGACATTCTTCCGGGCGTGCCTGGGTCTCGTTTCCTGAAACGGTGATTACCCCGTAGGTCTTCGCAAGCGAGTCCAGCAGCTTCTGGTCCTGCTTGAAGGCATTGTGGTCCGCCCGGTCGCCGCAGCCGAAGCTGCGGATGCAGGCTGGTCCCTTGCAGCCGGGCGGAGCAAGCTTCACGCATTCTCGGGCTAGCTCCGGAAATCGCATGGCATAGGCGTTTCCGACATAGGCGACCACGAAGGAGGATCCTTGGGTCTTGGCGATCTCAGAGATCCGGGAGAGCGGGACGAGCATCATCTGCTTGCAGCCTTTGTTCTCGAGGAATTGGCGCGCCGAATGGGAATATCCAAGCTGGTCCACCTGGGTGCAGGTATCCTTGAAGGTCTGGGTTTGGTCCGCGTGATCCTGGTAGATGCAGACGCAGCCGGGCGGAGGCTCGACCGTCACTCTGGGGTTGAGGTGGTAAGCCACGATTTCTCCGCGGCCCGTGATTTGGGCTGCAGTGAGACCCACGACAGCCGTCTTGAGACCATTCCCGGCGGCGCCGGCGACAGCACCGGCAGTGATTTCTCCGGTGACATCGCCGACATCCGCTTCGGCGTGCGCGGGTGGCGGGATCAGCGCCCAGGCGGCGAGCGTCCCCAGGATGATCAGAACTCGGAAGACAGGTAGGACCGGACGGAAGGCGAACACGGATCTATTCAGGTTATCTTTCATCAGAGCCCCGGTAAATCTGTGTCCTGAATGACCGCATCTGATTGACTCCAAATGAAAAGGGCCCAGGCCGAGCCGGCCTGAGCCCTTTGGAGTGGTTGCGAGCGTCGCTTACTGCTGGCAGTAGTCGGCGTTCTTGAAGCGGCGGTACTCTTCCTTGTCCCGGTCGGGCATGAAGCCACCCGGCTGGTCGAGCTCCCACGCGCGCGTGTCGTAATACTGCTTGGCGAGCGTGAACTGCTGACTGAAGTCCAGCACGATGTCTTTGACGGGTGCGAATTTGTCGTTATGCATGAAGCCGTAAAATTCGAACTCGTTGTTCGGGCCGTACTTCTGCCCGACATTGCACTGAGTGCCGGCGAAGCCGTGACAGCCGATGCACGAGGACTTGCCGTTGTCGGCGGGACCGTTCAAGCGTTGGTCAAGACCGTTGGTCTTGGCGCCGGCGAAGTTGATCGTGTCGCCCGTGCCCGGAACATCAAAGCCTGTCTGAATGCCCTGCGGGCGCATCTTTTTGAAGCCGTCGAGGCTCGCCGGGATCTTGGCCCAGAACTCTTTGACCTCGGCCGGAGCGTCCGCGGGAAGCTCATAGGTCGGGTCATAGTAATAGGTCATGAAGACCCAGTCGTTATGCTCTGGACGTACGCCCTTGTTGGACTTGGGGTAGTTGGGGTCGCGGAGAGCGGAGTCGCGGACTGCGATGTCCATCTGGATATGGCGAAGCTTGTGAACCACGCGGCCCGGGCTCTTGTCCTGCGGCTTGACGTTGCCGCTCCAGGAGAATGCGTCTTTGGCCGAAGCGAAGTTGGCCGAAGTGAAGAGGATCTTGAAGACCATTGAGCCGTCCTTGAAGCCGGGCTTACGGGCTTCTTCCCAGTTCGGCGTGGCGAGCGGCGCGTTCTCGGAGCCGAAGACGCGGTTGATCGCCTCGCAGCCTTGCGTGTTGTAGTAAGCCACGCCCCAGTCGGTCCAGCGGCCGTTGGCGTCGCCGTTGGGGGCATCCGGGTAGATGTGCTCGGTCGAGCGGAGCGAGAGCTCCGGGGTCATGCCGTGGATGCCTTCGCGATCCTTGGGCGTCTGATTGAGCCAAGGCATGTTGCACCAGTAGTGCTTCTCGCTCTTGAACGCGTTGAAGATCTCCTCGTTGGAGCCCTTCTGGTCGAGCATCCCTTCGTAGGCGTATTTTTGAAGCAGGAGCGTGAAGTCGCGCGCGCCCTTCTCGGTGGTGATGTCGGACTTAGCCTTGCGCCAGGGGAGATCCTCGAGCTTGTCGATGTGATTGGCCTCGGCGTCTTGGATCGCGGTGGCGTAGTCAGCCTTGAGCTTGAAGCGGGGGAGGCCTTCGCCACCGGAGATCTTAGCGCCATCCGGAATCGAGAATCCTTCGTCGGCCACGGGCGTAGCGGCCGGGAAGCGGAGGTTTTTTTCGGGAAGCTGGGGCGGGTTGGCCGCGACGGCGACGCCATCGATCTTGGCGATGTTCTTGCTCGCCTCGTTGATGTCGACCATCGGCATCTTGCCGTCCGTGCAGGAGGCGATGCGGAAATGGTACGAAGCCGCGGCGTTCTTGACCTCCTCGCTGACGCTGAAGCCGATGCCGATCATTTTGCCGTCGGAGCTCGAGACGGCCAGGCGCTTATGCGCGTCCGTCTTGAGGAACTTGATCGAATTCTTGGGATCGGGGGAGAAGAACTTCTCGACGACATCGTGGCCGTTGCCGACGAAGCAGGAGATGTGGCGGCGATTGGAGTTCGATTTCGCGCGCGTGTTCGAATAGTAGAACTGCTGGAGGAACGAGAAGCGTCCGCCCGGCTTGAAGCTCTGCCAGCGATCGAGGTCGATGACCTGGATGCCTTTGATGCAGTCTTTGCTGCCTTCGTTGCAATCGACGACGCTCTTGCTTTTTTCGAAGTCCGACTTCTTCATGTACGTGACGTACACGAGGCGGGGGCCGTCGTTCGCGCTCGCCAGCGCGCGCCAGCCGTTAGTCACCGGTGTTTTGTCAGCCGCAATACCGGAAGCGCAGGTCGCGCCGGCCACGAGCATCGCGAGAACGCTCTTCTTATCCATGAGTTTCATTTGTGCTCTCTCCTCAAGGTCTTAGCTTAAAGGGGGAGTTGAGCGATCTCCATCGCCATGATTTTGACGGTAGGTCGCGGGACTGGTACAAACCGGGGATGCGACAGGGAAATGCGAGTCTTGGATTTCGCTCTTTTGATTTTCGTGAGGTAACCGAGCATGAGTTCGCCGAGGCCTTTCCGGTGCTTCGCGAGCTGCGGGAAAACCTCAGGCTGACGGAGTTTGTCTCGATCTACCGTGAGGCCCGGCGAGCGGATGGATACACCCTATTGGGCGTCTACGAGGGTGTCGCGGGCGCGCAGAAGTGCGTGGCGCTGATGGGATATCGGATCCTCGCCGACTTCGTCCATGGCCGGCATCTGTATGTCGATGACCTGGTGGTCACGACCCGGCTTCGCTCGAGCGGGCTCGGGGCCGAGCTCCTCAAGCGCGCCGAGAAGATCGCGGCCGAGAGCGACTGCCGAGGCCTGCGGCTCTGCACGGGCGTGCAGAACGAGCGCGGAATCAAGTTCTACGAGCGCGAGGGGTGGACCGCTCGGGCCCTGGCGTTCAAGAAGACGCTAGGGTAGCGAGCCGTTATTAAATAATTAGTATGTATTTTTATGGATGTGTCCGGCGGACCTGCGTCTGCACAGACCCAGCCCATAAAAAAGAAAACTTACCGGCGTAAATAACCGATAGAATTAATACAGTATCGTTTCATTTTACTGAGGTACGTTTGCTCAAACCAGGATCGGCATTACGGCATTGCCATAGTCTTGCGCGCGCGATCGGCCATAAAAGCTCGATCCTCGCGCTCGCCTTTGCCGCCGCCGGCGTTTTGCAAGGTTGCCAAAACAACAAATTCAACAAGCTCAGGGCTCTCGCGGGCGCCAAGCTGATCGGGCTGCAGTTCGACTCGTCTTCTCAAGTCGTGAACGAGGACGTGGGGCAGGTGTCGATCCCGATCGTTTTCAGCACGCCCGCGCCTCACGCGTTTTCGATCGATTATACGGTGTCGGGGACCGCTACGTATCCTGCCGACCACGACCTTGCGTCTGGCACTCTGACTGTCCCGAAAGGGGCGACCGGGGCGACCATCACTTTTAACGTGGTCGACGATGCGATTGACGAGGATGACGAGACCGTCATCGTGACGCTCGATGGAGCGGATGACGGGGTTCTCGGAAACGAGACGGTTCACACGGTGACGATTATCGACAATGATCTTCCGCCGACGGTTGAGTTCACGTCGGCGTCGCAGTCGGTCGACGAATCGGTCGGAACTGTTACTGTGGCGGTTCAGCTCAGCGGCCCGAGTTCCCATGACATCGTCGTTCCTTATACCGTATCCGGCACCGCGACCTACGCGGTCGATCATAACCTGGCCGCGGGCTCCGTCGAGATCCCGGCGGGCTATAGCGGAGCGACTTTTCAGTTCAGCGTGATCGACGATGCCTGGAAAGAACCGGACGAAACAGTCGTCGTGACTTTAGGTTCTCCGACGTACGCGACGCTCGGGATGACGCAGGTTCACACGGTCACGATCACGGACAATGACCCCTTTCCGCAGGTCTCGCTGACTCAATCCTCACAGACGGTTTCCGAAAGCGTGGGCAGCGTCACGCTGACGGCCACGCTGAGCTACGCGAGCGCGGATCCAGTTTCGGTTCCGTTCACGGTTTCGGGTACGGCCGTTCGCCCGGCCGACCATAATCTGGCGGACGGGAGCTTTGACTTCGCGCCCGGCGCGACTTCGGCTTCAGTCACTTTCAATGTCGTCGACGATACGACATACGAAGGCGACGAGACGGTTATCGCGACCTTGGGCTCGCCGACGGGCGCGATTCTGGGGTCGACGACGGTTGAAACGGTCACGATCCAAGACAATGACCCTCCACCGACGGTCGCGTTCTCGGCGTCTGCCGTGAGCGTGGGTGAGGGCGTCGGCACGGTCAACCTGACCGTTCAGCTGAGCGCCGCGAGCGCGTTCCCGGTTTCGGTTCCTTATACGGTTTCGGGCACGGCTTCGCGGCCCGCCGACCATAACCTGGCTGCCGGCACGGTTTCGATCCCGGCTGGCAACACGAGCGCGACGATCAGCTTCAACGTCGTGGACGATACGCTGAATGAAGCCGACGAGACGGTGGTCGTCACGTTGGACGCTCCGACTTACGCGGTTCTCGGTACGCCTTCGGTCGAGACCGTCACGATCCTGGATAACGATAGTACACTTCCGCAGGTCCAGTTCGCTCAGGTCTCGCAAGCCGTGAGCGAGGGCGTAGGCACTGTTTCGGTTCAGCTCCAGCTCAATACGGCGAGCGGCCAGACGATCACGGTTCCGTATACTGTATCAGGCACGGCTACGCGGCCCGCGGATCACGACCTGTCGAACGGAACGGCCACTTTCGCGGCCGGAAGCACCACGGCGACCGTTACTTTCAATGTAGCCAATGACACGATCGACGAGGACGACGAGACGGTCATCCTGACACTCGGAACTCCTGTGAACGCGACGCTCGGCGCGACCTCGACTCATACGGTGACGATCATCGATGACGATGCGGCTCCGACGGTCAGTTGGAGCGCGGCGACTCGGACCGTGAGCGAAAGCGTGGGTTCTGTCACCTTGACCGCGCAGCTCAGCGCGGTCAGCGGCCGGGACGTGTCGGTTCCCTATACGGTCTCCGGTACCGCCGCGCGGCCCGCGGATCATGACCTGTCGGACGGCACGATCACGATTGCGGCGGGCAGCATGAGCGGCACCGTCACCTTCCACGTCGTGGATGATTCGATTTACGAACCCAGCGAAACGGTGATCGCCACGATCGGCACGCCGGTCCATGCGACTGTCGGCGCGACGGGCGTGGAGACGGTCACGATCACGGACAACGATGTCGCGCCCACGGTCGAGTTCGCGGCCGCGGCCCAAAGCGTGAACGAGGGCGACGGAACCGCCAGCGTGCAGGCCGTCCTGAGCGCGGTAAGCGCAGTGGACGTGACGGTCGCTTTCGCAGTCTCCGGCACTGCCACGCGGCCCGCCGACCATGATCTCGCCAACGGCACGATCACCATCCCGGCGGGGCAGACCGCCGCGAACGTGACCTTTCATATAGTCGATGACGCGATCCATGAGGGCGACGAGACGGTGATCCTGACGCTGAGCTCGCCTACGGGGGCGACACTCGGCACGAAGACTGTCCATACGCTGACGATCGCGGATAACGACCCCGTGCCGACGGTGCAGTTCGCCTCCGCTGCACAGACCGTTGCCGAAAGCGTCGGCACCGTGACGGTCACTGCTCAGCTGAGCGGCCTGAGCGCGGTTGACGTGACCGTGCCATTCTCGGTGAGCGGCACGGCGACTCGGCCCGCGGACCACGATCTCGCGGACGGGGCGATCACGATTGTCGCGGGGCAGACCACGGGAACGGCGACCTTCCACGTGGTCGACGACACGCTGGACGAAGACGATGAGACGGTGATTCTGAGCATAGGTACGCCCACGAACGCGTTCGCGGGGAGCACGCTTGTCCACACGGTGACGATCCAGGACAATGATGCGCCTCCGACGGTAGCCTGGAGCACGGCCTCGCAGAGCGTGCCCGAGAGCGCGGGCACGGTCACGATCCAGGTCACGGCGAGCGCCGCGAGCGGCCGCACGATCACGGTGCCGTTCACGGTCTCGGGAAGCAGCACTGCGACTTATCCGGATGACCACGATCTGACGGACGGGACGATCACGATCACCGCGGGCCAGACTACCGGTAGCAAGACCTTTCATGTCGTGGACGACGACCAGGTCGAGTCCGCCGAGACCGTGGTCGTGAACCTGGCTTCGCCTACCAACGCGACTCTCGGCGCCACCGCTACTCACACGGTCACGATCACCGACAATGACGCCAATCCGGTCGTCAACCAAGTGACTTCGGCAAAGACGGACGGCATCTACACGGTGGGCGAGGTGATCGACATCGACGTGATCTTCTCTCGTGTGGTGACCGTGACGGGCACCCCGCAGCTCACCCTCGCGACTGGCGGATCCAACAGCGTGGTGAACTATCTGTCCGGAAGCGGGAGCTCGACTCTCAAATTCCGCTACACGGTTCAGGCCGGCGACACGAGCTCGGATCTCGATTACGACGCTATCACGTCGCTCGCGCTCAATGGCGGCACGATCCGCGATGCGAGCGCTAATGACGCGGATCTCGGGCTTCCGAGTCCTGGAGCATCGGCTTCGCTCGGCGCCAACAAGGCAATCGTAATCGATACGACGGCGCCGACGGTGACGAATGTCACCTCGACGCTGGCCGATGGTTCGTACAAGGCGGGCCAGATCGTTCCCGTGACAGTGACCTTCTCCGAAGTCGTTACCGTGACAGGCACGCCGGTCCTGACTCTCGAGACCGGAACGACGGACCGGAATGCGCCGTACGCTTCGGGCTCGGGTTCCAATACGCTGACTTTCAATTATACCGTCCAGGCGGGCGATGCGAGCGCGGACCTGGACTATGTCGCCACCACGTCTCTTGCTTTGGCCGGTGGGACCATCAAGGACGCCGCGCTCAATGCCGCGACGCTGACGCTCGCTGTCCCTGGCGCCGCGCACTCTTTGGGTGCCAACAAGGCAATCGTGATCGATACGGCGGCGCCGACGGTGACGAATGTCACCTCGACGCTGGCTGACGGCTCTTACAAGCTCGGAACGGATGTCGATGTCACCGTGACCTTCTCCAAGGTCGTCACCGTCGTCGGAATGCCCAAGCTCAGGCTCGAAACCGGAACCGTGGATCGCGACGCCGTCTACGCGGGCGGCTCGGGCACCAGCACTTTGACTCTGCGGTACAGCGTGCAGGCCGGCGATACGGCCTCGGACCTGGATTACGTGGCCGTGTCCTCGCTCTCGCTCGGGGCGGGCGAGAGCATCAAGGATGGCGCGGGCAATGATGCCGTTCTGACTTTGGCTGCGCCGGCCGCCGCGGGCTCGCTCGGTGCCAACAAGGCGATCGTGATTGATACTTCGGCGCCGACGGTGACTGATGTCACCTCGACGCTGGCCGACGGTTCGTATAAAGACGGCCAAATCGTGCCTGTGACGGTGACGTTCTCCGAAGTCGTCAACGTGACGGGGACGCCCAAGCTCAAGCTTGAAACCGGCACGGTGGATCGCGACGCGGTTTATGCGTCAGGCTCCGGCTCCAATGCTTTGACCTTCAACTATACGGTCCAGGTGGGCGACACGAGCGCTGACCTGGATTATGTCGCTACCACGTCCCTCGCGTTGAATGGCGGAACCATCCTGGATGCCGCGCACAATGCCGCGACGTTGACGCTTGCTTCGCCGGGCGCCGCGCACTCGTTGGGCGCCAATAAGGCGATCGTGATTGATACAGCGGTTCCGACCGTGACGAATGTCACCTCGACGCTGGCCGACGGATCCTATAAGGCTGGCCAGGTCGTTCCGGTGACGGTGACTTTCTCTAAAGTCGTCAACGTGACGGGCGCGCCCAAGCTCAAGCTTGAGACGGGCGCGACGGATCAGGATGCAGTTTATGCTTCGGGTTCGGGCACGGCGACGTTGACATTCAATTACACGGTTCAATCCGGGGATGCGAGTGCCGACCTGGATTACGTGGCGACGACTTCGCTTTCGCTCGGAGCAGGCGAGAGTATCAAAGACGGCGCGGGCAACGACGCGACCCTGACTCTGCCTGCGGTCGGCGGGGTCGGCTCGCTTGCCCACAATAAGGCGATCGTGATCGACACGGCGGCGCCAACGGTGACCAATGTCACCTCGACCTTGGCCGATGGCTCTTATAAGGCGGGCCAGGTCGTCCCGGTCACCGTGACTTTCTCCGAAGTGGTCAACGTCACGGGCACGCCCAAGCTGACCCTCGAGACGGGTGCAACGGATCGGGACGCCACCTACGCGTCCGGTACCGGAACCAATACGCTGACTTTCAACTATACGGTGCAGGCCGGAGATTCGAGTTCCGACCTGGACTACGTCGCCACTAACGCGCTCGCTCTGAACGGCGGCACGATCGCTGACGTCGCTCTCAATGCGGCGACCCTCACTTTGGCTGCGCCGGCTGCCGCAGGATCCTTGGGTGCCAATAAAGCGATCGTGATCGATACGACAGCGCCCACGGTGACTAACGTCACGTCGACGCTGGCCAACGGTACTTACAAAGTCGGCCAGGCGGTCCCCGTCTCGGTGGTCTTCTCCGAGTCGGTGTTCGTGACCGGCACTCCTCAGCTCACCCTCGAAACGGGCTCGACGGATCGGGTCGCTGGGTATGCTTCGGGTTCGGGCTCAAATACGCTGATTTTCAACTATGTGGTTCAGGCGGGCGATGCGTCGAGCGACCTCGATTACGTCGGAACCTCCTCTCTGAATCTCAATAGCGGGACCATTCTCGATGCCGCGCAGAACGCGGCGACGTTGACTCTCGCCTCGCCGGGCGCCGCGGGCTCACTCGGCGCCAACAAGGCGATCGTGATCGACACCTCGGCTCCCTCGGTGGTCTCGGTCAGCTCGACGACGGCGGACGGCTCATACAATGCCGGCCAGACGATCGCCGTCACGGTCACGTTCTCCAAGCCCATCACGGTCGCGGGCACGCCCAAGGTCACGCTCGAGACGGGCGCTACGGATCGCGACGCGGTCTATGCCTCCGGTTCGGGCACGGCGACGCTGACGTTCAATTACACGGTCCAGGCTGGCGACACGAGTCCAGATCTTAACTACGTCTCGACGAGCGCTCTCGCGCTCGGTTCCGGCGGCGGTCTCCAGGATATCGCCGGAAATGAGGCGAACCTGGCATTGCCGCCGCTTGCTGCAGCTGAATCTCTAGCGGGAGCCAAGGCGATCGTGATCGACACGGCCGGTCCTACTGTCGTGAGCGTGAGCTCGACGCTGGCGGATGGTTCATATGCCGCTGGCCAGTCGGTAGATGTCACGGTGACGTTCTCCGAAGTCGTCAACGTGACGGGCACGCCCAAGTTGACGCTTGAAACGGGAACGACGGATCGTGATGCTTCTTATGCCTCGGGCTCCGGAAGCAATACCCTGGTATTCAATTATATCGTGCAGGCAGGCGACACCTCGGCGGACCTCGACTACGTCTCGACGAGCGCATTGGCTTTGAACGGTGGCGCCATCAAGGATGTGGCCACTAATACTGCGACGCTGACTCTGCCGGCTCCGGCCGCTGCCGGTTCACTCAGCGCTAATAAGGCGATCGTGATCGACACCACGGCGCCGACGGTGACCGGCGTGACCTCAAACCTGCCAAACGGCGCTTACTCGGCGGGCTACGATGTCGATGTGCGCGTGACTTTCAGCGAGGTCGTCAATGTGACGGGCACGCCGCAGATCACGCTCGAAACGGGCACGACGGATCGGAATGCCTCCTACGTGTCCGGCTCGGGAAGCAGCACTCTGGTCTTTAAGTATACCGTGCAGGCGGGCGATGCTTCGGCCGATCTCGACTACGTCTCGACGGGCGCATTGGCTTTGAACGGCGGTACGATCAAGGATGTGGCCACTAACGCGGCGACTCTTACGCTGGCTGCGCCCGGGGCCGCTGGCTCGCTCGGCGCGAACAAGGCGATCGTGATCGATACGACTGCTCCGAGCGTAACCAACGTGACCTCGGCGCTCGCCGACGGACAATACAAGGCGGGCACCAATATTGACGTGACGGTGACCTTCAGCAAGGCCGTGACGGTCACTGGTACGCCCAAGCTCACGCTCGAGACCGGCGCCACGGACCGCGATGCCTCGTATACGAGTGGCTCGGGCTCCAATACTCTGACCTTCCGCTATACGGTGCAAGCGGGCGATACGAACGCCGATCTCGACTATGTGGGAGCGAATTCGCTCACGGTCGCCAGCGCTAGCATTATGGATGCGGCCGGAAATACAGCGTCGCTCGCACTGCCTTCGCCGGGCGCCTCGGGCTCCCTGGGCGCCAACAAGGCGCTTGTGATCGACACCACGGCTCCTACGGTGACAAACGTGACTTCGACCGCCTCCAACGGCGTCTACATCGATGGCCAGTCCATCGCGATCAGCGTGGTCTTCTCCGAAGCGGTTACGGTCACCGGTGCGCCCAAGCTGACTCTCGAGACCGGAGCGGTCGATGAAGCCATCTCTTACTCTTCCGGCAGCGGTACGAATACGCTAGTCTTCAATTATTCGATCCAAACTGGCGATCACTCGGCTGACTTGGACTATGCCTCGGTCGGCGCACTGGCGCTGAACTCGGGCACGATCAACGATGCTGCCGGAAACGCCGCCAATCTGACTCTGGCGACCCCGGGAGCTGCAGGCTCCTTAAGCGCTAATAAAGACCTCGTGATCGCCGCGGATTCGCCTGCGGTGACCAATGTCACCTCAACCCTTGCCGACGGAACCTATGGCCCGGGCTATGATGTCGACGTCACGGTGTCGTTCTCCAAGGTCGTGAACGTGACTGGGACGCCGCAGCTGACGCTCGAAACGGGCTCGACTGATCGCGTGGCTAGCTACACCTCCGGCACGGGAAGCAATACTCTGACATTCCGCTACACGGTGCAGGCGGGCGACGCCTCGGCGGATCTGGATTACGTATCGACGAGCGCGCTCGCGCTCAACGGCGGAACGATCAAGGATGGAAGCAATAATTCGGCAACCTTGACGTTGCCGGCGCCGGGTGCCACGGGCTCGCTGGGCGCCAACAAGGCGATCGTGATCGATACGGCGGCCGCCACGATCACCAACGTCACCTCGGCCAAGGCGGATGGTACTTATGGCGCGGGCACGGTCATCGATATCACGGTGACGTTCTCGAAGAACATGACGGTTGTCGGAACGCCGACGCTTCTGCTCGAAACCGGAACGACTGATCAGAGCGCGACCTATAACTCGGGCTCAGGCACCAGCACGCTGACCTTCCGCTATACAGTCCAAGTGGGCGACTCGAGCTCGGACCTTGATTACAACTCGACCACCGCGCTCGCACTTGCAGGAGGCAGCATCAAGGACGTCGCCGGCAATAACGCCTCTTTGACGTTGGCGTCACCGGGCGCAGCTGGATCGCTGGGCGCGAACAAAGCTCTCGTGATCGACGCCGTCCAGCCCACCGTGACCGGCGTGACCTCGAACCTGGCCAATGGCACCTACGTGGCCGGTCAGGTGGTCGATGTCCGCGTGACCTTCTCCAAGGCCGTCACCGTGACCGGTACGCCGCAGATCACCCTCGAGACTGGAGCTACGGACGAGGTAGTGAACTACTCGTCGGGTTCTAGCTCGACCACCCTGGTCTTCAACTATACCGTTCAGAGCGGTGACGTGAATGCAGACCTCGATTATGTGAGCACGGCGGCTCTCGCGCTCAACAGTGGGACTATCAAAGACGCGAACGGCAACGATGCCGTGCTTACGCTGGCCTCGCCGGGTACGGCGGGCTCGCTCGGGGCCAACAAGAACATCGTGATCGACGCGCAGGCACCGACCGTAACCGGCGTGACCTCGAACCTCGCTGACGGGGCATATAAGACCGGGCAGGTCGTCGACGTGCGTGTGAACTTCTCTGAAAATGTGACAGTGACCGGAACTCCGCAGATCACGATCGCACTCTCGCCGTCGAACAAAGCACTCAACTATGTTCCGGGTTCCGGCACGACCCAGCTGCTCTTTAAC